>Ga0306910_1000373_pt1 | contig 22868 bp, 28 predicted proteins | sample AntRauMFilla2698_FD_190438 | JGI IMG/M metagenome (GOLD analysis project Ga0306910, IMG submission 190438) | Saline lake microbial communities from Rauer Islands, Antarctica - Metagenome Filla 2 #698 (v2) (version 2) | ecosystem: Environmental > Aquatic > Non-marine Saline and Alkaline > Saline ... | reverse complement strand
GCACCCACTGCCCTTCTATTTCGTGTGCAAATGGATATAACCGCTCTGGGATGGTGTCGAGCCAAATATAAACCGAGATAAAGAATTGCTTCATGTGTACTAGTAGTATAGCAAATAAAGCATAATTACAATGTTACTGGGTTGGAGTACTCTTTTTATAGTGACTGTAAATTTTATAAATTATAACTGGAGCTAGCCAAGTCAGCAGATCAAACACCCCTTTAATAATCGGCTGGTCATACTTTGACGGATGAAACACCAGCTCTTGTAGAATCAGTCCGATAAGCAGTGCTAATACAAACGAATACAGTAGTAGATTCGTAGGAAACAGCCGCCGTCCAAAATGTAGCAAAAATACCAATATTACAATTGAGCCTAGTACGTGCCAGACACCGCGACAGATAATGATTGGTAGGCTGGTGTAATTCTCCCCGTACAAGGCAATTCCAGAATCGATGACATTTTGGTAGGCATCGCGACCACGAACCAACTGACCCTCAATCTCTTGTTGAAATGGATATAGTGAATCAGGCAATGTTTCTATCAAACTATAGACGTTAACTGAAGTGCTGCCGATTAGGTTTGTTGTGGAGGTGGCCATAAATGACGCCAGTATCATCAACATAACGAAAAACCACCCTACACAAATAAACCACCAAAATGTTTTCTTAGATGATGGGTTCTGAATCCCGAGTTTGTTAGGTAGAACTTCAAGCCGTTTGAATAAAAAAGTAAGGAAATGCTGCATGGTCAGTGGTGGCTAGTATAGCAAAACACGGGTCTTGTCTGCTGATGACAATTCACGAATAATTATTAACACTTGCACTCAAGCTATTTTGTGCGTATTTTATGTAAGCAGTTCAACTTAATCGAAGCAAGGAGTATCTCTCATGAATACTGTAAGCCGTTTAATTGTTGCGTTCTTTCTGTTCTTCTCAATCACAGAGGTGGCGCACGCCGAAAAGCAACCAGCTCATATTGTGTTTTCGTTTGACCATAGTGGTAGCATGGTCGATAGTGGCAACCTCGCCATCCAAATCGAAGGTGTGTCGGCAGCGCTCGAACAGTACGTCACCAATTGCACGCAAGTGCGCGTCAGCTACATTGCTTGGGGTAGCTACAGCGAAGACCCGGTGTCAGTTCTGATCAATGATCGTGCCAGTCGAGAGGCATTTACAGAGACACTGCGAACCAAAATGAGATTTCATCGCATTCGTGGCACACTCCATCGAACTGGCATCATGAGTGCTTTTACCCATATTCGCAATACTCCAGCTTCGTATTCGGCTATAATTTTTGTCACCGATGAGCATGGTATGTCATTCGATTCGGGTCTACCAGAGCGAACAATGCTGTTCAAAATTTCTCTGGGCAGCATACTTTCTAAATTATATGTCGCCGAGCGGTTTATGCCAAAGGTTGGCTACACCAAACATGCCCAAAGCCCGCAAGATATCACCGACACAATCAACGAAGTGTTTGGGATCATGACTGATTCCTGTGTAGGATAAAAAAGCAAAAGCCTGATCCAAGGATCGGGCTTTTTTGTACCTACTCCTAATTATAGCTATACTAACGATAAGTAAATTGACAACGCAATCACGTTTGACGGAGCATTGATGATTCCGCGATCAGATACATAGAAAAAAGCTTCATCGATCATAAACTTTTGTAAGCGAATATTCAAACTGTTTTCGATGTTGATCTGACGGTATAGTTTGCCAGTTTCAGTACTACCAAAAAAGTTACCTAGCGCGTCGCGTTCAATGGATACTGGTACGTCGTGCGTACTGGTCCAGATGTTGTCGTTGGTGTAGACGGCTGGAATACTGGCCGATACTGGTAACACCAGTACTGCCAGCAACATACCAATGATAAATCCAATCAACATGCTCCCCACCCCTTTGATTGCTTGTGTCATAATGGAACATGCATAGCATGAATTTAGGGTGGTGTCAACAGCAGTGTGGCACCGCTAAGTACTACATTCACATTAGTAGGGATTTTTGATGCACGGTTATGACGAGTATGTTTCTTTAGCTATATGAGCTACTGTGCTGGCAGTGCTAAATGCCATATCAATGTCAGTCTGCGTGTATGAGCGTTCAATTTCTAACAGTCCACCCAAATGTTGAGTGTTACGCATTTCGCGAATTTGATCCACCGCTTTATATAAAGAAGTCGATATCAACTTGTGTTTTTTGCACAGGGTATTGATCTGACCTAAATTTAATTTAGAAAACAGTAGCTTTTGCCGTTTTTTCGTGACAATAGCGATGTGCTCAGTGTTACTAATATGGTAAATTCGCTTGCCAATTTTTTCTTCTAATTCAGCACACTCTTTCTCTGTTGTGTGGTGCCTGAGTGTAAGGAGTAGCAATGCTTCGATAACCGAACCAGAGTAAATTACTATGGTTTTGCGGAAACCCGCAGTCACGTCTGCTGGATATTGGGGCGCTTCAGACAACAACAGCAGCTCATAAATTAGCTCAAAGGTACGATTGAGGTTTATCCGCAGCGCTTCATCGTCAACAATGAAATCAAAACGCCTGTCTGACACACTAGCCTTTTAGAAACTTTACCGCTGATGTATATCCGCGTTCTTGCAGGAATTCACCAACAGTTTTTTGATGGTTACTATCGAGCTCTACACCCAAACGCCGCTCCATCACACTAATCTGTGTGTCAGTAGAGATGGTTTTCTCAGTAGAAATAACTTTTTTCATATGTTCACAGTTTACCACTAGAATCTTGGCTATCGCAACAGTGTCTGTCACCTCAGTACTATATCAATCTCCCCCATCACCTTGATTGTGCAACTGAGCGCCACGATCATCTGTTCGTAATAACTACCTAGGTCTGGCCTAGGGAGTTATTGTTGCATTCTTTTATATGCCTCGTGTAATTTTTTATTCATAGCTGGTATTTCAAAAAAAAGACTTTATTTTCTTTTCGTCATCTCTGCGAATTTTATTTGTTTTGTCTTCGTTTAGCTCAAGCGTATGTAAATGAAATTTTGCATTAATATTTCTTTGTGTAGATAACACGTGAAAATGAGGAGGATTATGATCTCCTGGCCATACGTGAAATTTTAAATCCCTTGCTCTTCCAACATACTCTTTTATGAAATAAACCCTACCATCTGACCAAATCTTGGTTCTATCAATGTAGTCTTCTAATAGTTCATCCAATGTTCGTTTGTTTGCCATGATTCTTAATTACTTTTTAAGTACAAATTGCCTACGGCTAGTTGTTGTCAAAATAATCAACATCTAAAAACTGATAAAAATCTAAACTTTTCTTTTCCGTGCTTTGTGGCAAATCAATGACTTTTTTATCAATGTTTTGCAATGCTATTTCGAAGATAAAAGTATTCCATATTTCCACTATATTTTTTTGTACATCATGAACTGTTTTTTCAAAGGTTTCAAAGTTTAAAATCTTTTTTAGTTCTGAATCACCTTTTTGTGATGAGGTACTTATGCTGTGACCGTGTAAAATAGAATTTCTTTTACCGTTTAACTTGATTAGCTCCTTGTTTATTATTTGAATATTAGAAATGTTCTCTTCATGAAATCCTTTCTCAGTTAAAACCTTTCTTAGATAGTCAAGTTTTTCAGATCTTTCAGGCTCCCCAGACTTTGGAGGATTAGTATGTACGTATTTTCGTTGCCATGCTTTTCTTTTCTTTTCATCTAGATTTTTACTTTCTGTGTGTAAAATTTTTCCTAGCAAAAAATGAAACCGCACTTCAATGGTTATTTGAAGTAATACATAGGGCAACAGAAAGTCTTGAACTTTGCTGTCTTGAGTTAATGACGAGCTGTTTTGAATAAATAAGTCATGCCAAATACCAGTGGAATGTTCGTGAGTAAAATGTGCATCACCCCCAGTTAATTCAAAAAGGCCTGGTAAAAGTTTTATTGTGTGATTAGTCATTCTTTGTAATTTTCAGATACAACCCAAACAGAAACGCTACTCGGTCGGGTTCGCTACCAGTATCTTTGTAGCCGTAGGCTTGGTCGACGGCTTTGTCTAGATTGCTGTGGGCTTTTTGAAGGGCTGGGGGCATGGTGCGGGGGTCGTATAGGTCGGCGAGTGAACTGTCAGGGAACGCTGCGCGAGCGTCGAGCACGGCTTGGGCACACTTTTCAATTTTGGTTTGATGAGCTTCACTCACTTCCCCACCCTCTGCACAGCCTGGCCACGGGAAGTTGTTGTAGACGATGTCTTTGCTGTAGCGATATCGACTTTCAAGTCGGCCGCAAGTAGTGCGAGTCCACGCCATGTGCATGTGTGAGGTGAGGACACCAAAGTGGTAGATGGTGGCGTTAGGGATTATTTTAACCAGGTTGCTGGAGATAACTTCAGACGGCATGAACCCCATTGGTATATAATCTCGATTTTCGGAAGAAACTTCAGGTATTACTATGTATTCTTTTTCTGGAAAATTTTCAACGTGGAAACGAGTTGGTGTCGCAGCAATTTTTTGCGTTGGTGTACTTTTGCTAGTCAGTCTTACTTGACGGACATTTTCAATTCGTTCTAGTACATGTGGCAACTTTTTGAGTTCACTTGGTTCTGCTTCTCCGACCCATAAACACCATCTTTGAACATTATTAATCAGTTCCTGTGAACCAACCCAGCGTCGAAAGTATTTTGCAGCATTGGGTTCCTTTGCAATAAAGTCTACTTTTTCTTCTGTGGTAAATAAATAATTACCGCCGTCAATTGGTTTGTTTCCAATACCAATTGTAGGCACATTACAAATCGGCTTTGAGCGACTTTGGATAAATACTTTAGGTGCATCGACCAAGTAAGCGTTGATATTGTCAACTTCGTTTTCGACTGGTTCACCTTGGACAGTTTCATAGGAATACAAATATCGTTTGGTTGGTTCAAAGTTAGCAAAGCCAATAATTACACAGTAAACAGCGGCTTTGCCGCGGGCTTCGTTGTGCCACTTAAACGTACGATGAGCAAAATGACGCACAACGCCGTATTGCTCATGCAAGTGCTGCCAGAGTATACCGACTTGCTCACCTTGAGTAATTGAGTTAGTAGACACCAGTCCAACTTTAATTTGTGTACCTTGAATATATTGGGCGGATTTCTCATACCAAGCGGCGACAAAGTCGAGATTGCCGACACCTTTTAATTTCTTTGGAAATATAGCTAACACTTCTGCCTTTTGGGTCTTGCTCATAATACGCGCTCCCAAAAAGGGTGGATTACCCAAAATATAGTTGAGATCAGTCGGCGCGATCACTTCCCCCCAATCGAGCGTCAGGGCGTTGGCGTGTACTATAGTGGCCGGTTCTTGCAGCGGGATTCGTGGAATGGCTTGGCCAAACTCTCGTTCCATCGCTAGGGTCGCTTGGTGATCAGCCAGATACATGGCGGTCCGGGCTACGAGCGTCGGGAATTCTTCGATCTCGATCCATAAAATTGGTTGACGTGGATGAGTGATAGGTCTTCGGTCCCAAAGGCTTGTAGGCTTTGGGCGCCAGATTTTCGCTTTTTCTTGAGTACTTCGAGTTCCAGTTTGCGTAATTCGCGGTAGGTAGTAACGAGGAAGTTACCACAACCACAGGCCGGATCGAGGAATGTGAGGGTGGCGAGCTTTTGGTGGAAGGTCTGGAGCTGCTTCTTACTTCGCTTGGCGGTATCAAACTCGGTGTATAGTTCGTCCAGGAACAGTGGCTGGATGACTTTCATAATGTTTAGTTCGCTGGTGTAGTGCGCGCCTAGTTGGCGGCGTTCGTCTTTGTCCATCACGCCTTGGAATAATGATCCAAATATAGCCGCTGAAATCTGTGACCAGTCAAAGGCACAGCATTTCAGCAGAGTTTGCCGCGCTTTGGTGTCGAGCGCGATCGGATCAAGCCGTTCTTGGAACACTTGACCGTTTATATACGGAAAAGCTGCGAGCTGTTCGTCGAGGTTACTTTGGCGCTCACTCGTTGGTGTGTTGAGAATATAAAACAGCTCAAGGATTTTGATCCCGAGGTCGCTTCCATCGGGGTTAGTTCTCTGTTCAATATATAATTGGAATTGCCGCCGCTCAAATATGCCGGTGTCTTCGGAGAATAGACAGAACAAGACACGGGTCAGGAATACCTCGAGTGGGTGTCCGGTGTAGCCAGTGTCGGCAATGGCGTTGTGGAATTCAGCCATCAATTCGGCGGCTTTGATACTGGCTTGCTCTTCTTGTTCGTATTTCTGCACATCGTAGCCCGAGATAAACCCAAAACGATCGATATATTTATCAAACTCATCGAGTGTGAATTCAAATTGATCTTTCTCTTCGAGGTCATACAACCGCATACGCGCAAAGTCCGACACCACTATGTAGCGAGGTAGTTCTCCTTCTTGTAGTCCGTCGAGGTATGAGAGGGCTTGCTGGTAGGCTTTATCGAGATCTCGCCCTTCGCTTTTGTGCTCGGCAAGAAGTACTCCCGGCCAAAACACATCGATAAAGCCCTGTGCTCCGTCAGCTTTCTTGACTCGGTATTCAAACGAAGCTACTCGCCTACGTGATACACCAAAGACATCAAAGAATTGTTCCCAAAAGGCTGAAGCCTCACCCTTTTCGTCATTATCATGGGCAAACTCGTGGGTAAAGGCGACAGCGCGACGCCGGATTTCGTTTTGGCTAATCATAGAGTAAAGATACCACCGCCCATCCACTTGCTCAACACAAACGCAAAAAGAAAAACCGCTGCTCATATATGAGTAGCGGTTTAGTTACTACGATCAAACTCGTTCAGGTGTCTTCGAGCTTATACTCGGCCTGGATTTCGTCTGGGTCGGTGCGATTTTGTGGTCCTGGGTATTCAATGGCACCGTTAGATCGTGTGATTGCCGGTAAACGATCAAAGGTTGTCCGTACGGGATACTCTGTTGTCGTTTTCACCACCGTGTCGCCCGGTGGTGATTCATCGTGGAACTGGTACCTCGAGGAAGTAGTGATGTGGTCACTCGGCTCTTCAAAATACTTTTTGCATGCGGTGATAAACGCTTGCAGGTACTGGAGGTTGACGCCTTCCCGGCGTCTGACTTGTGGATTTTGACCGGGCTTGGTCAGTTTGCGGAGTGGAATAGGCCTGTTTTTCCCACCTGTCCAGATGGCAAGGTTGATTTCTTCGGGATCGTTGACAACTGCTCCCTCGACTGGATTTGTGACACCCAGTTTGGCGCATACCTCTGGCGATAGATCTGTGACTTCAATTCCGCTCCCGTGACTAATGCACGTTACCAGATCAACGTCATCACCTTCTCGATGAAAGTATGGCTGCCCGACACGATCTGTCAAAATAGATAGTTTGTCGTTGTGTGTTGCATCGCGGGTACGTTCAGCGTACATCTGCGTCTCCTGTTTAGAATGATCAATCTAACGCGACTGCGCTAGACGGTGTGAATATAAATCACTGGTTGCCGGCTGTCAAACTTTTATCCCATCAATATGATGGCTCCAATCGAAACGGCAATAGCTATCGCTTTGCGCGCATTCCAGTGTTCTTTATAAAAGATGATCGCCAAGATAATGGGAATTACTATATATAATGAGTGAATTGTATATACCACCGCCAATGGCCCACCAGTAGCAAACGCATAGAGAAACGCATTGAAACTGATAAATTGAATAACTCCTAGTCCAACAGCTAGTGCAAGTAACTTTGAGTCAAAATGATGGTGGGACATTGGCTGTGAACGCTTTGGTCTTAGTTTGTAGGTAACAAACCCAAGAACCGTGCTACCAAAGTGTGAAAATGCAGCAAATAACAACACTGACTCAAAAATACTAACCCCATACTTATTAATAGCGGCGTTTCCGGCGGTGATTGCTGCACTGATGAGTAGCAAGGTTAGTCCCAGTCGGAGATTATTCTGTCTACTATTCTCTAGTTTGGAAATAAGTAAGAGTGGTACAAGTACACCCAGGATAATCCCCCACCACTCACTAGTTGTCAGGACTTCATCAAATAGTACTAAACCGAAGAACAAGACAAACAGTGGACTGATGAATTTGTGTAACGGCAGCAAGATAGTGGTATCGATGTGTTTCATCGCATCCATACGCAAGTTGGAGCCAACCAGGTATGACGCACCCGCCAATGATGCAAACGCAACCATTGCTAAGGAAGCTGTCTCAAAGCCACCCATTATAAACACCGCGACCAGTCCAAAACAGCCAGAGAAGAAACCACCATAGGTATTAAGGAGGTTGGAGTTGTAATCACGAGCCGAGCCGATCTTCTGAATAAATACGTGTAATCCAGCAAAAATAGTGGCTACAATCGCCCAAATAAACCAGATTTCCATAGGCACACAGTATAGCAAAGCATGGTTAAAGTGGGTGAATTGTCACTAATCTGGGGCATATACGTGAATTTTGCTATACTCAAGGGATGAAAATCTACTCATGGAACGTTAATGGGATTCGGGCGGTACAAAAAAAGGGCTTATTTGAGCCGTTTTTATCCAAACACCAGCCTGATATCCTTTGTATACAAGAAACTAAGGCCCAGCCTGATCAGGTGGCTGAAGATTTTGAGACGTTGTATCCAGATTATCACCAATATTGGTACTCAGCTGAAAAAAAAGGCTACAGCAGCACGGCGATCTTTTCTAAAGAGGAACCACTGGAAGTGATCAATGGTATTCCAGAACACATCACAAATCAGTTCAACCTAACCGATGACTATGGTGACACGACCAGCGAAGGTCGGGTGATGGTGGTCGAGTACGAAGCGTTTTATGTATCGACCGTGTACACCCCAAACTCTAAAGATGATCTATCGCGAATCCCGATGCGGCAGCAATGGGACCCGGCGTATTTGCAATACATGTGCGAGTTACAAGAGAACAAGCCAGTGATCTATTGCGGAGACTTTAACGTCGCTCATAGCGAAATTGATCTCGCCAGACCAAAGCCAAACGTCGGTAAGAAAGGCTTCACCAAAGAAGAGCGAAATGGCATTGACGAAATGCTGAATCGTGGCTTCGTTGATTCACTGCGTTTCTTGCATCCTGAAGCCACCGATCAATTTACCTGGTGGAGTCACTTTGGTGGTGCGCGCGAACGTAACGTCGGGTGGCGGATTGATTATGTTATGGTGCACGAGTCTCTAAAAGAGCTTGTAAAACACGCGCGCATTCACCCTGATGTATTAGGAAGTGATCACTGCCCCGTCTCGATAGACCTGGCGATTGAACTCTAAAATGACCCTCGGGTCATTTTTTATAACAGCCCGAAACATAGAAATGTCAAATAAATATTCTAAAGGACAGTTATACACACACTGTCCTTTACCATGTCCTTGAGGAGGAGTATATTGTTGGTAGGCCCAGAAAGGGCAAGCAGTTATCTCCAGAGACATGAGTAGAACAATTCTAACCAAGTCCCTGGAGGTAACCCTTCAAGAGTTCATTCATAATCCAATTGAGTATTACCTCCAATAAGATCGCAAGATCTTAACTCAACCGAACGATAACATTCGTTCATAACACCCACCCATAAAGCGAAGTTAGTTTCGACGCACCACGTAGAAACAATCTTCAAAACACAACGTAGAGCACCCATTTGGTTAGCAAAAATAAAGCGCCAACCTGAACTATAAAGTTCAACATAAGCTCTCCACCAAAGACCTGGGGAAGCCAGCTCGTGAGAACCTCCCACTCTCATCAGCTGACTCCCCCAGGTCTTTACTAAACAAGAAGTGAAGCGAAGTGACGCCGTCTCAATCGAAAGAGAATTTTATTCGATTGATGGACACAGCACATCTGATCTTTGATCTAGTAGATCACCAAATAATTCCTTGATGGGAAATAAGTTGGTAGAAGTTTCTAAAACCGCCCGATCCAATTTGATCTGAGCGGTTTTTTGTTTGTCCTTTATCCTACCTTGTGTTCGCGCTGTATGTCCTTTAGAGCTGCAGCTTCTTCTTCTGCCTGTTTAGCCTTGCCCGCATCAGCTAGCTTGATTAGATCAGCTTCTGGTAGTGAGAACAGCTCTGCTCCACGCTTTTCCATATATTCAACGGTATTTTTAGAACTATCATCCAGCGCTTCTTCTAATAAAGCGTGTAAAACATAGCCTAACTTACGCCCGGGGCGTTCTCCGGTGAGTTTCATCAGCCTGTCACCATTAGTTTTAAGCATTTTGACTGATATTGGGTCACGCAGGGCCTCATCCACCATGGCTTTATACTTGCGGAAGCGAAATGGCTGTTCCTTGGGTCTTCCCGTCCCAATTCGGTCGCAAACCCTCAAATTAAGCAGGGTTTCAATATTATCCTCACCTATTCTGGTGATTGTACGTCTAACAGCAGACAATGTAATCTCATCAGGATCAGAGAAAAACATGTGCCAGCGCACTAAGTTTACGGTATTAGTGGTTAATTCCTTGGGTAATCGCAGTCGGCGCATGATTTTGTTGGTCATACGAGCCCCCACTACTTCGTGACCAAAAAATGTATACTTTTTATTCTTACCACCGGTTCTACGGGTGGCTGGTTTGGCAATGTCGTGTAAAAGCGCTGCGTAGCGTAGGTGTAGCGGGTGGTCTTTGTCAGCTGCTGCCTGACAGGTTCGTAAATTGTGCTCGTACACGTCAAAATTGTGGATTCCTCCTTGTTCGCAACCGATTCCGTCTAGTAGTTCTGGGATCACGTACGTCAGTAGCCCAAGACGCTCCATCAGCACGATCCCCTGCAAAGGCGTATCAGTCATAAGTAGTCGAGAGAACTCGTCAGCAACCCGTTCTATCGCGATATTTTCTAAAAGAGCTTTATTTTCATAGACAGATCGCATGGTATCAGCCTCAATAGCAAAGTTCAGTTGTCCGGCCAAGCGGACTGCTCTCATCATCCGCAAGGCGTCTTCTTGAAAGCGTTTAGTTGGATCCCCGACAGTTTTAAGTCGTTTTTTCTCGATATCTGCGGCGCCACCAAACATATCTACCACGGTTTCGTCATGAATTCGGTAGGCAATTGCATTGACGGTAAAGTCGCGTCGTTTGAGATCTTCTTCAAGCGATACGCCAAATTGCACCGTATCTGGTCGACGGCTGTCACTATAGTCCCCTTCGCTACGGTATGGCGTCACTTCGATTACCTGTAGTGTGGGGTTTTCACTTTCGGTTTTAACCCCGACTGTTCCAAAGTCGTTATTACAAAAGGTCTCATCCGTGCCCCATAAATCCTGAATCTGTTCTGGATGAGCGTCTGTGGTTAGGTCCCAGTCTTTTGGCGTGCGACCAATTATGAGATCGCGCGTACAGCCACCGACCAAATAAGCCGTATAACCCGCGGTTTCTAGGGTTTGTGCCACGGCTAATACTTCTGCTGGGATAGAATCTTTAGCAATGGTCATAGTGTGTTTATTGTAGCAGAAAACCGCCTATTGAGGCGGTTTTCTTAATTGTGCACCTGCCAGGACTCGAAACTTACAGTTTCAGTACAGGTTGTCGCCAGTTTTCCTTCGTCAAACTCGCTGGCAACCTTTTCGAGTCCTGACTAAAAGCCTCTCAGGCTTTTCTCCAGCAGCACAAGAAAAACCGGCTTTCGCCGGCTTATCTTATTGTGCACCTGCCAGGACTCGGTCAGGAATCGTTATTTTATAATCGCTTTGCTCTTGAAAATATACGTTCACGACCCTGTCTCGAATTCACAGTCCCCCGGACTGCGTTTCTCCGCCTTTCTCGTCCAAGGTAGCTCATCAAATACAAAAAGAGCCACAAACAGTGGCTCTTTTTGTATTTGTGCACCTGCCAGGACTCGAACCTGGAACAACTGATCCGAAGTCAGGCATGATATCCATTTCACTACAGGTGCAAATACCGCATCTGCAAGCTAGGCTTACAGGTACATTTTGAGCGAACAGTGGTTCGCTGTGTCCGATATCATACGTTACTTTCATTAAAAAGCAATCAGTTTTTCTTGCTATACTACTGGAATATGGAACTATCAGAACGCTGCATGAAGACACTTGAAAATGAAGGGTTCGCGTCGGTCTTTGAATGGACTGATCCAGCCCGGACTGAATACCCTGAACACGCGCATGAAGGCAAGGTGTCGTTGTTTGTGACTGATGGTTCAATCACTTTTGACTTTGAAGGTACCCTCAAGGTGCTTAAAGCTGGCGATCGGTTTGATGTGCCAATTGGCAAGCTACATAGTGCAACTGTAGGCGACCGTGGCTGGGTGGTAGTAGTCGGAGAAGAGTTTGAAGAGGGACCGTAGTGTTGACATTATATTATATAGCTGCATAATCAAGACAGAAGGCACTTGGTGCTGTATTGAAAGGATAAGACATGAGTCAAACTGATCCCAAGCACGCGCTTGGCCAAGCCGTCGGGTTTGCGTTTAAGGGTCCGCGTGTTCCACTAGGCCAGTTGGTCACTATGCAAACAGTGTTAGTTATAACGCTAAACTCAACTTGGCATCAATATCCATCGTTTAGGATCCCTGGTGGGATGCAAAAAGCAAACGAAACTCTAAATCAAACCTTTGCCCGTGAACTACGGGAAGAGACAGGGGTAGTAGTTTCACAGAACCCAAAAGACACAATCGAGCTTGGGCGGACCTTAAAAGAACGTGGTTGGCCGTCGACCGGTGAGTTCCCAGTGGCGCTGTTTGCCGCATTTAATTGTGATTTTGGCAGGCTGTTGGATCCTCGATGGCAAGAAAGAGGATCAGATGGCGAAGAGCCGCAGCTGGTTGAGTTTGGCAAAGTGTTACGTCCAAAACACCGCTGGAATATAAGGAGTGTTCCGAGCCAAACCGCCCCCCTGCTGTCATACCACAGAAAGCTACTGAGTGTACTGTCAAGAATCGATGTATAACTAGTTTTATGACCACCAAAGCACCAAGGTGGTCTTTTTATACCCAAACGAAACATGTGTAAATAGTATATGATATACTGTATATATGGTTCGAAATGAAGAAAACTATGACCAGGCCGTGCGATTACGTGAACGCGGGTTTACCTTGCAAGAGATTGCTAAGGTCTGTGATGTCAGCAAGTCAACCATCTCAAAATGGTTGAAAAACAACGTTATTTCAGCGAATGTGACCAAACAAAACAAGCGTCGCGCGGGCCAAGATAATGCCAAGCGACTGCGTCTAATTAATAGAACACGCAGCACGCAGCGCACCGCGCATTATCTCGACCTTGAGCGCTCGGCTGTGACCGAGTTTAAGCACTACAAACACGATCCTTTATTTGTAGCTGGGCTGATGTTGTATGTAGGTCATGGAGATACGTCGGACGAAGGGACTATTCGCCTGTCTGGTACCAACATTGATACACACGTAATTTTTTTGCGGTTTGTGCAAGAATACCTAGGTGTAGCACGTGAAAAGGTCCGGGTGCAGCTGGTGCTCTACCCTACCCACAAAGAGTCTGTGTGCATGAAACGCTGGTCTAAAGCACTCAAGCTTCACTATAGCCAGTTTCATCGCACTCAGGTAATTAAAAATGCCCAAGCCAAGCCATTGCACTCTGGCGTGGGAAATACTATAATCGGCAGCACTGGTTTGAAGCGCAAGTTGGTCACCTGGATTAATTTGCTGCAAAAAGACCTAGTAAAATAGAATAAATACTATACCGCGGCCTTGGTTAAGTGGTATAACGGGTCCTTGCCAAGGATCAGTCGGGGTTTCGATTACCCCAGGCCGCACAGAAATAGAAAACAGCACCCTTGGGTGCTGTTTTCTATTTCTGTGCGGCCTGTTATATCTGCTGGGAGCAGATATCCCCTACATCCACTAAGTATATATATGCCATGGTGTGCACCCTTGGGTGCTGTTTTCTATTTCTGTGCGGCCTGTTATATCTGCTGGGAGCAGATATCCCCTACATCCACTAAGTATATATATGCCATGGTGTGCACCCTTGGGTGCTGTTTTCTATTTCTGTGCGGCCTGTTATATCTGCTGGGAGCAGATATCCCCTACATCCACTAAGTATATATATGCCATGGTGTGCACCCTCACGGGTGTTTTCTTTCTGTGCGGCCAGTTATGTTTGCCGGGTGAGAAAGTTTGGGAAACTTTCGCAAGAGGTTGCCGCTTGTAAGCGCGAAACCTACACCGCTTCTGTAAGAAGCATCTCACCCCTACATCCACCTCGTTAATATTCGTTACTAATATCATTCTGATGTTCCTTAATGTGCGCCCCGTCATTCCCTACTAATTACCTGCAAATTGATCAAAATCGATCGCTTTGTAGTCGAGCTGGTAAGTAACTCCACTGTTGTGAAATACCAACCCTCTCTTCCCGTATACTACCTATATAACCAATTATTTCGTACTATGAAATCAAACACTCAATCGGGCCTAAGCACACTACATGTAATAATCACTTTGACCGCTGTAGCGGTCGTATTTGGTCTAATTGCTACGTTGGGCAGTACTGGTGATGCAGAGCTAGTCACACAAAACTCGGCTGATATAACCGAAAGTGCATCTCCGCTTGGTAATCTGGCTCAAAACATAGCTAACGATCAAACAGAATCAGTTACGCAGGCAGCAAACGAGAGAAACACTATGATTGAAGCTCAAATGGACGAAAGTGAGCTGCAAGCTAATGCTGAGCAAAATATTCCCGCAGAGCCAAGTAACCTAGCCCCTACCCCAACAACTGCTGGTACTTTTGAAGCCTATAGCCCCGAAAAACTAGCCTTGGCTGAGGATGGTACCGTCGTATTATTCTTTCACGCAGATTGGTGTCCATCGTGTCGTGGTTTAGAGAATGATCTAAACGCCAAACTGAGTCAAATCCCAGCAAACACCCACATTTTAAAGCTTGATTACGACACGGAGACCGAATTAAAGAAGCAGTACGGTGTGATTCGACAGCATACACTGGTGGTAGTCGACGCTGATGGTACAGAGCTTAAAAAACTCACTGGTTTGACCAATACCCTAGATCAAGTAGTAAATCAGCTATAGGCCGTATGGAAACGCTTACACTGTCGTTTCTAGCCCTCTCGTTCTTCTCTGGCGTGCTGACTGTGCTCGCTCCCTGCATCCTTCCCCTCTTACCGGTAATCATCGGTAGTAGCGCTAGTGGGCGTAGCAAAGCCACGCCGTATATCGTGATAGCGTCACTGAGCGCATCAATCCTGCTTTTTACCTACTTGCTGAAGGCCAGTACGCTTTTGATTGATATACCATCCTCATTCTGGGCCTATTTTTCTGGCTCTATCCTGCTTTTGATCGGACTTACCTTTGCCTTCCCTGCCCTGTGGAATCAGGTACCAGGTATAAACAAGCTAGCTATGGGCGGTAACGCTGCGGTCGGTAGCGGCTACAGCCAGAAGAGCCTATGGGGTGATATCACTATTGGTGCAGCGCTTGGGCCAGTGTTTTCGATCTGTAGTCCGACTTACTTTCTGATTCTAGCGGCTGTTCTTCCGGCTAGTTTACTACTGGGTACGGTGTACTTACTAGCCTACATAGCTGGACTGGCTGTTGTACTACTCCTGATTGCCCTACTGGGACAACGGTTTATCGGCAGCATTGCTTGGGCTACTGATCCACACGGTTGGTTCAAGCGTGGCTTAGGTATCCTCTTTGTATTGGTTGGTCTAGCTATAATCACTGGTCTGGACAAACAGTTTGAAGCGTTCATTCTTGATACCGGCTACAATACCGTTCAGTTTGAAAACCAACTGCTAGAGGACAGTGTATAACTGTGGAAAAGACAGGGGATATGTGGATAAAGGACAGATAGTAAATCTGTCCTTTATATTTTATTTGGTATACTACAAGGGTATTTCACGAGAAACAAAAATAAAGTGTACCACGTGAAACGTTTTACATGAAACAAACCGATAAAAAAGGGAAAAAGAACAAAGTAGGGGCATATGGCGAGCAAATCGCGGTAAATTACCTTAGAAACAAGGGTTTTACAATCCTGGATGTCAATTATTTAAAAAAATGGGGTGAATTAGATATTGTTGCACGGGAAACGCTTGGAAATAAGCAAATAATCCATTTTGTGGAGGTAAAAGCGGTTTCATATGAAACTAAAGCCGCTTTAACGCAAGCTGTTACACATGAAACCTGGTCTCCTGAGGATAATGTGCATTTCAAAAAGATTCAACGGATGAATCGCACCATTGAATCCTGGTTGTCAGAAAACAACTGTGAACTAGACTGGCAGATAGATATTGCCGCTGTTCGGATCGTTACACGTGAAAAGTTTGCCTCAGTGAAGTATATTCCCAACATAATACTCTAGCTTGTTGAGTTTCGCAGCCCCGTGCCTTGTGGAACAGGGTATGAGTGTGCCACGTGAAACGTTGTGTTATAAAATAACAGTTCAAACACGTGTTTATACCCCTTTGTGCTACACTATTTCACATGAAACCAGCAATCGAAGCATTAGTGACAAACAACCCCGCCTGGAGCGTTTCAGGTGAAACATTAGTAGGGAACTGGCAATTTGCTGACTTTGCTAGTCTACGCACCATCGTGGCACAGCTATGTGATCTAGCAGACGAGCTCAACCATCACCCAACAGTTACCTACGGCTACAACACCCTACAAATCGAAAGTACCACCCATGATGCCGGTAATACAATTACAGAGAAGGATATAGACCTAGCGCAGCGGGTGAGCCAGTTAATAGGTGAATTAGTCTAGTTTCGCTAGTTTTTGCTATGTGTACCATGTGGGACGACGTTAGAACGGTTCTCGCTTGATATTTCGCCTGAAACGGGACAGTATATTTGACATATGAAATCAATTATTTTGAGCAAATACCGTTCGGATTTAGTTGTCACTGAAACAGAGTCTAGAAAAATAGATAAAAACGAAATAAGAATTAAAACAGCTTATGCGGGATTAAGTTTTACTGACAGAATCATTCAACAGGGTTTATACAAATACCAGCGGCAACAAATGCCACTCCCATACGTGCCTGGTTTTGAGGCTAGTGGAACAGTCACCGAAGTTGGAAAAAATGTTACTGAATTTGAAGTAGGAGACAAAGTAATTGTATTACAGCGATCGGGCTGTTTGAGTTCAGAAATTATTTCAAAACCCGTAAATGTAATTAAACTTTTACCAAATGTAGATATGGCCTGGGCTGCGAGTCTACCGGTAAACTTTTTTACAGCGGCCCACGCGTTAGAAAATATCGTCAAGATATTCCCGAAATCAGACATTTTGGTCACGAGCGCAGCAGGTGGTGTTGGGGGTATGCTAACTCAGTTGGGTTCAAAAGAACACAATGTGACTTGTCTGGTGGGAAATGAGACTAAAAAAGAATATGTTAGAAAACTTGGCGCAAGTGAAGTGTATACCTATGATAAATTCTTTCGGTCAGATTCAGTATACGATGTAATTTTTGTGTCTTCTGGGAAAGATTTAAATAAGTATCAAAGCAGGTTGAAGAAGAATGGAAAGATGATTCTGTACGGGTTTCATTCACTCGTACCCCGAGGGTTAAAAAGTTTATTTGGCGTAGTCAGTAACTATTTAAAATTATCTTCCGTAAAACCTTTCAATTTAGTCTATGAAAATAAAACAGTTTCGGGATTCAATATTATTCATTTAACTCCTGATAGTAATGAGTTTCATTCTGTTAAAAAGACCTTTTTAGAATTACTAGAAATTGATAGTCTTCCGAAAAATCATAAAATTACCGAGTACGATTTAATAAACGTAAATCAAGCACTGGAAGAGTTGGCGGCTGGAGCTACAGAAGGGAAGATTGTTATTAAGTTTTAGTAACTTTAGTGTGCACCATATGGGACGACGTTAGAACTTTTCTTGTTGACTCAAATACGTTAAGTGTGTAATATATAAGCAGTTCAAGATCTTTCCAAGAACGTCCTCCACACTGGGTCCTAGATCCATATTTCCTTCGGGAGAAGCATTGTCGGTGTGGAATCGGCTTGGACTACTGGTCCGTTTGTTAGTGGGGTAACTGCCTACTATTTATAGCGAGACCCGCCCGAACACTCTCTTCTGTGTTCGGGCTTTCGCGTTGTAGTCAGTGATTCAATTTTAGTTAGAGACTTGAACAGAATGTAGCTTGTGAAATATAGCTAGATTGAATTGTGCGCGCTGAGAGACTCGAACTCCCGACATCTTCAGTGTAAATGAAGCGCTCTACCAACTGAGCTAAGCGCGCGGTTATGCTGGTTTTAAATATTGCTGGTTAGCGAATATTTGTAGGCACTATCGTACCTAATTCTGGAGAAAAGACAAGGGCGATTGATCAAATGTGATCAATCGCCCGCAATTCTCAGCGACGATGGCCAGTATGACCTCTTCGGCAAAGACCAGTGTGATTACGAGATGGCTTTTTCGCACCGCTCGACTTTTGGTCAGAAGTGTTTTTGGTCTCATCCGCATCACGTTGACCTTCTGCGAATCGTTCCAATTCGTCCCGCAGAGGATCCCAGTCATTGTACATTCCGTCACTGTTGCTCATATTCAAACTCCTAAGGTACGGGGGGGTGGTTCTTTTCCTTTATAATTCGTTTTTAACAAAATTGCAAGGTATACTGCTGCGTAATGATTCAAATGGAGGCGAAAATCAGTGGTGAAGTGCAAGGAGTTCGCTTTAGGGCCTTTGTGCAAGATACTGCTACCGATATGGAATTGGTGGGGAGTGTGCGAAACTTGCCCGACGGGACGGTTGAAGTAATCGCTCAAGGGATGCCGGACACGCTCAAAGAATTTGTAGAATACCTTCATGAGGGGTCGTTGCAGGCAAGGGTAGCTAGTGTAGCGGTGGAATGGCAGTCTGCCAGCAAAACGTTTGATGAGTTTTCTGTGTTACAGTAGGCAACAACAATTTTATGGAAGATACAAAACCACAGTGCCTTGGCTTCATCATGGACGGCAATCGTCGCTGGGCAACCGACCAAGGTTTAGCTTCTTTTGCAGGACATAAACAGGGCGGGGAAGTGTTGCAAGACTGCATTACTTGGCTTCGAGATGAACAAATTCCGCACGCGGTGTTTTATGCTTTCTCTACCGAGAATTGGAACCGAAGTGAGCAAGAAGTCGCCTATCTAATGGATCTGTTTCGAGATGGGTTGCAAAAGATTGATAAGCGGCTCAATGACCAAAATGATAAAGAGGTGCAAGATGCAGAGAAGGTTAAAGTACGTATCGTTGGTAGACGGGAAGATTTTGCACCTGACATTGTTGAGCAGATGAATGCACTTGAGGCCAGAAGTCAGGACTATCCTGATGCTAGGACAACTATTTGGCTCGCCCTTTCCTACGGGGGACGGGCAGAAATTATACAAGCGGTGAACCAAGCAATTACAGCAGGCGAGCCAGTGGACGAAGCGACGTTTGAGCAGTTGCTCTGGACAGCTGATATGCCTGATCCAGATCTGATTGTGCGTACCAGTGGAGAACAACGGCTATCGAACTTTATGACCTGGCGGTCGGTCTATAGTGAGCTGTATTTCATTAGTAAACATTGGCCAGCATTGACCAAAGATGATTTCAAGGACATACTCGAGGAATACAGTCGGCGTAATCGCCGTAACGGAAAATAAAAACTCATGGAACCAACCGTACTATACGAATCAGACGATGTACTTGTTATCGACAAACCGGTCGGGTTACTTGTACATGCCGATGGAAAAACCGACGCTAGTACAGTGGTCGACTGGTTTTTAGCTAAACATCCAGACGCGCAAGGGGTTGGCGAGCCGGCAAACGATCAGTCTGGAAATGAGCTGAATCGGTCAGGCATCGTGCACCGGCTCGACCGTGAGACCTCAGGGGTGCTGATTTTGGCTAAGAATCAAAAAGCCTACGAACATTTGAAATACCAATTCCACGAACGGCTAGTCCGCAAAGAATATCGCGCCTTGGTCTATGGACGCATCAACGATCGGTGGGGTACCATCAATCGCCCAATTGGTCGGAGTGTAAAAGATCATCGACGACGTAGTGCAGAGCGCGGTGCCAAGGGAGTACTCCGCGAAGCCATTACGGACTTTGAACGCATTGGGATGGGGGAGTATAACGATGAACCTTTTTCGTACGTAAAACTATTCCCAAAAACTGGTCGCACCCACCAATTACGCGCACACTTACGTGCAATCGATCGACCGATTGTGCGGGATGCTCTGTACGCAGCTCATCTCACCGAGCGGTCAAATCATCTCGATCTTGATCGGTTGGCACTGCACGCGCATATACTAGAAATACTGTTACCAAACAAACAGACCGAACGGTTTATTGCACCAGTGCCTACGAGTATCGAACAAGCGGTTGAACGTATTGCGGAAGCATAGGGTTTGTGGTAGATTTGGACACGTTTTGGCAGGGTAATTACACCCGCCACGTTATTACTTGAAGAACATACTATTATTATGAAAGCAGCAATCGCAGGAGTGAATATCTCTCCAGTCAACATGGAGGAACGAAAAGAGCTCGGTATCAAAGCCGGAGACACAGTTCGTGTTCACCAAAAAATCCAAGATAAGGGAAAAACACGTATCCAGATTTTTGAAGGACTGGTACTCACCCGAAAACACGGTAACGAACCGGGAGCGACATTTACTGTGCGCAAGGTCGCTAGTGGAGTTGGTGTAGAGCGAGTGTACCCACTCTACTCACCAATGATCGATAAGCTAGAGATCGTCAAGCGATCTAAGGTCCGACGATCGAAACTGTACTTCATCCGTGAAAAGGTAGCCCGAGAAATCAAGCGACAAATGCGCCGAACGACCTTGACGACCATGGCGACCGAATCAGGTGTTGAAGCGACTGCGCGAGAAGCCCAAGAGGCAGCCAAAGCCGAAGAAGCAGCTGCCAAGGCGGCTGAAGCAGAGGCAGCAAAAGCAGCCGAAGAAGCTGCAGCAGCCGAAGCTGCTCTAGCTGTAGAGGAAACTCCAGAGGCGGCACCAGCCGAAGCGGTAACAGAAGAAGCTCCCGCGACCGAAGTAAAGGAGCAAGAGGTATCAGAAACTCCAGAAGTAGAAACCAAGGAGGAAGCAGGTGAAGCAAAGAAAGGCTAACCTCTCAATAAAAATAAAGAAAAACCAGCGGTTCAGTCGGACCGCTGGTTTTTCATATGCCAAATTAATTGGTAGACATGATATACTAGAGATATGATGAAGAGGGGTCCAAAACCAAAGGGGAGGGTAGATCTAAACTGGCGGCCAGAGCTAGCGTATGCAATTGGACTGCTTACAGCTGACGGTTCGCTATCAAACAACGGACGACATATTGATTTCACTTCCGCAGATCTGGAAAATATCACGAACTTTCAAACGTGCCTTGGTTTATTAGATATACATGTCGGCACTAAACGTAGCACACACAATAGCAGCATCCTGTACTACCGAATACAATTTGGTGACGTACTTTTCTATCGCTGGTTGGTAGATATAGGATTGTCTTCTAACAAATCGCTTACTGTTGGTTCACTGCAAATCCCGGATGAGTATTTCTTTGATTTTTTGAGAGGGGAGTGGGATGGTGATGGTACTATCTATTGTTCACCAGACAAACGTTGGAGATCTAGTTATATCGTCAGTTTAGGATTTGCGAGCGGTAGTCGTACTTTTTTGTCTTGGCTACAAGTTGAAATTAATAAACGCTTACAAACTACGGGTTACATCTCGCAAAATGAGCGCGTCTTGCAACTGCGGTATGCTCGCAAAGATTCAAAGAAAATATTTGATAATATGTTTTATAAAACTGATCTTCCGCACCTTCCAAGGAAGCTTGCAAAAGCCCGAAAAATCTTTACAATGACCGGGCTCGCAGAGTAATCTCTGCCCAGGTGGCGAAATTGGTAAACGCGTACGCTTGAGGGGCGTATGACTTCGGTCTTGCTGGTTCAACTCCAGTCTTGGGCACAATGGTACAGAAAAACACTCGCATAAATGCGAGTGTTTTTCTGTACTAGCAACCTATTTCACTTGCTGTACCCTGTAATTAAGTTCTATAGAAAGTAGACTACCGTGCATAGACAAAACATCAAATTCGTGCTACTGTTTGTAACAGTAGGTCTTTGACTCTAGTCAGACCGTTTCTGAAACAGTTTCTCTTGGAAGGAGAATGTTATGCGTTACGTTGTTGCCTTTCTGGCATTGTCATTGTTCGTGCAAACGAGCTCTATGGCTCAATCGCAACCAGAGATCCAGTTCACCGAATCACCAGTCAAATGTGTTCGTCTGGGAGGCATGGTGACTCTCTTTAAACGGGTGGTTAACGAGCAGCAGGTAATGCCGCCGATGAGCACGGATATTTTCCGTGGTAACGGGGATTGCACGTACAATGATCGCCCGTATACTGCCGATCGCCAAGCTGCTATGAGAGCTGGAGTTTCTGGGGCCCAGTCGCTCGGCGGGTTTTTTGGATGGATCGTAACCGACCGTTGGCTTATTGCAGTCGAAGAGGTCGGCATGCTTGATCGTGCAATGGAGAAAATGTACCGGCCGGGAGCGATATTGGACCGCGGACGCTGGACCCTACTACGTCGCTGCGCCCGTTTGACGCAAACCATCTCTGGTGTGCAAATCGTTGGCCACCAACTGGATTGGCGGGGTCGCGCTTGGGGTTGTCATCAACCTGTTTTGACAGCAAACTAATCAAAAGCCTGTGTGTGCACACAGGCTTTTTTCTTTCTATAATTTTAAATCCGGTTCGTTCACCACTACAACTCACACGTCAACCCACACTCTTCATCGGGGGCCACCCCGCGCTCGGGGCAGGTGCCGCTGTAGTAACAGGAATCATCGGGGATATTTTCGAGATAGGTGGCAATCATTGTGTTGGTTGCCTCACCGTAGTACAACAAGATGCGGTCATCATCGACCGGAACATAGGTGGTGATTGGACTGGTATAGTTCTCCATTTACATACAGT
>Ga0306910_1000371_pt1 | contig 23099 bp, 21 predicted proteins | sample AntRauMFilla2698_FD_190438 | JGI IMG/M metagenome (GOLD analysis project Ga0306910, IMG submission 190438) | Saline lake microbial communities from Rauer Islands, Antarctica - Metagenome Filla 2 #698 (v2) (version 2) | ecosystem: Environmental > Aquatic > Non-marine Saline and Alkaline > Saline ... | reverse complement strand
GTATAACGTTGTTACAAGTTCTTCATCCACGAGCTGGAACATCCCCGCCCAAGCTAATGCCGACACCTCTGATTACAGTATAAAAGTGCGGAACCTCGTACTTGACGCTCAAAATCGATTGTCATTTTCACTCATCATTCCACAAGCCCCTGTCAAAATTGAGTCAACTGAGGGAACGCAGCTGGGAAAACAGATCTTTGTTATTCCCGAGCAAACATTTCACGAAACCGGAGAAGCGCGTTTCAGCGAAATCAGCCTTGAGAAATTTAATCCTTTTGAAGCGATCAATCTTGTGATTCGTTTTCGCTACGATAACGGCGTTTCAGCTACCTCAAAAATTCAATTTACGATCAACTAACCCTTTACTTTTTTTATTCAATGACCTACACGATCAACGATTTTGATTTTGATCTGCCTGAAGAACTTATTGCCCAGCGTCCCGCGCACCCACGCGATCACGCCAGGTTACTGGTGTTCAATCGTAAGGATGGAAGCATAACCGACGATTATTTCTACAATATTGAGCAATATCTACCGGACAATACATCTGTGGTGGTCAACAACTCAAAGGTGGAAAAAGCCCGTTTACAGTGGGGAAACAAGGAGATTTTCGTCACTAAAACGGTTAATGACCGTCAGGCCGAAGCGATGGTGCGTCCCGGGAAGAAGTTCAAACCGGGAAAAAAGGTCTCTATCGATGATGAATTATTTTTTACGGTGAAAGAGATTTTAGAAGATGGTCAGCGCGTGATAGAATCTTCTGTTGCCTGGGATGATCCCCGTCTCGATCCTTATCGCCTTACGCCCTTTCCTCCATATATTGAGCAGGATGAATCACTCGCCGAAGAATATCAAACCGTGTACGCGCGTGATTTAGGGAGCAAGGCCGCTCCCACCGCCGGACTCCATTTCACAGACGATTTAATGGATTCTATCAAGCAGCAACACCCGTGGGTTGAGTTGACACTACATGTGGGACTGGGAACATTCGCTCCGGTAAAAGCAGATAGAATTGAAGATCACATCATGCACTCCGAACGCTACTCTCTTTCTGCCGATGCGGCTCAAAAGCTCAATCAGGCTGAACACATCACTGCGGTTGGGACAACGAGCGTACGGGTTTTGGAGTCAGCCAGCGCGGACTCAAGAGAATTTTCAGCATCTAACGGCGATACTGATATTTTCATCACTCCCGGTTATGAATTTAAAAACGTGGACAGCCTGATCACCAATTTCCACCTCCCGAAAAGTACGCTTTTGATGCTGGTTTCAGCATTTGCCGGTTTTGATGAGATGTGGAGAATCTACAACCACGCCATAAATGAACGCTACCGCTTTTTCTCCTTTGGCGATGGAATGCTGTTGGTTTAGAGATGTGAGTTTTGTTTTACGAACAGAATAAACCTGTTTCACACACTGTCCCATTTCAGATTCCGGCACAGGGGCCGGAATGACGGGGTAAGCGACAACATCAGCTAAAAACGTCATTCCGTCCCGACGCTTCGGGATTGCGGAATCTGTCCTGCCCATAAGTTTTGATTAGGGAATTCCAGTTAGCATGATTTGATTTTTTTTTGGCGGGAGTTTCACTCTTCGACTTTGCGTAAAGATTTCATCTCTATATGAGTCCGAAATATAGCGCATCCTACGGAGCGCATGTGGGTTCTGTACATTGTGTTTTTTTAAACATAATGCTCTTAACAGAGCATAAACACATGGTGCAAAAACCTCAACTGCTATTGATAACAGTTTAACCACCAAAAAGCATATAGAATCTTTCTTTTTAACTCCAGTTTCAAGTCTGAAAATTTTGGGTGATAGTGAGCATACCCTTCCCAATCTGTCCCGTGTTATCTACTGGGTCAATATAACTTTTCGGGCGGGAGAGAATAAAAAAAGCGTCACCGAAATTACTCCGATGACGCTTTGAAAATCTTTATTCAGAATTCAGAATTCAGATTCTGAATAAATGCTGATTTATCAGATGGCGATATTTATCTAAACATGAAATACGCCACGTCCCAAAAATACCGCTTCGGTATCGAGGGCTTCTTCAATTCTGATCAGCTGATTGTATTTGGCAATACGGTCGGTGCGGCTCATAGAACCGGTTTTGATCTGTCCCGCGTTGGTTGCCACGGCAATATCAGCGATGGTTGTGTCTTCTGTTTCACCGCTTCGGTGAGAAATAACCGCTGTATATCCGTTTTTGTGAGCCAGTTCGATGGCATCAAGGGTTTCGGTAAGCGTTCCGATCTGATTTACTTTAATCAGAATAGAATTTCCAACGCCTTCTTCAATTCCTTTTCCAAGTCGCTCTACATTGGTTACGAACAGGTCATCTCCAACTAACTGAACTTTGTCGCCGATAGCGTCGGTTAGTTTTGCCCAACCTTCCCAGTCGTTTTCGTACATGGCGTCTTCGATAGAAACGATAGGATATTTTTCGATCCACTCGCTCCAGAATTCGACCATTTCATCAGCGTTTTTCTTAGAACCGTCGCTCCATTTGAACTCATACAATCCGGTTTCGGTATTGTAGAATTCTGAAGTAGCGGGATCAAGCGCGATGAGTACATCTTCTTCAGGAACATATCCTGCCTGTGTAATAGCTTCGAGAATGACTTCAACAGCTTCTTCGTTGCTTTTCAGGTTAGGAGCAAATCCGCCTTCATCACCAACTGCGGTGCTGTACCCTTTTCCTTTGAGTACTTTTTTGAGCGTATGAAATATTTCGGTACCGATTTGGATAGCGTCGGAGAAAGTCTCAGCGCCAACAGGCATAATCATGAATTCCTGAAGATCCACGTTGTTATCGGCATGACTACCACCATTGATGATATTCATCATAGGAAGTGGAAGTTGCTTAGCGTTTACGCCACCGAGGTAACGAAACAGGGGGAGTCCGAGATAGTTCGCAGCTGCTTTTGCGGCTGCCATTGAAACGCCCAAAATAGCGTTGGCGCCCAATTTTGATTTGTTCTTGGTGCCATCGAGATCGATCATAAAGTTATCAATCTCAACTTGCTTAAATACGTTGAAACCGATCAATTCGTCGGCTATCACTTCATTTACATTTTCTACTGCTTTCTGAACGCTCTTTCCGAGGAAATAATCTTCATCTCCATCGCGCAATTCAACTGCTTCGTGCTCTCCGGTAGATGCTCCGGATGGAACAGACGCACGGCCAACAACGCCGCCGCTTACATATACATCAACTTCAACCGTGGGGTTTCCACGAGAATCTAAAATCTGTCGTGCTACAATATCTTCAATAACTGACATAAGGAACTCTTGCTTAAAGTGTTAAAATTCGTCACATGAATATAAGGAATTTACGCAAATGAGCCCTATGTGTCTGAATACCATATAATATATTAACTGAAAGCGTTTTTTTGTAGGTCGTCCCGAGTTGAGAGTAGTTGGTGATCAACAAAAAACGAACTACTCGCAACTATCAAATAGCTCCTTTAAAACGCTGGCCGGGGCGGCGGTAGTGGTACATCAGTACTTCCTCGTGATTCTTTTCACGCTCATCGAAATGCTTTTCCATTTGCGCGTAGGGATTAGAATAGATATGATTGGCCTTCATCCCGTTTTGCTCTCTTTGTTCTCGTCTGACACTTACCAAAGGCAAGGTCTCATCTTTCATGTACGATTTAAGAAGATCGGCGAAATTGGGTGCCATTATCAGCAGAAACTGCTCGGGCAGAGGATTGGAAAGATCTGATCTCTCTTCATCAACCTCCGGATTTTCATACGGATTTTTATTTTTGGGATCTTTGTCTTCGGGTCGATTCCCATCCTGCGGCAGATTTTGTGTGGGCGTAACCGTTTGAAACGGAATAGGATTCTGCGGAACGGCTGCAGCCCCCGTTTCAGTTGACTGAGCCGGCAAGAGTGAACTAAGATTTAACGTATCTAATCGCATACTGTATATTATCGAACAACACTACCACTTTTTAACTTAAAAAAATGACTCCCTATTTACTTCTCGATATTGACGGAACCTTACTCAATGTAAACAGTACTGTTATGCATAAAATTGTGGATAGCAGTCTCGAACTAACCGGACTCGCCGATAAAGTCACCATTCCAAAATCGTTTTCAGGTCGCACAGATGCCGATATTTTCTATTCCTATTTATCCGGATTATCATCTGCCGAGGATCACTTTTTACGCCTGAAACAGACGTATATCTCAACAATATCTGATCACCTGCTGCCTGAGCATGTCACCACACTGCCATTTGCGGAAGAATTGGCACTTGAGTTAATTAAACGAAAAATCGGGTGGAGTTTGATGACCGGAAATTTTCGGGAATCCGGTTTTGTGAAGATGAAAGCAGCCGGACTCCACAATTATCTCCCTGAAACGACTATTCATATTTTCGGAGATAAACACCGAGATCGGGTTGATCTTGCGGGAAGCGCGCTCCCCAAACTCGCCTCACATTATAATTACGATTTTACTGGTGACGACTTAGTGGTGGTTGGTGATACACCCAACGATATTAGAGCAGCGCAGGCTCACAACTATAGAAGCATCGGCGTATTAACAGGCAATTATTCCGCTGAAGACTTCAAAGATCATCAACCTGATGAACTAATACATGGCCTTGATGAGTTACTCCCTGTTTTAGAGCGCTGGTATGGAATCTGAACTTATACGCTCGCCTTACGGACTTATTGAAATTGAGCGCTGGGGAGATGGTGATCCTGTTTTTGCTTTCTTCCATGGATTTGGCGGTTCTGTAAAATTGTATCACCGCATTATTCCCTTTTTTAGAAAAGCCGGGTTCAGCGGAATTTCTGTCTCTTTTCCCTATCACGGAAATTCTTCAGATCTGCCCGACCATCCACCGGCATTTTCCATTAAAACATTTTCCGAGTGGTTGTTGATTTGGTGGGAAGAGGAAGGCTTGCCGATAAAACACCTTGTTGCCCACAGCATGGGGTCACGCGTGGCGATGTTTTTGAACGCGAATCATCCAAAAAAATTCAATTCACTGCATTTAATTGCGCCCGGCGGATTTTATCCATGGGAAATACGCATGTTTCGATTTTATGAAACCATAGTCGGCCAAATACTTTTGAGTATTCCGTTCACAGGCAATCAATTGATGAAATTTCTGATTCCCGGTTCCAAGCCACTTGCGCGAAATCGTCTCAGAAAGGTGATGAAATATTACGGAGGAAATTACAGCGGAATGGACCTTTATAAACAAGAGGTGATGCACAAACTCTGCCTGATTGAGCATCCCGTACATTTAATTGGCGGGCAAAACGATCATCTGTTGCCACCGGATTTTTACAAAGAGATCCGTCAGCATTTTGTAAACCCGACTATTCACATCATCGCCGACAGTGGACATTTACCAATGCGCCAGGAACCACAGTTGACGTTTGACGCGATTATGAGCGTGGTGAAGGAAGGGTGAGAATGAAAAATCTGTGCATCTACGTTGAGCTTGTCGAAACGTAGATGCACAGATTTTTCATTTGTGGATGGATCTTTTATAGCAAATTGTTTTTAAAACTTGATTGAGCTGCAGGATTAAAACATTACTGCATTACTGCATTACTGGTGCAAAATATCCCGTTCGCCCTGCATTTAAGACCCAAATAAAAAAATACTCAATCGACCCTTCGACAAGCTCAGGGTAGATTAAGTATTTTTAAATTTTTGGTATTGAAGCACCCCTCACAACGTGATCACGTTTCGGAATCTTCAATATTTCAACAAAATCCTACCACAAACCGCCAAATGTGATGTGGAAAGCGGGACTTCCGAAAAAGTTTTGTTTATCAGTGGTTCTCTCCAAAACCGGTCCGTTTGCATCTACAAAAATCAGTCCCCGTTCGTTGGTTTTGTATCGATAGGGTTCCATAACCTGAATACCATCGCTGAAATAGTGGAACATGTAGCCGAGGCGGATACTGGTGTAGGACTTGGAATTATCACCAAAATCAAAATTCAGCATCAGCTCTCCGGCGTATCCAAACTTTTGACTTCCTTCACCCCATCCCATAAACACATCGTAATATTCTTCGTAGGGACCTAATTCGGGAGATGGCGTTCGAATACCGTTTCCATCAACATCATCAAAGTAGGGATAGGCAAACGCGAATGATGGTCCTGCCGAACCGGAGATAAAAATCCTGAAATTATCATAGATGTATTCGGAGAGAACGCGCTGCTTGTAACCAAACAGTACCGGATAGGAAATAACCCGCTGATACTTATTGGGAATGACTTCACTGTAAAAACTCTGAAAGCTCTGCTCGGAAATATCCCGCAAAGTGCTAAGTTGCGCGGAAATGGTAAATTCAGAATTATTACTCAACATATATTTGTATTGAGTTCCGATACCAAAGCCGAAATTATCGATGGTAATATCGAAACCCCATCCCACGCGCGCACCTTTTTGAAAAGGTGTTTCTACCTCATCTGATTCCTCAATCTGAGGTTCTTGCCAGATTTGTGACGATGCGCCTGCTGGAAGCAAAAAGAAAAAAAGAATTAATATTATTGGAAATCGCTTCATATACGGAGTATTCGACATTTTTATCATTTGATTAACAAGGAAACGATGAAAAAACAAAAAAAAGTATTTTCTGACTTGCCAAAATACTTTCAGACATTATATTCCCGTAACTTTTTACAAGATGGTATAGTTCAGATTCGTGCGTTCTGTACCAAGTTAGCCACAATAGTAACAGGCTTCTTATTGTAAAGCAAACAGGTTATGCAAGCCTCATACTAATAAAGAACAAAATAAATTAATATGCGAAAATATGTGATTTTTGGTCCTGCCGACACTCTAAAAAGAATTGGCACCGGACTGGTAGAAGAATTAAAACCAAAGAATTCGTACGAGTTTCAGCACGAAGACAACGAAACTCTCATCATTGTTGCTGTTTTTGAAGAGTATCAGCGTCATATCAACTCAAGCACTTCGCTTACCTGCATTTATGAATTCTCCAATCGTTCGGTTAAATATGAATTGATGCCAACCGGCGGGCGTATGGGATTCAGAGGAAGCTCTATGGACGTAGAGCGCACCATTGTGGCAAGTGTGATAGATTATATCACTGACTTTTCGAAGCGTTTTGGTCTTACCTTACAAGAAGTTGAAATTCCTGATGACGACGACGAAGAATAATTTCGTCACTTTCAATTTTCGTCACCTTTATAACAACTGTTTATGACATCTCCCCCCGCCGATTGGACCGTCTTGTCCATGATGGAGTGGGCAACTTCCTTCTTTGAACAGAAAGAAATAGCACAGCCACGCCTATCTATTGAGTGGCTGTTGGCCCATGTTCTCGAGTGCAAACGCCTCGATCTGTACATGAAGTACGACCGCCCGCTTGCTCCATCCGAACTTGACATCCTTCGTCCGCTGGTTAAACGCCGAAGCACCCACGAACCACTTCAATACATTACCGGTTCAACCGATTTTTACAATAGCGAATTCATAGTAGGGCCCGGAGTACTAATTCCCCGTCCTGAAACCGAACAAATTATTGAGCAGATTCATGAGCGTTGCAAAAATCATCCGCCCGGCTCCATTCTGGATATCGGCACCGGCTCGGGATGTATCGCCATAACGCTAAAGCAACTATTTCCAGAAGCCGACACAGAGGCGATAGATGTAAGTCGCGATGCCTTGAAAATTGCGTGGAAAAACGCGCAGAAGCTGGAAACGGAGATTACTTTTCACCACACTGGGATTCAGGAATTTCAACCTGAAAAACAATACGACCTCATCGTTTCCAATCCTCCCTACATCCCTGAATCGGAGCGAGAGGAGATTGACACCGAGGTAAAAGACTACGAACCGTCTGAAGCCCTGTTTCTGCCCGACCCCGCAACAATCTACTCAGCAATTGAGCGCTTCGCCCGAACCAACCTCAATCCGGAAAATGGTTTCCTTTTTCTGGAAATTCACGAAGAATACGCTCCCGAAATCACCCGACTTTTCGATCCAACTATTTGGAAATCAACCATCTTAAAAGACTATTCCGGCAAGAACAGAATGCTGTTTTGTTACTTAAGTCAAAATGACTGACAAAGCGCACATGTTTCGCACACAATAAAATGTGGATAACTTGTGAATAACTTTTTTTTAGCCCCGTACAAATGTTGTGTTATCCACAAAATCCCGCCCTCCTTGGCTCAGGCGGTGTCAAGCCCTTTTGTTGACAATTTTGTAAAACATCATAACACATTGATGCCCAATAGATTATAATCTTATTTACATTGTGGATAACTTTGGGGCAACAACAAATTCAGCGTTTGATTATATCTCGATTTATGTCCATTTTTGCAACAGTTCAACGACTAACAGCAACCCCTCTTGTGGATAACTGTTAGATTAATGTCAAGTTTTATTTTCGTTTTCTTTCATTTTTGAGACAACGAAATACAGTTAGTTTTGTAAAGTATAGAAGACGTCGGAGGTCTAACCATTGAGTAAAGAACAGGCTACGCTTGTTTGGAAAGAATGTCTCGATATCATTCGGGATAATGTCAACCATCAGAAGTTTAAATCTTGGTTCGAACCCATAAGCCCGCAAAAGGTAGAGGACAACACTCTCACCATAGAGGTTCCCTCTCAATTTTGGTACGAGTGGCTCGAAGAGCATTATTATAATATGCTCCGCTCGGCTATTTCGCGCGTAATCGGTCCTGAGGGAAAACTGGAATATTCTGTTGTGGTTGAGAAATCGGAAAATCAACTCGATAGCCGTTCCATTCGTCTGCCCCAAAATCCGGTTCCCCCTTCCCGTGAAGAGAAATCTACCGGCGGCGATCCACAGTATTATCCCGGACAAATTGAGAATCCGTTTGTGATTCCCGGCGTGAAGAAAACCAAAATCCCTTCTAATCTTAATAAGGGATATGTGTTTCAGAAATTCATTGAGGGTGATTGTAACCGTCTCGCGCGTTCTGCCGCTTTGGCTATTACAGAAAACCCGGGACTCAATTCGTTCAATCCGCTTTTTGTGTATGGCGGTACGGGACTTGGAAAAACCCATCTCATCCAGGCAATCGGCAATAAAGTCAAGCAGGATTTCCACGATGAGAAGTCGGTTCTCTATATTCCAAGTGATCGCTTTACCAACGAGTTTGTTCACGCTATCCGAAACAATCGCGCGAACGAATTCACCATGTACTACCGAAATATCGACGTATTGATTGTTGACGATATTCAGTTTTTCAGCGGAAAGGAAAAAACACAGGAACAGTTTTTCCACATCTTTAATACGCTTCATCAAGATGGAAAACAGATTATTCTGAGTTCTGATCGCGCACCAAAAGATATTCCTGATATTGAAGAGCGTTTACTTTCACGTTTCAACTGGGGACTCAGCGCCGATCTTCAGATGCCCGAGTATGAAACCCGTTTTGCCATTCTGGAGCGCAAAGCACGCGACAACGGAATTGAGTTTGATCCGGAAATACTGGAATTCATTGCCCTGAATTTCAAATCAAATGTACGGGATCTTGAAGGGGCCATTATTCGCCTGCTGGCTGCTTCATCGCTTGAGGGAGAAGATAATATTGATCTGATTCGCGCGAAGAAGATTCTCAAAGACATGGTGAAAGACAGCAACAAAAACATCTCTATTGAGGCGATTCAAAACTCTGTAAGCGACTATTACGAAATTGACGCCAACAAACTGAAGGATAAAACCCGCAAACAGGAAATTGTGGAAGCTCGTCAAATTGCCATGTATCTGTGCAAAAAAATGACCAAACACAGTTTAAAAAGTATCGGACTTCATTTTGGCGGACGAGATCACTCCACTGTCATTCACGCTATCACAACTATAGAGAATCGCTTGAGCACCAGCGGTAAACACAGCCGTATTTTAAAAGACCTGGAACATCAGCTCGAGTTGTCCACTATCTGATTTTAGCATTATTAGTTTTATGTCAACCGGAACGGAAGAAGATCAAACACATCAGGTTGTCATTGCGCTTGGTTCTAATTTGGGCGATCGGCTCGAACTTCTTCAGGCTGCACGCTCATCACTTTCTCAGCGGTTGAGTGTCTCGTTGCGGTCAGCCCGGGTGTATGAATCGGAGCCCGTGGGGAAGGCCGATCAGAAATTTCTCAACACGGCAGTTAGCTTTTCAACTTCATACGAACCCGAGAAACTGCTCTACATCTGTAAAGATATTGAACGCCGTTTAGGCAGAGACCACTCTGCTGAACGCTGGAGCAACCGTCCTATCGATCTTGACATAATCACTTACGGAGATCAAACCATAAACACCCGGTTTCTCACAATTCCTCATCCTGAATACCGCAAACGTTTATTTGTTTTGTTACCTTTGGCAGATCTGTTTCCAACCTGGATCGATCCCATAACCAAAACTCCAATTCCTCTGCTTATTGATGCTGTTTCTGAATCCAAACCTGAACTGCGCTATACAACCTGGTAACTCTTTACTATGAATCAATTTGAGTTTATCGCTATTGAGGGCGTTATCGGAGCTGGAAAAACTTCGCTGGCCAGATTACTTTCTCACAAACTCGATGCGCGTTTAATTTTAGAAGAGTTTGAGGAAAATCCCTTTCTGAATAAATTTTATGAAGACCGGGAGCGCTACGCGTTTCAGACTCAGCTCACGTTTCTGGCAAGCCGATTTCAGCAGCAACAAAATATTTTCAACAAAGATCTGTTTCATACCATAAATATCTCCGATTATATTTTTGATAAAGACCGCATTTTCGCGCGAATCAATTTGAACGGGGATGAACTTGCGCTCTATGACAAGATCTTTAACATTATGAGTCTTAAGGCACCCAAGCCCGATTTGGTCATCTATTTACAGAGTTCCATCGATCGTTTGCTTGAAAATATCGCCCTGCGCGACCGGCCTTATGAGCGCAATATCGATCCCGATTATTTGCGGGAGCTGAATGATGCGTACAATCACTTTTTCCATCATTACACGCACAGCCCGCTCATCATTATCAACAGCAGCAAAATTGATTTTGTAAGTAATCAGGATCATTTAAATTATATCTACGAACAGGTTTTCAAACACCCTTTACACAGTCAGGTTACCTACTTGACACCGCAGTGACATCATGCTGAAAACAATTCTCATTATTTTTGCCCTGTATCTTCTGATCAAGTTTTTTTTCAGAATTATGCTGGGAAATCACATTAAGAAGCAAGGCTCGCAGTATCAGCAATTCAGTCAGTTTTTCCAGCAACAGGCTCGAAAAGCTCAGCAACGCGACCGCTACGAACCATCCGGACAGCAACGAACATCTTCGTCTGATTCATCTTCTTCATCATCATCCGCCGCTTCATCCCGAAAACACAATCACCAATTTGATAAGATTGAAGAAGCCGAATTTGTTGAGATTGAAGAAGAAAACGGCGACAAAGAGAAAAACACATCCGATAAAACCTGATTTTAAATTTTAACCCGCTGATTTGAGCAACGACCTCGATCAATATTGCCGCGATTATTTAGATGATGCCCTCTCACCGGCTGAACGCACGCGTTTTGAGCAACGTCTTGCCGGCGGAGATAAAGATTTGATTGAGGCTCTGAACCGCCAAAAATCGTTCAGAAGCTCCATGTCAGGTTCTGAAAAAGAACAACAGAAAAACACGGGAGCTCAGGCCTCACTTTTTGAGGATGATCAATCGGAACTACTCAACTTCGTTACCGGAAGCCCGCAACAACCTGAAGAAAGGGAGCAGCCCAAGCCTCCAAATCAGGAAAAAAAGTCTTCATCCGAAAAAAAGAAATCCAAAACAAAAACACCGCCTCCTCCCGTCAGAGAAACCAATAATGTCGGGGAAGATGAAGAAAATATTTTTGATACCGCCAGAGAAAAATCCACTCTTATTGAGAGAAAATGGGTGAAGATTATCATATCTCTGTTGTTTTTGGGACTTGCCGTGCTGCTCATCTATTCAACCTGGCAGAACTATTTGATGGAGAATAAAGTAAGCGTGATGCAGGAACGTCAGCGATTGGCTGATACTGAAATTTCCCGCCTTGAAAGAAATTTACGCACTACCGACTTTCAGCTGGGACGTGTTCTCGATATCATGCGCAGCGATTTTACCACACTGAACATCATCACAACCGAGCATGAAAAACTTAAACGCTGGGTTCAGCTGTGGGATAAAGGAACTCTGCGGAGCGCCGTGGTACTTCAGGAACCCGATCTTTCAGCGGATGAAGAATTGCAGCTTTGGTCGTACAATCTGCGCGATAGAATGTGGCAAAAAGCCGGGACTATAGATTACGCCATCAGCGATTCTATCTACACACAATGGTCGTCGTCCGACCTCGCCCGTAGCTACCGTTTACGCGTCATCCTGTTCAATAAGAAGGATTCCACTGAACGGGTTTTGGGTACTCAGCGGGTGTACTAATTCCGGGATTCCCTGGCATATTTGTAGGACAAATTCCTACCTGACATGGTGGTATTATCTTTCAATCCTTAGCGCCTTTCTACTACAAAAACTAACCTTTCTAAACAGTACCCTGAGAGTAGATCGCCAACTAATCTTACTGTTATGAAAGCTATAGGAACTACCAAACACTCCAAAGCTTCAATCTCATTTCTAATGACCTTGGGTTTTGTCATACTGCTGGCAATACATCAACTTCCAGCACAATCATCCGCACATGTTGACCATCCCTCAATCATGGATGCCACATTAAATCATTTTAGCGGTTCTGGTGACGCTAATTGGTTTAATTCGAACAACTGGTCGCTTGGAACGATCCCAACATCTGCCGAACACGCCGTTATCGATTCAGGAAAAACGGTAATTCTGGGAGATAATGACGGATCTTCTTTAACAATCACTCCAACGCAGAATACTCGCGCACTAACTATCTCTGCCAATGCAACGTTAACTGTTGCCGCAACCAATTCCGCAGAAACAGCCCTGCTTATTGGAAACAACGCTGGAGCTGACACTGTGCTGTTCGTAAACAGTGGTTCCAACCTGAATATTAACAGCTCATCAGAATTTGCTATTCGGTTAATGGATAACAGTTCAGAAAGACTTTATGTTGATGGAGTTGTTTCTTTGAATAATGGTCGTGGAATTGGAGTTAAAAATAGTAATAGCCCTCTTCCCGTTAATCGGCAGTCATGGTCAACGGCCAGCACTTTAAATTTTGGTATATCAGCTGCAGATTTTCAGGCACAGGACTACGGGAACCTTGTACTTAATTTATCTGATACCCTGATCATCAATAATTGTATAAATATTTGGGGTGATCTGACAATTAATTCCGGAACATTTGCATTTATTGAAGGAGAAATCTCTGGAGTACACGCTGTTGTTTATGGCGATATGTATGTCAAAAACGATGCTTTTGTCAGAACCTGTATGCCACACTCAGGTTACAATACTTTCACTCTTCACGGAGATATTGACGTTGATTCAACCGCCTGGTTTTCATCCACAGCAGGAATGTTTGTGGAGCTTGACAGTGATGAATCGCAAATGCTATGCGAGAGGATTACACTTCTCAGAAAATTGAAACTGCGCGGGACTGGAGATAAAGGCCTCTCTTCTGATCTTGATGTAACCGATTCCCTCGTGCTTGAAGATGGCGAGCTCAACACTAACGGCCATATGGTAACAATTGGAACCGGCCCCGATCACATAGGATCATTAGTAACTTCCGATGAAACCGCTTCAAAAAGAGTGGGTGGTCATTTCATTAAGGGCAAAAAAAAGGGGAAAGTAAAGGGAAAACTGGCTCGTTGGATTCCTGCTAATAAAACAAAAACTCTAAAATTTCCGGTCTCATCAGCCTCTGGAAGTCGGGATATCGAAGTCACAATCACAACCGGAAATGAAGGCGGACGTCTCGTGGTTGAATTTCACGAAACAGTGCCCATAGCTGACGGCCTCCCCATGTTCGATAACGATGGCAGAAAAATTAAAAATATTGTAGAAAGCGGCTACTGGACTATAAAGCCAATATCCGGCCTGTCGGGCAGTACATATAGTGTTGACCTGGTATTCAGCAATAATAAAAAAGTTGATTACCCTGAAGATCTGCGCGTGATAAAACGCCCTGACGCAGCCTACAGCTGGGATGTACCCGGCGAACATGTCATCAGCTACACCAATTCTAATGGTGAGTTTGTGGCACGGCGAAAAAACTTAGTTGGTTTCTCGGACTTTACTATTGCAGCCACCGAAAGTCAGACCCTCCCCGTAAACCTGACATTTTTTGAGGTAGATTTAGCTGATAAAAATTTACCTGAACTGATATGGAATACCGGAACAGAACAAGAGAATTACGGTTTTCATATCGAACGTAAAAAGGGGAGCAGCAGCGATTCTTCCTGGACAGAGATAGACTTTGTGAGAGGTTTTGGTACATCAACACAACAACATTCTTATCGATACCAAGACGAAACTATTGTACAAACCGGTACCTATCACTACCAACTCGTACAGGAAGACTACGACGGAGTAAAAACGAACTATGGCCCGGTTTCAATTACTATAAAAAACGCGCTTAAAACATGCATCTCCTCTGTTTCCCCGAATCCCTTCAATCCTGTAACCAATATTAATATCACCATCTCAAATAATAGCAGAGTTACGCTGTCGGTGTATAACATACTGGGACAGTTAGTTGAAAAATTGATAGATCGGGAGATGGCGCCCGGGAATTATCCTGTGGTGTTAAACGGACAACGATGGAGCAGCGGACAGTATATTGTTGTACTTACTTCAGACGGATTAAAAGAGTCCAGAATGATCACAATGCTCAAATAAAAAATGACATCTCAGGCGAATTCAATCAAGAATGTGTAAGCTGAGTTCGCCTCTGTGATATAAACATGTCCTCATTCGGGTTTTCTATTCATAATTGCCTATATATCAACGCTCGCGCCGGCTATACCTTTCAACAGTAATCTTAGTATTTGAATACAGGATTACGCTTATAATTTCTTATAGTCTAATACGTTGGTTTTCAATCATTTAAAATAAATTAATTTAATAGATAACTAATATTAAGACCTTTTTATCTTTTTTATTATATTAGACACGAGTCAGCAATCGGTTGGCCGGTTGTTTTTAGTATCTATTGAGAAAACTATCAACACACTACGGGTTCACACTTTATGAAGCGCTTATTTCTATTAAGCATCACTCTTTTTCTTGTTACCACATTCTCGTTGCGGGCTCAGCAGCAGAATATGGCACCTCAGCATTTCCACATCGACGAACGATCAACTATTGAGATTAAGGGGCGCACGCCTATCAATTCGTTTACGATGAATGTAAAGCATGTGGACGGATTTCTCCACACTCCCATTCCCGATCCCACTGCCAATAATTATCCGCAAAGCATGGAGATTCAGGTTTCTATGCTCCAGGTTCCCACACGAAGTATTAAGGGCCCGAACCGCATCATGAGTAAAAAAACACATGAAGCCCTGGGAGCCGAACAATTTCCAACTATCAATTACGAAATCAGCTGGGTTGATCTGACGCAGGCTGATGTGAACTTGCAGGATTCTGTGGTTACAAACGTGCTCACCCATGGAAGTCTGGCTATAAAAAATGTGAGCAAACTGGTGAAGGTGCCCCTCGATATTTACGGACACAAAGATTATATCCGCGCGAAGGGTCAATACACTATTAACATGACTGAGTTTAACGTCGATCCGCCATCCACGCTTTTTGGAGCGGTAAAGAGTGATGAAGAGATAACTATCACATTCGATCTCTACTTCGCCCCGGCCGGCTGTGAGACACTCGTTGATCATCGTCAACATACAGAATGATTTTTTTGATAACTACCAATTCCGGAGGAAACTATGGAACCAAATAAATGGGTATACCGATTCGGTAAAACCACAAATGAAGGCAACACAACCATGAAAGAGTTGCTGGGTGGCAAAGGCGCCAACCTGGCAGAAATGAGCTCAATTGGATTACCTGTGCCATCAGGATTTACCATTACCACTGAAGCGTGCAAGCAATTTCACGATGAGAAAGAAACATGGCCAAAAGGACTTGAAGAGCAGATTAAAGAAGGAATCAAACATATCGAAGGCGATATGGGCGGGACTTTCGGCGATAATGAAAATCCATTGCTCGTTTCTGTTCGTTCGGGCGCAGCCCAGTCTATGCCCGGCATGATGGATACTGTTCTTAATCTCGGACTGAATGATGACGCCGTGGAAGGCCTGGCACGGCTTACCAAAAACGAACGTTTTGCTTACGACAGCTACCGTCGCTTTATCGATATGTTCGGCGATGTGGTTATGGGAGTTTCACACGAATATTTTGAAGACGCATTTACCCATTTAAAAGAAGAGATAGGAGTTGAACTTGATACCGAACTATCAGTTGACGATCTCAAGGAATTAGTTGATCGATACAAAGCCGTTTACCGTCAGCATACCGGATATATGTTCCCTGAAGATCCATGGGAGCAGCTCTCTTTTTCAGTAAATGCTGTTTTTAAATCATGGAACAGCAGTCGCGCGATTAAATATCGTCAGATTAACAAGATTTTTGGCCTCACCGGTACCGCTGTTAACGTTCAGTCGATGGTATTTGGAAATATGGGCGATGATTGCGCAACCGGCGTATGCTTTACACGCAATCCAAGTACAGGAGAATCTGAGCTCTATGGCGAATTTTTAATCAACGCTCAGGGTGAAGATGTTGTGGCCGGAATTAGAACTCCACAGCCTATAAGCGCTCTCGAAGGCGTGATGAAGGAGAATTATGATGAACTTCTTGCAGGCGCCAACAAGCTGGAAGAGCATTACAAAAACATGCAGGATATTGAGTTTACCATTCAGCAGGGAAACCTCTATCTGTTACAAACCAGAAATGGTAAACGAACCGGAAACGCGGCCATTCGCATAGCTGTGAATATGGTGGATGAGGAAATTTTAACTCCACGCGAAGCTGTTGCAAAACTCGTTGAACCGATTCACCTCGATCAACTATTGCACCCTCATCTTTCCGATGAAGATGTTGATGAAAAAGATCTGCTTGGCAAAGGACTTCCCGCCTCTCCCGGAGCTGCTGTTGGAAAAGTGGTTCTTAGTTCAGAAGCTGCTGAAAAAGCGAAAGCCGCTGGCGAAAATGTAATTTTAGTCCGTGTTGAAACTTCTCCTGAAGATGTGGGCGGAATGTCGGCCGCTGAGGGAATTTTGACCTCCCGCGGAGGAATGACATCACACGCCGCCGTAGTTGCCCGTGGCTGGGGAAAACCATGTGTGGCCGGCTGTTCTGATATCATCATCAACTACAAAAAACGCCAGTTTACCAACGGTTCTATTACAGTTAAAGAGGGAGAATTTATCACCATCGACGGAACCACCGGAAATGTGTTGAAAGGACAGAAAGAGCTCACCTCTCCTGAGTTTGACGATAACTACGCTCGGTTTATGACCTGGGTGGATGAATATCGTGAGATGGAAGTACGAGCCAACGCAGACACGCCCGAAGATGCTCTCAAAGCACGTGAATATGGCGCAAGAGGAATCGGCCTGACACGTACCGAGCACATGTTTTTTGCCGAAGAGCGCATTTCTGCCATCCGCAGAATGATTTTGGCTGAAAATAATTCTGAGCGCAAAGCAGCACTCGAAACTATTCTTCCTTATCAAAAAGAAGATTTCAAAGGCATTTTCAGATCTATGGCCGGACTTCCTGTTACCGTTCGCCTGCTTGATCCGCCATTGCACGAATTCCTTCCCGATACGGATGAAGAAATTATTCACGTAGCCTCAGATCTGGGCGTTCCCGCTAAAAAGATGCGGACAAAAGTTCTTCAGCTGCGCGAATTCAACCCCATGCTGGGACACCGTGGATGTCGCCTCGGAATTACCCACCCTGAAATCACCGAAATGCAGGCTCGCGCTATTCTCGAAGCCGCAACCGAACTGGTTCAGGAAGGCGTTGAAGTTTATCCAGAAATCATGATCCCGCTTATCGGAACACCCGCAGAGTTCAATCATCAGGCAGATGTTATCCGAAGCGTGGCTAAGAAAGTTGAAGAAGAGATGGGTACCATCGCTGATTTCATGATCGGAACAATGATAGAGACGCCACGTGCAGCTCTCGTTGCCGATAAAATTGCGGAAACAGCCGACTTCTTCTCTTTTGGAACAAACGATCTGACACAGATGGCATTTGGTTACAGCCGTGACGATGCCGGTAAATTCCTCATCCAATACATTGAGGAAAAAATTCTGCCGTTTGATCCGTTCCAGGTTCTCGACCAGGAAGGCGTTGGACAGCTTGTTGAAATTGCGGTTGAACGCGCGAGAAAGGTTAAACCCGATATTAAAATGGGTATTTGTGGCGAACACGGCGGCGATCCGTCCAGTATTGAGTTCTGCTACAAAAACAGACTCAATTATGTTTCCTGCTCACCGTATCGTGTGCCTATTGCACGACTCGCTGCGGCGCAGTCAACTATCAAATTCGGCAAAAACGAAAAAGAAGCTCTTGCCTGATAGAATATTGTCTGAAGGAGCCAAAGCCTGCAGACATCATTAACGGTGAAACTGGAACCTGACCCGTTTCGCGGTTTCACCACATACAACCAATGACCCATGGTTGATAGTTAAGCCTCCCGGACGTGAAAGTTTCGGGAGGCTTTTTTTATGCGCGCGTATGATTGCTGGTCGTCGCTGAGGCAAGCAACCATATAAATCCACATCTATCCTGAGCGATAAAATCCATCCCGAGCGACTACATCCATCCTGAGCGACTACATCCATCCTGAGCCTGTCGAAGGGTGATAAGACAACACTCCCCAAAGCCTTTCAGCTCATTAACTGCATTTCCCAAACATCAAGTTTCCAAGCACCACAATTCATCACCCACGCTTAGCCCGTCCTGCCACCCTTCGATAAACTCAGGATGGATTTTTTCTGCCCGTCAATATCTTTTTTTAAGCCCTAAGTGATTTAAACATAGACTACCGGAAAATCCCCTAAATTTAGTTCCGCAAAATTGTTTTATTCTCTATCATCCAAGCATTCAGGAATACGGGAGTATGGATTATTTATCCAACAAACAGCAGTTTTACTTCGCCTGAGATCGAAATCCATCACGTTTATAACAGCAATATCTAACTTTGTCGATTATGAATATTAATGTCGCATCAGAAACAGATCACCTTAAAGGAGTCATTGTTCACACACCGGGACGTGAAGTCACCCTCGTAACACCCGATTTTAAAGATGAACTGCTGTTTGATGATATCATTTTTGAATCTGACGCCAGAGAAGAGCATCAGGATATGCTCGAAGTCTTTAAGGTGGCTATGGGTAATGATGGCAGCGTGATCGAAATATGCGACCTGATCGGTGAAGTTTTTGAGCAGAAAGAAGCGCGTGAATATTTCATCACTGAAATGATTGACGAATTACAATCGACGAATATTCGCTCGGTTAAAAACGAACTTCATCAGCTCACACCCAAACAGCTCCTTGAATTTGCTATTGAGGGGCAAACCAAAGCGCTCCCCGATTTCAGCCTCTATCCCTCACCCAATATTTTATTTACCCGTGATCTTGCGGCCGTAATTAACAACGGTATCATCATCTCGCGAGCGGCCAAAGAAGCCAGAATTCGTGAATCTATGCTGATGGATACTCTGGTTGAATTTCATCCGCTGTTTGATTCGGTCAGAGAAAATAAGTTCAAACTCGAACAGTATGACAGCATCGAGGGTGGCGATATTTTGATTCCAAGTCCCGACCTGGCACTCGTTGGAATGAGTGAGCGCACATCATTCAGCGGAATTATGAAAGCAGCCGAGGCTTTTTTCTCATTTGGTATTAAAAACGTGCTCATTGTAGATATCCCCAAACAACGCTCGAGCATGCACCTCGATACCATCTTCACTTTTGCAAGCCCCACCGAGTGCATCGTCTATCCACCTGCCATAACTGCACGACGTGACAATGTGGTGTGTCTGAGTCAGGGCGAAAGTGGAAAACTTGTTACAGAACTCAAACCATCATTAAAAAAAGCGCTTGAGGAACTTATGGGACACGAAATGACCTTTATTGAGTGCGGCGGCGAAGATCCTGTTTTTCAAAGCCGTGAGCAGTGGACCGACGGCGCCAATGTATTTGCTCTTGCCCCTGGTGTGATAGTGGGATATGAGCGAAATACCAACACATTTAACGCTCTCAAAGAACATGGATACGAAATCCTGAACCAGTATGAGTTCATCGACCGCTTTAAAGATGGCTCATTTGATCCCAATAGTGGTGAAAAATTGGCAATCAGTTTCGTCGGGAATGAACTTTGCAGAGGTCGTGGCGGTGCACGATGCATGACCATGCCGATTTCACGAAACAGACATTTTGGAAAATTATAACAACGAAATAGAAGGACAATTTGAGATTGTAGAGTCAAGTGAGAAACCAACGTTACTCGACCGGTGGAACCTCGATTTAAAAACCATCGGAAAACACGCCGGGCTCTTTATCCTCACATTCGCGTCCGTTCTTTTTACCTCACAAGCATTTTTCTACACGCTTGGCCAGGCAGTAACATTTACTGTTTTACTCTTGCTATTTCTTGGAACCCACGAGTTTGGCCATTTTCTAACGGCTATGCATCACCGTGTGGATGCCACGCTTCCCTATTTTATTCCGCTCCCGATTTTATCTCCCATCGGAACCATGGGAGCGGTTATTCGAATAAAGGAGCGCATCGAAACCACTAAAAAATTGTTTGATGTCGGTATTGCCGGTCCGATTGCGGGATTTGTGGTTAGCCTGATCACATTGATATATGGATTTTTTACATTGCCTGATCCCGCTGAATTTGTGTCCACTTTTCCCGGACACGAAGCCCTCAAACAATATGTGGCCACCTACGGAGCATTCCCTACCGTTCCCACGCAAGAGATGGCTGAAGGCGGAATGTTGATGCTTGGAGATACCTTCCTCTACTCATTTTTTGCGGGATTTTTTGAGAATGTGCCGCCTATGTGGGAGATGTATCACTATCCCTTTTTATTCGCCGGCTGGCTGGGATTATTATTCACCGCGCTGAATTTAATGCCGGTGGGTCAGCTCGACGGCGGACATATTTTGTACGGCTTGGTGGGATTCAAAAAACACAGAAGTATCGCCCGATCTTTTCTCGGAGGAATCACTGTTTTGGGAGGAATAGGCGTGGTTCCGTTGATTTATGATCTGCTGCCAAATTATACCATTCCAATCCTGCCCGATGTTCTCTCCTGGATGTTGTGGGCAGGTTTACTCTATCTGCTTTTGAAAAAAGCTTATCACGGCAATCACCAATGGATTTTAGGCGTTGGAGCGGCATCCCTTCTCTCTTCATTTATAATTCTTACTTTTTTTGAATCTTCAGTGTCTTCAGGATACACATCGTGGGCTGTGTGGGCTGTGTTCATCATCTATCTTGTGCGCGTTGAGCATCCTCCGGTAACCTACACTCAACAGCTCGATCCTGTCCGCACATGGCTCGGCTGGCTTTCGATGCTAATTTTCGTGCTGTGCATCAGTCCGAATCCATTTTATTTCAACAATCTCTAATCGATTAATTAAACAGACATGAAATCAATCATCAAATCAGGAATTTTACTGCTCACTCTTTCACTGCTAACAATCTCTTGTGGCGATGCGGGTGAATCAACACAAACAAGTGGCTCCGTTAATTCAGAAGCCATAACATTGGCTGAAAACGGACAGTACGTTCAGGCGCTTCAGTCAACCCAGCAAATTCAGGCGACCAAACCCGAAGAAGCTGTTGCCACTTTTAGTGAGATTGAGAAAATGTTGCGCGCGGATTTAGAAGCAATCCACAGTGATAAGGCCACCGACAGTGCAAAAATTGCAGCCCACTACAACTATGGAATCTACCTTGAGTATTATGCCAATTCCATTGAGATGAAAACCAGAATGACCGATGCGCTGAAGAATTTCAGAAGAGTGCTGGAACTTGACCCCGAAAACACGCAGGCTCAAGCAGAAATTGAGCAAATTGAAGGCATCTACCGAAGCATGGGCAGAGATGTGCCGACGGGCGTGGCAAAATAGCTGATTTCAATTTCACCATTACTTCCCTGTTGCTGATTGTAACCCGGATTGGTGGTATATTTAGATACATAATCCTTTTTTTTCAGAACAATCTGAACCACTATGAGTGACCAGAAGAGCGGACCTCCAACCATAAAAAACCGAAAAGCCAACTTCGATTTTGATATCGAGGATACGATTGAGGCCGGAATTGCCCTGCAGGGCACAGAAGTTAAATCTATGCGCAAAGGAAAAGTCAGTTTCGCTGATTCCTTTGCTTTCATGGATCGGGGCGAGGTTTATCTGAAAGATCTTCATATCGCGGAATTTGATCACGGCTCCTACAACAATCACGAGCCAACCAGAGTGAGAAAATTACTACTTAAAAAATCTGAAATCAATGAGATTGACAAGTTGATCTCACAGCAGGGATATTCCGTCGTGCCGCTCAAAATCTACTTCAAACGCGGCTACGCCAAAGTACTGCTCGGACTCGCCAAGGGTAAAAAGAAACAAGACAAGCGCCAGTCCATTCAGGAAAAAGACACCAAACGCGATCTGCAAAGGCAGTTTAAAAATTCGCAGTTTAAGATTTAGAAAACTTTTGACCTTAACATCCCCGTCCGACGGCTGAATAGAAGAAGAAATCCCAAAACCAGCACGATCTCACCAACGAAACCAAACTCCCAAATCCACGACACAGCCGTCCGACGGGTGAACTATTTATGAGCATCATTCCAATCATCAACCGGTCGGACCGGAACAATCTGTGATGCTTTTCTTCCTGCGGTATCATTTTGGATAGGCAAAGGTGAAAAAACGTTGCTCACCGATCGGACCGGGATCCCCGTCCGACGGCTGATTAGAAGACAGATCCCAATACCAACACGATCTCACCAACGAAACCAAACTCCCCAATCCACGACACAGCCGTCCGACGGGTGAACTATTTATGAGCATCATTCCAATCATCAACCGGTCGGACCGGAACAATCTGTGATGCTTTTCTTCCTGCGGTATCATTTTGGAT
>Ga0306910_1000366_pt1 | contig 23278 bp, 21 predicted proteins | sample AntRauMFilla2698_FD_190438 | JGI IMG/M metagenome (GOLD analysis project Ga0306910, IMG submission 190438) | Saline lake microbial communities from Rauer Islands, Antarctica - Metagenome Filla 2 #698 (v2) (version 2) | ecosystem: Environmental > Aquatic > Non-marine Saline and Alkaline > Saline ... | reverse complement strand
ACATTCATCACTTTCATTCTGTTCCAATACTCAGCCGCGTAATTTTGGTCGGGATAAGTTTTAAACCTCCACGGCGCATTTGCCATCGGGCGCTTGGCAATCACTCCCATACTTCGCTGCTTGGCTTTTGGAAGCGAGGTATGCATCACACGCTGATCGAACAAATTGATAGAGCATTGTATGCTTTCAATCGGCGCTCCGGTGATAGCATAGTCGAGCGACTCATTTTCTCCGGCATAGGCAGGTACGTTTATATGGCCTTTCTCTTTAGCTTCGAGCAGAGCATCTACCACTGATGTATCATTCAAAATATGCCGGGGACATGAATGCAGGTGCACAATATCGATGCAGTCGGTTTGCAATTTCTGACGAGCTTCTTCAATTCCGACTGTAATCGCTTCTGATGTCCAGTCTTCCACGCCTTCAACACCGTACCCCACTTTCGTTGAATACACAACCTGATCCCTGAATGGCTTTAAGTATTTCCCCAGTCGCTCTTCTGATTTCCCATAGGCCCGGGCGGTGTCAAATAGGGTGATTCCAAGATCCACGGCCGTTCTCAGAAGCTTTTCAATCTCATTTTCGCTCAGCTCATCTCCGCCAATGTGTCCGGCTCCATACCCCAAAGCCGATACTTTTAATTCTGTATCCCCAAAATCTCTTGATTCAATAGTTAGTCCATCCATCATTGCTCTCGATTATATTTTAATAGTACAATTTACAGTTTAATGTGTTGATAAGGCCTGAATCCTTTCACGCACTGGCGGATGCGAATAGTGTAATAATACATAAAACGGATGAGGAGTCAGGTTAGAGAGATTATCTTTTGATAATTTTTTTAGCGCCTGAACCATCGTTTCAGCTTCACCGGTAGTTTGAGCCGCAAAAGCATCAGCCTCAAATTCGTGCTTTCTGGATAGCAAATTCATGCCTAATCCCAATATCATTTCCACAGGAGTATAAAGTAACCCAAAGAATAAGAGTCCGACGTAAACCGACATCTCTTGCATATAAAAAGCATCAAAGAGTGCCGTATCATTCAGAAATATTCCCAGCAGGAAAAATAAAACTCCCGTATGCGCTGTACTGATCACCATATTCTTCACAATGTGCTTGTGTTTGTAATGACCGATTTCATGAGCCAGCACCAGCAACAACTCTTTTTTTGTGTGTTTTTCTATGAGCGTATCAAATAATGCCACCCGCTTATGCTTACCAAACCCCGTGAAGAATGCGTTCGATTTTGAGCTTCGCTTCGACCCATCCATCACAAAAATATTGGTGAGTGAGAATTTTACTTTTTCCGCGTAGTTCATAATCATTTTTCGTAATTCTTCATCCTCCAATGGTTCAAATTTGTTGAACAACGGCATAATCCACATCGGCGCAACGTATTGCATAATCAGGGAAAATAAGGTGACAGCGATCCATCCGTAAAGCCACGCCCATGTTCCCAGCGATTGAAACACCCATAAAATGAGTGCCAAAATCGGCAGGCCAATCACAACTCCAAGTCCCAAACCTTTTAGCAAATCTGCGAAAAATGTGCCTGTACTTGTGTTATTAAAACCATATTTTTCCTCAATCACAAATGTACTGTACAAACTGAACGGCAATGAGATAAGAGATTTCACAACTGATAAAACCCCAATAAACAACAGACCGTTTACGAGATCGCTGTAACCAAAACCACGTATCATCTGATCGAGCCAGTTAAATCCCCCGCTAAACCAAAAAACAAACAGCAAAGCCATATCAAATGTGGTAGTTAACAGCCCGAATTTTGTGCCTTCTTTTGTGTATTCCTGCGATTTTCGATAATCGTCCTCATCATAAACCGACTGAAAATCATCCGGGATCTCCTTCTTCATCGCTTTAAGATTCAGAATATCGGCTACAATGTTTAACACGTAATCAACGGCCAGTGCCGCTACTATGATGATTGCGTAGGTGTTCATGTGGAGTTTGTGGTCGTTTAAAATTGTTAATTTGAGTTGTTCGTAATGTGTAAAGAGTTGTTGGAAAGCTAACTACTCACAAATCCCCACTCTCTACCAAATCACCACTGACTTCCATCTCAGGATAATTAATCGGTCCGTAAAATTTGAATAGCAGCAGTGTAAGGGCGAGTAACAAAATAGAACAGAGCAGTCCGCCTTCAAATCCAAAGCTTCCTCCTGTGAGCCAGCTTGGTCCGCCCAGCGTGGTTTTAAAGTAGCCCTCCATCTCAAGTCCGCTTACCGGAACGCCTAAAAATCCTCCCTGAAACCAGTTCCACGTAAGGTGAAACCCAATCGGCCAGGCCAGACTCCGTGTAAGAACGTAGGAAAGTCCCAGTAAAATCCCCGCCAGCGCGATATTCAGAAGCGCGAGAGCTGTGAGATTGGGATTAAACCAGTGAGCGAGGGAGAAGCCCAAGCTGATTATAAGCACACTCACCCACATAGCTTTCTCTTTTCCTAAAAACTGAAATCCTTCCTCAATATTTTTTTGAAAATAGCCACGAAACATACTTTCTTCAGCAACTGAAACGCCAACCATGGTCACAAATGCAGTTGCCACCGACACATTCCAGCCAAAAGTTTCCACTATCTGAAAACTGCCCAAGGCGTACGAAATTGCGGAAAGGATGAGAATCAATCCAATGCCCCAGCCTGCACCACGGAGGCATTCCACAGCCCAACGCGTATTCATGTGGAATCCGAAATCTACATACTTACGGCGATCAACCATCAAAGCCATCACCCACATCGTGAGCAAAGTGGCCGTTGCGAAGAAAACCTGACCAATCCATGAAGCCACACCAACCGCTCCGCTGATTAGCTGCAGAGAAGCCATCACTAAAATAAAAAGGATTAAAAAGATCAGAATGCGCCAGCCGGCACGAATACGCCCGTCTGCTTCGTTTACAAAAATATTCATAGCGTTTTTAAAAGGATTTATTCAACTCAATACGTACAGAATCGCTGAATAATAGGATAAATATAGCAGATTAGAGAATGGAATGGTGAAGTCAGAGGAGAATTCAATTATGCTTTTTTCAGATAGTGAATAAGAACGCAAAAAAAGCATTTCAGCCAGCCCGGCTATTTTGGCTCAGAGTTCAACTATAGTATATTACCCTGATTATTTGGTGATTTCTTACAGAAGATAATCAAGGATTTTCACCAGACTCAGAAACTAAATCAACACAAAAAACAACTTACCGATATGTGCGGACGATACACGTTATATTCAGATCAGGATACGATTGAGGAAGCTTTTGATGTTCATCATGCTGCTGATGACGATGGCATTTTCAACAAGAATTACAACGTTGCGCCAGGCACTCCAAATCCTGTGGTTTTACAGCCTAAACCAGAGAAAAAAGGTATTGGTGCGCTCAAGTGGGGACTCATTCCCGGCTGGGCGGATGATGAAAACATCGGCTACAAAATGATAAACGCCCGTTCAGAGACACTGATGGAGAAAAAATCGTTTAAGAAACCGTTTCAGCGTCAGCGTTGTATTATTCCCGCGAACGGATTTTACGAATGGCAGACTATTTTTAAGAAGAAGATCCCGTTCTACATCAGTCATATCGAAAATGACCTTATTGGCTTTGCCGGACTTTACGAGCGCTGGGTTGACCCGAGTGATGAAACCAATCAGATTTGGTCGTACACCATTATCACAACCAAGGCAAACGAATTGCTCGAGCCGCTTCATGAGAGAATGCCCGTCATTTTAAATCAACAAAATTACGCTGAATGGCTAAATCCCGTCAACTCTGACACCGAAGCATTAAACGAACTGCTTGTTCCCTGCCCAAGTGAACAACTTCGTGTCTATCGAGTTTCCGATGAGGTAAACAACACCAAGAATAACGGAGCCGAACTACTTCAACCAACAGATGCATAGCATTTTGTTGGTAATGGGTTTATTTGTTGGGAGGTTAAGGAGGTAAGAAGTTGAGCAAACAACCATACTAACGCAATCTACCCTGAGCGTGTCGAAGGGTCGATTGCCAGCAAAATAGCGCAACCAACCGCCAACTCCTTCGGCTATGTTTTATAATCCTTTTTTTCTGCCATACACAGTCAGGGGAATTTCATGAAATTCCCCTGACTGTGTATGGCAGAAAAGTTGAATCAATTATTCGGGTCATTATTTTGTAACCACTCCTAACTCATTGGGAATGGATAGGTTCGCATCAAGTCTCCCACAAGCATGTCGAAAAACAAGTAGATCAATATTATTTGCAACACAAACAGCACAATTATTACAATCAATACTACTTTTTGAATAAAAAATGACTTTCGCTGCATGAGAAAAGCCTCATACAGTTGACGCACATTTCCATTACGGGAAAATCGCTTATAGTTGCTACCGCTCTGAATCATGCGAATACTGTGTACAATCACGGGAATCCCAAAAACAGCCCCGATAATGGAGAGAGAAATAAACACTCCTGAGATAAGATTGAAGATGGCCACAAACGTCATATCTCCCGCCATCTTTCTGATAACAGTCCGCATCTGATCATCAAGCTCATAATCATGTTTGGAATGTCTGCTTTCTTCCCTTTTTTCTTCCTCAAATTCCTTAGGTTGATTTAAATCATCGGAAACCAGATCGTTTTCGGAAGATTCAGCATCGGTGTTTGACTTGCGAGAGGAGCTTTTGTCTTCGCTCTTTTCTGGTCCGTAGGAACCAAACGGGCGGTATTCTTTGGGGTCTGACATATATTGCTAATCAGTTATATAGTTCGTATCTTTGACTCAAAACGAAAAACAAATATATCATTCATTATGAAAAATTTAGACACAGAATCATTTAAAGAACTCGTTTTCAACTTTGAGGAGAGCGAGGAGTGGAAATTTGAAGGGAATAAACCCTGTATCATCGATTTTTACGCCGACTGGTGCGGACCATGTAAAATGATTGCACCAATTATGGAAGAGCTCGCGGAAGAGTATGACGGCGAGATAGATATTTATAAAATTGACACCGAAGAGCAGCAGCAATTGGCCGGAATGTTTGGCATCCGCAGCATTCCTTCCATTTTATTTGTGCCTGCCGACGACAAACCACAAATGGCTCAGGGCGCATTGCCTAAAGCAAAGTTCAAGGAGATCATCGACACCGTTCTTCTCCAAAAAGCTTCATAGCGAAAAATATACAGACAAACTGATATTCAGCTTTTGACTTGATTGTCATCGTGAGTAGCCCTGATGTTCTAATGAGCATCGGGGTTTTTTTATGCCTATTGAAAAAGGACGGCAGAGACCGTCCTTCGAGTTTTGGCCAGAGTCCACCTTTCGAGTTTTTGGCCAGAGTTTACCTTTCGAGTTTTGGACAGAGTATACCTTTCGAGTTTTTGGCCAGAGTCCACCCTTCGAGTTTTGGACAGAGTTTACCTTTCGAGTTTTTGGGCCAGAGTTTACCGTTCGGGATTTTTAAATTCAGAGTCCATGCTTTGAGATTTTTAATTTCGAAGTCTATCCTTTGAGTTTGTAGTTCAAAGTTTTTGGGCCTGACAATTTTCTTCGGGTTTTTTTAAGAACAAGGCATCAACAAATCACACGATTATCCCGGATAACCTCCTGAGATGAAATTGCGTAGTGAATCGATCTCAATTTTTTGTTTCTCAATAACCGTTTTCACAACATCGCCGATCGAAATAACACCCACCACCTTTTCCTCTTTGTTTATCACGGGCAAGTGACGAATTTTCTGTTCTGTCATTAGTTTCATGCACAGATTAACAGAATCCTCCGGTTTAACACAAAAGACCTGGTCGGTCATAATCTCCAGCACTTCTGTTTCTTTCGAGGTACGTCCTTTTAAAATGACTTTATTCCGGTAATCCCTTTCAGAGATGATTCCCGCCAACTTTTCGCCATTAAGAACCACCATTGCGCCAATATTCAGCTCGGCCATCTTTTCAATGGCATTATATACACTGTCAGTTGGTTTTACAGCATAAACTGCGTCTCCTTTCCCCTTTAATAAATCTCGAACTTGCATTTTGACCCCATTTTATTGTTATTTATTTCCACACAATTAACATGATTTTACATTAATGTCAAGCTATTGGCAACAGACTGCTTACCAATTATTACCTAAATATTCTTATTACAATATTGCGGCTAACTTTATACTACTACAAATCTGAGCAGAATGGCTAAATACATATGAACAGCTGTTCAGCACTTAATTCCTATTTTACTCTTTTTCGCCGGAAATTAAATACCAGTGAATTTCCTGTTCATCAACTCCCTTTAATGATTGATAATAACAGATGAAATAGCGAATAGCGGGATAGGTTGTCGGGATATTTTCTTTTTGAGCTTTGCGCAACATGTCAAGCATAAAGAAAAAACCCATACTCCGACATGCCCATATAAATCCACCGGATATTGTTTTGAAATTTTTCATCTCCGGAAATTGATCAATAAACTGATTGAAACGAATACTTACTTTGAAGCGCTCTTTTATACTCTTAATCGTTTCCTCTTTCACCAACGAATTTGGATGATCAAGACAGTGATAAATCACGTTGCCGCTCACATGAATATTATCAGCAAGTAAGGCTGCTTTTGCGTTGAAAAGTACGTCGTTTGAATACCGGGTTTTATCGAAACGGATGTTGTGCTTTTCTAAAAAAGATCGTTTAAATACTTTTGCCCAAGGCGGATCGATGCGTGTTAAAATTTTTCGGATGAGAACTACTGACGCGGATTCTTTTCCTTGTTCCCTGAGGGCTTTATTTACTAAAAATGTTCTGAAATCATTACGGGATGAACGACTTCCCTGTTCATTAACTGAAGCGGCGTTAAATAAAAACAAATCGGCTTCTTTTTTCTGTTCATAGAGAAGCTCGTCTAACAGAGTAAAGGCATTTGGGGCAAACATGTCATCACTATCCCCAAATAATACATACTCTCCTCGCGCAACACGCAATCCCATATTCCTGGCCCATCCTCCTCCGTATGATGTTGCGTCAGGGTTCAAAATCAACTTTAGATTACCGAGTTGAGCAGTAATTTGTTCTATTTTCTTCAGAACAGCATCTTCACTTGCGTCGTCTATCAGAAAAACCTCAATATCGTCCCGAACAGGAATACACTGAACGAGTTTTTGGACCAGTTCAGGCCTGTTTTTATGAGGAATGATGATGCTGTATCGAATCACAATAGTCGGTTTAAAAATTTACTTCATAAAATGATACCGAAGAATCATCTGCAGATGCACATTTTCATGCACGTTATCAGGTTTGAACAAATAATTGTCCCGGACAGCAAACGAGCCGCCAATCTGATACTCAAGATTATTGCTTACTCTGCTTTTCCAGTGAACTCCAAAATAATGCTCAATATCCTGATAATTTCCAATCTCATCAAACAAGTAAAGATAAAACTCATCATCATTATAACGAGTTCTGAAGTACTCAAAGAGTATTGACTTATGACCGATGTTGTAACCTACGCTCAAAGCATGGAAACTTGAACCGGGGCCAATAGCCGCTCCCAATACCTGACCATTGTTGGTATGACCTTGCCTTACATGATGATGTTCGTACAACGACCCGCTGTTACGAATTCTGGCGGTTTCCCATACAGCGAGATTCGCGTGTTCGTAATTGACTCTGACCCGACTTCCACTTTCCAAATAAAAATCTTTGGCAATTCCGATGGTATAACCGGCATTATGCTCCAACTGCGTTAAAAAGTCGAAGATGTCAGAAGCGAAGTCTCCGCGAATCCACTCAAAATATATTTTGAAATTATTTGATGGTACTCTGTATTCAGCACCAACGGAAAAAATCTGATCAGCTGTTTCGTTGTCCTCTCCCCGTGCATTGCGTTGCCCCCGCCGGGCGAAGTCACGAAACAACATGATATAATCGCTCCAATCATCTGCATCCTGTAATTGCAGACGTAATGATCGTTGCAGAGAGACCGAAAAACCGGGTATAAATGATGGCTGATATCCCATTACAAAGCCATTCGTAATAACCTCATCATCTTTCGGGTCATCATTGAAGTAATCCGACTCCTCCGTAATTCCAAATTGCCACTGAATCTCAATTAATCCTGCTCTTGTATTCCAGGGTTTATCAGTTCCTATCCCCACATAGGGAAACCCGTTTGCATGATTACTCATCATTGCGGGATTAAAAATAACCGGTCCCCAGATTGTATTTTGAGTGCTTAAACTTAATCTCGCATTATATTTTGAATACGTAATTTCTGACTGGCCAAAATAGATATCAGTCACACTACCATTACCATACTGCATCACGTAGTCGATTGGATAGGAAAACCGGTTTTGGTATTCGGGCTCATCCCCATAACTCTTTCTTAAATGGTAATCTTTATTTTGGGAGTACACGAGTTGTGGCGCAAATGTATATTCTAAATTTCCCCAACGTCCCTGAACACCGGTAGAAAATGTCTGATTCCAGCCTGCTCCCTGCCAAAAATATCCATCGTACACTCCACGGGCATAATCGCTGTTAAACGAAGTGTGACTGTACAAAGGCAGCCAGCTGAAATAATCTTCGGAAGATGATTTCTCCTTGTATAAAACCGCTCGCTCAAATGCCACACGAGAGCTGTCAAACGCTGTGGCTGATCTTCGCCCAAGTACATCAAAACGATTATAAATAATTGATTGTCCCTGCACAGTATGATGAGCTCCCAACAGCACCAAAACCATAATAAAACTAAGTAAAGCAGAGATTGATCGATTCATTATTAAATCTGTTGAATTATGTTTTTACAGGGTTGATTTTATTTCATCCCGGATTAGCGTTGAAATATCATAAAGCTTTCCATCAAACATATGATTTTCGAGAATATTTCCCTCCGCCCACTCATTATAGGCTTTGATAAGGATGAATGGAGGGTTATCAGCATTCAAAATTTCCCGAACGCAATTCATCTGTGCCGAGATGTGCTCTTCAACAGTTCCGGCAATTATCGAACCTGATTTTTTATAGCGATATGTGGTGTCCCAGCCGCTGAGTAAAGTGGGAGCGAAATTGGGATATTGCCTGTTTTCGAGAAGATGTATTTTCATCAATTCACTGTACTTATCCAGCTTGGTAACAACCGGTTTTTTCCAGGGATTAAGGGAGGTCAGCTGTTTGCGTCGCTTAAACGTATTATCCTGATTCTGGACATCTTCAGGTGGAAATCCAATTCTGTAATGCGGTAGTGTCAAGAGTTCATCGGGCATCACAAAAGAGGGAAACAACCACGCCAATTCTATTCCTGTGCGCTTCTGCAAGCGTTCGTGCAATTTTAAAACGTAGGGAATGACTCCTTTCGCAGCAGGATTATTCAGCTGATAGAGTGGTTTCCCATCAAGGCGCTCGTAACGGGAATCCTCCAGATACGGAAGCAAATCATCTATGTGAGCATCTACATCATTTAGATCATAAACTTGCTCAAATATTACTTCTTTTTTATTCCCAACCCAGGCTTTGGTCCACGGTGCATTTGCCCAGGCAAAGAAAAAGGATTGATCCTGATCCGTTGTTTCAAGATGAATTTCAGGAACCTTTTCAAGCGTCCGTTTTCCATCCCCGAACCAATAGTACCAATAGGCGACAGCATCCAGTCCAATTTCCTGTGTATGATTAATAACCCGGTTGGCCGTTTCGGGATCAGAGAGATCGTAAAAATCATCATTTTGCGGAAGCAATGGGCGGCGATGTCCTTTGAACAGAGGTTTTGCATTACGCACGTTTGTCCACTCCGTAAATCCCTCGCCCCAGAATTTGTCATTTTCGGGTGTGCTGTAAAATTGCGGTAGAAAGTAGGCGTAAACAGGCGTCATAACTCACCTCTTTTTTTCGATACAATTACTCCATCTTCCATTTTCACGATTATATCAGCCAAATTTTCATAGGTATAATCGTGCGCAATATTAATCACTGTTTTTCCCTGATCTTTCAAATACGGAAGTACTTTTGTGTAGAATAATTCTTTGGAATGACGATCCTGATAGGCGACCCATTCATCAAAAATGTAGATCTCTTTATCCTCCATAAGCATGTGCACCAGCTGAAGACGTTTCTTCTGTCCCGACGAAAGATCCACAGAGCTGAATTTTCCATTCTTGAAACTCACTTTGTGATTCATTTCGAGCATTTCCAGATACATTTCGGCCTTTGTACGTTTTTCTTCAGAAAGATGGCCCAGATCATCAAACAGATAGGAATCGGTTAGCACCACGGCAAATTGGTCACGAAATGAAGCAAGTTCCTTATCTGTAATTTCTTTTCCGCGATAAAACACTGACCCTTCCTGAGGGAGATATAATCCGCAAATAACTTTAATAAGAGTACTTTTGCCTGAACCATTTCCGCCCTCAATAAACAGGCGCTGACCCGGATAAATCTCCAGATTGATATCATTCAACTGAAATGGATTATCAACGAAGCGATAGGTAAAATCGAGATTTTTCAGCTTTATAAGCGGAGTTTCAGCAGGTAATTCTTCATTCTGATCAAAGGAGTGTTGTTCTTTTCGTGATTCTTCCGCGAGACGTTTTTTTCGTTCTTCAGCACTTTCATCGAGGCGAATACCAAGCTTCTTCACCTGAACAAGAGCTGCTTCTATACGTTTGACGGTTCCCCAAAATCCCGAAACGGTAGAGAGCGGCCCGAGCATAAACAGGATTAGCGTGAGATAGGTGTTGAAAAAAGAAACGGTTACGATATTGAAAATATAAACGAGTAAAATCATCACGCCCAGAAAAGCCATCAAAATGCCATCATTTAAACGATTATTCATGGCGTTGAACACCGTTTCACGGAAATACCAGCGCATCTGCTTCTGTGATTCAACCTTTAGTTTTTCATCCACATACCGCTTTTTGAATTTTTTGTGGAGCATCAGATTGGCAATTCCGTACACCAATCCCTCGAATACTTTATAGATAGTATTGGTGTGAGCACGATTCAGCTTAGCATACTTTCCCAAGTACCTCATATTCACCAAATTCACCAATAACACAATAAAAAAGGCTCCAAAAGTAAGAAATCCCATGAGCGGCGAAAGCCAGAAAAGATAAGCCAGAATGCCAAACACCGTCGCGAAACCAGTGGTCACGCTTGGAAGCCGGTTTACGAGATTTGAGATATGATTGAGATCGTCGGTTAGCACCGGCAGAATATTCGACTTCAGATTCTCGACCCGTTCGTAGGGAGCGCTCAAAACTTTTTCAGAAAGCATGAGCCGTAGCTGGTGAATCATTCCACGGTTTATTGACGCGATACTAACAGAGGCCAGTACAGAAGCAATCAAATAAGCTACGACCATCGAAAAAAAATAGATGCTGAACGCGGTGGCATCAAACGTTTCCTCGGAAGTGAGCGAAGCGTGGATCTCCTTAATAATAAGTGTGGAAAATAGTCCTGTAACAACCGAAGTTATCACGGTAAAAATCAACAGCGGATAGGAACCTTTGAGAACTGAGAATAACCCTCTCATTATAACCTGATATAGGTTTTAGAAATGTGGAAATCAGCTGAACTAATTGCGAGAATAAATGCCCGTGAATTTTTAAATAGATTCATTTCTTATGATGCCTTAGAGCGTAACTGAGCTGGATTTTAATTATAAGAAGTAAAACGCAAACAGCTCAGAAACTACGCACATTCAACGATGGGAGCAAAGAGAGATCCGGTATTGTAGTTTAGATCAGTTGGATTTTGTTGATGCAACTCCAGACCCAATAATCCTTATTAAAAACCAAATCCAGCCTAACTATGCAAATTGAATATCTATTATTCAATTTGCATAGTTATTTTTTAAGCAACGTTTCAAGATCTTTACAAAGCTCTGTTAGTCCAACCGCAAAAATATTCTCTTTTAATAAATATTTTGTGCTTTCGGGAATTACAACAAATGTGCTATCTGGTTGAAGACTTCTAAGCACGGAATAATTTCCACGGTTGAGTGATGGTGATTTTCCTGCTTTACATTCAATGGCAACTGTTTTTTGACCATAGGTTAAAATAAAATCGATTTCTGAGCCATTGCTTGTTCTCATAAATGATATTTCCGCCTTTGGGAATCTAAGTCTCAGCTCTGACAGAACCACACTTTCCCACAATGACCCAAACACAGAATGACCCGTAATATGATCAAATCCATGAAGATCAAGTAACGCGTTTGTCAATCCACAATCACATACATACACTTTTGGAGATTTTACCAACCGTTTTTTCATGTTAGTTTCCAGCGGCGAAACCACGTGTAGCATAAAAGCGGATTTAAGCAGATCAATATAGCGCCGAACGGTTGTGTGACTAATCCCAAGCGAACCTCCGAAGCGACTGAAATTAATTGTCTGCCCGTTATTATGGGCAATCATTTTCCACAATCGCCGCATAGTTTCGGGTGGAAAACCCTCGAATTGAAGCAAATCCCGCTCTAAGAACGTTGTGATAAAATTGATTCTCCAATCAAATGAAGCTTCCGAATCCTCTGCAAGAATTGATCTTGGAAAACCCCCTCTGTCCAAATAATCCTCTATACGTAGTGATATATTTTCCTCAACTTCATTCCATGTAAAGGGAGATAATTCTACATATCGAATTCGACCGGCAAGCGTTTCCGAACTCTGCTGAAGCAAATCTCTTGAAGCTGATCCTAATATTAAATATTGCCCATTTGTGCCTTTTTCGTCTGTCAGACTTCTCAGAAGCGGAAACAGCTCTGGTTTTCGCTGAATTTCATCAATGACAATAAGTTTGTCACTTTGGGATTCCAGAAACCACTCGGCCTGATCGAGTTTGCGCAAATCAGACGGCCGTTCAATATCTAAATAGATTGTACCTTGATTGTGCTTTTCCATGATCTCTTTTGCGATAGTGGTTTTACCACACTGTCGGGGACCAAGAATTGCTGTAACAGGATTTTGCCTGAGTGACCGTTCAATATCTTTTGTTCGAAATCGGGGAATCATAAGTATGCAAATTGAATATTTAATTTTCAATTTACATACTTATAATACGGAAGACAATTTTTCAGTGCTTCAATCTACCCGAATCTTAAATCCCCGCCCGCTCAAAAATGGTTTCAACATGACGGGTGTGGTGATTCAGATCAAAGGCGTCTTCTATCTCTTCTTTGGTGAGTTTTGCGTTGATCTCTTCGCTTTCTTCAACCAAATCACGAAACATCAGTTTGTTTTCCCAGGCTTTCATTGCCAGCGGCTGAACGGTGTCGTAAGCCTCTTCGCGAGAAACACCTTTGTCGATCATTTTTAAGAGCAGACGCTGAGAAAAAACCAATCCGAATGTTTTGTAGATATTCTCTTTCATGTTCTCTTCAAATACCACCAGATTTTCCATGATGTTACCTGAGCGGTTGAGCATATAATCGAGCAAAATGGTAGCGTCGGGTAGAATGATACGTTCGGTTGAGGAGTGTGAGATATCGCGTTCGTGCCAAAGTGGAACGTTTTCGTAGGCTGTAACCATGTAGCCACGAAGTACACGCGCGCAGCCGGTTATGTTCTCAGAACCAATTGGATTGCGTTTATGCGGCATAGCTGACGATCCTTTTTGTCCCTTGCGAAACAGCTCTTCAGCCTCGCGGGTTTCTGATTTTTGCAGGTGACGCACTTCCACCGCCATCTTCTCCAGCGTCGCTCCGATTATCGCCAATGCTGACATGTAATAAGCGTGACGATCGCGTTGAAGCGTTTGTGTGGAAACAGGAGCGGCTGTCAATCCAAGTTCTTCGCAGGTGTACAATTCCACTTCGGGTGGAATATTGGCGAAGGTTCCCACAGCTCCTGATAGTTTTCCGAATTCCACATCATCGGCCGCTCTGACAAATCTCTCACGGTTGCGCTTCATTTCCGCAAACCAGAGAGCGCACTTGAGTCCAAAGGTAGTCGGCTCGGCGTGGATGCCGTGGGTTCGGCCCATCATGACGGTGTGCTTGTGTTTTTTCGCTTTTTCACGCAATACTTCAATCATGCGGTCGATACCTTCCAGCAGAATTTTATTCGCTTTCTTGAGTCGCACTCCCCAGGCTGTATCTACCACATCTGTGCTTGTGAGTCCGTAGTGAACCCATTTTTTCTCATCGCCCAGCGTCTCTGAAACAGCGCGTGTGAATGCAACCACATCGTGGCGGGTTTGCTGTTCAATCTCCTTTATGCGATTGATGTCGAAATCAGCGTTTGCGTAGAGTTTGTCGACGTCTTCGGCGGGAATGTGTCCGAGTTTCGACCAGGCTTTACAGGCGGCGAGTTCCACTTCGAGCCAGGCTCTGAATTGCTGTTCTTCTGTCCAGATTTTGGACATTTCGGGGCGGGAATAGCGGTCAATCATGGTTGCGAACGAATTGTTTGAAATGCGATTAAAGTTCGCCCGCAAAGGTAATCATTTAGGATGATTGTAGGGAATGAGAATTTGGGGATCAGGGACTGGTATCAGATATTTAACTCTTTCAGATGCTCGTCGGTTGTATTTATAGCTCTCGGCTACTGAAATACTCCTCTCTCTGTTTTTTTACATTTTTTTTACCACGGATTTTCACAACGTGATGACTTCGGCACATCCGGGGTTATTTATGTTCAATCCCTTCAGGATTGGGTTTCTGACCAGTTCATGTGAATTAGTGTTTTTATACGTTTGAATCCGGGAAAGTGGTTGATTGGCTTATTATTCTTCCTCTTTCTTCAGGATCTTCACTTTAATCTTTTTGATGCGATTATTTTCGACAGCGTGAATCGTGAATTCTAAATTGCTGAACGCTACTTTTTCTCCTTTTCGGGGAATGCGCTCTGTGAGATGATAGAGAAGTCCGCCGAGGGTTTCATACTCATCTTCATCTGTGGTAATCTCACCGTCGAGGATATCTTCAAGATCGTCAAGGTCAATTTTGGCGTCAACTATAAACTCGGTTTCTGAGAGCTGGACGAAGAGCTCTTCTACTTCGGTAGTTTCATCAACCATATCTCCCACAATCTCTTCCAGAAGATCGTCGAGCGTGATAATACCTTCGGTTCCACCGTACTCATCCACCACAATGGCGATGTGACTTTTCTCACGCTTAAAATCGGTGAGCAGGTCGTCGAGTTTTTTTGTACTGGGTACGTACATCGACTTACGGGCGATGGTGGTCCAGTTTATAGTGGTTTGCTGAAGATCGGTTTTCAGATAGGGAAGCAGATCTTTTGCGTAGATAATCCCTTTAATATTATCGAGATCATTTTCGTAGAGTGGAAGGCGGGAAAGACGTTTTTCACGGATCAGGTCGATTACTTCTCCGAGCTCATCTTCGGTTGAAACAGCTACAATATTAACACGTGAGGTCATAATTTCACGCACGGTAGTCTGGCCAAACTCAACTACGTTTTCAAAAATTTCCCGCTCGTCTTCTTTCAGCGATCCTTGCTCTTCGCCCACTTCCGCAATTGTTCGGATATCTTCTGACGATAACTCAGAAACGGGTTTTGGAAGACGGTTTTCTATTCCCAACGCGCTGTTTGCCACAAGTTTGCTCAAAGGTCCCAGAAGAATGTAAAAAAAGTAGATTGGCGTGGCGATTCGTTCTGAAAATTCAACCGGCTTTTTTATAGCAATGACTTTGGGCGTAATCTCACTTAAAATAATTATGATGAACGTGAGCACCACGATTTCAACAATGTACACCGTAAGCTCCGGGAATCCGTACGCTTCGGCAACTTCCCCTGTAACAACGGCTGCCACAACAGAAGTTATGATATTGGCAAACGTATTCCCGATTAAGATGGTGGCCAACAATCGACGGGGATGCTCCAGCATAATCGCCAGCCTTTTTTGTACAGCTGAATCCGGTTGCGTTCGGTTCTGAGAGAAGTTTTGAGCGGAAGAAAAAAGAGCAACTTCCGATCCCGAGAACAGCGCAGAGAACATAAGGCCGAGAACAATGATCAAGGTTTCCCAGAAAAACAGGGAAGTATTAACGTCCGACATCGATTGAAAAAGCGCTGGAAGACCGTAAAATGGTATTAAAAGTGATGAAATTTCCGGAAATGGGTCCAAGAGTTATACGTTTATTTAATGTAAAAAAGCGGAATCGGGTGTGCCGATTCCGCTTAAATATAGAATTTCAGTCAGTTAACTAAAATCTTAAAATGGAAGCTCGTCATCATCAAAATCATCACCGGAAAAATCAACGGGCTGATTAGGTTTCGATTGGTTTCCTCCGCTTGAAGGTGAGCTGACGCCTGAACCGCCTGAGCCACGATTGTAGCTATCATCGCCGCCGCCATCTGATGATCCTTTTGAATCGAGCATCTGCATGGTGAGAGCTTTTATTTCAGTAGTATAGCGTTTTTGGCCGTTTTTATCTTCCCATTGATTGGTTTGGATCGGACCTTCAATGTAAACCTGAGATCCTTTTTTCAGATATTTATCACAAATCTCTGCCAATCTTCCCCAGGCAACACATCGGTGCCATTCTGTTCTTTCCCGAAATTCGCCTGAACTGTCTTTGAAACGCTCACTTGTAGCTACATTTAGCGTTGCTACTGCTGTGTTATTCTGTGTGTATCGAACTTCCGGGTCTTGTCCGAGTCGTCCGATGATCATTGCTTTATTTAGATTTCCCATAATTTCCTAATCGTGTTTTGTTTGAATTTGTTTGAAGATAGGACGCAAAAACGACAACTTCCTTACAGATTTTTTTTCATTTTATCTGTTGACATATATATATGTCACTTTTTATTTCAGCGTGCCACATCCCGAAGAACGAGGTTAAATCGCTTTCAATATAATCTGTTTTCTGCCTGCTTTGATGATATCATTCATCGTTTCTTTGATTTGACTGAGGCGGCTGTAGGGAAATTTTCGCTGGTGAAGCTCTAATTTGCGACGAATCATAACCTCATCATCTTTTTGTTCATATCCAATTTCGTAACTGAACAGCTCATCTTCACCTTTTTGTGATTCAGGTAAAAATTCCACTTCGTATCCCTCTGGTATTTTTAAACTCAATTCAATCGAATGATTCACAGGCGCGCTGAGATAGATATCTTCTTCCCTTTCTTCTACATCACCAAAATCAAATCTCCACATGTTTATGGGATTGGCCGGAACAAAAAGACGTGAACCGGTCTCGCTGGCGAGTTTTGATACAGAAAAATCAATCGAAAAGTTTGAGTTGGTTTTTTTCTCCCGTAATGCTTCCACATCAATTTTTGTGAGATTCATGTTTGGCACATCATACTGGTTCTGAATCCATTCTTCCTGCTCTTTGGAAGTTTTATTAACGAGGGTGGATTCAAAGATTGATTTATACTCACCACCAACCTTTTCATTCAGTTTATATACTCCGGTTTTGTTGTTTAAAAGCTGAACACTTCCGCTGATGTGTCTGTAATGCTGATCCAAATTTACTTCAGGTGTTGACTTGAGATAACTGCCCTGCGGCTTGGTGATCAACACTTTTTTACCTGAATTACCCAAGCCTAAATAGTTTGGCTCTAATGACTTACTGGTACATTCGAGCCAGATATCTTCTTCGCCCGGAACGTACAACACTACGTGGTTAAACACATTTTGAGGAAAATCTTCCCTCACCATGTTTGAATATACGCCACTATTTATGAGCGCCGGATACGCATCTACGCCGATAAAATTTAGCATCGACTGCATATAATTGGTCAACGCTTTACAGTCACCATATTTTTTTTCGTGAACATATTTCGCGTCAAACGTACGCCACCCTCCAATTCCGAGCTGAACTGAGATGTATCGGTTTTCATCCTGCAGATGACGATAGAGTGTATATATTTTTTCTTTTCTGTCCATGTCTTTTGACAACAAATCATTAACCTGCTTTTGCGCAGCTAATGGCAATTGCTGCCGGCCCTGATTCAGTTGATAATACCAGTTACCAAATTTTTCCCAGGAGCTAAAACTGCCTTTATAATTATCCACCACAAACTTTTCGGGAGCTAAGCGGATTTCTGGTTTTTTGTTCTCATCCGGCGAAAGATATTTGGGATTTTCAATTTCCGGCACCTTGCGCATCGTCCACAGTAACTGATTTTCCCGATGCATGGTATTTGTCAACGAATCATCAATATTCAACTCACGATAGCTCACAGGATTCACATCAGGATAAGTAACCTTTAGCCGGGCCAAACGCGTTGCAAGTCCATAGTAGTTAGGTGACCATGAATGAACGGACATCAGGTTTTTGGTTTCCATGACCAACTCATATTCTATAACATATGGAAACGAACCGCTGCTCAGCGAAAGTACTTTGTATCTCGTGTCGGTTGCAACACTCATGTTATCGGAGTATGGAAGATCCAGAATGTCACTTTTCGGCACCGATTTTAGCACTTCTCCGGTTTTATCCCGCATAACAAGACGTACGCTTTTGATTTCTGAGAAGGATGATTACGTGGGAGTAAAACGCCCGTAATCGGTTTGATCTTCATCAAATATGGTCAGCGAATATCGTTCTGTTATCAGTGCCGATTCTTCATCTTGTATGTCAATTTCATGGTAAGTGAAATTCACATTGGGTTCATCCTCATCCACCGGCACAAACATCTCATCGTATGTCGTATTGTACCATTCTTCGGTTATAACGGGTGCCATTGATGTACACGCGCTAAACATGTACATCAGCATTAAAAAGCAGGCTGTTTTTTTCATGTTACATCTCCCCTTTTTCTTTCTCTTCGCCATTTGTTCCTGTCGCTTCAGCATCAGAACTATTCGATTCAGTTTTCTTTGTCAGCACAATTTGCTCGCTGTTCAGGGTGACCATCTCATCGAAAAACCTTTTCATGCTCTTGTATTCCGACACCTCAAAATCTGTTTTACCCAGCTGATACACTGACATCAAAACATACCCATCATCTCTCAGTTGAGCGAGTCTCTTATATCCCCCCTGATTCCCGTACAATTTCAGTTCTCTCGACTGAATATTCTCTTCCAATTTGTAGCCGTCCGGAAGTTTCAATTTGATCATCATTCGCTCATTTGGAAGAAATGAAAATGAGATGGGATACTTACGATCTTCCATTTTAAGCGGATTCGATTTCATTTGATCTATGCAAACATCTTGTCTCCGGCTACAATGGCATAGTCCTCAATCGTATATTCCACGCGCATGGCAATTGGTACAGATGGGTTATCCACTTCAGAAATAAATTGAACCGTATCAATTGATACACCGGCCACATCATCAAAGAAAAGCTCCTGTACTCTTTTCTCCAGATCATCCTCTTCTGCGAGAGTACGATATCGAACATCATAATATCCCTGGAAATTGAAGTCAGCCTTGGCTTCAAGCGTGCCATCATTGTGGAGCTGAGCGTCAACCATCAGGTTACGTATCGAGACTGTTTTTGAATCTATTATAACCCATTCAAATGTATCGCTGTCAATCAGTTTCAATCCCATGCGATTCAAATCTTCAAGCGCCAGTAAATTGTAAGGGCGATACCGGTATTTTGGATCAAGATAGATGGTCTGACCGTCAAATTCAGTTTCAACAACAATGTGATTCAGCTGACTACTAACCGGCACATTTCTATTTAACATACCGTTTGAGCGAGTGGAAAGCATCACGGGCCAGGCATCAATATCTGCATCTCTCAGAAGTTGAGTGAGCAACAAACTCATGTCTGCGCTGTTTCCTTCTGAGTCTTCCAGAATATCATAGAGATCATCATTATTGGCAATGTAGTGGGTTTTCTCAGTCCAGGAAATATTTTGAGATATCCAGTTATAAATTGCCTCTATTTTTTGTTCGTTGGTACTCAGATTTTGAGTGAGCTGATCAGCCAGTTTTTCAGTGTCATGTGAAGAATCTAAAAGTTCTCCCACCCTGGAATGATTAAAAAGGTCTTTTGCTGCCTTCTGCCAGGTAGTGTTAATTGGTATTAATCTTTGCCCCGGAAGCTGAATAGACGTCTAAAAATACTCAATTGACGCTCTATAGTCCTTTTCACTCGTTAAATAGGGCTCGGAAATAAAGGGTTCAATATCACGCATAATGTATTTAATACCATTAGTTCTTACTGACATATCGCCGTAAGCATTTGGTATTCTGAAATGAATCATTCTTGTGCTTACTGTACGCACATCAGAGCGGCGCTGAATATCATCCACACTTACAACTCCCTTATACACCGGCTAATAGCTGAACCAGTTTACACTTTCAAAATCATACTCGTTATATCTAACGGGAATATCGTGCTGAAGTCGCCATTTTGGAGTCATATAAGGATTCTCACTGGTGATAACATACTTAATACTCAATGATAGCTCCGGGCTCGAGATTTGGCATCGTAAATTTTACTTCAATCCAATCCCCGTTTATATCTTTCTCGAATACATATTTATCATCGAGCTTATATTCTTTGATTTTACCGTCTTTGAGTACAAATGTAGCTCCTTTCACCTTTTGGAGATGCTGCCCCTGATCTCTGTCAACGTACGTGAATGATTCGGTGGCGTAATCATATCCGGCTTCATTATAGATCTTAATGCGTACATGATGTTTATACACCAACTGCATTTTGTGATCAAAATACATTTCCCCTTTTTTGTAAAAAATCTCAGCAGAAGCACTCGAATCTATTTCAGAATGCGTGAAATTCATCTCTTCTATTGAGACTTCTCCATATTTTATGTCTTGAAATTGAGCATAGCTTAAGCAGGGAACAACTAAAATAAGCAGGCCCAAAAATAATGTGCGAATCATAGCAACAACGTTTTTAATAATTATTAAATATTTTTTACTGAAAAAGAATAAGGATTACAGGTTTTAAAAGACAGAAAAAAATGTCGCCTTGTCAGACTACACTCACGGCTGGGACTCTTCTTAATTCTTTGTTCTCAGCTCAAAATCTTCAAACTTAGTCTCTTCCTGCTGCTTGCGCTTAAAATGGTACGTCACCGGCATTCCTGAAATATATCCACCCACAGCAAATAATATTCCGGTAGCGGTCGAAAATTCAGTGTTGAAGAGATTTCCCAGCGGTTTACTGGTTTGATCATAAAATCCAAGATTATGGAAAGCGTAACCAATAACATAGCCTGTAATAAATCCGGTTAATGTCCCGTAGAGCCGGTTGTGTTCGCGTACTTTTATCACCTCGTTTATCGGAACGGCAAAGGGTGTCAGGTATTGATCGTTTGAACGCCATTTCATGATATCCTGATTGTAAATCACATTTTTCCCTTCATAAAAAGAACCCGCGTGCGGATAGATGCGGACAGCAGGTCGATTATAGGGAATATCGAGCGACATGATGTAATCTGTTCCACGATCGAGCTCATCTACATACACCACGCGCGTACACGATGCCAGAAAAATTCCCAGCGTGATGATTACCAGCAGAAACCATGGTTCTTGTTTCAGGATGTGCTTTTCGCTCCTTTTTTTCATGACTCGAAATTACGTTTCCTTCAGCTTCCCTACAAACAGGCACCGGGCTTTGATCGCATTTATCGGAACTAATAATCTGGGCTTGGTTTTATATTTTGTTTCATTAACCAAAGTTGATGGGCATTGAATACTTCCAACTTATTTCTGAATGCATATTTTTGCCATATTAGAATCCAACTCAGGTATTGAGGATCAACCTCTGTTCTTTTTGTTCCGGCAAAAAGAACCAATCCGACCGGCCGGCGGACCTCCGCTGCGGCTATTTGTCCGGCAGTGTGATCACGCCCGTTTAGCACAATAGTGATCGGCAATCGAGTTTACCCACTTTTCTGCATCGACGGGCTGATGGTATCACACTGCTATTCGAACAAATTTCCGAGGCGGGTTTAGTGGCTTCCTAATCAGAGCTTATCTAATACTTCACACGTCTTAGTGCCTACACAAATTTGAGCCTCTAAACGGACATAATATTTCAAATAATGAACAAAACCCACCTAAGCCCACAAGTTGCGGAGCAACGAAACACACGGTAGAATGTCATTGCGCCCCATGTAATTAAATAGCTCCGGCGGGAGCGATACCGAAGGCACTGCGAAGCGAAATGGATGGGGTTTGATACGTTCATGATTTATATAAGCGCAAATTTATTCCTACAAGAATCGAACTCAAGTTATTACTTTAGCACCGGGTGTCCCGTTGTGGAAGTCAGGAGTTAATTTATCGGAACTAATTCACATCTTTTTTAGCTTATCTTATCACAACCCGACGATATATCACTTACAGAGTTCAGACTTTTATATGACCACCTGGAAACTTCCCTCAACTCCGCCTCACGATTTCTTTCTGTGTTTAGATATCAACGAATATTTTGACCACGAGCACGATCCCGAGCAAGTTTTTGAGGAAGGATTTCATCGCCCGGTTAAAGCAGGAGATCAGTTCGTGGTAGTTACCATTTTTTTTAATGGTGATCCCGATCAACCCGAATTTTCGGTCACCACCGATGCTGATCTTTCTGAAGAGGAGATTGACGATGCCAACCAATCCATCAGGCGCATGCTGGGGATTGAAATTGATCTCAAACCCCTCTACAAGCAAGTTGAAAACGATCCCGTTCTTGGTTCATTAACCGATGAATTCTATGGCTTCAAGCGACTCAGTCACGCCAGTGTTTTTGATGATGCAGTAAACCGAATTATTCAAACCCAAATCTCACACAAGCCAACCGCAAAGAAAATGGTCTATGCTGTGCGGGAAGCCTATGGAAATATGATTCCATGGCAGAATGGATATCTCGCAGCGTGGCCTCAGCCCATCGACTTAATCGGAGCCGATCCCGTTTCCATGCGCGAGCACGGACTTTCTAAACGAAAAGGAGAATACATTATAGGATTAGCCAACGAATTTGTGTCAGGAAACTTAAGCAATGAACATTTAGAGAAAATCCCCGCTGAAAATTTTTATGAAGAGCTTACCAATGTCCGTGGACTCGGCCCAACCACCGTTCAGGATCTGATGTTTTTAAGAACCCGCCCCGATGCTGTCTTCCCATCCAACAAATCGAAGGGAAAAGAGAAAGGACTGCGCCGGTGGATCACCCTCAGCTATGGCGAAGATCCCGACACAATCACAGAAGAACATTTTCAGGAATTAATCACAAACTGGAAAGGTCAGGAAGCTTTGGCGGTTGAATATCTGTTTCTGAATTATGTGATGCGGATGAAAGAGCGTCAGGCTAAATAATGGGCTGAACAGAAGCCGAACTTCGTCGGTAAGGGGACAGCCTTTGTCTCCCGAATTTTGATTATTGAAGTGTGATGCACTTGTGAGCATATAAGAAATCTCATAGTGCAAAACCCGGA
>Ga0306910_1000365_pt1 | contig 23558 bp, 19 predicted proteins | sample AntRauMFilla2698_FD_190438 | JGI IMG/M metagenome (GOLD analysis project Ga0306910, IMG submission 190438) | Saline lake microbial communities from Rauer Islands, Antarctica - Metagenome Filla 2 #698 (v2) (version 2) | ecosystem: Environmental > Aquatic > Non-marine Saline and Alkaline > Saline ... | reverse complement strand
GGCGTGACTCATAAATATTGAGTGACTCCTGATTTCAAGTTCCTGCGCACTGCGTTTTGGCTTTTGGTATGAACTGTCTTCTGTCATCTCCCAACGCTGCCCGTTATCACGCAGATATACATTCAGCATAAACTGGAGATATTGCTTCAGGTTGGGTTGATCAATCGGAACAATGGCTTCAACGCGGTTATCGAGGTTTCTGTGCATCCAGTCGGCTGAACCAAAGTAAAAGCGGTGATTGCTGGAGTTGTGGAAATAGAACAGTCTGGAATGCTCAAGAAAACGGCCAATGACAGAATGAACCCGAATATTTTCACTTAATCCCTTAACCTGTGCTTTTAATCGGCACACCCCTCGTACAATCATATCTATCTGAACACCCGCATTCGAGGCTTCATAAAGATGCTGTATGATTTTAGGATCTTCCAGTGAATTCATTTTTGCAATAATCCGGGCTGTTTCACCATTTTTTGCCGCTTCAATTTCGTGATTGATTAAATCATGGAACTTATTGCGCATGTATTTGGGTGAAACCAGGAGCTTTTTATACTGCTGCTCGGGAGCGTATCCCGTGAGAAAATTAAATATCGAGGATGCGTCGGCGCCGATTGCAGTGTCGCACGTGAATAGTCCGATATCCTCGTATAGTTGCGCGGTTTTGGGGTGATAATTCCCGGTTCCAATATGTACGTAGCGCATCAGGTTTCCGGCTTCTTCACGTATCACGGTCGTCATTTTGCTGTGAATTTTGAGTCCGGGCAGCCCGTATGCAACGTGAACACCGCTTTTTTCCAGTTTCTGAGCCCAGTCGATATTTCGTTGTTCGTCAAATCGGGCTTTGAGTTCCACCAGCACGGCGACCTGTTTTCCCATATCTGCGGCTTTCATAAGCGCGTGCATGAGGGGAGAATCTTTACTTGTGCGGTAAAGGGTTTGTTTGATGGCAAGTACATTCGGGTCTTCTGCCGCATCTTCCACAAATCGCTGTACAGACGAAGCAAAACTGTGATAAGGATGATGAACCATGAAATCCCCCTTCTTTATCAATGTAAAGATATCGGGTGATTCTTCATCAATTTCGTGGCGGAATACCGGGTGAAGTGTCGGCACCCAGGGTTTGAATTTCATTTCATCAAAACCCGACAGATCCGAGAGCTCCATACAATCGGCAAGGCCAATGGGACCTTCCATCTCAAAAACATCTGCCCAGGAGATCTTCATATTATTGATGAGAAACTCTTTTATATGCAGTGGTGTGTCTTTATCAATTTCTAACCTGACAACCTCGGCAAATCGGCGCTCACGCAATTCATCTTCGATTAAGGCCAGTAAATCATCTGCTTCCTCTTCATTGCGCTCGATATCGGCATTTCTCGTCACACGGAATATGTTGGCTGAAAGCACATCCATTCCGGGGAATAATCTGTCAATATTTTCTTTGATTACATCGTCGATTGAGACCAATGTCACAGAATCAGGTGTTTGCTGAGCAACGAGCCAGCGTGGACGATTGGTGGGCACTTTTAAGCGCGCGAAAACGGTTTCTTCATCCAGATGCGGACTTTCCAATTCAACCGCGAAGGATCGGCTTTTATTGGAGATGAATGGAAATGGTCGGGATTTATCAACGGCCAGCGGGGTGAGAATGGGAAACAGTTGGCGGTTGAAATATTCATCAATTACCTGCTTTTGGTCGGGATTGAGATTGGCATAGCGCTCAAAGTGAATTCCATGTTCGTGCATTTCGGGTACCAAAACATTTCTAAAGCAATCGCGGTACTCATTAATCATTTTCTTCACTTGATCCCGAATAGCCTGAAGCTGTTCGCGCGGAGTATGTCCGTCTATGCTCTGCTTGCTCATCCCTGCTTCAATCTGACGCTTCAATCCACCAACACGCTTTTGGAAAAATTCATCGAGGTTGGAGCAGACAATCCCGATAAATTTTACGCGTTCGAGCAGTGGATTGTGATCGTGAATAGCTTCATACAGCACTCTCCAATTAAATTGAAGCCAGCTGGTTTCGTAATTATTGAAAAACTGTTCTCCGAAAATCTGTAGTTCATCTCCCTCCAGCTCTTTAATCACATTGGTTTCCTTGTTTTTATTGGCAGCAAGGTCGTTTGATGGGTTTTCCGGATGGCTGCTTGCATAAGCAGATGGGTCGAAATTGGAATCATCGGGAGAGAAAGAAGAAGAATTCATGCGGAGAAAACGTTATGTCGTAAAAAAAGATGTAAGTTATTGAACTTCCGTTGAGATAATATAACTTTTAGTCAGGCAAAATATTAACATAGAAAGAAATACGCGCGTTGTCGAATCCATTATTAAATCCATCGTTAGAAGAAGAAAATTTCGAGCAGTCCATAAGGCCATCTAAAATAGATGAATTTGTAGGACAGCAAAAGATAATTGATAACCTTACGGTTTTTATCAAAGCGGCGAGAAAACGTGGAGAAGCGCTCGATCACGTGTTGCTATCAGGACCTCCCGGATTAGGAAAAACCACGCTGGCGCACATCATTGCCAACGAAATGGGGGTACAAATTAAGCCAACCACCGGGCCGGTGCTGGAAAAACCGGGAGATTTAGCCGGAATGCTCACCTCGCTTGAAGAGGGAGATGTGTTGTTTATCGATGAAATTCATCGTTTAAATCCGGTCATTGAAGAGTATCTCTACTCGGCGATGGAAGATTACACCCTCGATATTGTAATCGATTCAGGCCCCAACGCCCGAAGCATTCAGCTCGAATTGAACCGATTCACATTAGTCGGCGCAACCACCAGAAAAGGACTATTGACAGCCCCGCTGCGAGCCCGTTTCGGGATTGACCTGCGCCTGGATTATTACGATGTGGAATTGCTTCAGCACATTGCCAAACGGACATCAGCGATTTTTGGGATGGAGATTACGGAAAAAGGTTCGTACGAAATTGCCCGCCGCAGTCGTGGAACTCCAAGAATTGTGAACCGCTTACTGCGAAGAACGCGCGATTTTGCACAGGTGGATGAACGCCCGCAGATTGATGATGAAATTGCCGACTTTGCGCTAAACGCCCTCGACGTTGACAAAAACGGGTTTGACGAAATGGATTTGCGCATTCTGAGAACAATTGTCGAAAATTACGAGGGTGGTCCAGTGGGACTCGGAACAATTGCTGTTGCTGTTGGAGAAGACAAAGGCACGATTGAGGAAGTGTATGAGCCATTTTTAATACAGGAGGGGTTTCTCCAGCGCACTCCCAAAGGCAGAACGGTGACGGCAAAAGTGTACAAATATCTCGGAATCGCCAGGCCAAGATTAGGCGATGAACCTACAATGTTTGATTGACCCCTCATCGGGCGACTGAAAACGGCAGAATAGCACAACATGCTTAGATATTCTCCACCGCTCAGGAATTTTTTCACAGCAAGGAGTCGTCCGGTGAGTTGGATGGGCGTTGGTATACATTCCTGTTTGTTCACTCGCCCGACGACACTTTGGGAAATTGAGAAGCTTCCGTGAATAAGCGAAATAAATGAGACAGATTTGTGGGCGTTGTCAGTCGCCGGACGAGAATCTTTTGATACCGGTTTCTTACATTCCCGAGAAATGAGCCAGTTCTTCTGCAAAAGTATCCACATCCACATTCATCGAAAGGCGTTTTGGATCTTCTGTTTCAGCCTCTAATACCGACAGGTTCCGAGCACCCAAAGCAAGGGCCAGATGTTCAAAGCACTGATTATTGTAGTCACGGGGACGAATTTCGAGCAAATTAGGTACGTCTTGCCACAAAATATTAGTAAGACCGGCTCCGTGAGGTCCCGCTATGTGAGAAGTCTCCGAAAAAACTGAAATCTGTTCTTCGAGCGAGAGTTTTTCTGTATCCACAATTTCGAAACCATATTCTTTGAGGACCGGAATAAGTTCTTCCTCATTAGAAATGCTTCTAATGTAATTTAGCGGACGGGGAATGTATATTTTTCTCTCTTTTTGTATTGAATCAACAGGCTGAAGCAATTTTTGACGCAAAAACTGAAATCGCTCAGGAATGAAATTCAATCCATATGGAAGGGTGATCAGTGCATCGGCGGAATAAGAAAAGCCTGGTTCTTGCCAAATAATGTCAGATTCTGAAACCCCCAGCATTGAAAGGGCATTGAGCACAAAATCGGGTGAATCTTTCATCACCAACAATTTAGCTTTCAATTGAAAGGGCAAATACCACTCTAACCGGGGAAGCAATTCGCTCAGCGCGTGATAGTAATTGTCGAATCCCACATTGGTGAACACAAAAGCCGCCCCGTCAATATGCTTGTGTTCAGACGAGGTCTGATTTTCTATAGTCTTCTTGAGATATTTTCTCGCCTCGTGCTCATCTGGGAAAGAAAAGGATTCGGTGATGATGTTCCCGTCGGGAGAAACAATAAACCCAAATTCAGAACAAACTTTCCAGCGATTATCCAACACATAAACTAATTCTTTGTTCAGATTGAACGTTGTGCGTTTTTGCTGTTCAAGGAGTTCCTCAGTTGTGTGTTTTCTGAGGGTAAATTCTGTTTTGGCAACCCGGCTTTCCCGAACAATCTGCTTGTGAAGCTGTTCGCCGGAAGATTCTTCGTAGGCGCTGAAAGAATGAGTAAAAGCTGTTTTCATAAATGGACAATTCTCGGTAGTAGCAAATTGTCCTGAATATACTGAGAGGGAGAGGGAATAGAAAAAGGAGATACACGGCGTTACTGTGCCACAGGAAAATCACCGTGTATCGTTGTTAGAGAAAAGTGTTTGTTGATTATTTGCTCGGATATTGATTTTTGGGTTGTACGCGGACTCCAGAGACCGATCCTCGGAGAAATTGAGTTAGAAAAATGAAATTACTTTCATCGGGCTTTTACGCGGACACCACCGCCGGAAGTGTCGCAATAGATACGGGCACCACCACCATTCACATCGCCCCGAATACGGTCACGCTTTTTAGTCCCGTCAACTGAGCCGAAGCCATCTAACGTAACATACGATCCATCAAGATCTAAACTGTAGCCACGATTGGCAGGGAGAAATACGTCGATATTTCCACCACTGGTATCCAGTGAGAGTTGTTTGCCTACATTGTCGATGTTAGCAGTGATATGTCCGCCCGAAGTTTCCGCTTTAATCGTCTCTGCGGCAATGCGCTCAAGCGTAATATGTCCTCCGCTCGTACCCACATCAACAATAGAACCCTGAATATCGCCAAGAGAGATATGTCCGCCGGAAGTTTCCGCTTTCAAATTTCCGCGCAGGCGGGTTACGGTAATTTTGCCTCCGCTGGTATCAAGATCAAGTTCTCCGGAAATATCTTCAGCTGTAATATGTCCGCCGGATGTATCTCCCTTAAGCTTTCCATCTAAATTAGTGAGTTTAATATGGCCACCTGACGTGTTGGCGTCAACCAGGCTGCGTTTAGGAGTATAAACGGTGAAACTGATGCTTGTTCGGTTACCTCCCCAGCCAAATGTTTTATTTCGCTTGGCAATTGCTTTTATTTTATCACCCTTCTGTTCAATAGTAATGGTGAAATCATCTAAATCAGCCTCTCCGGGGGAAAAATAATCGCCGCCCTTCTTCACAAACATCTCCACGCGAACCTCTTCACTTTGGTGGCCCATGACTTCAATATGTCCGCCGGAGGTTGATATTTCCAGAGTGGGAGAGCCATCAGACTGGAAGGTTTGGGTTTCATACACTTCCTGAGCGGAAAGGGCAGCAGGGAGCATCAGTACAGTTGCTATGAGTAAAAAAGAGAAACGGTGTTTCATGACTAAAAGAATATGGGTTAAAGATCTTCTTTGCGCTACGAAGCAATGCGTAAAGAGTTTCAGACAGGATAAAATCGAGAAAGGAAGGATTATTTAGAATCAGTGTTTTTGGAATTATTTGTACCTTTGAAGCGCTTCCAGAAAGAAGCTTGAGGATAGTATTAACACGAAGAATTAACGGCTTATGAAATTACCATTTGTTTTTGCCAAGCGATTTGTTGCAGGAGAATCATTCAGAAAGGCAGTTCCAAAAGTGGAAGAGTTAAATAAATTGGGAATAAAGGTTACTCTCGATTTATTGGGAGAAAATGTAAAGGACAGGAAGACCTGTGTTCAAACAAGAGACGAATACATTGAACTGCTTCGAAAAATAGAGGATGAGGGACTTGCGTCAACCATCTCCATCAAACTAACAATGATGGGCCTCGATATTGACGAGGATTTTTGCCGCGAAAACCTGTTTGCCCTTCTTGATGTGGCCGCAAAGCAGAACCAGTTTGTGCGTATAGATATGGAGGGATCTGATTTTACACAGTCCACTATTGATGTTTTTAAAGAGGCGCACAAAAAATATGGCAATAAGCATGTAGGATTGGTGATCCAGGCGTATTTACATCGCACCCAAAAAGACATTGAGGCACTGGCTGAGCTCGGAGCTGATATTCGTCTTTGCAAAGGAGCCTATAAAGAACCGGCAGATTTAGCTATTCCGGATATGGCTGGAATTCGCGATGCGTTTAAAACCTATGCGGAGGTTCTTGTTTCAAAAACGGACTATCCACGGATTGCAACCCACGATGATGAATTGGTCTTGTTTATGAAAGATTACGCCAAGCGTAACAACATACCCAAAGATCGATTTGAATTTCAGATGCTCTATGGACTGCGTCAGCAAACCTGCGAGGATTTGGTGAAAGAGGGTTATAATGTGCGGGTTTATGTGCCTTACGGAACAGAATGGTTTCCCTATTTTTCACGCCGACTTTCTGAGCGCAAAGAAAATATCTGGTTTGTGTTGAGCCACATGTTTAAATCGTAGTAAATACTGAAACCGCAAGATGGCGTCTTTCAGAAAACTTCGTGAATTACGTATGCTGATACCTGCGAATTTGAAGGACAAACATCTGATTCTGCTCTTATTTTTTGTGGCGGGATTGCTTTGTCTTCCTGTACCGCTTGTTGGCTACTTTCATTACGATTCTGCCGTTCTGTTTTCCCTGTTGGGCACGTTCACAGCCGTTTGGTACACATCGCGCAATAATACCTCATTCAGAGATCTGATCTGGCTGGGGGGATCAGTTTTGGCTGCAGGAATTCCACTTGCCACAGCCGATATTATCCGTGGTTGGTTCACCGTCGATGCACTTGCCTACTGGCTTTTTATCCCATTCTGGTCGGTTTTGCTTGCGGCTTCTTTAACGCGATTCATAAAGCAGTTCACGCGATTCGGCGGAGTTGTTTCTGCTCTGATTCTCATAATTATCGCCGTAATATCTCCTCTTACCGAACTGCTCACTCAGCCAAAGGTATATTTCTTCAATCCGGTTTGGGGTTACTTTCCGGGGCCAATCTATGATGAGACCTTATTATTCGATCCGCGGTTAATGTTTTACCGATTGGGAACACTCGGCTGGATTGGATTACTGTGGATGTTGCCCTCATTGAGTAAAAGCCGGATTTATGGCTGGCTGACTGCTTTGAGTGGATTGCTTGCTATCAGTGTCTGGTTGTTTTACGGGATGTTTGGGATTACACGAAGTGAAAAATCGTTGCAAAAAAATCTTTCCTCACAGATCAATTCGAAATATCTCGTTGTGCATTTCGACCCGGGAATGACCGATTCTTCTGATGTTTACCTGTTCGCAAAGTGGGCAGATGTGTACACAGAATATAATGCCGAAAAAATGGGCGTTGATGAAAATCACCAGCGGATAAACTGGTATTTATACGCCGATCCCTGGATAAAGAAACAATTGGTGGGAGCAAAATACACGCAATATGTGCCTGTGTGGCTTAGGCAAGATCAGATTCACGTCGATGAAACCTCTGTCATGCGGGCGCTTGAGCACGAATTGATTCACGTATTGGCAAAACAGTGGACGAATAACTTACTGGGGGCAAGTTGGTCAATTGGGTTGACAGAGGGACTGGCAAAAGCTCTGGAAACCGACTGGGAGTCTGATTACACGAATAGTGAGCTTGTGGCAGCAAGAGATACGAAGCCTTCGATAAGAGAGATAGTGCAGATGCTCTGTGTAACCGGATTTTATCGACTAAACAGTGGATCGGCCTATACCACAGCCGGTGCGTTTGTTGAGTTTTTACTGGAATCGGGAAGGGAAGAAGAGCTAAAAACAGCATACAAAAAAAGTTCTGTTGTGAACCTTGCTCAGGCTGACTTAAATACTGAATGGGAGAGCTTTTTGAGCAAACAAGAGGTAGACTCATCAACTCGAAGAAGATCAAACTATGTGTTTTCAGGACAATCAATTTTTGAGAAAAGCGCACCGCGTGTAGCAACAACATTCGAGCAAATAGTGGATGACGTAAGAAGATATATCACCCGGAATAAAAGGGCAGAGGCCACAGATCTTTTAAAGGTGGTGAGATTCAGCGAAGATTTATCAAGCGAACAACAATCCTATCTGACTACAGCGTTGATGAGCCTGTCTTTGAGAGCAAAACAACCTAAAAGTGTCATTGAATTATCCGGGAAATCTGAAGACAGAAATCACAAATTGATGAGGGCAGACGCGTTGATTTTGACGGGAGATACAACTTCAGCTAAAAAGATTTTCCGACAAGTTAAAAATCAGGCGGCAGGCAAAGACTCGCTGGCAATAACCCGGGGGATTGAGGGCAGAGAAGATGTGGTAAAGCGTAAGTCGTATCTCTCAGCTTATTACGGCTATTGGGATAACGTAGATCTGGCTTTTGAAAAGTACCCATGGTTGACTCTACAAACGGCAATTAATCAGGGGAATGAGAATTTGGCGATTTCTCTGGTGGTTAGAGCGATAAATCAGGAGGATCCTGGCGTACCATCCCGCTACACTATTTATAAAACAGTTTCTTTTCTGATTAAAGCAGGCGAAGCAGAGATAGTCAATGTCTTTATGGAAAAATTTAATTCTGTGCTGGAAAACGATGATACGTTAAGAAAAATGACAAATTTTATAAAAAGTGAATGAGACTAAATTGTTTAAAAATAGATGGATGTTTTGAATTATTGAAAGAATTGTTAGATTAGCATAAAAACATAAATATGTTAATATGAGAACAACAATAGATCTTCCCGATCAGCTAATGAAACAAGCCAAAATGAAGGCTATTCAGGAAGGAAAAACGTTAAAAGAGTACTTCTCTGAAATTCTTGAGCACGATCTTTCAGAAACAAAGCCAGCATCATCGGTACCACCCTGGAAAGAGCTTCAGAATACAGGTTCTGCTCAGCATCTCTCTCCCGAAGATTCAGGTTTTGAAGGATATTCCGGTCCCGATTGGAATCACGCCGTTCAGGTCAACGAGTCCAAATCATAAAAATAATCCCTATGGTTTTGATGGATACCCACATTTGGCTCTGGTGGCTGCTGGGAGATGGAGCATTGAATACAAAAGAAAGAGAAGCGTTGGATAAACTGGCTTATGAGAAAAGACTGGCACTTTCGTGGACATCAGTCTGGGAGATGGAGATGCTCGAGCGTAAAGGAAGAATTCAGCTTTCAATTCCACTCGAAGAATGGCTGGAGAAAGCAACGCAACCCAATGTTTGTACACTCTGGCCGGTGGACACACAGGTAGTTTTGGCACAGAGAAAGCTGCCTGATGATTTTCATGCCGACCCTGCCGACAGGTTAATTACATCTACAGCCATACTTGCAAAGTGTGCTTTAGCTACGCACGATGGAAAAATAAGAAGGAGCGACGTGGTGGAAATTTGGGAAGCGGATTAGATTCAATTCAATATTCCACAAAAAACATATGCAACTGTGTAGAAAGGGACAGATTATGAAACAGCGAAGAACGAACTTCAAATAGAAAATAAATCAATTTGAAGACTGTGAACCTATATTCCTTATCAGTAATATCAATATCGGGAGAAATAGGAGTTTTGTATCTTTGATTAAAATTAAAAACCAATAAAGAATCATCATGAAAGATATTGAAGGAAAACATTTTGAAGTAGTGGTTATGGGCAGCGGTCCTGCCGGACTCACAGCAGCAATCTACGCCGCCAGAGCAGATCTGAAACCAATTGTATTTGAAGGTCCCGAGCCTGGTGGGCAGTTAATGACTACCACTGATGTGGAGAATTACCCCGGATTTCCGGACGGCGTAATGGGACCGGCCATGATGGACCAATTCAGAAAACAAGCCGAGCGCTTCGGAGCCGATTGTCGCTATGGAATGGTTACAGAGGTAGATATTGACAACCATCCGTTTACCCTCAATATTGATGACAGTGTGAAAATAACCACCGATGCTCTTATTGTTTCAACTGGTGCTTCGGCCAAATGGCTGGGAATTGAGAGTGAAACCCGCCTGCGTGGATATGGTGTATCTGCCTGCGCTACCTGCGATGGGGCTTTCTTCCGCGATGAGCATGTGATTGTTGTGGGTGGTGGAGATACCGCGATGGAAGAAGCGGATTTTCTCACCAAATTTGCCAGTAAGGTTTCTGTTGTTCATCGCCGTGAAGAATTCAGAGCTTCAAAAGCGATGCAGCATCGCGTACTGAATAATCCTAAAGTAGAAGTGCTGTGGAATTCAGAACTCAATGAGGTATTGGGGGATAAAGTTGTTAAAGGTGTGAAAATCTACAACAATGAAAAAGATGAAGTTACGACCCTTGAAGATGTAACGGGCGTGTTTATCGCTATTGGTCACAAGCCAAACACCGATCTGTTCAAAGGAAAACTGGAAATGGATGATGTGGGCTACCTCGAAACCGACGGAAAGAGCACCGCTACGAATGTGGAAGGCGTATTTGCCTGTGGCGACGCTATGGATGCCATCTACCGTCAGGCTATCACAGCTGCCGGAACCGGATGTAAAGCCGCGATGGACGCCGAGCGCTGGTTAGGCGTAAGAGAGATTGGAGATCCTGAAGAAGTGCCTGCTGAAGGGTGATTACCAAATTTCTAAACGAAGAAATTATACAAAGCCTTTCATGTTTAAGAATGTGGAAGGCTTTTTTATGATACTGATGTACGAATGCTGGAAAGATAAAAGGACGGCAGAGCCGGTCCTTAGAGTGGGAAAGTAGGGTAATCGTTTTTTGGGGGAAAGGCGGAATTTAAAACCTAAAAAATGGCTTTATAGCCTTCCGATGAGAGATTAATCTTCTTTTCAATTCAAATAAGTACCGCCCATAAAAAAAGCCCTCTGAAAAGAGGGCTTTTGACTTTATTTCGATAAAACGAAAAACTGTGTGTTACGCGATGCGCACATCAACAGCGTTCAATCCTTTACGACCTTCAACCAGGTCATAAGTTACTTCATCATTTTCAGAAATTTCGTCGATAAGACCTGATACGTGTACAAAATATTCTTCTCCGGTTTCATTGTCTTTGATAAATCCGAATCCTTTTGTGGAGTTGAAGAATTTTACTTTTCCTGTGTTCATATAATTGTAATTGTGATATTGTGATTAATGGGAGCTGCTCAGTTACATGTCTTGCAACCAATTGCCCCTGCCGACCAAAAGTAGAGAGATTTTAATCAGAAACAAAACAGCAACTTAGAAAAAAGCCAAATTCCTGCTAAATCCGACAAATTGACATAAAATAAGTTTAAAGCTGCTCCCTAAACCTATTTTATCAAGGTCATAGACCCTGTTTTGCTGATTATTTGTTGATCAGTTTGCGCGTTGACACGATAAAAGTAGATTCCGCTTGATGATCCCGATGCATTCCAGCTGATTGAATGTGTTCCTGAAGGATAATTATGTTGAGTTTGATACAGCTTTTGTCCCAGGGCGTTAAAAATTTCGAGTGTTGTTTCAGCCTTTTGACTTAGGCTAAATCGAATAGTTGTTGTGGGATTAAAAGGATTGGGGTAATTACCTTTCAGGGTAATGATATCCGGAAAACGTGTTTCTCCAGTAGAAAGATCATCAACAGAGGTGTCAACTACCGGTTTAAAGCGAATGGCATCGGCAACAGCGTAAGTTGCGTCATCTCCGCTCGCCTGATTGGAAATCATTACGCTGTCGGACTCAGTACCTGTAAAATTGTACGATCCAAGTAATTTCCATTGGGCGTTATCGGTGGTTTGATCAGCCCGGACGGTATCAATTCCATCCGCGTGTGAAATGATATAGGGAGTATCAGTTGCGCGGTTGAATGAAGCAACCCACCAGCCATATACTTCATATTCAGCCTCTTCCAATTCTGGAAAATACGAAACTGTAGATGAGCCATCACCAACGGGAACAATGATAGAAGGGGAAGTGCCGTAAAATCCGCTGTTGGCCGTTTCAAACCAGCCGCCCCGAACGGAAACAACTTCTGTGCTGTCGGTGTCAAGAATGACAGCCTCATTTTTATCGGGTGTCTGAGATTTGTTAGGCACAACGGTTACAAAAGTCGGGACATTCCGTGATGGTTGGGGTTCTCCCCGGAATAATCTGTTTAGTTGTTGACCGCCGACCGCAATTTGTGAAGATCCTCCGCCATCAAGGTTTATGGCTCCCATAACTCCCAAAGGTAGAAGCTCATCCGCGATATCGGGCAAACTCAATCCTTGAGATCCTGAAGCATCACGTCCGTCAATAACCATTAGAATAAGTGTGTTTTGATCGGTATAGCCAATAATTGTTCTTGGCTGTGGGTTTAACGGATCAACTCCTGAAGCAGCATCGAAAAGTTCCTCAGCCCAGGTCACATTTTTGGTACCATTCCGAATAATAGTTGGTCCACCGCCCACGCTCATGAGTGCGCTGGTAAATTGATCGCCATTTTCTTTTTCAGGAGCAGCAAGTGGCGCAGAATAGTTCGCGGTATATCCAAGCGGAGCATCATAACGATAGAAATCAGTAAGAGCACTGCCAAAATGATAGATCCAGTCAATGCTGATGGATGAGTCGGCTGTCCAGCTGAGCGTTCCGCGCATTACGGGGTGTGACTCACCATTTCTGGTTACAGATGTGAGATTACGGGCGAACACATTACCATCCGTAATAATTGTTGAAAGACTTGATGATCCTGAGAAATATCCTCCATTTATAGTGACGTGCGCGCTTTCACGTTCTCCATATTCCTGAGCCTGCTCCAATCCTTCCGGAGAAACGACGGGTTTAATAAGATAATCGTCAGAGAACAGGTCCACTTCGGCGTACCACGCTCTTATTGTTGTTGGTTCTGAGCGCTGACCATCATAAATATGTATGGCTTCGGGAAGATCAAAATCGGATGTAATCTCCGTCCAGTTCATGGTTTGGGCAAAAAGCGGGGCCGACATCATCCCGAAAAAGAAAATGCAGAGTGAGGTAACAATCTTCATAGTGGTAAAAAATGGTTTTGAATGCGGTTGAAGTCAGTCAAAAACAATTCAGATAAATCCAGAATAGATCACATTTATAATTTCTGATATTGAAATTAAATCAAGTCAAAAAGAAACTGTGCTATCGAATTCTGATGGATCTGTTTTGATTTTGTGCCTCGAAAAGAGGCGGTTTTGTTACCCTGTGGTAATCTATCAGAAATCAGGTTAAGATGAAAAGGATTTTGGGGAAATTTTTGATCCTAATGATTATCCAATAAATCAAAGAAAATGCCTACGCAGTTGATTAATATTGAGATGGGGTAAATAGTAAAAATGGACAAATTGGGGATAATGTCGGGGGGCAACCTTCTGTGAAAATCAGGATTAAAGAAAGGTAGAAAAAATAAGAACTCTCCAAAATAAGAGTAGCCCCGCATAAGCGAGGCTACAGTGGATACAAGACCATTAGATGGTGCATGTTCCTTAGGCCAATAGTAGTATTGATTCTATTACGAATCGACCCTTATTCGTGTTCTACTACAGAATGATTTCCGGCGTGAACGGTTCCGTTAATGCCTTTCACTTTTGCGTGTTCACCAACTGTGGAGTTTTTTAGTTGTGAGTTTTTTACAGTGGCGTTATCGAGCACTATGGTGTCGGAAAGCGTGCACCCCGCAATAGTTGCGCCGTCGTTAACGGTAACATTAGGGCCAAGAATTGAATCTTTAATGGTCACGTTTTTACCGATATATACAGGCTCTTTGAAAGTACAGCCCGGGAATTTGGATTTATCAATCTCTTGTTGCTCTTTTTCGATGATATGGTGACTTGTCTCAACCCAGGCTGGGAGCGTACCGCAGTCGAGCCATTCATCTACAGTGGCTTTTTTAAATCGTTTTCCATCTTTTAGCAGGCGATCGAGCGCATCGGTAAGCTGATATTCCTCACCATGGCCGGTAACATTATTATCGAGCAGGTACTGAATCTCTTTTTTAAGCGCTTCACCCTCTTTAAAATAATAGACACCGATAATAGCGAGGTTTGAGATCGGTTCAGATGGTTTTTCTACAAAATCGGTGATTGTATCGCCTTCGTGAACGGCCACCCCAAAACGGCTGGGATCTTCAACTTCCTTCAGCCAGATTACGCTGTCGGCATCACCTACGGTGACTTTCGTGTCGGTATCAAATAATGTGTCGGCAAATACGATGATTACTTCTCCTTCGAGAGAATCGGAGGCACATTGAACGGCGTGGGCGGTTCCTTTGGCTACATCCTGCGTGTAAAAACGCGCGGTTGCTCCCTGGCGCTCACTCATTTCTGTGAGTTCTCTTTTAACTTCATCCCCAAAATCTCCGAGCACAAAAACGATCTCATCAATCGTGCGGTCAAGTGTTTTGTGGAATGTCTCAATTATTCGCTCGACAATCATCTTCCCGGCTACAGGAAGCAATGGTTTTGGCGTCACATGAGTATGTGGACGTAAGCGTGTTCCCCTTCCAGCCATTGGAATAATTAATCTCATAATAGTTGTTTTTGATTCAATAATTAGATGTTGCGGGGCAAAGATAGCATCAATTCTTATATTTGTCGAACAAACCAACCCGAGCGCATAACTATTTTAATGATTCTCTACAGTTATTTCGTTAACGCCCTCATTATAATCGCGGCTTTTGCGGCCATTCGTCACCTTTTTTATCGTTCCCGCTTTCTTCTTCACATGTTCCAACAGTCGGGATATAAGATCAGCGCGTTTTGGAAATGGCTGCGGGTGAACTGGGCGGATAAGGTATTTACTACTGAAATTGCCTGGACGAATATCATTGTTCTCTCACTTGTTTTGATTCGCGAATACATCACTGAGACCTCTCTCTACGCCGTGATGGCCGTTTTTGTGCTCATTTGGTTTGCTCCGGTTGGAAAGTACCGTAAAAAAGAGAAAAAAAAGCTGGCTTTCACTCCGCGTATGAAACGCCTTACAGCGGTTTTTACAGCTCTTCTTCTACCTTTTCCAATCTACATGACCTATCTCGCGCTGTTCTATACGGCTTCGATGGAGTTCAACGCTTTTCTGCTTTTATACAGCTGGATTTTAATGATGGTGGCTGATTCGCTGATAATCATGGTGGCGGCGACAATTGTGATGCCGGTTGAAAAGCAGATTCAGGAGGGATTTAAGAAGCAAGCCCGTAAAAAACTCGCCTCGATGCCCAACCTGACCGTGATTGGCATAACGGGCAGTTATGGTAAGACGAGCACAAAGTTTATGATCCGTGATATTCTCAAAGAGCGTTTTCAGGTTTTGGCCACGCCGGGAAGCTACAACACGCCAATGGGGATTTGTAAGGTGATAAATAACGATCTGCAGTCGCAGCATCAGGTGTTGGTGCTGGAGATGGGCGCTCGACATGTGGGAAATATCAAAGAGCTTTGTGAGCTCGCTCAGCCTGATATTTCTGTACTGACGATTATTGGAACAGCACATTTGGAAACCTTCGGGAGCATTGAAAATATCGCCAAGACCAAAGGTGAGATTGTTGAGAATATGAATCCTGACGGCACCATTGTGATAAACGCTGATGATGAGCGCTGCGAGGGGATTGTTAAAGGAAAAGATCAGAAAATTATTCGGGCGGGAATAGAAAATGGAGAGATTACAGCCTCAGATATTGAATACGGCCCGGAAGGATGTTCGTTTACAGCACATTTTCCCGATGCATCAACGCATAGATTTACCACGCCCTTGTTAGGTGAACACAACGTTCAAAATCTTGTATTGGCTATTGGGATTGGACACCATTTGGGGTTACGTCCGGCTACAATGGCGGTGGCATTACAAAAAATGAAACCCGTGGAACATCGTCTTGAGCTCAAGAAAACAGGAAATGGCATCAACATCATTGACGATGCTTTTAACAGTAACCCAATCGGGGCGAAGAACGCGGTGGATATTCTGGCGGGGTTTAAATCGGGAAGAAGAGCGATTGTGACCCCGGGAATGATTGAGCTGGGTGATCAGGAGTTTGAGGAGAATAAAAAGCTGGGCGGACATATTGCCGATGCGGGATTGGAGATAGTTATTTTTGTGGGTGAAAATCAGACCAGACATTTACAGGAAGGATATAAAGAGGCAAATGGTGATGAAGAAGCCATGATGGTGGTGAATTCCCTGTTCGAGGCCAACGAGTTCCTAAAATCATGGATGCGGGAAGGAGATACAATTCTGTACGAGAATGATTTGCCGGACAGCTATAATGAGTAGGGATGTAGGAGGCAGAATTTATAATTCAGGAGGCAGGAGTCAGGAGTTGGGAGAATGCCATAAACGTCATTTCGCACGTAGTTGCGGAATCTGTCCTGGATCAGGTTGCAATTAGGCTTATGAGTGTAGTGTAATTCAATAAAAAAACAACGCATGTTAGCGTGATATCCGAATGTTAAACTTTTTGGGCAGGGCAGATTCCGGTACTCAGCTTTAGCTTGGACGGAATGCACGAGCAGGGGCGAATTCCTATCTGCTAAAAGCTTTCTTCTAATTCCTGAATCTTTTTTCTGGCTCTTTCACTTCCGCCTTCTGCCCCATGAAACCACGTGCCTGAATTTGCCATAAAATGATCTTCTAAACTCCCTTCTCCACCCAATAAATCAGCTTCAATTATTTGATAGTCGTTGATTGGAGAGATGTTCTTTTGTTCCCACTCTTTGGGATTGTATTCGATGAATGGTTCGCGACTCAATTCGCTAAAACTCAGGGATTCATTAGCTGTCATCGTAAAGTCGGCGAATTTCTGTATCAGAACATGAAGTTCAACGGTATGAGATAAACCCTTTTTTTCGTACGTGCTGATTATTGAGGAGACAAAAGGTGTTTCTTCAAAATAGTTAAACCTGATTTGAACATTGGAACGAACCCTTTTATAAAATGGTGTGCTCCAGAATCCACGGCCATCAAAATCTAAATAAAGAATCTGATTATTATCTCTTCTAACATGTATTGATCCGTTCGTCTTTCTGTCCTCAAAGCTAATACTGTACACCATAGAATTGTTGTTATAGAAGGTGGAGTCCAGCTGAAAATCAAAATCATCATAGTCTTCATTTGACAGAAGGCTGCTTATCTCAAGCCATCGCATAAAATTAAGGTTTGACCCTGCTGAGGAGAAAACTTTTGAAATTTCACCGGGCGGACTCGGTATATTGCTTCCATATTCCAACCATTCAGGATGAGTTACATGCATTCTGGTGTTTTTGCAAAAGAAATTATAGGTCGCTAAAACCGCCACATTACTTAAATCTCCTGCATACACCGAGTATCCGATGCTCTCCATAAACATAATGTACTTTCCGTCCTTTTTGGCTTTTTCCCGATAATGGGCAACAGCAATATGAGGTGTATCGAGCCGGTTGGCATTGTATTGTTTAATGACTTTTTTCATATAGTCATCTGCATCTAACTTATCTGGAGATATTGTGATCTCATCAAGTGCTATCTGCTTAGGCATCAGTGCTATAGTCTTCTGTGATCTTATCTCATCGATGGTCATTTTTTTGGTCTCATACCCGATAAAACTGAAGGAAAGTTTGTCAGTATCCCTGAGGTCGAAAACATCTATGGCAAACATCCCTTTCCCATCTGCAGCCGTACCGATCGACTTTGGTTCATACACTATATTGGCATAGGGTAATGGTTTATCAGTCTCAGCATCGATAATCTGACCTTGAATAATTGTTCTGCGCTGTCCGCTGAGATGAGTAGACAAGAAGAGCAGAAATATGATTACCAGAGGTGTTTTCATACAGTATAGAAGTCAGGAATCAGAATGTAGAATTCAGGAGGAGAACATCAAAAACGTCACTCCGGTTTCAATGCCGGAGTCTGTGTAGGAACAAAACTAAAATTTAGCTCAAGTTTATTGTGCCACTCAATAAAATTCATGCATGTCAGCGTATTATCCGAAGCTAATATAATTGGGCAGGACATCACAACGTGATCGCGTTGCGGGATTCCGGCACTCAGCATTCGCTTCGGCCGGAATGACGATTTTGCTTTGCAAAATTCGGGGAGTTCGTAGTCTTAACTATTTTGGGAAAAAGCATAAATCAAAAAATGTACCCGAAGCCAAATCCGCCGCCTAAACCTATGTAGTTCAGGCTTCCCCGGTAAATGGTATGGTATCCGGCATCAAGCACAAAGTAGAACCCTTTCGATTCTGATGAGCAAACCCAATTCCGGCGGCAATACCATATCGGAATGAGCTTTTTTCTGTCTCGTTGCTGAAGCTGTATTTGGTGGTTTCTCCATTGCCCCCTAAACCAGCACTCAGATAGAATCGTCGGTTGATGGATTCGAAAACATCGTAGGAGAGACTGACTCCTAAAGAATTTATAGTTCTTTCTTCTTTTCCGTTTTTGGTAAAATAAATAAGTCCGGTGATGCCGAAATTAAACCGCTCATCTATCGGAATTCCCACATGTATTCCCGACCCTTTGTAAGAAGACCAAAAGAGACCCATTCTGTACTGTTCGAAATAGTTCTCTTTGTTCGGCTCTTCTTTTTGTTGGGGCAGGGTTGCGTTTTCAGATTCCTGGGCCAGTAGTGGCAACGTTGCCGCTACACATAAAATGAGTATTAATACAATGCGTTTCATCTGCTCTCTCGATGAATTGTGAATAAGAAATATTAACGAAAGCGTTCAAGTTGCCCATTCAGGCTGTTGACCACTTTTTTTACATCCTGACTTTCATTCAGGTTGCATACAAGAATAGCGTCATCGGTTTCTATGACCGCAACATCTTCCAGTCCAACAAGGGCAACTAATTTGTCGCTTGATGTCCGGACGTAGGAATTTTTAGTATCTATCAGTGAGACCTGATTGGAATTAACAACGTTTCCATGCTCGTCTTTATCGTTGAGCTCATACACGGCCAGCCAACTGCCCACATCATTCCACCCAAAATCTCCCGGAACGACATCAACCTGATCAGCTCGTTCCATTACGCCATAATCCACCGAAATGGATTCACAGCGATCGTAAAAATTGTAGAGCTGTTGATAGCGGTCGTCTTCGGTTTTAGCTGCGTTTTCGTCAATTACGTCAAAATGGTCGGAGACGGCGGGGAGATGTTTGTTCATCTGATCGATAATTACATCGGTTCGCCAGATGAACATGCCGCTGTTCCAAAGGTAATCACCCGATTCCAGAAATTGTTGTGCGGTCTCTTTATCCGGTTTTTCGGTGAATTGCTTCACGCTGTTGGCTGAATGTCCGTCGAATTCGGTAGCGGTAGATTCATCAAACTGAATATATCCGTAGCCAATTTCAGCGTGGGTTGGTGTAATGCCGATCGTTACCAGTGATTTGTTAGCATCAGCAGCTTTGGCCGCGCTCATCATCACATTCTGATATTCTTTCTCATCAGCAATAAGATGGTCGGAGGGAAGTACGAACATAATGCTGCCGGGATCTCTGTCCTCTATGATTTTTGCGGCAAGTCCCACGCAGGGAGCGGTGTTTTTGGCAATCGGTTCACCAAAGATATTTTCCCGTGGAATATCGGGCAGCTGCTCTTGAATTATGGGGATATATGCCTCATTGGTGATAATCAATACCCGCTCGTCTGGAACAATTGGGCGAATACGATCAACTGTTTGCTGAATCATGGATCGATCACCAAAAAGCTTTAGAAATTGCTTTGGAAATTTTTTGCGACTCATGGGCCAAAAACGGGACCCAACTCCCCCGGCCATTATTACTGCGTAAGTATTCATATAAAATAATAGTGCGTTCAAAGTATCAATGTGCTATGGATGATACCGAAAGCGGGGCAAAAAGTGAATTTAAAAAGCAGTGATAAAAAAATGGGTCAAGCTACAACAGTGATACCTGTTTACACCAAATCATCCATCATTTCAGCATTTTGAAGCGTGAAGCTGAACAAAGATCCCTTCCCGGGTTCGCTTTCAATAAATAATTCCTCGCCGTGGGCTTCAATGGTGTGCTTTACAATCGATAATCCCAGACCGGTGCCGCCTTTTTCTCGCGATCGTGATTTATCCACCCGAAAAAAGCGTTCGGTTACACGTTTCAGATCTTTTTTATCGATACCAATTCCCGAGTCACGTACCTGCACAAGAACTTTAGACGGACGATTAGGATAGGGTTTGGCGCTCACGGTCACTTTTCCGCCATCCAGATTATATTTGATCGCGTTTTCAATGAGGTTAGTTAAAATCTGTTTAATCTGATTACGGTCAGCCATCACCCGCAATCGGTCGTCTATGGTCTGCATCTCCAGTAAAACATCTTCCTGTTCCGCCTTATACTGGAGGTTTTCAATGATTTCGTAGATAGTGGTGACAAGGTTAAACTCTTCAAACTTGATCTTCATCTCACCGGTTTCAAGCCTTGAAATCTCCATTAAATCGTTGGTGAGATAAATAAGCCGGTTGACGTTTTTTTGTGCCTTTTTGAGAAATCGACGATTCACTTCTTCATCGTCGATGGCGCCGTCAAGCAGTGTTTCTATAAATCCCTGAACGGCAAAAATGGGGGTTTTGAGCTCGTGGGAAACATCACCAATAAATTCTTTTCTGTAATTTTCAATCTTTTTAAGTCGCTTGATCTCCTTTTCAATCGTTTCTGAGGTAATGATGACTTGCTTGGTGAGGCGATCGAGTTCGTCGTTAGAGTCCTCGTAGCTGCGTTCAATATCATCAAACTGTTTAAGGCGAATACGGTGTAGGTCTAAAATCAATCGCTCAATGCGTTCTTTTAGCAGATAGTTCGCTATTCCATATACCACAATTCCTGATAGCAACAGGAACATGGATGTAAGGACCAGACTTTTGTTGAGCGTGAACTGAAAACTGAAGAAAGAGAAGAGGAACGGGGAAATAGCAAACCCAAAGAGGACGGAAAACCTCAGGGAAAGTTTGAAAATACTTGAGCCATATTGACTTTGCTTCATTCTTTGAATCTGTATCCGACGCCTTTTACGGTTTCAATATAGTCATCTCCGAGTTTTTCTCTGATTTTTCGGATATGCACATCAATAGTGCGGTCGATGACGTAAATATTGTCGCCCCAGACTTCATTGAGCAAGGTTTGGCGGTCGAATACTTTTCCTTTTTTACCTGAGAGATAAAACAGTAATTCAAATTCTTTTTTAGGCAACTGTAGCTCGGTGTCTCCCTTTTTAACGATATAACGGTCTTTGTCTATCACGAGATCATGAACCGTTATGATGTTTTCCTGCTCTTCTGACTCCGCCGAGTTTAGCGTGCCTTCTGCCCGGCGCAGAACGGCATTAAGTCGACTTACAAGCTTAGAAGTGCTGATGGGTTTGGTGAGATAGTCATCAGCACCGAGATTTAGTCCCTTGATTTCTGTCTTTTCATCATCTTTGGCAGTGAGGAAAATGACGGGGGTCCGTTTTAAGTCTTCATCTTTTCTTATCTGCTCGCAAACTTCAAGTCCATCCATATTGGGCATCATGATATCGAGGATGAGCAGGTCGGGATGATATTTTTTGGCCAGGCGAATGCCATCTAACCCGTCATCTGCTTTCAGAACATCATAACCCTCTTTACGGAGATTGTATTCAATCAGGTCCAGAAGGTCACGTTCATCATCAACAACAAGAATGGTTTTTTTAGTACTCACGACGGCAAAATCTTAGTTAGATGTTAAGGCTTGGCAAAAGTACAAATTAAGCGCTTTAACCCGTAATTAAGAAATTGTTACGGGGTGATTAGTTGCTATTTCCGTTTCGTGGGGGCTGTGTTCCAAGGCTTTCAATTACAACCGAGGAGCTTAAAAACGAAACTCCCTGCTGGTTGGCAGTGCTTATCATTACAGCTTCAGAAACCGGCGCGGAAACAAGTGTGTCAGATCTCCATTCCACAATAAAATTTGCCCCGACGCCGCCGGCAAGGTCTTTCTCATCAATAACATACGCAACTGATGACAGAGCGTTTAAATTGTGTGGCTCCTTAATGTAAGAACGAAGCAGTTTCCCGTGCGAATCATAGTATTCTACCTTGGTGACCTGGATATCAGAAGCCATGTCCGTGTTTCGAATACTGAGCGTGGCGGTGAGATCGAATGTTCGCATCTGATCGCGCTGATAGATATGTGAATAAACCGGAACGTAGAGAATTTGTCCGTTTACAGGTTCTGTGATCAATTGAGATGGATTGAACGCCGGATTTTTAACAGGATTTTGGGCTTTTCCTTTTTGTTTGGAGGTACAGCCGGCTAAGAGTGTCAGCCCCGCAATTCCAATCACAAGAAGGGTATAGATTTTAAGGAAATCAGGTGGAGTAATATTGCGATTATTTGTTTTAAACATCATTTATACCTGTCAGAAATGTGATTGGTGGTTCGAAATCGGAGGATTATCCCAGCATGGATGTCACCCGCACGCCCTGACTCAGTGTTTTATGAACCGGACATTTGTCGGCTATTTGAAGCATCCGCTCTTTCTGTTCGTCGGTTAAATCTCCTTTAATGATGATCTCTTTTTCGATGAAATCTAAATGCGCTTTAGGCTTATCACAACTTTGGCAATCATCGACGTGTTTTTTCTCGTGACGCATTTCCACATAAATATCATCAAATTCCCAGCCTTTTCGATCGGCATACATTTTAAGTGTCATGAGTGTACAGGCGCTGTAGCTCATTAACAGTAGATCGTAGGGATCGGGGCCTTTGTCGGTGCCGCCGGGAACAGATTCGGGTTCATCCGCCACCAGTTCATGCTTCCCGCCTGAGACAGTGGTTGTATATCCGTCGTTCCGGTTTAAATGACCGTGGATGATGTTGGGTTTTTTAGAATCGCTCATAATACCGTTGATTTTCTTTTTTTTGATAGAAAAAATATCGTCTTCCTGAATGTACGTTTTTTAGGATAAAGGAATAAGAGTGTGGGAGGGATTTTTGATTTTGTGAGATAAGGCGGGTAAGAATTGGGGTTTATATGCAATCAATGAGACTGAGAAATCGACATTTCGTCCGCCGGCTGGCTGATCAATATACATTTCCTCAATCTAAACCCCGTCCCACCATCCTTCGACGGGCGCCTGTCGGCTGCTCAGGATGGATTCCATTACCTCAACCTCAACCTCAACCTCAACCTCAACCTCAACCTTATTCCTTATATCACCTTAACCTAAATCAGCTTTGTTGAAACGGACGATAAATTTTGCTCCGCCGAGATCTTCTGAATCTTCTACTTTGAGCGTGCCGCCGTATTTTTCTACAATTTGCATAGAGATTGGCAACCCGAGTCCGAG
>Ga0306910_1000359_pt1 | contig 24256 bp, 15 predicted proteins | sample AntRauMFilla2698_FD_190438 | JGI IMG/M metagenome (GOLD analysis project Ga0306910, IMG submission 190438) | Saline lake microbial communities from Rauer Islands, Antarctica - Metagenome Filla 2 #698 (v2) (version 2) | ecosystem: Environmental > Aquatic > Non-marine Saline and Alkaline > Saline ... | reverse complement strand
TTGTTGCAGAAATGTGAGGGCTTGCTGCAGACGTATTTCTCTGGTGAATTGAGCCGGTGTAAATCCGGTGAGGGATTTTAACTTTCGGTAGAGCTGTCTGCGGCTCAAATGAACGGCCTCTGCCAGCTGTTCCACGCTTATCTCTTCGTCTAATCTATTGCTGACAAACACGCGGAGATCTTCCAAAAGTTGCTGATCACCATTAAGTTCTTCCGGCTCCTCCCGTTCTTCAAAACGATCCCGTGCCCGTTTGAAATTGAGCAAATTCCCCACCCGAACGCGTAGTTCCTGCGGATTGAACGGTTTGATAAGATAATCCTGTACACCAATCGAGAAGCCCTTTATGCGATCTTCAAGCTCCGCGCGGGCAGATAGAACAATGATGGGCGTAAGCATGTGCTCCGATTGCGATTTTACCCATTCGGCGAACTCAAAGCCATCCATTTTCGGCATCATAATATCTGTGATGATGAGGTCGGGTTTGTGCAGCGCCATCATTTTTCGTCCCTCTTCGCCGTTTTCAGCGGTATGGACTGCTACCTGATCTCCCAGTACATCACGGATGTAAAACTGCATGTCGCGGTTATCCTCCACCACAAGCAAAACGGGCTTTGAGTTATCATCAGGCTGGCGCAAAGGCAGAATTGTTGGCTCAATATCGATCTCCTCAAAATATTCTGAGCCGGCACGTGGATTGGCTTCTGAATCGATAACCGTTGATTCAGGGAAATGATCAGTCCCTTTCTTCAGCATAATGGTGAATGTGGTTCCTTTGCCTACCGTCGAATCCACATCAATCGTGCCGTTGTGAATTTCCACAAACTCTTTGGTGATGGCCAGTCCCACGCCAATACCTCCTACACCCGACCTGTTTTGATCGGCCGTGGTGAGAAATCGTTCAAAAATATGAGGGAGTTTTTCCTGTGAAATTCCTTCTCCCGTATCAGAAACGACAATTTCAATTTGTGAATCGTGGTTTATAAGCTGTAAAGTGATTGAAGCGTTTTTAGTGTGCCGGATTGCATTACTGATGAGGTTGGTGAGAACTTTTTCCAACTTATCCCGATCTATAAAAACCGGTTCAAGACCCTCTGTGCGATTGTAAGAAAGATCGCTGCTGTTCTGTTTGGCCATGCTTTCAAACGATTCACACAGCAAATGAAGTAAATAATCGAGATCGGTAGGTTTGACTTTTAAATTCATCTCTTTGGCGTCAAGGCGAGTGAGATCTAAGACCTGTTCTACCAATTCACGCAACCGTAATCCGTTGCGCTGCGCCACCCGAAGTCGCTGTTTCCAACCATCAGGCACGTCATCTCCCTGTTCCATTAACTGTTGAATCGGGCCGATGAGCAGTGACAAAGGTGTGCGAAGCTCATGGGAAATATTGGTAAGAAAATTGGTTTTCATGCGGTCGAGCTTGGCGAGTTCTTCAGCTTGTTCCGCTTTCAAATGCATGAGTTCTTGTTCAGTACGGTAGGTTGAATAGCGGCGGGCACCCACAAACATAAGAACACCACCGCCGGTTATATAAAATAAAATGGCCACCATAGAAGCGTACCACGGCGGATGTATAATTAAGGCTTTTGAAACTGCATTCTGTGCGTTCACATTCATGAAATTTCGCGCTTCTACCTCAATCACATATTCACCTGGCGGTAAATCGTTGATATTCAACACATTTTGGGTAGTCCAGTCACTCCAGGAATCATCAAATCCTTCAATTTTATAGCGATAAGTATTACGATTGTGCTGGGCGTAATCGGGCAGAAGAACGTGAAAGGTTAAATTGCGCTCGTCATTGTTTATGGAAATCGGTTGATCTTTCTGAAGTGGGAGCGTACGTTTATGGGTAGAAGCATGGGTGAGTCTAAGCTGATGAGGATTTTTATAGATTTGAAATGCATCAGAATTAAAATAGGCGGGGTATGGGTTGCGCCAGCTAAACATCGTTACGTGTTCATCAAGCTTACGAATGGTTTGAGGATAATCACCTTTAGCGCCATTTAATCCGTTAAATTCATTGAATAACGTGACCGTTTTGCTTTCAGGACTGTACAACTGAGCGCCCATGTTGCTCAACATCCAATAGCGTCCGGCAGAATCGAGGTAGGGTTTAAAGATATGATTAAAGTACAATCCATCCTTTTTATTGAGTTCGTCTATGACCTCTCCATCCGGGTGGATAATCAGTAGTCCATTATCAGTTCCTGCCAGAATATTTCCGTTTTTGCCCTCACTCAGTCCATTCACAAATCCGATTTTATCTGGCGCAAATCGTTTGAATTCATTCAGAGATTCATCAAATAAATAAAGTCCGTCACGTTCTCTGGATAGAAATACCCGGTTGTCGCGAGTGATTAAGAAATCCTGAACCGATTCAATAATATCGCTCGTTTCGGGGTTTCGATTAAAATAACCGATCTCTTTAGTTTCTGTATTTATGCGCCTGATACCGCTATAGTTTTCGCCATAATACCAAAGATACTTTCCCTGTTTCACCACATGCGGTCCGAATGAGTGATTCGGATTATAGTCGCTTGTGTCGGCGAGGTACAGATTTTCAAAATCATCTGTTTCTGGCCGGTAAAATCCAACTCCTGAGGTTGAACTTACCCATAAACGACTCTGATCGTCGAACTGCAGTGATATAACTGTTCCTCCGGGCAACCGATTGGGGTCTGTCGGATTTGAAGGCATCCATTGGGTCGAGTCGGTGATTTCATACGTTTCGGGATTGTATTCAAACTTCTGCAATGCACCCCATTCCGAGCCGATATACACCACGCCGGGTTTTTCCCAGGCAAATCCGGCTACCATATTGCGCTCGGCTCTAATCCCCTCTTTTGCTTTTTGTATTCGTTTGAAAAAACGTTCTTTTCCGGTTTTTAAATCAAGTAAAAACACATTTCCGTTGGCGAAACCTACCCATGCAACATTTTGTGGAGAGACGGCAAGGGTATTAACCTGAAACTCGTCGATCCTGCTTTGATAGTCGGGTTGTAAAAATGGTGTGGTGAAGGTTTTTTTTTCGGGATGATAGTGGTCGAGCGCGTGATTGGCATGGGATATCCAAACAGAACCATCCCGACTTATATAAACCTGTTTGATGTATAAATTCCCGCTAAGCGAGCCGGGATTTGAGCGACTGGCAAAAAGAGGAGTATAGGTTTGTGTGTTTTTGTTATAAACGGTGACTCCCCGGGTTTGTGGCGTTCTTCCAATGGTATTTGAGTTAATGAGCCAAATGGTGGAATCGGACTCTGCTATGGGATACATGTGTGCCCGTTCAAGTGGTTTTACAACAGAAGAAGGTGAGATTTCTTCAAGTGTATTTCCATTAAAGCGAAGTGTTTTATAGCGGGAAGTCATCCAAACATTTCCATCGCGGTCGGGGTAGGTTCCGTAAAATCCCATTCCCCCGGTTTCTTCCAGCAGTTGAAAAGAGGTTGAATCTTTCTCTTTATAATAGATTCCATCGTAGGTTGAAATCCATAGTGTGGAGTCAACTGATTGCTCAATATCGGTAATCTCATTGCGCTTCAGTAATGAATTCTCAGGCGTGTACACGGTATGAACGGTATCGCCTGAAAGACGAACAAATCCCCCGGTTTCATTTCTGCTGCTTCCAATCCATACATCATTATTGTGATCGATAGCAAACGGATAGTAAAAGTGAGACCCAAAAACAGACGGACTTATATGCTCAACAGGGATGGTTGATTGTCCACTGCTGTCGGCGTAAAAATAGAAGTTTTGTTTATCGATGTCGTAGAAACTGACAATTGGGCGATGAAATTGATTCAGGTCTATTAAATAAAACCAAAGTTTATTCTCTTGATCCACACCCATTAGCCGGGTCATGGTAAACTCCTGTGGGAAATGATCACCGGGCTTCACTAAAATGGTAATCAGAGAGTCTCGCTGATAGTCGAAAGCACTGATTTTCGCTTCACCATCGTACCCGAACCAGGGAGTTCCATGTTGGTCGGATTGAATGCTTCTCACAAAAGAACTTTTAAAAGAGCTATCGGTTAACGCGGGACTGAATTGTTTGTAAGAATGGCCATCGTACCGTACCGGTCCGCTCGAACCGGAAAACCACATATAGCCGAGAGAATCCTGATGAATATCATCGATATAGAGATTTTGAAGCCCATCCTGAATCTCAATGGAAGTGAAGGGATAGGTTTGTGACTGTGCCGGGAGTTGTACAAACGAAATGTGAATGAGTACGGTAATTATTGCAAAAATCCAGCTAACTCCTTTTAAAGACATACGCTCCCTGTTTGTAGAAAATCGCGATTACAACGTAAGTTAATTGCGCTCCGGCTTCATAATGGAGCTTCTAACTTAATATTACACAGGCAGATTATCTGAAACGTGCCATTCTAATAGGTGATCTGTGGCAGTAAGGCATGGTCGGACCTTACTTCATTATATAAAACGCATTTTTTCATAAAATGATGGACTGGGATAACGCGGGGAATGGCGCTTTATTAATGGATCTCCGGCACAAACGTTTGATCATCTTCAGGCGGACGTACATAGCCGTCATTTTCCTGTCTTGGCGGGAGCTTAATTTTAGAAGGTGTTATATCCTCATATTCGATTTGGCTGAGCAAGTGGCTAATACAGTTTAAACGCGCGGTTTTTTTACTGTCTGACCGAACCACAAACCATGGGGCTTGTTTTAAGTCGGTGTATTTAAACATTTCGTCTTTGGCCCTGGAATAGTCAACCCATCGCGCGCGGGATTCTACATCCATTGGCGAAATTTTCCATCTTTTTCTTCTGTCTTCAATGCGGTCTAAAAATCGTTTTTCCTGCTCTTCATCAGAAACAGAAAACCAGTATTTAATAAGAATAATACCTGAACGGACGAGCATGCGTTCAAACTCAGGGCATGTTCTGAAAAATTCTTCTACCTCATCTTTTGAGCAAAAGCCCATCACCCGTTCGACGCCGGCCCGGTTGTACCAGCTTCTGTCGAAAAGCACCATCTCTCCGGCGGCAGGAAGATGTTTTACATAACGTTGAAAATACCATTGGCTTTGTTCACGCTCTGTGGGTTTATCGAGAGCGACCACTTTGCAAACGCGAGGATTCATTTTGGAAGTTATGCGAGCTATTGTGCCACCTTTTCCGGCGGCGTCACGTCCCTCAAAAATGACGACGACTTTCAAGCCATTTTGGCGAATCCACTTTTGCAGCTTCACGAGTTCAACTTGTAATTTTTTTAACTCTTTAAAGTAGGCCTTTTTCTTCATGTGTATGTGAGTGGTTCATAAAATTACTGGATCCTATAGTACTGAAATTCAGCAAAAAATGAATCTATTGAAAAGTGAATAAAAATATAAATCGAAGAAATTTAAGTATCGGAAGTATGGTTTGGGGCAAAAAAACTATTTCGGGGATGCATATTCCCTCTTTTTGTGCTATTTAATACGAAAGCGAATTTTAAATAGTGAAGACTCTATGAACAGAATTTATACCTGTGATTCTTTCACGGAAATATTTAACTCCGCCTGTGATACCATTCGCGGCTATGAGGATATGGACTCAGAGCTTTTTAATACAAAGATTAATTCTGAAACCTGGAGTGTGGCGGAGATCCTCAGACATATCACTCTATTTAACCATCTCTATCTCCGAAAGGTGGAAAAAGCTATACATGATCAGTCTCACAAGGTGACGAGTAGTGGTGAATTTAAACCGGGCTGGATTGTGCGTCAGTTGTTAAAAGTATTAGAGCCGCCTTATGCCATAAAAATTAAAACTATTTCGCCGATGCAGCCCACAACCGAGCAGTATGATGTTGGATCTACCGTTAGTGAGCTGACAGAATCTGAGGAGAAGTTCCTGCATCTTATAACAGAGGCGCAAAAACAAGGATTTGATCTGGACGGCATCAAAAATAATCATCCTGTATTTTCAATGCTCAGGATGTCGGTTACAGAGTTTTTTGCAATGACGGATGCCCATCAGAGAAGACATTTCTGGCAGATTGAGCAGATTTTGAATAAAATTAATTGATATGGAGATAAGCTACTGGGAGAGCCGCTGGAGAAATAACAGAACCGGATTTCACGTAAACGGTGTTTTCCCGACCATTGTCGATGTGTGGGATGATCATTTCTCAGATGTGGATTTAAGCACTGTGCTGGTTCCGCTGTGCGGGAAAAGTCATGATATGCTCTGGCTGAAGCGCAAAGGAGCACAGAAAATAATTGGAATAGAAGCGATCGCACAGGCCTGTGAGGAGTTTTTTGAAGAGCAGGATGAGGAAAATGTGATTTCAGTTGAAAAGAAGCCTTTTACGCTCTACGAAAAAGGAATCTTCCAGCTCTGGCAGGGAGATTTTTTTAAGATGAGAAAGAAATTGATTCCCAATCCCACATTTGTGTTTGACCGTGCCGCCCTGGTTGCGTTACCACCGGATATGCGCATAAAATACGTACAAAAGATAGATGAACTGACGGCCGGTTCTGATTCCTGTGTTCAGTTTTTACACACCTTTGAGTACAATCAAAGCAAAATGTCGGGACCGCCCTTTGCTGTTTCAGAAGATGAAGTTTTCCAATTGTACGACAAGAACTGGCATATTCATCAAATCCTGAATCGCCCTATTATCGATCGGCTGGAAAAATACAAGCATCGCGGGTTGAAGGAGATGGCCGAGGTGGTTTATCGGTTGGAGAGGCGGTGACGAGTTTTGTGTTCAAATTTAGAAATAAGTCAGGATTTATAGCAGGTGCTAAGAATTGTGATTAAATTCCATCCGTATTTTTATACATCTTAGATCGGCCTAATACAATGAAAAAGTTTATAATTCTCGCGGCTTTATGTGTTTTTTTCTCCACACTGATGGTAAGCTGCGGTAACAGTACCTCTTCAAACTCTGATAAGGATTACACCAACCCAAAACTTTCTGTGTCGGAAAGGGTGAGTGACCTTTTGTCTGAAATGACATTAGAGGAAAAGGTTGGTCAAATGACTCAAATTGAGCGTTCAAGCATTGAGCAGACTACAATCAAAGATTATTTTCTGGGATCAGTATTAAGTGGCGGCGGATCTACACCCGGTGATCAGCCTGAAGACTGGGCGGATATGTATGATGGGTTTCAGGAACAAGCCCTGGCCACACGATTAGAGATTCCGATCATATATGGAGTTGATGCCGTACACGGGCACAATAATCTGAGAGGTGCCGTTATTTTTCCTCACAACATTGGACTGGGTTGTACCCGCAATGCTGAGCTCATGAGAGAAATAGCCCGTATAACAGCCTTGGAAACAGCCGCAACGGGTATTGACTGGACCTTCTCTCCCGCTATTCCTGTAGTTCTCGATGAGCGATGGGGAAGAACGTATGAGTCGTATGGGGAAACGGCGGAATTGGCCCAGATAATAGGAAGAGCTGCTATAGAAGGGTATCAGGGAAATGACCTTTCACATGGTGAGACTATTGCTGCCTGCGCAAAACATTTTATTGGCGATGGCGGGACTCAAAACGGCACCGATCAGGGAAATACCAATGTAAGCGAGGCTGAACTTCGCTCTATTCATCTACCCGGTTATGTTGATGCTATTGAGGCTGATGTGGCAACTGTAATGGCTTCTTACAGTAGTTGGAACGGAACAAAAGTACATGGTTCATCTTATCTGCTTACCGATGTATTAAAGGAGGAACTTGGTTTTGAAGGGTTTGTTATTTCAGATTGGGGTGCAATTGATCAGATACCGGGAGATTACAGTAGCGATGTAGAAAGGGCGATAAATGCCGGGATCGATATGGTGATGGTTCCGCATAATTATGAGCTCTTTATTTCAACCTTATTACAGCTTGTGCGAAATGATCGGGTTAGTGAGGAAAGAATTGACGATGCTGTATCCAGAATTCTAAAAGTAAAATTTGAGCTTGGTTTGTTTGAAGACCCTATGACCGATCGTTCTTTAATTGATGAAATAGGTTCTCAGCCGCATCGCGATGTGGCCCGTCAGGCCGTGCGTGAATCATTGGTTTTGCTAAAAAATGAGTCCTCTCTTCTGCCGCTGGCAAAAACTACAAACATTCATTTATCCGGCAAGAATGCAGCTGACCTCGGACATCAAATGGGCGGTTGGTCTATCTGGTGGCAAGGTGGAAGCGGTGATATTACAGAAGGAACCAACATTCGGGAAGGGTTTGAATCACTTTCAACAGGATCAGTAAGCTATTCAAGAACAGGTTCAGGAGCCTCCGGTTCAGGAGCTGATGTCGCCATTGCTGTTATTGGAGAAACTCCATATGCTGAGGGAGCGGGTGATTCTGACGATCTGAGACTTTCATCTGAAGATGTTCAGGTTGTTCAACGTCTAAAGGCGACCGGTAAGCCGGTAATCGTGATCATTGTAAGTGGTCGTCCATTGATTATCGACGAAATATTGGAAGATGCGGATGCTATTGTTGCCGCCTGGCTTCCCGGAACGGAAGGTGATGGTGTTGCTGAAGTCATTTTTGGTGACTATTCCCCAAAAGGTGTGCTTTCAATAAGCTGGCCGCGATCCAATAGTCAGATTCCGATCAATTTTGGCGATGCTGATTACAATCCTCTTTTTGAGTACGGTTTCGGCCTTACTTATGAGTAAAGTAAAAGCAAGCTGGTTAAATTCTCTAAACCTTAATCTCAACATCTGCCTAATCTCCTCCTATCGGAAACTCCAGCGTCTCATCCACTAAATCCACATACGAATCGTGGAGGTGGGTGGCGAGGATAATCAGCGTTCCGTTTTGTTTGAGGTCTTCGAGGAGATGTTGCAGCTGAATGCGGCTGTCGTCGTCGAGCGTCTCAAAGGGTTCGTCGAGGAGCAACACTTTTGGCTTGGTGCAGATTGCGGTGATGAGTTCCGCTTTTCTTCTCATGCCCGATGAATACGTGGACAGCGGCTGGGCACTGCGTTCATCGAAGTTGAGTTTTTCGTATAGTTCGGCGATGTATTCCTCATTTCCGGTAATTCCAAGCGATGATGTCCGCCACTCTACCAGTTCATCGAGCGAAAGCTCCTCGGGGAGATGGAGCGCCGGTACCACAAATCCACTCTCTTTGAAAAACGGACGTGGTTTTTTGTGAATATTACTGCCGCCCCACAATACTTCGCCCGATGTTGGAAATGAAAAAACGGTGAGCAAATGCAAAAGTGTGGTCTTGCCGGAGCCGTTTTTTCCCGCAAAACTGTACACTTTTCCCGATGAAAAGGTGTAGGTCAGGTCATCAATAATATTGGGACCGACGCTGTAGCGCTTGGTCAGGTTTTGTACGCGGAGATCAGGCATGGCGTAATCGTGAAATCTGAAATTGATGGATGGAGAAAGAGATGAGTGTCCATCCGAGTAAACTTAACAAGTTGAGTGAAATCAAAAAAGCATAGGTGAGCGGTGAGCCCATCAGCCACCAGGTAAAAATGAGCCAGGGCGTCCATCTCAAACCCACAAAAACAGGTGCTGAAAACTGATATATCCGACTGTTAATCCAAAAAACAGAACTGATGGCCGCATGGGTTGCCCGGTGGATAAAAAAGAGTTCCAGAACGGGAAGAATCAAAAGAGAGAGAGCCAGCCATTCGCTGTTTAAATCGGAGTAGAGAGTCAGGGCGACAGAGATCAAAAACAGTGGCCAGAACCAGCGGTGAATACTTCCGCTTCTGTCTGAAAGAATGAGATAGGTATTTGCCAGTGGTCGCACAGGACCGGGAATCCAGTACAATTTTGAAATAGTGCGCTGATGCAGCTGATCTTCATCTACCGGCTGAAAATATTCAGCGAAAAACGCCTCTGACTGGAGTGATCTTCCGTATAAATCACCCTTGTTTTTAATGAGAACGTAAATCGGGATAAGAATGGAAATCAAAATTATTATTAAGGCAAACCATCCGGCTGAGGCGGTTAAAATAATCGATAAACTGCCGAAAATGGCCACAAAAAGCGTTTGCCCCATAGTCGGCAACGATCCGACCGATACAGAAAGAGAACCCGTTTCGCGCGCAGTTTCTCGAATCCGATGACCTTTTATACCGGTTTTGTATTCCTGTGACCACTTTCCCGAAAACAGCGAGTAGATAAGAGCGATAGTGTACCAGATAATGAGCAATCCGGCTCCAACGGCTAATTGAGAAAATGTAACATCAGCCAGAAAACCCAAGGTGGAGAGCAGTGATAACGGAAGCAAAAGCCAAGCGAGGGGTTTGAGCCACTGCGAAAATAAAACTTCAGAAAGAGAAGCGGCTGTGGTCACCCAGTCCGATCGTAAATCTCCGCTATATAAGACATGTGGAAAGATAATGGCGTACAGACCAATGCTCACAAACAATCCGCCCACCCACAAAGAGCGCGCTGATTCGGGATCGAAAAGCAGAAATCCACCGCTGATGCCAATCACGATGGAAAAGAAAATATGTAAGGCTGTTTTTTTCATGGCTCTGAAAATAGGTAAAATGAAAACCGGATAGAAGTGTGTTGGCTTCGCCGATTATGTGTTGATCTGTTTATGGGTTGGGATGTTGCCTGTAAACCGAGTTCCATCTCCCAAAAACGAGGATGGCAGAGCCGATCCTCGGAGGAAAAACAATCTACCCTGAGCCTGGTCGAAGGGGCGATTTTTTTTGCGGCTGTTGATGAAGAGCAGGAAGCATGGAAGGTTATTTAACAGAAAAATACCGGCAAATAGATGCTCGTCGATTACATTTGTGGGAGTAAATTCTCAGGTGGACTCCTCGCGCTGATCTTGTGGGCGTATTTTCATACTACCGTGTGTTTCGCTACTCCGTAGCTGATTTTCTCCGTGGTTAGTACAGAGAGTTGTTGATAGAATTTTTCTTTTGTTTCATATAAATGTGGACGGCGGAGCCGGTCCACCGAGGTTTTTTGGCAGAAACGGTCCTCTGAGGGTGTTGTGATTTTTCGGACTTTGTGAGTCGTGGGATATGGTGCTGAAATTGTTATTTCCACCTTTTTAATCTTCCCCAACGGGATAATGTTGTGAACATAGCGAAGCGTTTTAATTGCACCATCCCTCCCGCTTTTTACATCCTTTTCCACCATTCTACAAAACCATTCTTGTAAATCGTGTGGGGCGTTGCTACTATTCGGGATTATCAAAAAATGATCAACATCATCTATAAATACATCTGTATGACATCCCTTCGAAATCTCCTGCTTCTGTTATTGGTTTTGAGCACTGTTACCTGTGCACAGCTTTCCAAAACGGCACCAACTTCCACTCCCGAAATTCCTGAAGTCGAGCAAATTGACCGTGAATTCAGGGCGGCGTGGGTTGCCACCGTGGCGAATATCAACTGGCCGAGTGAGCCGGGGTTGTCGATAATGGATCAAAAGGCGGAAGCTTTATTGTTATTGGATTTGCTGGAGAAAAATAATTTCAACGCGGTGATTTTTCAGGTGCGTCCGCAGGGTGATGCGCTCTACAAAAGTGATCTTGAGCCGTGGTCATATTATCTGACCGGACAACAAGGTGTTGGTCCTGAAGATCCTGATTTTGATCCACTTGATTTCTGGATTAATGAAGCTCATAAACGAAATATTGAGCTGCACGTGTGGCTCAATCCCTACCGGGCACATCATCCGTCGGGCGGACCTGTTTCGGAATTTTCGGTTGTGAAAACTATGCCGGAACTGGTGGCTGAGCTCGAAGGTGGTTACTGGTGGTTTATTCCCACAATGAAAGGCACGCAGGATCACTCCCACGCGGTAGTTATGGATATTGTTGATCGTTACGATATTGACGGCGTCCATTTTGATGATTATTTCTATCCTTATCCTTCATACAACGGAGGAAAAGATTTTCCCGATGAAAAAAGCTGGAATGCGTATCAGGATTCAGGCGGAAAACTCAGTAAATCGGATTGGCGCAGAAATGGCGTGGACACATTTATTGAGCGTTTATACGATTCCATCAAAAAAGAGAAGCCGCATGTGAAATTTGGAATTAGTCCGTTTGGAATCTGGCGCCCCGATCATCCCAAATCGATAAAAGGTTTTGATCAGCACGAAGTATTATTTGCCGATGCACGGAAATGGCTTCGTGAGGGCTGGGTGGATTATTACACACCGCAGCTGTACTGGCCGATTAATCAGATTCCTCAGAGTTTTTCTACGCTTTTAGGGTGGTGGAAAGATCAGAATGTGAAAGAGCGTCATCTCTGGCCGGGGATGAGTATCGGCAGATATCAGGGTGAGCGGCAGCGTGATGAGGTTGTAAATCAAATTATGGTTACGCGGGGAATTGTAAGAGAGGCCCCGGGCGCTGTTCACTGGAGTATTGCTCCGCTGGTGGGCGATGATACGCTGCAAACGGCTTTGAGAAACGGTCCATACAGAAACAGTGCCTTGGTTCCAGCTTCTCCCTGGATGTCAGATCAGAAAAAAGTTGACGCACCGGAAATTACGGTAGATGAAAATGGAATGGGCGTGCGATTTGAAATCAATCAGGCAAAAGAAAATATGAACGCGTGGATCGTTTATGTTAAGTATGGTGAGGATTGGATAAAAGAGATCGTTCCCCGTACGCAAAGGCTAAAAAGAATTAATATAGTAAGGGAGATTTTGGCAGACGGAGAAGCAACTCAGGTTCTTGCTGAAAAAGTGATGGTTAGTTATTTAAATCGATCGGGAATAGAAAGTGACAAGCAGGTTTTTGTGATCGAATAAGTTGTGAAGGGGGCCCCTTAGTGTGATGCAATATAAAATCCATTTCTATTTGTGTCACACTCAAAATGGATAAAAAACTCTACTTTAGACCATTATTTTTACAAAATGGCACGTTTGTTAAAGGTTTTGGCACACGCGTAACACCCTTCTTTGTGCAAATTGGAAATAACCAATTGCAACAAACACAGGAGTCGTTATGCAACAATGGATCATAGAATGGAAAAAAGAAATTCTGCGTGGTAAGCGTATTGACGGACATTACAGTCAGGTTATAAACCGCATGTTTCTGGATGTATTTAATACAGACAGTTACAGAACTCTAACGGTTGAACAGATGGCATCAACAGTGTATATGAGTCGCCGTCAACTGTATCGGATTACAAGAAAGTTTTTCGGTACATCACCCGGAAAATTAATTCAGGAAGCGCGATTGCGACGGGCTGAGTGGATTTTGCGTCACGGTAAATGCACTACGGTTACGGAATGCGCGCGCATGATCGGGTTTATAAACGTATATCACTTTTCGCAAGCGTTCATACGCAGGTTTAGCACGCCTCCCACACAGTATCTGAATTAGAATACCTGATAAAACGGGTTCTTTATTGAAATGGTTAATAGAGGAATTGATTTGTTGTCGTGGAAAGGCATCAAAAATAAATAGATGAAACAACATGAAGTACTAACATCTCATTTAGAAAAATGGCTGCGTTCAGAACTCCGAAAGGAAGCTGATGAGGTAACAATACAGCATATTTATAAAATTGCTGAAGCGGCAGCCTTGTCTAAGTTGACGGTTCTTCAGTTAGGGAAAATCCTTAAAAGAAGTCGCCGGCAGACGTACCGTGTAATCCATCATTTATACAAAAAGCCAGCTGGAAAGCTGTTGATTCAAATAGAACTTCATAAAGCACACTATCTTCTTAAATCGATGAAATTTCAAACAATTTCAGAATTTATGGACCAAATAAAATGGAGTAATCAGTTTTATTTCAGCTTACTGTTTAAGTCTGAGTTTGGATATCATCCTAAAACAATGATCAGTAAATAAATAGGCGGATGGCATGTTTTGTATAGAGAGAAAGAATTAAATTTATAACAGACAGTCTTAATCAAATACTTAATCCGGAAGTCGATCTAAAAAATGTAGCAGTACAGAGCTATCGACAGATTAACAGTTCAGTCCACACAATCATTGGGTTAGGACAGAAGCTGAGATTTCGTGACAGTTCCGGGTTTTATCAATAGAAAAGGTTGGAGTTAAGTAGAAATGATTCATTCAAAAGCTTGTTGGATGGGGTTTTATTGGGATCAAAATACTTGCCAGGCAGTATATGAACAGAGAGGCGCAGTTGGGCGCAGACATTTAATTGTGAGCGGATAGATTAATCAATTTAGCATGATGTGATTGAATCCGTAAAAAACAGCTCACGAGCACCAATAGTTAGTAAAAAAGCCAAAATCAAGAATCCTTCGATCAGTGGTCAACCGAAGTAGTCAGCGGTGGGCCACAGAACTTATCCTCAGAGAGTGTCACACTGTCAATGATACCACATACCTACCCTTGACCCGGATGTGGCACTTTCTTTTTACTTGAAGCAATAGCATTTCCTGAGAAGAACACAAAATAATACAAGTCGTGTAAAATCATGATATTAACTATTAGTTGTGTTTGCTATACTTCAATTATGAAAAAAGATAAAAAAGGCCCAATTCTTTTTTTATATATTCGCTGTAACCGCTTCCAGTTTATATGGAGGACGCCATTTGATACATGCTTGTATGTAAGGCACTTTTTTGCATATTAGTGCAGGCTTAAAAGACTAAATTGGAGGTATATGAAGATAGCAGTTCCTAAAGAGACGAAGGATCTCGAAAAACGTGTTGCCCTCGTCCCAGAAACAGTAAAGAAGTTAACCGACAGAGGAATTGAGGTGGTTGTTGAAACCGGAGCTGGAAAAGCTTCTGCCTATCTCGATGACGCCTATACGGAAGTTGGTGCTAAAATAGCATCTGACTATAAAGAAACCGTTAGTGGTTCGGATATGATTGTTCATGTTCAGCCGCCAAGCGACGACGAACTTTCAGAATTGAAGGAAGGCCAGACATGGATCTCATTCTTGTGGGCACTTTCAGATGCTGAGTTGGTTGAAAAACTAAACAAGGCAAAAGTGACTTCTCTCGGAATGGAAGCCGTTCCGCGCATCACACGCGCTCAAAAAATGGACGCTCTTTCATCAATGAGCAGTATTGCAGGATATAAAGCCGTATTAATTGGTGCCAATGAGCTCGGGAAATATATGCCGATGCTGATGACCGCCGCCGGTACTATTCCGCCCGCCAAGGTGCTTATTCTCGGTGCGGGAGTTGCTGGTTTACAGGCCATCGCCACTGCCAAACGCTTGGGCGCTGTAGTAGAAGCCTTCGATATTCGTCCCGCCGTAAAAGAGCAGGTAGAAAGTCTCGGAGCAAAATTTGTTGATGTGCCGCTCGAAGAAGAAAATACCGAAAGTGAAGGCGGTTACGCCAAAGAACTCTCACAACGTAATCAGGAAAAGCAGCGCGAAGTAATTCACGAACACGTGAAAAAGAGCGATATCGTAATTACTACCGCACTTATTCCCGGTAAAAAAGCTCCGACGCTGGTTACCGCTCAGATGGTAAAAGATATGCGGGCGGGAAGCGTGGTTGTTGACCTTGCCGCAGAGCAGGGAGGAAACTGTGAAGTGACTGAGCCCGGCAAAGTTGCCATTGTTAATAATGTGCGCGTTGCGGGATATTTGAATATTCCGAGTATGCTGCCGTTTCACTCCAGTTTGTTGTACAGCCGAAATGCGTATGCTCTGATCGACCATTTGGTTGATGGTGAGAATGAAAACGCCATCACGTTCGATTTTGAGGATGAAATCACTCACAAATCGGTGATTACACATAAAGGCGAAATCCAATCTCCCCTGTTAACCTCTTAATTCTGAAGATGAGTTATGACTGATCCATTTTTAATTAATCTATTCATATTTGTACTCGCGTGTTTTGTGGGGTTTGAGGTTATCTCAAAAGTTCCCACCACGCTCCACACCCCGCTGATGTCGGGAGCTAACGCTATTTCGGGAATCACCATTGTTGGCGCATTGGCCGTGGCCGGTTTTGCAACCGATTTAATTCCGGGTGGTCAGGGAGAACTCTGGGCAACCATTCTGGGATTTATCGCCATCATTATGGCAACCATCAACGTTGTTGGAGGTTTTGCCGTAACCGACCGTATGCTTGAAATGTTCAAAAAAAAGGATGACCAATGATGATGAATAGTAATCCCTTAGTCCCCGAAATGTTAGCAGAGTATGTACCGGTTATTACCGAAATTTTGTACTTAATCGCGATATCCATGTTTATTCTTGGATTGAAACGACTGAGTTCACCCGCTACTGCCCGATCCGGAAATAAAATGGCCGCGTGGGCCATGCTCATTGGTATTGTTGTTACGCTGTTCGATCAGGGTATTGTAAGCTTTGAGTGGATCATTGCCGGAATTGTGATTGGTTCTGCCATTGGAATTGCACTCGCGAAAAAAGTGGAAATGACGGCGATGCCTGAATTGGTAGCCATATTTAACGGTTTTGGCGGCGGCGCTTCAGCCGTTGTTGCCGGCGGAGAATACATGCGTCTTAGCGGCGTGGTTGGAACCGGTGACTCTATTACAATGGCTATTGGCGTGTTGATTGGAGCCGTTACTTTTACCGGAAGTTTTATAGCGTTTGGTAAATTAAAAGGATTTGTAAGTGGCTCGCCAGTGATGTTCCCCGGTATCAGAGTGTTAACTGTTGGGCTTTTCCTCGTTGTTCTGGTTGAAGCTGTCATGTTTGCCATGAATTCAGGCGATTGGCTGCCTCTCGTGGTTCTCGCTGTAGTGGCGCTGATTCTTGGAATTCTCCTTGTTATACCTATTGGCGGAGCTGATATGCCGGTTGTGATCTCACTGCTGAACTCCTATTCAGGATTAGCAGCAAGTGCCGCCGGTTTTGTGTTGAACAACTCTCTGCTCATTGTAGCCGGTGCCTTAGTTGGTGCATCAGGATTGATTCTGACAAACATTATGTGTGTGGCTATGAACCGCTCGCTGTTCAACGTTCTCTTTGGGGCGTTTGGTGCGGGTGAAAGTGCCGGACCCGGTTCAACAGAGGCAACAGGTGATAAAACCGTGCGGGAAGCTCAGGCTGATGATGTGGCTGTGATGACAGCTTATGCTCAGCGCGTAATTATTGTTCCCGGCTATGGACTGGCTGTTGCTCAGGCGCAGCACGCTTGTCGTGAAGTGGGCGATATGCTTGAAGAAAAAGGTGTTGATGTTCGTTATGGAATTCACCCCGTGGCGGGACGCATGCCCGGACACATGAATGTGCTGTTAGCAGAAGCCAATGTACCTTACGATAAACTGTTTGATATGGAAGAGATCAACTCTGAATTCTCAAAAACAGATGTGGTATTGATAATTGGCGCAAACGACGTGGTTAACCCCGATGCGCGTGAGAATGAAAGCTCACCTATCTACGGAATGCCTATTCTTAATGTGGATGAAGCGAAAACCACAGTTGTCTTTAAGCGTAGTCTGAATCCCGGATTTGCCGGAATTGACAACACGCTGTTCTACAAAGAGAACAACTACATGTTTTTTGGCGATGCTAAAAAATCTCTTACCGAATTGATTAGCGCTATAAAAACACTGTAAGTAACAGGAAATACATCTTTAAATTGAAAAAAGCCTGATGTTCAAGTATGAGTATCAGGCTTTTTTTTGTTCTATTAGATATCTGCGCCTGCCATAATCAATGAATTTTCCCGAATCTTCGTGTTCATTTTTTCCTGAATTCCTCAACCGGACACCCGGGAAAAAAGTAATGTTATGCCACCGAAAGTTTAATCCTTGAAACAACATTAGTCTCGCGACCTTTGCCGCCGGCAGACTCGAAAAATCGCGCTCAGGGATGGCTGAATCACAAGTTTTTTTAATCCATCCTGAGTTTATCGAAGGGTGGCGGGACGGAATTAAACCAGGCCTACCATTTAGTTGAATTACAGGATTGGGTAGTCTGAAATTATGAAAATCCCAATGATCCTTCGACTGACGCTGCGCTGCTCAGGATGGATTTGGGCCTTTCCTCGCGGCAGAGGAAATTGTTTCTTTTAATAACTGACACAAATCCTAAAACACGATTTTTCGGGGATGGTTTTGACTTTGAAGCGTGTGAAGGTGCTTTAAAAACCCTTAAACGTCGCTTATGGCGACTTCTGAAAGTCTTTGGGCTATATCAAAAAAGTAGCAATAGGAATAAAATATGGATTTAGAAAAACTCCGAAGGAGTCAAACAACAATGGCCCCGGGTTGGCAAAAACAACGCTCGAAAAATCGCGCGAGGAGGCGTCCAACTCACCATCGTCTATACCTTCATCGACGAGCATAGCAAAATAGCTGACATTCAGTAATAAACCCCGTCCTGTCATGCTTCGATAAACTCAGCATGGATGCCATCTGACACCGACGAGGTTAGTAAACCAAGCCAAAATGCGGGACGGCAGAGCCGAACCCGGATGGATGGTTGAATTGAGTTGTCTCATAAAAAAACAATTATATATGATGATGTTGAAGTCATGAAAACACGTATCGAAGCGTCGATTTCAAGAAAATAAACCTTAGCCCCTACCTCATTCCCAACACTTCCACCACATACTGCGCCACCATGCGCATGCCAAGCAGATTCAGCTTATCGTGAGTATCACCCGGAGTGTGGTAGTCTTCGTGTTTTCCGGTGAAGAGATGTGTGGATGGAACTCCTGCATTGATAAAAGAGAGCTGATCGCTTCTTCCCGGTTGTGGGTCGGTACGTTGAAACGAGAGTTGTAACCCTTGAGTATTGGCGTTGGTTAACATCCGGGATAATTTGGGCGTGGCGGATGTGTCTATTCCACTTATAAACAACCTGTTATCGCGCATCTGTCCCACCATATCGAGATTGATCATGAAAACAGTTTCCTCAAGTGGACGAACAGGGTTTTTTACATAATACTCTGATCCCAGCAAACCTATCTCTTCCCCGCTGAAAGCGACAAATACAATGTCGTAGCTGAGAGAATCCCTGTTTTCAGAAAGATAATCGGCGAGTTCCAGTAATACAGAAACACCCGAGGCGTTATCATCGGCGCCGGGATGAATGGTGTTTCGGCGTGACTCACTTTTGGAGGCCACAACTCCATCACCCAAATGATCAAAGTGTGCCCCGATTACAATAGTGGAGTCGGTCTCGGGAATATCAATCACCCCAATTACATTTTTTGAGCTGCGTGAATTGGCGGTGCGTTCAATGGTAATAGATATGTTGGAATTGGTGCTTTTTGGAAGTGAATCTAATGTATCGGAGAAAAGTTCTGTAATTACTGAATGAGAAATAAATACAACGGGAATAGAAAACTTTTCATCAGATAAAGCGAACAGATTTGGCTTGAAAACACTGTCATTTTTTGAGCTCAATAAAACAGCATCTGCTCCCATATTAGTTAGCTGCCGAACTTCTTTCCGCACATCTGAAACCTGACTCACTTCAGAAACCAAAAGGGTGGCGATGGGAAATTCAGAAAAATCAATTGAACTGAAATCATCGGCTGATAACGCCGCAAATGATCTTCCCACAACTTCGTTTTTTGATGAAAGCGGATGAACGCGAATGCCATGAGTATCAGATGAATACGAATATTGATCGCGGGTGATGGTCACCGCTCCGGGGAGATTGTGTGCCATTGAAACCCCGAAATCCTGCACATAAGAACCATTCCAAAAGGGACTTTCCAATCCAAACAGATCAAAATTCGCGGAGATATAGCGGGCTGCTTTGGCTTCTCCTTGTGAGGCGGTGAATCTTCCGTCCATTTCAGCAGAAGTTAACACGTTTAAATGGGCGTTTAAATCGGAGGCAGTGATGTTTTTGGCAAATGGGTGAGTGGATTTCTTAGAACATCCCGAAAAGAAAAAAATACCCACCAACCCAAAAATAAATAGATGAAATAAAAAACGTTGTTGCATGAAAAAGAGAGATCTGTTGCGGTACGTGTGGTGTGTTTCGCTCTGTGATAATGAACCGTGAAATGCTGTCCTTCATTCGTATAAAACGGGATGAATAACATTTATGGCAAGCTGAAAAAGGTGTTTGTAGGACAATTTCCTACAAACGGCAGTAAAAACGGATTACGTAAAGCTAGTGGTTCGTCCTAAATAGCGCTATACAATTTAGCATGATATTGTGGATAGATAAAAAGAGCATCGCCAAAGCCAATGTAGATAATACTCTTATGAAAATTGTAGCCGAAACACCACTTATTGCCAAACGATTCACGCCATCGCCAGATTCTATGAACCCGGGGTTTGTAGATAAATCTGCTCGTGACCGAATACCAAACACTCTTTCCTCACCACTTGCGAAACTCAAAGACATCTACCGAAAGCTCGATGTACAACTTGGCGGAGTGGCTTTGGAGGAAAGTGATCTGCTTTTAGAAATGCGTCAACAGGCAACAGATTTGATTTCTCAGATTGATCACATTAATGAATTAATCAACCTTCGCTCTGAGATGAAAAACGAGAATGAGAAAAAATCGTTACAAGAGTGTATCTGCTACGCTCCTGATGATATTATACATGAAGAAGCGCTTGATCTCGGACAGACCTATCAGCGACTCGATGATATTTGCTTGAATATCCATTCCGCTCCGATGCACATCAACAATTCTCACCTGCGTAAAATTGTTCGGGAGTTGATTGAAAATGCCTTTGGTGCATCTGAGTCTGGTGACAAACTGGAGGTCAGTTCGGAACTGAGCGATACCGATATCATCATTCAAATTAAAGACACCGGTGAAGGATTATTTCAAAATCAGATTGAAGCACTGAATGAGGGAAAAAGAATTTCGAACAGTGGACTTGGATTGGTGATAGTGAATGAACTTCTTGAGTTATATCACGGAGTAATCAGTTTCTTCAGCATTCCCTGCCGGGGAACAACGGTTCGTTTTGCCATACCACGTGTGAGTGAAGATGAGTAACCCCGATTTAAACGAAACTGCCCCATCTACAGAGGCAACCCCACGGGCGTGTAGGACAAATTCCTACATGCCCGTTTCTTTTTTACTGATCGTTTGTAGGGCGAAATTGATGGTACCGCTTCCAACTTCATCCTATAACGCCTGACTGCTTACCGGGTTACATTGTGAGTGAAGATTAAAAACAAAGACCGTAGGGAGGTCGCCATGAAAACGCTTATTACAACACTTTTAACCTTAGTCACACTTCTTTCAATCAGCGCATCCGCACAGGACATGAGCTGGAAAGTCAACAATCACCTCGGAGCCGACGGGCAGGATCGCATCCGCACCATGGCCGCTGATGAAAATGGAAACACCTATCTGCTGATAGAATTCTCAAACACAGTAGCATTGGGTACATCTGAGTTCACCAGTTATGGACAAACCGATGTTGCTTTAGTGAAAACGAACGCGCTCGGTGAGATCTTCTGGGCAAAACAACTGGGCGGACCGGTTAAAGATTACGGATACGGAATAGCCGTTTCAGATAATGGGAGAATTGCCATTACAGGATCATTCTCAGAACAATTAAATATAGATGATCAACAGCTTATCGCTTCAGGTGCAACAGATGCCTATATCGCTGTATTTTCAAATGATGGTTCAGTCGATTGGACACGCACCATTGGTGGAAAGTATTACGATTACGCCAGTGATATCCATTTCGATAATGAAGGTAACTTATTGGTATCAGGATGGTTCTCAGGAATTACCACCTTTACATCATACGCTATTGAATCAACCAACCACAACGATGGATTCCTCGCAAAATATAACTCAGCGGGTGATTTTGAGTGGGTTGTTCAGTTTGAAGGTGAAGGACCACAAGTTGTAAACTCAATCTCCACTGACGCATCCAACAACTATTATGTTGGTGGACAGTTTGAGAACACAATGACCGTGTCAGGAACCGAAATCACTTCAAGTGGATTTTATGACGCATTTGTTCTTAAAACAGATGCTGATGGAAACACTCAGTGGATTGAAGGATTTGGTGGAGAGCAGAGTGATAATATCTACACTATTCGCGCAACTTCTGCCGGTGATGTTTACGCCGCGGGATATTTCGCACAATCCATGTTTGTTGAATCAACTGAATATGTAGCCAAAGGTTTTGATGATGGATTTGCACTTAAGCTCAACACCAACGGCCAGGTTGAGTGGAGCACACAGTTTGGCGCATCAGGCTGGGAATATGCCCGCTCAATTGATGTAAACAGCGGAATGGTTGCTGTAGGCGGTTACTTCTCAGGTTCAATTACCATCGGATCAGAAAAATTCAACGCTTTCGGCGGCGAATATGACTACGACCAGTTCACCGCTTTCTATTCTTCCACCGACGGTCAGCTTCTCGATGCCGTAACGATGGGCGGAAATAATAGTGATTTCACCTACGATGTTATCGCCGATGTTGCACAGGGTGGTTTTTATGTAGCAGGTGAATTTTACGGAACACACCAATTTGAAAACAGCATTACAAATTCTGCCGGAAATAACGATGGTATCGTTCTCCGTTACGGACCCGAGCCCGTTATTGAAGAAACAACTCCTCTCTTTGGATTTAACCATACATTGAGCAACGACACGCTGCAGATTCACCTGTCAGGAACCGATGCACAAGACGTGCATTATCTCTCAGGCGAACTCGGATTCAACGCAGATATCGTTCGATTCTTAGGAGCAACCACAGCCAACCCAAGTCAACACCTGTCCGTTGCCGGATTACAGAATACAACCACTGTTGGATTCAGCATTGGTAAAATGAGCAGCTCATCTGTCACATTTGGTGAGAACGCGCTGAGCTTAATATTTGTAATGGAAGACAACTACGCTGAAACAGCTGACTTCACATTGACCAACCTTCTCGCAGAAAACGCAACGATGGAATCAATGGACGTGCTTTTTGAAACCAGCTATAGCGTTACATTGAATAAAATGCTCGCCGTTTGGCCTGGTGATGCCAATAACGACCTTCAAGTGTGTGAGCAGGATGTGTTAGCACTCGCCTACAACTGGGGAAGTGAAGGAGAAGCCCGAACCGACGGAAGTGTTGATTGGACCGAGCATATTGCTCAGCCATGGGCAGATACAAACGCTACTTTTTCCGACACAGACGGAAGCGGAAAAGTTGATCATAACGACCTCCGTGCCATCACCTATAACTTTGGAAGTGTTTGTGATACCGATGGTCAGCAGCAGAAAGTAAGAGACAATACCAATGAACAACTCAGCGAAACTGATAATGTTCTGTTTGAAATGAGCCGACTCAACACTGGTGAGACCGCTACCATTACCTTAACAAGCAACAGTGATCAGTCCATTCTCGGAGTTTCAGCACGCATCATTCTGGAAGGACTTGACGAAGCTGATTACACCGTTCGCTCCATCACATACGGAAGCTGGGCACAGGATTGGTTAGCTGACTATCAGGCCATTGAATTTCAGCGCACAGAAAGAAACTTGATTGCACTTGCGTTAGCCAAGCATGGAAAAGAAGGAAAAGCTAATCTGCTTGAAGGCGAAATGATTGCTGAAATTGAGATTGAAGCACTCACAAACTGGACAGCTCCCGTTCCTGTAGGCGTTGAGAACATGAGCGTAACACAGGAAAACGGTCAGGCTAATACAGAAACGATCGGAATGAACAGTGACCGCAGAGCAGGATTTGAAACGGCGCCCGAACGCATCAAGCTTTTTGGAAACTATCCAAATCCATTCAACCCAAGCACACAGATCTCCTTTGAGCTTCCTGAAAACATGGAAGTGAACATCACCATCTACAACGCAATGGGACAAAAAGTAGCAACGCTGTTAGAAGGACAACTCGCAGCCGGCTCACACAGCATCCCATTCAGCGCAGAGAATCTTGCCAGCGGAACCTACCTGTACCAATTACAGGCCGACGGCTATCAGCATACAGAGAAAATGACGTTGGTTAAATAACCCAAATCAGCGACCATTGGCGATAAAACCCCTGAAAAGGCGGTGTCTGAGAAAGGGCACCGCCTTTTGTTTTATGTGGGATGCAGTTGTAAAGTAAAGAGCAAACTCCTGAAAGTGTGTTTTATGGAGTACTTGGTCAGAGTACTATTCCCTGTTTAATCATAAATGGTTTAATTCCTCGAACCTCCGGGTCGGAAAATGTGAAAGATTGAACCCGGATTGATACCTCGCGGACTCTGTGCGCAGGATTTCTATATTACCCAAATTTAGGCTACATTTAAATTCTATCAAATTACTATAAAACAATTATATAGATATTTTTTTTGTGGTTTTCGGGAAGTCATACTGGCTCAAAAAGGCGTTTTTTTGCTCCCATATGAGCAACACATTTATTAAAAACCACAACGCCCAAAACCACAAGTGCGCTCCGTAGGGTGCGCTACATCAGGCAGAGATCTGTCGCTGGTAGATAACGCTTTTACA
>Ga0306910_1000358_pt1 | contig 24393 bp, 15 predicted proteins | sample AntRauMFilla2698_FD_190438 | JGI IMG/M metagenome (GOLD analysis project Ga0306910, IMG submission 190438) | Saline lake microbial communities from Rauer Islands, Antarctica - Metagenome Filla 2 #698 (v2) (version 2) | ecosystem: Environmental > Aquatic > Non-marine Saline and Alkaline > Saline ... | reverse complement strand
AGTTGATTATTGTGCTTTGGGAGTTTTGCGGGCAGGAGAGCAGTGGGCCTTGGTTGACTTTGTGATTGCAACCCAACAAAAAAACGCCTCATCAAAGTAAAATGATGAGGCGTTTTAAAGCAATCAAAGTTTAAAAATCTACTTCACTCAGCTCATAAACTTTTCTTTGAATCCGTTCTTTACATTCACGCCAAGGTAGTACATTGCCGGGACGAGGAAGAGGGTGAGAAAAGTCGCAAATCCTAAACCGTAGATGATGGTCCATGCCAGTGGTCCCCAGAACGATGCGTTATCTCCACCGAAATAAATATTGGGAGAGAAACTGTTGAACAACTCATAGAAGTCAATATTCAGCCCGATGGCTAATGGAATCAGTCCGAGTATGGTGGAAGCTGCCGTCAGGATTACAGGATTGAGACGGGTGGATCCGCCTTCAATAACGGCTTCTTTGAGCTCTAATCCTTTGCTTCTCATCAGGTCGATGTAGTCGATCAGAATAATTCCGTTTTTCACCACAACTCCCGCTACGGCAATGATTCCCATTCCTGTTAATACAACAGAAATGTCCATTCCGAAAGTGGAGAATCCGATAAATACTCCAATCAAACTAAAGAGAACCTGTGAAAGGATAATTAATGGTTTTGCGATAGAGTTAAACTGTGCAACCAATATGAGAAAGATCAGCATTATTGCAGAAAACAGAGCAACCATCAGGAATTGAGCCGTTTCTGCCTGCTCTTCCTGCTCACCGGTGAGACTCACAGAATATCCCTCAGGAATCTGAAAAGAGTCGAGTGATTCCCGGATCTCAGTGTTGATTTCGTTGGCGTTGTAGCCTTCCAGAACGTTTGATGAAATGGTGACCACGCGCTCAAGATCAATTCGGTTAATCGATCCCACACTTGAGGTGAGTCGCGGAGTTGCCACGGCTGAAACCGGGATAGAGGCTCCAAGCGGAGTGCTCAATCGCATGTTTATCAGCTGAGTTACATCTTCACGGTCTTCTTTACGCAGACGCAGACGAATATCGTACTCATCCTCATCTTCACGATAAGTTGAGATTGGAATCCCGAGAAGGGCTGTTCTCATGGCGCTACCAATTTGCGCATTACTGAGTCCGTAGGTGTTTGCCTTTTCATTATCGATATCCAGAATGATCTCAGGATTGTTTACCTGCAGATCACTGCGCAACTCTTCAATACCACTGATGTTCTGATCTTGAATATGCTGAATGAAGTCATTGCTGAGAGTAACAAGCTGATCAAAATTATCTCCCGTCACCTCAATGTTAATTGGTTTTCCGGTTGGAGGGCCGCTTTGTTCCTGCTCAACGGTAACCTCTGTGCCCGGAATGCCCTGAACGCTCTCGCGTATCTCATTGAGATAATCCTGCGTGGAAACGCCGTCGCGATATTGGTAATCGACAAATTCGACAGTGATTTTACTTTTATTAGGACTCGGTGTGGGGTCGATGTCGTTTGACGGAGTCGCACCAACTGCCACGTTGGTAATCACGGATTTAACCACAGGATTATCGTTACCCAAAACCTGAATAACACGATCCTCAAGGAGTTTATTCACCCGATTTGTTTCATCAATATCTGTCCCGACGGGCATCTTGTTATAAACAAAGACAAAGTTAGGATCACTCTGTGGGAAGAAAACGACTTTTGGAGACGCAATCCCAAGCAGAATTATACTGAAAACCAGGAAAAGTACCGTAGTTCCAAGAATAGCCCAAGGGCGCCATCCCACTAAAATCCATTGAATAGAGTCGTGATAAGCACTTTGTAAGCGTGGTAGCACACTTGTGTTGAACTTCTTGATAAGCGGACGTAATACAAAACGCTCTGTAATCCACATCAAATAGACGAAGATGAGGAGGTTTGCGACAAACCAAATTCCCGCCAGATAGAAAATAGCTGTAATCGCTAATATTACAAGTGATACGATGGCGAAGAATTTCGTGTTGTGCGGATGATCTTCCTTAATATCGTCGCCTTTCATAAATGAAACAGCAAATACCGGATTCATGACCAACGCTACCAGCAGGGAAGCTAAAAGTGTCAGAATCAATGTTACCGGCAGATAAAACATAAATTTACCGATGATACCGCCCCAGAAGAGAAGAGGGAAGAAAGGCGCGATAGTGGTAAGAGTACCGGTAATAACAGGAAGAGCGATTTCGCCGGCGGCCTGTTTGGCTGCCTCTATTCGTGACATCTCTTTGTTATTGCTTATAAACCGGTAGATGTTTTCAACAATTACAATGGCATTATCCACCACTATACCGAGTCCCAGTATGAGCGCGAACAGCACCACAATGTTGATCGAAAAGCCGATAGTTGGCATTACTGCAAAGGCAATCAGGGACGAAATTGGAATGGCAAGTCCGACAAATATGGCGTTTTGAACACCCATGATGAACATCAGAACGAGCACAACAAACAGAAAACCGATAATTACGGTATTGAACAGGTTCGAAACACTGTCTTTGGTGCTTTCCGACTGATCTCCTGTAATGGTGACATTCAAATCTTTTGGAAAAACGGTTTCCTGAAGTTCTTTCACCTTGGCAATACTGGCTTCCGATGTTTCAATCAAATTGCCGCCGCTTTTCTTCTTCACATTAATTGTGATAACAGGTTCACCATTCAGCGTGGCGTAACTTTCTCTGTCGGCAAATCCATCCTCAATTGTGGCGATATCTTTGAGATAGACCTCTTTTCCGAGATTGTTGATGAGGATGATCTCCTCAAGTTCCTTGGGATCCTCAATTTCACCATCAACCCGAACAGCTCGTTCCATGGCACCAACATCAAGGGCGCCGGCTGAGATCGTCAGGTTCTTCGCGTTTACCGTCTGAGTAATTGTGTTGAAGCTGATTCCTGTGGCTTCCATCTTGTTCAGATCAACGTTGATCTGGATTTCACGCTCAAGGGCACCAACAATCTCCGCTTCGTTTACATCGGTGAGGCTTTCAATTTCGTCCTGAATCTCATCAGCAAAACTTTTAAGCTGAACGAGATCGAAGTTTCCCGAAAGGTTGATGTTTAAAATGGGCTGATCAGCGATGTTGAAATCGTTGACCACCGGTTCTTCTGTCAGCTGTGACGGCAATTCAGCGCGGGCTTTTTCCACGGCATCATTTACCTCCTGCTGGGCAACCAGTTTGTCTTTGCTTGTCTCAAACTCGATGGTAATTATAGAAACGGCTTGCTTCGAAACACTGCTGATCTGATCTACGCCGTCTATGCCTTTTAGCTCTTTTTCAATCGGGCGGGTGATCAGGTTTTCCACATCAGCGGGTGATGCGCCGGCGTAAATTGTGACAACATTAAAAATGGGAATCTCAACTTCCGGGAACTGCTCTTTGGGCAGCGTCAGGTAGGAATAGATCCCGATAATGGTTATCAGCACGGTGGTCAGATAAACCGTGGTGCGGTTAGAAATGGCCAGGCTTGATAGTTTAAATTCTTTTGAACTCATCAGATTTCTTATCTAAAACTAAAATTTATTCGTTTACCGACAGGATATCGCCGTTGGAAACATTCGCGTAGCCGGAAATAATCACGCGATCACCCATAGTTATGCCGTCTTCAATGACGAGTGAATTTCCGTAGTAGGGACCGGTTTTTACCGTTCGTTTTGCAGCTGTCCAGCCATTCTCATTTTGCTCCGCGATAAAAAGAAAGGGATCACCGTTTGCGGTTTGAACCACATTTACCGGCACAACCATCTGATTATTCAGTGTGATGTCGTTAATCATGAGACGGGTGCTCATATACGGCAGAATGCGCTCATTTTGACTGTCTATATAAATCTCGATTCCAAAAGTTCGGTTCCGGCGATCAATAACATTACCCACAACATCAATTTGACGCACAAGAGTGGTATCAAGACTTGAGAGATAGATATGAACACTGTCGGATGGATCAACCCGGCTTATATAAGATTCAGATACTTCGCCGGTGACTTTCAGGGCATCCGAGTTGGAAATTTGAAAAGCGGGATCATTTGGACCTACTGTCTCGCCTTCTTTCATCATTACATTATTCACTGTACCGGAAATGGTTGCGGTGATAGTAAAGTTTTTGAGCTGCTCATTTAATGTGGCAAGTTGATTGCGAAGCGCCTGATATTGCGTTTGAGCCTGAAGAAATTCCACTTCAGAACCAATATCTTCAGAACGTAAATTCTGTTGACGCTCAAAAATAGTTTTTGCCAGTTTTAATTGATTTTCAATTTCTTTAATCTGGCTTCTGATGATGCGCGAGTCGAGCCGTGCCAAAACCTGGCCTTTTTTTACATCGTCACCGCGTTTAACCAAAATGTCTTCAACATCTGCTGCTGTTTTTGGCGTGATGAAAATAGTTCGGTCTGATTCAACTTCTCCCTGAACCTGAATGTAATGTTTAAACACAGACGGCTGAACCGTTTGAATCTGAACAGGAACAGTTTTACCGGCTGCTGCTTCAGTTGCCGCATTGGAAGTGGATTCGTTGTTGGCTGAGCCAGAGTCAGACCCTGAACCGCCGCAGGCCATTAGGAAGGCCGGAAATAATAAGATGAGTACGCTGAATTTATTCATTGCTTGAGTGTTTATCCTGTTATTTGAGGTCAATTTTTTCTTTAATGTCTTCTACTGAAAGTTGCACAAAGGGCACTTGTCCGATCGCCTGATCGTATTGTGCTTTGGCAGATAAATATCCGGCAACCATTTGGGCATAATTTACTTCAGCCTGACGGAGCTGGAGGTCGGCATCGGTGACTTCCTGCTGTGATCCTACTCCGTTTTTATAGCGGATGAGCGCCCGGTCGTAACCGATTTGCGCCTGATCAAGGGCTTTTTTCAAAGCATCGCTTGTCTGCAGAGCTTCCCGAATGGATTCCTGAGCTGAGATAATCTGGTTTTGTGCATCACGCTGAGTTTGTTCCTGTCGCAGTCGCAGATCTTTAATGGCAATTTTTGTGCGCTGGACGGTTGTGTGACGCTGCATCCCCTGAAAAAGCGGAAGTTGAAAACTTACGGTCAGAGTCTGAGAGCGCGCGCGCTGATCTTCGGTTCCGAAAAAGTCAGGTGAACCGGGCTGAGCGGCCGTCCAGTTCATATTGTAATTGGCCGCTAATGTTGGTAAATAAGCACTTTTATCAGCGGTAAGTTTTCGCTTTTGAAGTTCTCTTTGGGTGTCTAAAATTCGCAGATCAGCCCGGCGGTCAAATACTTCAGGTTCATCGGCCAAATCACTTGTTAAATTCAGCGGTGTAAGTGATGATACGTATTCAATGGCAGCGTTTTCGGGAAGTGTGTTCTCATCTCCTGATACAGAAAATGACTGAAGTTCACCTTTTATATTCAGTTTGAGCTGAACGGGAAGACCCATTACATTCAAAAGATTTCTACGGGCTTTTTCCTCGGCAAATTCTGCACGGGTGAGTTGGGGGATGATATTATCGCGTTGTACTTCAAGCTGTAACACAATGTAGTCGTCAACAAAGCCCTGCTCGGCACGTTTACGCATGTCGTAAAGTTGCTTTTCCACGCGTTTTAACTGCTGTTCCAGCAAACGAATCTGCTCTTTAGCAAGTAGTGCCTGATGATAGGTCACGCGGGTTTGGGTTACAATTCCCTGAGCAACCGCGCGCAGATTTTCAGATTGTGCAGCCTTAAAAAGTTCCGCGCTGCTGATCCCCACAAAAGCCTGTCCGCTGAAAATAATCTGAGAAACAGAAATTCCTCCTATCCAGTTGTTGTCGGTTCCGAAAGCGATGGGGACTAATACGTTGGGGTCGCCATTGGGATCAAAAACAACTTCAGGAATAAAGTTTACGGGCACTTCAAGGTTTCTTGTGTAATTGGCCGAGAGCGCCACATCGGGCATCACGTTTCCCCAGGCAGAAAGCACCTGCTGATCGGCGTCGCGAACAGAAAGCAAAGCCTGTTTCATCTGTGTATTGTTAGATAAAGCGATCTGAACAGCCTGTTGAATGTCGATGCGCTCTTCCATATTAACGGAGTGGAGGCGGACAATTTCCTCAGAGGTTTCCTGAGCATGGAGCTGCACGTTGGCAGAGAATATCACAAGCAGAAAAACCCATAAAAACATTACCGGGTGTGTTTTTCGCGTGGTGAATGGTAACTGATGCATGTATCTGGTACTGTTTGGTTTAGATTGTGTCAATTGATAGGTAAAGTGTTTAATGAGACACTAATTCAGTTTCGGGAAAGGAGTCGTCCTGAAGAGAAAAATCCTCAGCGTTGTTACTTGAAAACTGAAATACCATTTTGGGAGCCATCTCAATAGCGCCGGAGTAGTGCGGGGCTATACAACGATCAAATATTGAAAGTACAAGAGTATCAATGTTAATAGCGTTTTGTTCGAGCGCGTAGGTAAGAAGATCATTACCGCTGTTTTGATAGTGATTAATCACTCCTTTAATGAGCAGCATTAACTGAGTGGCAATCAGTTTGGGGTCAACGTCGGTAGTGATGGAACCATCCTGACGTCCAATTTGTAGAGAGCGGACAACGTAAATAAATATGTCAGTTTGAAGTTGTTTGCACTGCTGAGTAAATTTTAACTCTTCTTCATTTTTTGCGTCGTTACTTCCTGAACGAGTGAGCATAATGGAGTGAAATGCTTCTTCACGGACAAATTGCAGTGTATAGAGCATCATGCTTTTGACGATCTCTTTTCCGGAGATGTCTTTCTCTAATAATTTCACATAATATTGTTTCAGGCTTTCCAGAAGGTGAGCCTGAATAGCAGTCATTAATACCTCTTTGCTCGAAAAATACAAGTAAACAGCGCCTTTGCTGATGTTTGTTTCTGCCGCGATATCCGACATCGTTACGTTTTTATATCCGTCACGCTGGAATAGCGCGATGGCTGCTTCAATAATCTCTGTTTCTCGTTGTTTCACGGTGACTCACTTAAAAGTTAATAACATGGTTGATGTATTTGAAGGACTCTAACTAACCTTGGGTCATATTTCGTTTCTTCAGAGACCAAATTTAATAAGTTTAATCATGAATAAACAAAATATTTTAAATGGATCTCCTATTAAACCTGCCTGTAAAAGCGGCCATTTCGGGTTCATTAGGTCATAATTGAAGGTTTGTACGGCGGCAGGAATGAAAAGATACAGATATAAATATTTTCTATAAGAGTTATAAATTCCCTATAACCGTCGGTCAAAATATGGGTTAAACTTTGCTGAAGTGTAGAAAAGCGCTTTTAATAATAGTGTCTGAAAATGATATTAATAACTCCGGGTCAGACCGGTAAATGTAGTTCTTCAGCTGTTATCTTTTTTATACTTCTCAATTAGTGTGGGGATTTCTGAATCAAGGAAAGTATAAAATGTATTCATCTCATTGAGTCGTGAAGAATCAGCGTTCTCATCCTGAATAATGGAGAGTCCTTCTTCGCTAATCTCTTTAAGCTGATGAATAATTCCTAACTGACGCTCCATAAAACCGATCAACGCTCCTTTCTGCATGCGAAAATAGACCTGACGCTCACCGGTTAAACGTACTTTTTTAATAAATCCTGCTTCGAGCAGCATTCGGGTGGTATTGCTGACTGATGCTTTGCTGATGTTCAAATTGTTCATCAGATCCGAAAATGATTGTTCCGGTGGATCACAGATTAGCAACCAACCCAAAATTTGACCATAGATGCGTGGATGGCCAATTTGCTCCATCTTAAGGCTGAAATCATCTACAAAGGTATATTTTTTTTCTGTGATTGGATTGCTCATGGTCAAAATTAAACTATAGTTCAGTTTGTTTATAAGATAATAAACAAAAACGAATGAATGTAGCGTTCCTGCCGAATGATAAATTAAATTATGTTAGTCAGATTGGGGATAGGCAGTGCGGTTGAAAACAATGCTGATTATAGAATTAATCGGTAACATCATTCACAATATCGCTGAAATCTGAGTAGTCGATCAGATATATTTGTGAATTGGGAGATTCACGATAAAACAGCATATAGGTGTTGTCGAAAGAGAAATCTACCGCTGCATCGAGTGATCGGTTGAAGGTGGCACGGAGTTCTCTTAACGGATTTTCCTGAACTAAAATGATGTCCTGATTGCTACCCAGTGTTCTGTTCACTGCAATAACATTTCCATTTGCGCTGTAGGCTACAGGATTATCATAAAATGTGTTTTGGGTCAGACGTGTTGCGCTATTTCCGGTCCAGCTGCTTGAAAATGCCTCACGGTTGTTTTCACGATCACTAAAAAACAGTAAGCGATAAGGTGATTCAGTTTGGGTGTCACGTGGAATGTCGCTTGAAAAATCGGTGCTTAAACGCCGAACATTGCTTCCGTTCGATGACATTGTGTACATTGTAAATCCCTGTCTGCTTTGCTCGTAGAACACAAGCGCGTTATCGGTAGGATGAAAAAATCCCGCAAATTCATCGTTCTCACCATCCGTTAGCTGAGTCACAGATTCACCGCTCACAGAAGTTGTAAATACATTCCACTTTCCATCTGTGTTTGCGCTAAAGAGTATTTGACTGTCATCTTTATTAAAACCGACGGGACGAATTTCGCCATCAAGCGTAAGAACCGTATCAACTGCTTGTAATTGATGGTTGATTAACAAAAGGTCAGAAAGATCACCACGTGTTTGGTAAGCGAGAATCAGATTTCCGGAGTTATTGAAACAAACTGAGAATACAGAGTTATCCTGATCGGTTATCTGGCGCTCATTACGATTAATATTTGTTGTGTAGATCTGCATGCTACCGGTGCGGTTGGAATGGAACAGAATCGTATTGCTCACCGGGCTGAAATCGGTTGGAATGTCATCAGCATTAGTAGTGCTTATTTTGATCTCAAGAAGTTTGGGCGGTCCCCAAATGGTGATGGTCGGATTGGTTTTATCCGATCCGGTCATCACAAACTCAGCTGTGGTTTCATCCTGAGAGTTAAAAAGCTCCATGTCGAGCTTTAATAATATATCAGCGCCCTGACCCTGCCTGAGTCCGATAGGAGGAGCTGGCTCAATGCTGAATCCCGGACCGCTGAACAGAACATTAGTGATGGTGACAGAATCGGCGGTAAGATTATTAAACCGAATGAGTCGGTTAGCGCTGGTTGTTTCATCCTGAAAGCTAACAATTTCGGGCCGGACCTGAAGAGCATCAACAATTTCCGGACCTGTACTTCCCTCTCTGCACGACAAAAATGTCGAGAAAAGGAAGGTGATACCAATAAAGAAAAGCGCCTGAGCGGATGCTCTACTCATCCTCAAGTTTTTTTAATCGATGTTCTGAAAGTTCTAAGTGCATATTTCCCACAATATCCTTGCCAACTGAGCGGTCTTTACGCTTTATTTTTAAGGTAAGCGTCGCCTGCTCCGCAAAGTCAACATCTTCCAGCTCTTTCATACTGCTGCACGAAATAGTCAACTTTGATGAAAACAGGCCTTTTTTGAACGAGATAGCACGAATAGAATCGTAGGGCAATTGCAGCTGCTTAACATCCGATTTGATTAAACCGACAATAGCGTCAACTGTTTGAAATTCTAAAATAAGTCCGTTGGTAGATGTTTTAACTACACCTTTTGCAAGTTGCAAACCAAGCTCACCTATGTCGGCTGTAAATGGAAGGGGTTGGTCTGAATAGGGGTATGACATTTTTTTTAACTTTTTTATAAAAACATTAAGTGTTTAAAAATCAATAATTTGATAAAGGTAGCATTGCGCCCCTTGATACAATCTATAAAAAAATCCTGTAAGGAATGCGGGTTTCAGGCGTCTCTATATCAAACGCTAATAAATACAGTCCTAAAGCTCGGGAGCTGGAACAAGCTCCGGGCTTCATTTTTTTTAAAGTTCTTATACAATTTGAGTTTACTTTTTGCGAACAAAAGATAGTAATAGTAAAGATGTTGGTTGCTGGTGGGGATAAGGTTACTATTTGAATATTTTGGCCGCTTTGGTTTTACCCGGAGCGGCTTTATTATTTTTTGGCCTGCAATGAATTATAATCTTCTTTTTAAGCCTTTTATCCATTTCTCAGTGTCTCTCAAAAAAAGATTAATCCTGAAATTTATGTACTCTGAATTTGAAATATCAGGGTAAAGTCACTCAATGTAAAATCATAATTGTTTAGGTTGATGTACTTGGGGATTAATACCATATTAAAGGAGAATTTGTAGTATTTATTATGTGCTATTCTGTAATAGCATATAATTGCTGATAAAAGATTGATGAATAGATGTTTCACGCATTGAGGGATTCGAACATGGGTATTACTAAGGCAGGTTTAGTTGCGTTTTTTTTCTTCTTACAGATATCGATTGTATCGGGACAGGAAGTTTGGAGTGATGATTTTGAGGATCAAAACCTTACTGATTCACCTGAATGGACAGGCGATACGGGAAATTTCGTATTCACGGATGTGGATGGAAATACCATGCTCCAATTGAATGCGCCTGAGGCCGGTGCTTCCTATCTTTCAACCCCCGTTACCAGTCTCTATGGAACCTGGCGCTGGTTTTTCCGCATGGATTTTTCACTTTCCGGATCAAATCGCATCGCTATTTTTCTTCAGTCTGATGCAGTAAATCCCGACAATGCTCAAAACGCGATTTTTTTACAAGCAGGAGAATCGGGCAGTGGGGATGTGTTTGAATTGGTGCATAGAAACAACGGTAGTGAGACAGTTTTAGAAACCGGATCATTTAATGTGGATGCCGGCGGTGGATTTCAAATGGAGGCTTCCCACACCGAAGAAAACGGCTGGGAAATCAGTATTAATTCTGATTACGGTAGTAGCCCAGAACCGGACTTTTCGGCTCCCACGTTATTGCTCGGTGGAAGTTCCTACTTTTCTATTCAGTCCACATACACTGCAACGCGAACCGACTTGTTTTACTTTGATGATATCTCTTTCAATAAAGAGCCAACAAAAGTAAATAGTTTCAGCACGACCCAGAACCGATATGTCGTTCTGGAATACAGCGACCATCTCACCGAAACATCGTTGAATTCAGCTGATTTTGCCTTGTCGGATGAATCCGCCGATGCTGTAACGCTTTTAGACCCTTACACCGTACAGGCCGATTTCGGGGAGTTGCCTTCAGGAACATCCGACTTCACAGCGGCAGTTTTTTCTGATCTCTATGGGTTTGATACAGAATCATTTACAGAGACAATCACACTTACGGCCGATTTCAATCCGGGTGATATTGTTATCAACGAATTTATGTACGCTCCTGAATCGGGTGATGCGGAGTTTGTGGAGATCATCAACCTTTCTGATAAACTGATCGATTTAAATGGGTGGATTCTTCAGGATAACACCTCAACTGAATACACGGTTTCAAATTCAGAATTACTGATCAATCCGGGTGAATATCTCGTTCTTACATCCGACACCGCAAATGTAAACGCACTGTATGGTTTTGGAAATTACCATCAGATGTCATCCTTTCCCGCGCTGAATAACAGTTCTCCCGACGCTGTAAGAATTACAACAGATTCAGACCTGTTAGTCGATTCCGTGGCGTACGAACAATCATGGGGCGGCGACAGGGTTTCATTAGAAAAAAGATCTGTTTCAGCGCCATCTGTTTATCAGGAAAACTGGGGTTCGTCTGAGTCGCCTGATGGTGCCACTCCGGGAGAGGAAAATTCAATTGGGCCCGATTCAGATCCGCCGGCGCTGAGTTCTGCTTCTTTTCTTTCTGATGTAGAAATTCTGCTGCTTTTCGATGATGTGCTGGATGAGGAGTCAGCCGGGAATAGTTCCAACTTTTCAATCTCAGATAAAACTATTTCGGATGTACGTTTTGGCAAACCAGATTCGGTATTTATCACGGTGTCAACGGCATTTGAAAACGCTCAATCGTACACGGTTACCTCAAATGGAGTTGAGGATATTTTCGGAAATGTTTCAGCATCACTTCAAACAGAGCTCACATTTTATGAGGTCACCGGGCCAACTCAGGGTAGTTTGTTAATTAGTGAATTTTTATATGATCCGCCCACAGACTTCACCGAATTCATCGAGTTCTACAACCCGGGTCCTGCCGCTATCGACCTTTCTGAGGTTGAATTGGCCGACAATCGCCTTTCTTTTAACCGGCTGTTCAGTAATTCACAAGTGGTTGCGCCTGAATCGTACATTGTGGTAACACCAGACAATGTGTTAGTTGATGAATTTCCCGACCGACCCGTATTTTCAGTCGGTTCTGCTTTTCCGTCATTGAATAATTCAGGAGATGCCATAGTTATTCGAAGCCTGAATGGAGTTCAGATAGATTCTCTTCAGTACGTGAGCGGATGGGGCGGAAATGACGTTGCTCTCGAGCGTCGATCGTTTTCAGTTACAGCAACGGTAGCGGCAAACTGGGGCGATGCGCCCAACGGCTTTGGAACTCCCGGATTAGCAAATGAAATTCAGCCCGACACAGAACCCCCATTTGTTGAAACACTCTTTGCGTTGTCAGTGGATTCTGTTTTTGTAGAGTTTTCTGAAGCTGTTCAAACAGATATTTCCGGCATCAATGTTAGCTTTGACCCGGCGCTCAGTGTAGATCGGTTGGAATTTCAAAATGAACAGAAATTACTCATTCTTTTGGATGATAATCTTGTTGAAAATCAACCCTATGATTTTTCTCTGAATGGTGTTAAAGATCTGTTTGATAATGAAATGGCGCCGCTCGATTCAACCATTCAGTATGTTGAAACATCCACTGCGCAGCCGGGTGATCTGGTAATAACAGAGTTTATGTACGATCCCGGTCCCGGTTATACCGAGTTTATTGAGATTTTCAATCGGTCGGGCAAATATCTGAATCTGGCCGAAATTTCCTGGAATGACAGTGGCGGTGATCCCGAATTGATTTCGAGAACTGATCTCGTTCTGTCGCCTGATACATTCGCTGTTCTGACTCCCGACGAAACGCTGCTCGATCTGTTTCCTGATATCAATCTGGTAAATATGGGATCGCGATTCTCAGCACTGAATAACGGAGATGATGTGATCGTGCTCTATAATAGTGCAGGCGTGACGCTCGATTCACTGTTTTATACATCGGCCTGGGGCGGCAATGAGGTTTCTCTTGAGCGCAGAGATCTAAGTTTTGCTGCGAATATCGCTTCAAACTGGGGCGATTCTCCATCTCCCGATGGCTCAACAGCCGGACGTGAAAATGAAATTCAGCCCGACACAGAACCCCCATTTGTTGAAACACTCTTTGCGCTGTCAAAGGATTCTGTTTTTGTTGAGTTTTCAGAAGCTATTCAGACCGATGTCTCAACCATTGACGTTAGTTTTGATCCTGCGCTTAGTGTAGATCGGTTCGAATTTCAAAATGAACAGGAATTACTCATTCTTCTGGATGATAATCTCGTTGAAAATCAGCCCTATGCTTTTTCCCTAAGTGGTGCTAAAGATCTTTTTGATAATGAAATGGAGCCACTCGATTCAACCATTCAGTATGTTGAAACATCCACCGCGCAGCCGGGAGATCTGGTAATAACGGAGTTTATGTACGATCCCGGTCCCGGTTATACCGAGTTTATTGAGATTTTCAACCGCTCGGGAAAATATCTGAATCTGGCTGAAATTTCCTGGAACGACAGTGGCGGTGATCCCGAATTGATTTCGAGAGCTGATCTCGTTCTTCCACCGGATACCTTCGCGGTTCTGACTCCCGACGAAACGCTGCTCGATCTGTTTCCTGATATCAACCTGGTAAATATGGGATCGCGATTCTCAGCATTGAATAATGGAGATGATATGATCGTGCTCTTTAATAGTGCAGGCGTGACGCTCGATTCTCTGTTATATACATCGGCCTGGGGCGGTGATGAGGTTTCGCTTGAACGCAGAGACATCAACGTGACCGCGTTTTTTGCTTCAAACTGGGGTGACTCTCCATCTCCCGATGGTTCCACAGCCGGACGTGAAAACGAAGTTGAGAAAGATACGGAAGCACCTATGATAACGTCAGTTTCAGCTTTTGACCATAGTGTAAAACTTGATGTTTCTGAACAGCTTGACTCAACCGTAACCGAAGACAATCTTCAGATTTCAATCAATAAAACTGTTACAATCTCGCGAACGGCGGTGAGTTTGAATGGGGTAGAAGTGTTCTTCAACGAAAATCTATCTGAGGGAACGACATACGAAATTGTGCTCTCGGGATTGACAGATATTTTTGGAAACGTATCTGCTGAAGAAACGAAGTCATTTATTTTTGTAAATCCGTTGCGTCCTGAAAGGAAGTCACTTTTAATTACCGAATTTGTCTATCTGGAAGACGCCGGAAACGTGCCTGAATTTGTTGAGATCTACAATAATACCGAAAGTTACATAGATCTTGGTGCGGTAAAAGTGGGAGATGATCGTGCTTCAGAGATCATTGAGCCGTTGAATGAAGGTGATCAGTCAACACTGATTATCGCTCCGGGAAATTATAAAGCAGTAACGTATGATGTGAGTTTTGCCAGCCGGAGTGAGTCCATTATTGCCATTCAGGAACTTCCGTCTTTCAACAATTTTGGCGGAGATGCTGTTGTGTTGCGGAACGCAGATGATGATTCAGTAATTGATTCTTTGCTCTTTGACGACACCTGGCCGGCAGTACGCGCGGGTGAAGCCATGGCACGGGTAAACTTGGAAAGCGCCACGGCCGATCCCTCAAAATGGGTTGCGGCAACCCAAACCGCGGGAGCGGAAAATGAAGTTCTTCGTTCAGATGACACACCACCTGAATTATTGTTTTCCGGCGTCATTTCTCCCGACACACTCACACTGATTTTTAATGAATTTATTGAGCCTCAGGGCATCTCAATCACTGGAAATGGTATGGAAGTTCCGGTAATTGAAGTTGCGGGAGATCGTGTTTTGGCTGATGCCGCTGGTTTGAATCCGGTTGAGCCCAACAGTATTTCCATAGAATCTGTGGAGGATGTTGCGGGGAATGAGATTTCCGCGTTACAGGATATTCCGGTGGCGGTTCAGCTTTCGAGAGTTACAAATAAACCTGTGATCAACGAAATTCTGTTCGATCCGATAAATGATCCGGGTTTTGAGCAAAGTGAGTTTATTGAGTTATATAATCCCACACCGTTCTCATTAATACTTCCCGACGAAGCGTTTTCTGTCTTTTCCAGAAGCAGTGAGCGAACCACGAATCTTGAAGCCAATGTCACGAGAGCTCCTAAAGTGATAAAAGCCAAATCTTTTGTAACATTTTTCGCCGATACAGCTTTAACATTTGCAAACACCCGGTTTGCCCAATCGTTTGAGATTGATGAATCTGAGTTTAACGAAGCTCACTTTCAGATCGACAGAACAACGTTGAGTATGGCAAACAGCAACAGCGTGGTTCTGTTTTCAAATGATGAGGGAGCAGTGGTGGATTCTCTTCCGTATGATGAGAGCTGGACCAATCCCAATATTCCTGATAAGAAAGGGAAAAGCCTTGAGCGTATTCGTTATTCATCAGCAACAGATTTATCGGGAAATTGGACAAGCAGTGCCGCGGAGATCGGAGCCACTCCGGGAGCTGTAAACTCCGTGGCTATGACAGAAAGCGAGGAAGAATCTGAAAATAAAATCACAATCTCTGTCAATCCCTTTTCTCCGGATAGTGATGGATTTGAGGACCATACAACTGTTGACTATAAGTTTGATCATGCTAATTATCTGCTCACTATTCGAATTTTTGATCAATACGGACGAACCGTGCGTTTACTCACCGATCAGCGTTCCGCTGGCGCAAGTGGATCTGTAATTTGGGATGGGAACAATGATGATGGAGAGAAGTGTCGCTTTGGACGCTACATTTTACTCGTCACGGCCCATGATGCTACAGCGGGTAAGAAAAAGACTTATAAAAAGACGGTTGTAATAGCGACAAATTAAACGTCAGATTTTTTCGGAAATACGAACTATATCTTTTTCCTCTGTCACTTATTCATTATCCTTTTCATCAATTCATTTAGAACCCGTAATTGTAGTACATGAAACCTGCTGCGAACGCTCCCATTGGCATTTTTGACTCCGGTATTGGCGGATTAACGGTTGTTAAGGCTGTCCAGAAACAACTTCCCAATGAAGATATCATCTATTTTGGCGATACTGCACGTGTTCCATACGGAATAAAGAGCGTGAATACAGTACGAAACTACGCCTTACAGATTACCGATTTTTTGCTTGAGAGAAATGTGAAAATGGTGTTGATTGCCTGTAATACCGTAGCTGCATCGGCAGAGGCAGAAGTGACAGAACTGTGTGCCAAGCACGGAGTTCCGGTTCTTGGAGTTATTGAAGCGGGAACACTGGCGGCTGTTGAACTTTCTGAAAAAAACCGGAAAAGTGATCCTCGAATTGGAGTTATCGGAACTCTGGCTACTATTAATTCAGGTGCCTACGAGACAGCACTACAGGAGAAGTACACCAAAACCACGGTCTATTCAAAAGCATGTCCACTGCTTGTCCCACTTGCTGAGGAGGGCTGGACAGATAATGCTGTAGCACGTCAAACACTTGAGTTTTATCTCAAACCATTTAAAGACAAACATCTTGACGCATTGATTTTGGGTTGTACGCACTATCCTTTATTCAAATCTTTGATAGAGGATATTTTGAATGATACTCATACTGCTATTATCGATTCGGCTGATTCAATCGCGGCTATGGCTAAAGATCATTTGGCGCAGAAAGAGCTGTTAAATTCACAACAAGAGATCGGTAATTTCAGCTGTTTTGTATCTGATAAGCCTCAACGTTTTCAGAAGCTCGCAGAACTCTTTTTAGGAAGGCATATCCACAAAATTGAGATTGTGAAATTGTAGTTCAGATAAAAAAAGGAGAGGATAAATACCTCTCCTTTTTACGTTAATCAGGGAAACAAAAAATCCTGAAATTATCTTCTGTTTTCGCGTTTTTGTGCGAGATCAAGCATTTGAAGTACTTCCGTCCCAAGATTTTTCATAAGAATAGAACGATAAGACGAAGTTGAGCGGTAGCCACCACCAATGCTGAAAAACTCATCAATTACAACACTCCAGTCGCTGTCGAGGGGCATGATAAATCCGAATTGCTCAGCCGATAAATCTCCCACAGCCTGACGTTTAATTGGCTCGCCCTGTTTTTTATAAGCAGGCCAGAACATCGACAAATCCATGTAGGCAAAAGCTTTAGGATTAGAAATGATGTTTTTTAACACATCCTGATGTGAATCGATATGGTTTATTGTCAGATTTGGATAGTATTTAGCTTGAAGGTCTTCCATATATCCCTCAAGTGTCGTTCCAACAGGTGCAATTCCCACCATATCTTCATACACTTTTGAAATTTCAGACATACTGTCCAGATCGGTTGCACTTTCGTGGGTAACCAATACCGCAATATTGTTGATAAACGGTTCAGAGAACTGAACCTCTGCACGTCTGCGTTCAAGAATGGTAACTGAGCCTAAGCCAAACACTCCGCCTTTTGATTCTTTAACCATTGTATAGAATGTGTTAAAACCGGTCTCTTTAACATAATTGATGGAAAGGTCGACGCCCTTTGAGTTTTTTACCCAAGTGGCAAACTGCTCAAAGATGTCGATTTCAACTCCTGTAAGCTGTCCATCCACAGTGTAAGCGAAAGAGTCTTCTTCAAGATAAACCGCGGTAATTTCGGCCGAACCTTTTTCGCGGGCTTCTGCCCAGGTATCGCCCGTAAAACTGGCTTGTGCATGAGAAGAAAAAACGAGGATAAATAACCCGCATACCATTAGTAAAATGTGTTTCATAGCAATTGAATATTTTTTCGATTTATTTGTGATAAAAGAACTGATTGATCGGTGTTTCTCAGATCGTGCGAACTTTTTTAAAGGTAAGAGTCAGGATTAACCCGGTGTCCCGAAGAAAAGGCTTTTTAATAATAAGATTAATGTCATTCTTTTTCTTAAACATAAAAACACCCCCAAAATCCCAAATCCGTTAAATGACATTTTTAATTTAAAAAAATAAACGCTTAGCGTCTGTTTTTTGCTGCTAATTCAAGCATTTGAGTGACTTCAGTTCCGAGATATCTCATCAGAATAGTTCTGTATGCTGAACTTGAACGATATCCGGCTCCGATATTGAAAAATTCATTCATGGGTCCGGCCCAGTCACTTCCTTCAGGCATAATGAATCCAAACTGTTCGGTTGAGCGGTCACCCACAGGATGGCGCTTAACGGGAATATCATTATTAGATGCCATCCAGTACATGAACAGGTCCACGTAAGTCAAAATCTGATTGGATTCAGAAGCGGCTTTCAGGGCTGCCTGATCAGACTTTACTGTATTAATCTGCAATGTTGGAAAGTAATTATCCTTTACATTCTGTAAAGTTCCTTCATGGGTTGTTCCTTCAAAAACCACAGCACTCATTCCCCTGAATTCTGAATTCATATCAGACAGAGCCGATAACGTGGGTATATTCTCACTGGTAACGAGTACGGCCATATTGTTGAGATAGGGCGGACTGAACTCTAAAAATTCATCTCTTTCAGTGGTGATTGTGACATTTCCGGCTCCAATCACACCACCTTCTCCATTTCTGACAGCATTTAAAAAAGCTGAAAATGAATCGTATGGTTGATATTTGACCTCAAGCTCAATTCCCTTGCCGTTTTTCAGCCAATTTGTAAATTGTTTGAGAATTTCGAGCTCCATTCCGGTATGTTGCCCGTTATCATCTTGATAGGCAAATGCGTCTTCCTCATAATAGGCCACAGTGATAGTGCCAGAGCCACTTTCAAGTGCTTCGGTCCACGGCGTACCTGTGAGGTTTTGAGCTACAGTATGTGAGAAAATTCCGAGCGTAAAAAGGATGATTGTGATAAAATACTTAGGCGACTTCATATACATCTATTATTTTTATGCTAACACGCTAATTTACTAATGAAGAGTTAAAAATCTAATCAGTTGAGATATTTTATTAAAATATCTGTTTCGCCTAATTTAATTCGGCGTTTTTAGCGATTGGAATAATTAAAATATAAAACATCGGTCATGGATTTAAAAAAATTAGAAAATTATATAACTGAGCTTTTTCAGAATAAACCGGATACTAAGCCAGAGTCATTCGATCTGCATTTTTCAGAATTTTTAAAAAAACTGGAATCAGGTGAAATCAGGTCGGCTGAACCTGTTGATGACGGGTGGAAAGTAAACCACTGGGTGAAGCAGGGAATTTTGCTCGGATTCAAATATGGTGTTAATGAAGAACACGCTTCTGCCGGTTCATTATATTTTTATGACAAGTCAACCTATCCAACGCAGAAGTTTAGTCCCGAAAAGCAAAATATTCGTGTTGTGCCCGGCGGATCATCAGTAAGAGCAGGATCGCATATCGGAAATAATGTAACCATGATGCCGCCAATGTATGTGAATGCCGGGGCCTACGTGGGCGAAGGCACTATGATAGATTCGCACGCATTGGTTGGAAGTTGTGCTCAGGTTGGAAAACATGTTCACCTCAGTGCTTCAGCTCAGCTTGGTGGTGTGCTCGAGCCAATAGGCGCTCTGCCGGTAATTGTGGAAGATGACTGCATGATTGGCGGTAATACAGGTATTTATGAAGGAACACAAATTGGAAAAGGAGCTGTAATTGGGGCGGGTGTGATTTTGACCAAGTCAACGCCGGTGTACGATTTAGTGAATGAAACAACACTGCGAGCTACAGCCGAACAGCCGCTAAGAATTCCGGAAAACGCTGTTGTGATTCCCGGTTCACGGCCAATCACAAATAACACCTTTGCCAAAAAGCAGGGATTGGCTGTAAGTACCCCCATCATAATCAAATATCGGGATGATAAAACCGACTCGGCCACAACACTTGAAAACTTGTTGAGATGAGTCAGGCTTTTATCCCGGAAAACCCGCACCTCAGACAGAGCAAACTGCGTCAGATTTTCGAACAGGCTCCGGCCGATTCCCTTAATTTGGGCATCGGTCAGCCCGGTGAGGGGACGCCTGAATTTATCAGAAAAGCAGCTCAAAAAGTGGCTGAAACCAAATCGCTCGGCTACACGCTCAACGCCGGATTGCTTTCTTTAAGGGAAAAACTGGCGGTAGAATTAAACGGACAACAAATTCACCCCGATCAAATTTGTGTCACGGCAGGAGTCCAACAGGCGTTGTTTAGCCTGTTTTTTACTCTGGCCCATGAAAACACAACGGTATTGCTGCCAGATCCCGGATTCTTGACCTATCCGGCTCTTGCCAAAATCAACAAATGGAATCACGCTACTTATAAATTATCAGCGGAGCATAATTTTCGTTTTAAGGCTGATGCCGTAATTGAAGCCATTACTCCTGAAACAAAAGCTGTACTGCTGGCGCATCCTTCAAATCCCACCGGATCGGGAGCGGATGTGGAAGAGTATAAAAAGTTGATAGAATTCCTGAATAATCGGGATGGTGATCCTGTGTGGCTGATTTCTGATGAAGTGTATTACGGGATGATGTATGAAGAGGAAGATCACTCTCTGCTGTCATTTTTTAATGACTATCCCAATATGGTTGTACTTCGTGGTGCCTCAAAATCGCATCATATGACGGGTTGGCGACTTGCGTGGATGTATTTTCCGCTTTGGCTGAAAAAGAATTTGATCGCTTCGCATCAATACGTGACAACGTGCGCATCGGCAGTTTCTCAGCATACTTTTGAGGCGATTCGTGGTACTGAAGAGGAGAAAAAATGGTTTGCTCAGCAAAAATCACTCTATCATAATAAATCAAAGATGGTGCATGAATATCTCTCACCTCACCGAAAACTGTATGGTGGAGAGGGAGCATTTTACTGGCTGGTAAAACTGGATGAAGACAGAGATTTGAATTCCCGGTTTTCATCGGATGAAGAGTGGGTGTGGCATTTGTTGAAAGAACATAAAATCATAACCGTGCCCGGCTCAGCCTTTGGAGAGCAAACATCAGGTTATGTGCGCATTTCCTACGGGCCCAAAATGGACGAGCTTGAAGCGGGATTAAAACGCCTCGCGGGAGTTTTAGGGAGCTAATAACCTGAGATCGATTCTTTATTTGAAGTGACTAATAAATATCTGAGAAGGAGGTAAACTCTTGATTAAGAATAACCCCAAAAACTTACCTATTGTAGTCATTCTCTGTTGATTTATGGCACATATTTAAGGAGAATGCTAACAAATTAGCATATATGTTTCTAAGGAAACAGACACCGATAGGTGTCCAACCATTCTGTACAAACAGAATGAAATAGCCCCCGATGCTTCGGGGGTAAACATAACGAAAAAGATCAATCATCCCCGAATGGGGATTAAACAAAGAGTGACTAAGTCGAAGGTTGAACCCCCATTCGGGGGTTACTGACATCACGATTTTAAATAGCCTCAGGTGGTACCTGAGGCTATTTTCATCATGTTCTATGATGAGTTAAACGCCATTCGGCGTAGGATTTTTTGAACTCTTTATTTTTTTATACGAATGCGTAGGTGCTTCAAAAGAGTGTTTGCATATTTATTTTAAATCGAGTTCAGGTAAGTAAAATCAGGTTTGCTGGCTGACGCCAATTTAAAATCAAGGAAAATAACCATCAAGGGATGGCTCACCGTCCTGCCTAAAATCATCAAGAGATGGCTCACCACTCCGCTCCGCTTAACCCTCGCGGGATGGCTCTGCCGTCCCGCCGCCCGAGGTTATAATTCTTTCTGAGCCTGATGTATTAAGAATATTTTTTTGAAGAAAAGGGAGTTGCCCATTCAACCCACCTGAAAATTTTCGGCAGTTCTCAACCTCAATCAAAAATTCGGTTTCTCAATAAAGGCATTTGATTTTTGAACAGCGTATGATCCGAAAACTCCTGTACCGCCTTCAACATTATCAATTACATCGTAGATCTCTCCGGGAGAAAGGGTTGAGCCTCCGAATTGGGTGTTTTGGGAGCGACGAAAATCATAAATGTTATCATCAATTGTAGACGTCTGGAGTTCCTGCGGACCGTAAAATGCAACCGCAAGCCAGGGAAGACGAATAGTTAATGTGTTGTCAGACCCGATTTCGTAATTTCCTTCATTCACAATTCCTGAACTGTTGGAAACGAAATCTGCTTTGCTGATATCGTCATCATCATTATCGAGTTGGTCGGCGTAAAAAGGCGTCAATCCAAAATTGGTTGTATCCTGAGCTATTACAGTAACGATCAGATAATTTTGGCGGTCACGGTAATCAGATCGCGTGTAGGTGACTTCAAACTGCTCCAACTGATACATCACGGTGTCGTTATCTGTAGAAAGCACCTCAAACTCAGCCGGAACAAATGTACTTGAGCTGATTTGGTGATTATTATCTTGTGGAACCACGATATCCAGATCGTAACGGCTGTTTCCCTGAACTGTATGTGATACCAGTGGTACATAAACCCCGTCGAAAGAGTTGTGGCTTCGGAAAGGGATGACCTCGAGAGTGTCGGTTCCATCTTCCGATAGGTGATACACATTCACTCCGGCATTTGAAACAGCAAAGTTCTGAAACGAATAGACTTCATCCACGGGAGCAGTTGTGGAAAGATTGATCATCGACATAGTTGAGCCAGCTTCTAAATAGGCTTCAACCACATATTCGCGCTGATAAGATTGGTTATTGTCAGCAATATTGCAGCCTGTAAGCCAGATCAAAGAGCTGATGATTGTAATGAGAAAGAGATTTTTCATGATAGTTGAGAGTTAACCCGGATTATACACCGAGAAATTTGTTTGTGGTCAAGGCGAAGCTGAAATGGCAAATGAATCCTATGTTTATTGGGTGATCGCGTTATTTTAGCTTTAACGCAGTCCACAGGCAAATTTTGAAGCCTCATTTTCTTATTAAAATTTGAGCCGTACTTACATTCTGGCATTTTTTTATAATTCACGTACATAATCTTCAATATTCTTTTTTGTGAATAATTCGGGTTAAAAGGTAACGCTGTAGCTGAGGTTGGGAATAGTTGGAAGCAAATTAATGGCGCTGCGGTCAATCGGGTTTTCATTAAAATCGTATTGATAAAACCACACATTGCTTCGGTTGTAAACATTAATAACCTGTATTTGAAGTTCGGCGTCACCCACTCCAAAAAATGAATGCTTATACGTTGCGCCGATATCCATTCTGTGATAGGCGGGCAAGCGAGCGTCATTTACGCGTTGAACGGTGAAAAAGTCACCCACTTCATCCGTAAAAGGATCACTAATGAGCTGTGAGCGCGATGCAGGAAGTGTGTATGCCTGACCCGTAGCGTAGGTAAATGTGGTGGTAATGTCCCAGCTTTTAGTCAAACTGTAGGTCAAAGCCGCTTTGATATCGTGAGTTCGGTCATATTTAGGAGAATAGTAGCGCTCCTTGCCGGTTTCAGGGTTTACGTTAACTCCCGGGAATTTACGCTCACTTACACCAAACGTATAGCCAACAAATCCGGTTAAATCACCCATTCCTTTCTGCAAAAACAGCTCGACTCCGTAAGCCCGTCCTTCTCCAAATCGAAAAATATCGCTGTAAGGAAGTCCGGCCACATCGGGGACTCGGGGATCGAGTTCGAAAAGGTCTTCCATGGTGCGGTAATAAAGCTCAACGTCAAAGCGATACGACTCGAATGGCTGAGTTTTAAGTCCCGCGATATACTGCCATCCGTAAGCGGGAGAAACTCCTTCACCAGTTGTAAGCCAGGTATCAAAACCGGAAAAAGCTTCGTTGGTTATGAGCGTGAGAAATTGAGAATATCCGCCAAAAGCCAGCTGTAAACGTGTTTTGCTTGTGAGATAATGCTCAACAGAAATTCTGGGATCAACACGAACAAAATCTCCCTCGCTGAAATAGTTGGTAAGCACGCCGCCGGTAAATTTCCACTTAAGTGAAGGACGCCATGTGTCTTGTACATAGGCTGACAGATACATGGGAGCTATGCGTGATGAAAATGTTTCCTCACCATCAAATGAGCTGTTGAATCGTAACAGATTCCGTCCTGTCCAAATTCCGGTCTCAATCTCATGCTCATCATTCGGCAGATATTGTAAATCTGCACGCAGAGAATAATCGAGTACCGTGTTTTCCTGCTCAATAGGGGTTCCACCCAAACTCAGTTCAGGCTCGTTGAAATAGTGAGACGTGGTTAATGTAATATTGCTGAACAAGCGGGAAGAAAACAGGTGTGTCCAGTTAAGGCTACCAGTCACGTTTCCGTATCTCAATTTAGCTTCAGCATCATCAGCAAAAGGTACACGGACATAATCGGCGCCGGTGTAAAATCCGAGGCTGAGTTTGTTGTCTGAATTGATGTCGTAATTAAGCTTTCCATTTACATCGTAAAAATAAAACGCTTCGGGAATGCCATCGACGCTTCCTTCAAGCGCGCTGAGA
>Ga0306910_1000354_pt1 | contig 24590 bp, 18 predicted proteins | sample AntRauMFilla2698_FD_190438 | JGI IMG/M metagenome (GOLD analysis project Ga0306910, IMG submission 190438) | Saline lake microbial communities from Rauer Islands, Antarctica - Metagenome Filla 2 #698 (v2) (version 2) | ecosystem: Environmental > Aquatic > Non-marine Saline and Alkaline > Saline ... | reverse complement strand
AAAGTTTTTGCTAGCAGTTTCAGGTAGGGCAAAGCCCGAAATTGAGACATAAATTCGCAATACTCGCTACAAGCTCATTTGCTCATTCATGTTATAATAGATGCATTATTTAACTTATTGACTATTCCGCATGGCAGACAAAAAAACTGTAAAAAAAGCTAAAGGGTATGACGCATCCTCTATTTCGGTGCTTGAAGGACTCGATCCGGTGCGAAAGCGACCGGGGATGTATATTGGAACCACCGGTCCTACTGGTCTCCATCACCTCATTTGGGAGGTATTTGATAACTCGCGCGATGAGGCGATGGGTGGTTTTGCTGACCGTGTCGAAGTTACTTTGCTTCCTGACAACTACGTTCGGGTGGTCGATAATGGTCGCGGGATTCCGGTAGATAAACACAAACAAAGTGGCCTATCTGCCCTCGAAACAATTCTGACCATCCTGCACGCAGGGGGGAAGTTTGGGGGTGAAGATTCTGGTTACAAGGTATCCGGAGGACTGCACGGAGTTGGAGTGTCAGTGGTAAACGCATTGTCGACGCATTTGGTGGCCGAGATTCATCGCGATGGTGGATCGTACATTCAAGAATACAATATCGGTGTTGCTAAAACAAAAGTGAAAAAAGTTGGTCCGAGCAAAGAAGTAGGAACATCGATCACGTTCCAGGCTGACCCAACTATTTTCCCGGAAATTAAATATGATTGGAAGTACATAGTGAACCACTTACGTCAGCAGGCGTACTTAGTTAAAGCAATGCGGATGACAGTTATTGATGCTCGTGATATTGATGACATCAACGGCAAAAAATATGAATGGCAAGGCAAGCGTTATCTGTCGGATGATCACCTACCGGTCCCACACGAAACCTTTTACTTCGAAGGTGGGTTACGGTCACTGGTGGCATTTAATAACTCATACCAGAAGCCAGTCCACAAAAATATTTTCTACGTAGAGAAAACTGATGTGAGTCCTGAGGTGCTGTCAGTCGAGGTTGCTCTGCAGTACGTAGACGATATTTCGCCGCGTATTACTGCCTTTGCTAACAATATCTATAATCCAGAGCACGGAACGCACATTACTGGGTTTAAAACGGCCTTGACCCGTACGCTCAATAATTACGCCAAGAAAAATAATTTCTTTAGCGTTAAAGACAAAGACGCTGGCTTTACCGGGGACGATGTGCTCGAAGGGATTACCGCTGTAGTCTCGGTCAAAATGCCAGAGATTCAGTTTGAAGGTCAGACCAAAGCAAAACTCGGATCAGTGGAGGCTCGTAGTGCAACCGAGTCAGTGTTTTCTGAAGCGTTTGCTATCTTCCTCGAAGAAAATCCAGACGATGCAAAAGCCATGATCAACAAGGTGATCCTAGCGGTAAAGGCGCGAAAGGCAGCCAAGGCAGCCAAAGACTCCGTGCTACGTAAGGGGGCGCTTGAAGGTATGTCACTTCCTGGAAAGCTGGCTGATTGCCAAAGTAAACGGGCTGAAGACTCAGAACTATTTATTGTAGAGGGAGACTCAGCCGGTGGTAGTGCCAAAATGGGCCGCGACCGAAAGACCCAAGCGATTTTGCCGCTACGCGGCAAGATTCTTAATGTCGAGCGGGCACGCATTGATAAAATGCTGGCCAGTGAACAAATCAAGAATATGGTGATTGCACTCGGGACTGCCATTGGTGACGTGTTTGATGTATCAAAATTGCGCTACCACAAGATCATTATCGCGACCGACGCGGACGTTGACGGGGCACACATTCGAACCTTACTATTGACCTTATTTTTCCGGTATTTCCGGCCGCTGATTGATGATGGATACGTGTATATTGCGATGCCGCCTTTGTACAAAATTCAAAAAGGAAAAGAAACTCGTTATGCGTTTACAGATAAAGAAAAGTTCGAGATCCTCAAAGATATGGGAGAAGACGTCAACCAAGAAGATGAAATAGTAACAGAAGGGGAGGACGGTGAGGCAGAAGCTGAAGCGGCTGTAAAAAAAGTAGGTAAAGCCAGGATCCAGCGCTACAAGGGACTAGGTGAAATGGATGCCGCAGAACTCGGTGAAACAACCATGAATATTAATAACCGAATCCTCAAACAGGTAACAATTGACGATGCGTTAGCTGCTGATAGAGTGTTTGATATCTTGATGGGGACAGATGTGCCTTCTAGGAAGTCTTTCATTCAAAATAACGCTAAGACTGCAAATCTAGACATATAAGCGATTTACTTCGTTAGGCTGCAGTAAATTAAGCTTCACCGTATAAGACATACGGCTCAGCTTAATTTCTTTACCGGCCTCGCAACTCATCTTATCTGTCTAGACATGCTATTAGGGTGGTAATATATGGTTGGTGATTGTAGATAAAAAAGGTCGCGACTATGTCGCGACCTTCTTGTGTGTAGTGATTGCTACTGCGCAAATCCAACAGTTTGGGTGAATGAATCGTTTCGACTATTTCGGTCGCTCGATTCATCGATAGTTAGTTCGAATGTATGAATCGCTGGCGCTCCGGCAGGGAAACCGATCGTGAGTACCGCTCGTTCATTTGGTTTCAGTTCTGCTTGGGTTGGAGATTCGTACGTATCCCCGTTTGGAAGCTCCATAGAAAATGTCCAATCTCGTGAGGTTTTGGTCCCATAGTTTTTGACGGTAAATTGGATTGCTCCCGCTTCGTCGCTACTGACAGGTCCTGCAAAGAAAGTACGGTTACTGACAGTACCAACTCCAACGTAGGTTGCACCAAGATCAGTGTATCCGTTCGGGTTAGACACTGGGATTGCATAGGTGAACTCTTGAGTATAGGTTGGTGTGCTTGGTGTCGGTGTGGGTGTTGCTGCAGGCGTGGCAACTTCTTCGGTTACAACCTCGACAGTTTCTTCAACCTCTTCTTCAGTTTCTGTGGTCGCACCTTCAACAAATTGGTTGTTGATTGATGTGTTTACCACTGTGACAGTATTAGATCCAGTTGCGCGTGGTTCTGTATCGCTGGTTCGTAAAAATGCAATATTGTATGGCACATCGGCGTACCGATTTTTTTCTGAATCGATACCAAGCGTGAGGGTGTTTGTATCACCTACGTTGTAATTAGTGTCACAATCATATGGACGATCGCCGGCAGTCGTTAGGTGAGTAATTGCTACGCCGTCGATACATTCATAGGAAAAAACATATGAACCATTGGCGTTTACCTCACTCCATTCAATATCGAGTGTCTCGCCATTGTTTATAAGTGACGTATTACTAGTTACGGTGAGTGATCCTAATTCATCATTAGTATCAATAATGGTTTCTTGATTTTGGTTCACACTTTCTGCTAATGAAGCAACAGAATTGAATGCTCCCGGGAATACGTGTACTAGTTGAACTGCCAGCCACGCGACTACTAGTAAGACAGCGAGCAATCCAGCAATGGCCAAAGACTTGAGAATAGAATCTTTCTTGGTGGGTGATACTTTATTTGTTTCCATAATTTTGGGATAATAGCATAGATGTTATATTTGTCAATAACTTGCGGTAACGTGTACACACATATGGCGGATTTAGTAGCTCTGTAGACTATTGACATTTTATAAATTAGTGCTAAAGTACACCTTACTTATGTCTGGGCAACAAATAATCGAAGCCGTGCTACAACGTAAAATCCGTTTTATAACAACGTTTTTCTTTGTGTTTTTAACGATCTATATATTTCTATTTATCGTGGATTTTTTGCCCGAGGCACCAACAGAGCAAGAAACGACTGAACCAGCAGCTGAGCTAACTGAAGCTGAGCGCGAACAAATGTCTGAAGAAACTGATGTTTTGCAAACAGTATCAGAATCTCCTTTGAATATAGAAGTACTCGATACAGAACAGCCGGTTACTGAGGTAGCGACTCAGGATATGCCAGTATCAATGTATATAGAGAAACTGGACCGTACGGTAGATGTGCTAAACCCAGTGTCTCGCACTATTGCTGATCTAGACACCGCGTTACTTGAGGGTGCTGTGCGTCATCCTGATTCTGCTGCACCTAACCAAGATGGGAATGTGTTTATCTTAGGGCATTCTAGTTATCTGCCAAACGTGTTTAATCGTAATTTCCAGGCTTTTAATGGGATTCAGAACCTCGAATGGGGTGATACGATCACGCTGACTTCGAATGCAGTAATCTATACGTACCGAGTCGAGAAAGTCTATAAAGCTCGTGCATCAGATGTGACGGTACCAATTGCCGATACTGGTCAAATGCTAACCATTGCGACCTGTAACAGCTTTGGTAGTACTGACGACCGATATATCGTCGAAGCCACCTTACAAGCGACCGAATCGGCGTAAAAAAGCCTTGACAAAAGCAATTAAGTTTGCTATTATCAATGCCGATAGACGAATTTGTTCTTTATGTTCGTCAAAACTCACATCAAACTCGAAGCCTTAGGAGGGTAGTTCGAAGCTACATATTCTACTGACGCTAACCATGTTATTCAAGTGCGTTAAAGAATTCTCCTGGTTGCCCGGCGCAAACTAAACGCGGGTAAGCTTCTTATATGTATAAGGTGCAGCATGTCCACCTCGACTGGCAGTGCGGTTATACACCAACTCGCAGCGGGTCCAGTTGACATCTCAATGACTGCTCGACAATCATAATTGTTAGACGTCAAATGAGCGACTACAGTGCATATGGACATGCTGCCGATAGTTATTTTTTCACTCTTACGTACTTGGTGTAGGTTGGAGTGGCTGAAGTAATTACCTAATTAAACAATTTATTATGAAATCAACTCTAAATAGTTCTGCATACAGAATACTAGCGACTGCTGCAATTGTATTTGCAACCTTCGTTGCTGTTTTCTTTATGTTCAACGCATCTCTCTCAAGTGCTGGTGCTTCATTTTTTAACGCAGCAGAAGCCAGCACTAGTGACGCTGGTGGTTTTAACTTAGACCACTCTTGGGGCGGTGGAAGTATCGGCTTCCCGTACGGGAGTTTTGTGTATGGTTGTACTGATGATGCGGCAACCAACTACGATCCCGATGCCGATATCAATGACCGTTCGTGTATATTTCCTCCAGTTGAAGGGTGTACTGATCCCTTTGCAACGAACTATGATTTTAAAGCCGACAAGGATGATGATTCGTGTGAGTACCCTGAAGTAGAAGTCACTTCATGTGATCTTACTGCGAGCGCAGAGATTATTGCAACCGGCGGAAGTGTGACCCTGACTTGGGAAACTGAAGGGTATGAAGAATTTACACTCAATGGTCAGTCTATCTCAGATGCCAACGGAAATAAGACATTTACGAATGTTTTAGAAGATACAACCTACACCTTTGTAGCAACCAATAGTAATGGAGACAGGTGTCAAGCAACGGTAACTGTGCAGTGTCTTCCACCAGTAGTCCCTACCTGTGAATCATTCAATATCACTCAGTCAACTGTTGTTCCAAATGCAAACCTAACCTTCAATTGGAATACTACTAACGCCACCAACGTCTCAATCGACAACGGTATTGGGGCGGTCACAGTTGATGGTACAAACGAAATCTTCCAAGCACCAGCTGCAGAAGGAACTTACACCTATACTCTGACCTTTGACGGCAAGACTAATAATTCATGTGTTGATACGGTTAAGGTTGAGAAGCCGGTAGTACAAACTCCACGATGTGATGCATTTAATGCCTCACCAGTAGCAATCACAGAAGGGGAAAGTAGTCTCCTTACCTGGGAAACCACTAATGCCACCCGAGTTGTCATCAACAACGGTATCGGAGAAGTAGCGGCTGATAGTTCAATTGAAGTATCACCACTTACCTCGACTACCTACCTACTAACAGTATTTGGAACTGACAACAAAAAAGTTCAGTGTGAAGCGCCGGTGACCGTGACTCCAAAAGTGGTACCGCCTACCTGTGATTCATTTACTGCTTCACCAGATATGATCATTACCGGTGGAACCAGTACGCTTGCGTGGGAAACTACCAATGCGGTTTCAGTATCTATCAACAATACGGTAGGAACCGTAGGGCTCGATGGAAATACAGAAGTTGCGCTTGTTACTGGCACAGTCTTTGTCTTGACTGCGACTGGGGAAGATGGAACGGAAGTTACCTGTGAAGCACCAGTACAAGTCTCAGCCGAGCCAGTACCAGTGTGTGAAGCATTCGATGCTACGCCAGGAACACTACCGGTTAACGGAGGTTCAGTTGACTTAGCCTGGACAGTAACTGGTGCTGAAACCGTAACGATTGATAACGGAGTAGGAGCCGTTGCTCTAACCGGTAATCAGTCAGTTAATGTAACAGAATCAACAACGTTTACACTAACAGCAGTTGATAGTAATGGTGACGACGTTAGCTGTCTCGCGCCAGTCGCGGTAGCTGATCCAGCTCCAGTGTTTACCTGTGCTGAAAACGTAAGCTTTATAGCCTCTGACACGTCAATTGACGAGGGAGATTCAAGTCGACTGTCGTGGGATGTTACTGGTGCTGATTCGGTTTCAATTTCTGAAATCAATGCATCAGGACTTACTGGAACAGAAGATGTTTCACCATCGTCTGACACAACCTACGTACTAACAGCTACTAAATCAGGCTTTAACCCGATTGACTGTAACGTACGTATCGACGTATCAAGCGGAGGTGGAGGCGGCGGAGGTGGGGGAAGTTCATCTCCACGATGTGAACTAGAGATCTCAGACAATAGAATTGATCGAGGTGACGAGATCACACTGACTTGGGATTCAAGTCGAGCACGAGAACTCATCTTGACCGACGATCGTGGAAACACCATCGTGACGACTGAAGATAGACTTAGTGATGACAAAGAAGAACTATTTGATGGCGAAATCACTCTGACCCCAACCCGGGATACAGAATATACCCTACGAGTGGAACGAGGATCACGAGATCGAGAATGTACCGTTGATGTAGAGGTGGAAGATGATGAAATCGTACTGTTAGAAACTCGAGACCAGGCACCACTAGTTGCTGGAATCTCGCTTACTGAAGTACCTTATACCGGGTTTGAAGCTGGAACGGTTATGACATTCCTATTCTACGCGCTACTAGCAGCCTGGGCTCTGTACATTACCTATGTACTGGTGATTCCTAAGACCCTGCTGAGCGCAGCACCACAACTGGTGACCCCCCAAAATTCAGCAGATCACATGACCAGCGCTGAAAGTATGCGACCAGATGTCTTTGCTGCACTGTCGACTGCATCAGTCGCTACGTCGACAGCTGCAAAAGCTGCTGCCCCAGCAAACTTGCCAGTTGCACCAGTTGCAACAGCCGAGCCAGTAGCGGCTGTAGAAGAAGAGACAGTAGTTGATACCGCAACCGTAGTTGAAAACCAAGCACACCTGCACCAGGCACTACTTTCAAGTAGCGCAGTACAATCATTGATCGCAATGACAACTGATGCTGACCGTTCAGAAACACTGACAAAAGTGATCGCTGATGCAAAAGGTGCCTACCCACTAGAAGATGGTTGGGTAGTAATCAACCAAACACGTCTGACTGAACTGACAACACAACCAGCAGCAACTCCAACTCCAACTCCAACAGTTACGGCTTTAACTGGAAATGGTTCACTGGCAGAAGCTGTGGTAACCGGAAATGTTGTAGCAGCTTATGAGTTGATTGGAACTCGTCCAATGTTTGCTCTAGCTGACGCTTCAGCTGATCTAGACACACTCTACCGTAACCGAAAGGGAGCGAACGAACCGGTGTCAGATTTTCTCACAGCAGCAACCAAAGATATGACTGATGTCCAGATTGCAGACATGATCGCAGCGCTCACTGGTGCGCTTGACGGCACATACACTGATGAAGCTTCAGCTGTGAAAATGGCCATTATGAAGGCAGTCAAAATCGCTGCGTAATCGACGCAAGCAATCATTAATACAAACCGGCCGGCACCCTAGGGAGCCGGCCGGTTTGTTGCATTGGTGTACTACCTCTCCATCCATTTATACGCTAGCCTCCGTAGCTAATTTCACCAAAAGTTCGTCGATACTCATTGCAGTTGACTCTCCGGTGTCTCGTGATTCGACTGTTACGGTACTGTCAGCGATATCTTTGTCACCAATAATCAAGAAGTAGGGAAGTTTATCTTTCTTTGCATTTCTTACTTTCTTGCCCATAGATTCGTTGTCAGTGTCGATCTTTGATCTAAATCCCGCTGCCACTAATTTATCGTGCACTCCTTGTGCGTACTCATTATGTGCTTCTGCCACTGGAATGACAGCGATTTGTTCTGGTGACAACCAAAGCGGGAAGTTGCCGGCAAAGTGTTCGATGACAACACCCATGAATCTTTCAAGCGAACCACTAATTGCTCGGTGAATGACCACTGGTCGTTCTTTTTCACCAGTTTCATTTATAAACTTTAAATCAAACCGCTCTGGTAAGTTGAAGTCACATTGGATAGTTGCTAGTTGCCATTCACGACCAATTGCGTCTTTGAACATAAAATCTAATTTAGGCCCATAAAACGCAGCCTCACCCTCAACCCGTTTATAGTTTAACTTATTGAGTTGTGCCGCTTCTTCTAGCGCTGCCTCTGCTTGTTCCCATACCGCATCTTCCCCTAAGTACATACCCTCGCTGTCTCGTACCGACAAACTAACCCAGTAGTCATTTAATAGACCCATAGTGCTGTAGAACGCTCGAACAATTTCAACCATAGTTGATACTTCCTGCGTAATTTGATTTGTACGGCAAAATATATGACCATCATCTTGAGTAATTGCTCTGACTCGAGTAAGGCCGGATAGTTGGCCAGATTTTTCATATCGATATACTGTTGCTGGTTCAAAGTATCGTACTGGCATGTCCTTGTAAGAGAATTGATTGTCTGCAAAAATTTGCATATGATGTGGACAGTTCATAGGTTTCAAGGCAAAGTCTTCGTCACCACCCTTAACCCGAAATAATTCTTCGCCAAATTTTTCTGCGTGGCCGCTCATCTCATATAACGAGATGTTTGTAATGTGTGGTGTCCAGACTCGAGAGTATCCGCGGTCTTTGTGCAAATCCCAAAGATAATCCTCGATAGCTTGTCGAATTATCATCCCCTTGGGTTTCATTAATGGTAATCCAGCTCCGACTAATGGTGAGATCGTATACAAATCAAGCTCAGGGCCAATTTTGCGATGGTCACGTTTTTTCGCCTCTGCTTGCTGTGTCTCGTATGCCATCAGCTCGTCTTTGGTGTCAAAGGCGATCCCGTAGATGCGCGTCAGCATCGGGTTTTTCTCGTCACCACGCCAGTAGGCACCGGCGATTTTGTCGAGCTTAAAGGCATCCATGGCAATTTCTGCTTTTGGGTTGTCGACATGACCGCCGCGACAGAGGTCGGTAAAATCACCACAGGTATACAGGGTAATTTTTTCTCCCTTGCCATCGATCTCATCGATCAGCTCTAGTTTAAACTGGTTGCCAGCAAATTTATCTCGAGCTTCCGCTGCCGACACTTCGGCGTGCGACCACTCGGTCCATTTATTAATCTGTTTCTTCATGCCTTTCTGGATACTCTTGAGGTCATCTTCACCCGGAGTTTCACCAGCTGAAAAATCAATATCATAGTAAAACCCAGTATCAATCGCTGGTCCAAGGGCCAGTTTGGCATGCGGATACTGCTCGAGCACTGCTGCTGCGAGGAGGTGGGCTAAGGTGTGCCGTTTGTGTTCTAAATTCTGTGTCATAGACTGAAGCGGTGGCAAAATGAGCGAACTATTTCGTTATGGAGCCTCTGTAGCTCAGTCATCGTACTACTCGTACGTCTCCTTCACTACTCTCTCCATGCCTCGTATTTCATCTCATTTTACTCACCGTTGTGATTAAGTAGTTAGTAAAAAGAAATCGCCCAAGTGAATACATGAAAATTCATATACTCACTCGGACGATCTTGCTCGCGGTTCCACCGAGTTTCCAGGCTAGTATGCCAGCCTGACTCTCTTGCTACAGATTAGACTAGATATTCCCAGTACCTAATCTCGGTATCGTATATGATACCGAGATTGAATTGGCGGTTGGTAGTCGCCACAATCTCTGTCCTCATCATCGTACCTCTAGCTCGAGATTTTGGCAAATAAAAACCGCGCCGGAAACTGGCACGGTTGGATGGCTACTTGCTGCGACCAGAGTGGCCGGCCAGTTCTCGACAGTTCCGACACGGTAACCCATTGATTCCCTGACGATATGTCCGAGTTTCTCATTCGTTTCTGAGTCGGGTTGGGGTTACTCGAAATCGTGCAGAGAAACCCAACCGGCAAAAGCACGGAAGTCGAAGCGACCACGGCCGGTCGATGTACCTTTGCGAACATAGAGTTCAAGCGACCGCTCCAACTTATCCTCTCCCAACCGAAAGAAATTGTAGTTGAGCACCTTTTTCGCCATTTGCTCGATCCGCGGCATCATAGTCAGCAGATACTCATATTCTGCATATTCCGGTCGATAGAGTTCACCGTTGTCAATGGCTGGTGAAATCAAGTAGCAGGCAGCGTCCGTATCAGGCGCACTGCCATAGTAAAAAAGACCAAGTCGCATGTCGTCCTCCTATAGGTTGCGTACTCAGTAGTTAGAGTACGTGTTTTTTTTGCAAAATCAAGTCAACCGCTTCATCCGGTCTACCAAAATACTCGGTTCGTCGTTGCGGATGTTGAGCTGTACAAAACTACAATACGTCGTATACTGTGATGACTATGACCACAGCACAAGCGTTAAAAAAATTGGATAAAATCGAGAAAGAACTGGCAGCAGTGAAAGCTGAGGTTTTGGCTGATGTCCCGTATGACGACGAGTTGTCAGATGAACTCAAGAAAGAATTAAAACGTATTTCTAAAGAATCACCAGTTGCAACCTATGCTGGCCCGGGCAGTCTATCTAAACTAGCTGCTCAATATGCAGATGCAGATTAGTTTTCCAAAGATTTTCTAAAACATTTTGACCGATTGCTAAAGGCCGTCAAAATTAAAGCCGAGTCACAGGTCGTTCTATTGCAAGTAGACCAAGAACATCTGTACTTACATGCCAAAAAAATGCAAGGCAAACCCACGAGACACTCTTGTCGGGTCGGTCGTGAGTATCGGATTTTGTTTGAGACGCGCGATACGTATATTTACTGCCTTGACATAAATCATCGCAAAGACATTTATAAAAAGTTACGCTGAATCACTATTTGTGGCAATAGGCACTTCTCCCAACCGCTTCATCCGATCTACCAAAATACTCGGTTCGTCGTTGCGGATGTTGAGCTTGCCTTTGATCGCGACGCAGGTGCCTGGCACCAGCATCTCGCGGTGGGTTGCGAAGCACTCGGGGAAGGTGACCATTTCCATACTCTCGTCGCGGGTGGCTAGCTGGACAAAGGCCATTTTGTCACCTTTTTTGGTGATGAGTTCTTTGACTGTCTCGATCATGCCGGCGGTGACCACAGGGATGCCTTGCCGGCCGTCGGCTTTGATGGTCGATAGCGGTGATCGTTTTTTGAGTTCATCTTCGAACTGATCGAGCGGATGGCCAGACACGTAGACCCCAAGCAACTCCTTTTCCCAGATTAATTTTTGTTCCTTTGAGATTTCGTCAGTGGGGTAGAGGGTCAGGCCACCAACTTCTTCCATACCACCAAAGAGTGAGTCTTGGTTGGCTTCTTTTCCAGCGACTTGTTCTTTGTTGTATGACAGCATGACTTCGAGATTGCCATATAGGTGACTGCGCTGCTCAAACTGATCAAAGGCACCGGTGCAGATGAGCGCCTCCATGGATTTTTTATTTAATCCTCGATCGTGGATTCGAGTCAGAAAATCTTGTACAGATGCAAAGTGACCATTGGCTTTGCGTTCATTGATAATAAATTCAGCAATACCAGCACCAAAGTTTTTGATTGTAGTTAGTCCAAATCTGATAGTTTGTGTACCAGGTACTACCGAAAAATCCGCAAAAGATTCATTGATGTCTGGTGGTAACACATCAATTCCCATGCGTTCACACTCATGGATCGTGGCGTAAATACGTTCGGTGTCGCCCGAGTCGGCCGTGAGCACCGCTGACATGTATTCGACGGGGAAGTTGGCCTTCATGTAGGCAGTTTGGTAGGCAACCCGCCCGTACGAAGCAGCGTGGGCTTTGTTGAATCCATACGCCGCAAAAGGCTCGATCAACGTCCACAATTGCTCGGCTTTTTGCGGCGTCATGCCATTATCGATCAAGCCCTGGAATAGCTTGTCTTTTTCAGCCGCCATGACTTCGGGAATCTTTTTTCCCATGGCTTTACGCAGTTTGTCGGCCTCGAGCCAACTATAGCCAGCCAGTTTGATAGAGGTCATCATTACGTCGTCCTGGTAGGTGATCACCCCGTAAGATCGGTCCAAAATATCCTCGAGGCGGGGATCGAGATAGCTAACCAGCGCAGGGTTATGTTTACGTTCAATATATTGCGGAATCATTTCCATCGGTCCGGGTCGATAGAGTGCCACCATCGCGTTGATGTCGTGGATGGTGGTCGGCTTAAGTTGTTTCAAAAATGACGTCATTCCAGTACCGTTTAATTGGAACAGCCCCATGGTCTCGCCACGAGCTAGCATCTCGAAGGTGAGCGGGTCATCGAGGGGAATATTTTCGATATCAATATCAATATCGCGAATTTTCTTCACCCGCTTCACGGCATCTGCCAAAATCGCGAGGTTTTTAATCCCCAGAAAGTCGAATTTGAGCAACCCCACCCCATCTTCACCCACGCTATGCATTTCGTACTGGGTGACAAATTTACCGGTTTTCGAGTCGGGTTGAATCGGGACGTATTGATTAAGCGGTACTGGTGAGATCACCACCCCCGCAGCGTGCACTCCGATGTGACGAACTCGTCCTTCTATTTGTTTGGCCAAATCGATAACTTCGCGTGACTCCGCATCTTTTTTGTACAATTGTGCCAGCTCTTTTTCTTCCTGCATCGCTCGGTCAATAGTCATCGGGAAACCTTGTGCCCCCAGTGGGATTAATTTTGAAATGCGGTCACCAGTACTGTAACTATGGCCAAGGGCGCGCGCTACATCGCGCACGGCCGCTTTGGCCATCATGGTTCCAAAGGTACCGATTTGCGCTACTTTATCTTCACCGTATTTTTGCTTAGCGTATTCAATGATTTCGTCCCGGCGATTATCAGCAAAGTCCATGTCGATGTCAGGCGCTGACGGGCGCTCGGGGTTTAGAAATCGTTCAAAGGGTAGCTTATACTCCAGCGGGTTCACGTTCGTAATCCCCAGCACGTAGGTAGTGAATGACCCAGCCACCGATCCCCGGATGGTCGTCAGAATACCGCGTTCGCGTGCTTCGCGCAGCAAATCACCTACCACCAAAAAGTACTTAGCGTACCCCTTCATTTTAATCACGTCTAATTCGTAGTCTAGTCGAGTTTTAACTTCATTATCTTCGGGATCAAGACCACGCCAAGTGACACCTTCGTAAGCGGTAACGCACAGTTCGTCATCTGGTTCACGCCCACTGTCGATAATAAAATCGGGAAATACCCAAGCTTCCATACCGAGGGTAATTTCTACGTTGCACTGCTCAGCGATTTTGACGGTGTTGTGGAGCGCCGCTGGTGTATCAGCAAACCACTCTTTCATTTGAGCTTGGGTGGTGAAGGCAAAGTTTTCTGCTCCGTCGTGGTTCGATGCAGTATCAACCACACCGCCACTCTGGATTTTGATCATGGTCTCACGAGCCAGATGATCTTCAGGCTTCATGTAGTAAATGTCGTGGGCGGCAACCAGCGGCGTGTTGGTTGCAGTGGCTAGTTCTTTGATCTTCTCTTGATTTTCTTGGTGACCAAATATTTCCGGATGATGAGAGATTTCGAGATAACAGTCGGTACCAAAGGTCCGTTTGTACCAATCAAGCCGCTCAGCTGCTCGCTCGGGCAGCCTGTCCTTGAGCGCTTGGGCAACCTCACCCGCAAACGACGGAATGATGCAGATTAAGTCTTCTTTGTTCTGTTCAAGCAGTTCGTCGTCGATGCGGGGCTTATAATAAAAGCCCTCGGTGTTTGATTTGGTCACCAGTTCAATCAAATTTTGGTAGCCCTTAAAGGTTTTTGCTAGTAGAACCAGTCTTGATCGCGGACGGTCGGTTGGGTTTTCTTTATCAAAGCGGGTGCGCGGGGAGAGGAAGGCATCAAGGCCGAGGATCGGCTTGATCCCTTCGTTATGGCACGCTTGGTAGAAATCAATCACCCCGTACATTGCTCCGGCGTCAGTGATAGCCATGGCGCTTTGACCGTCAGCGGCCGCAGCGGCCGCTAGTTCTTTGGGGCGAGGTACGGCGTTTAAAAGCGAATACATCGAGTGAGTGTGCAGGTGCACAAACTCCGATTTGGCTGTAGGTGGGGTGGACGGTTCTGACATGGGGGTAGTATAGCACTCGCATGTTATTCGTTGCTATTGACGAAGCGCGCGGTTCTGAGCAAAAGCACCAGGTTTTTTTTGGGTGCTGTAGTCTAATTGATATGCTACTGTTTTTTGATGAAAAGTAAATGGATTGTGGGCGTGGATGAAGCGGGTCGGGGGCCGTTGGCGGGGCCGGTTACGGTGGGGTTAGTGATGGTGCCGGTTGAGTTTGATTGGGAACTGTTACCTGGAGTCACGGATTCTAAAAAAATCAGCGAGAAAAAGCGCGACCATATATACAAACGAGTACTTGAACTGTATGTGCAAAAGCGCCTGTCGTACGTCGTGAAATCTGTCTCGGCTGCTTCGATTGACAGTAAAGGCATCGCGCCAGCTATCAGGCGGGCGATTGCAGCGGGGATTAGTGATCTTGAGTGTGATCCGCAACATACTTGTATCAAGCTCGACGGGTCACTGCATGCGCCGGGGGAATATACACAAGAAACTATTATCAAAGGTGACGATAAAGAGCTGGTAATTGGCCTCGCGTCAATTATGGCCAAGGTGACACGCGACCGGTACATGACTGACCAAGACAAAAAGTATCCCATGTACGGCCTGGCACAGCATAAAGGTTACGGCACCAAAGCCCACCGTGAAGCGATCGCACAACACGGCTTTTCACCAATCCACCGCCGCAGCTATTGCAAGAACATTAAGTTGTTGTAGAATATTGGTCTACCTTCTCTTGTAGGTAGACCAAAGTACTCTATCGCTAAAGAAACTTAGTAAGGAATGAGAATGAGTCAAGAAGAGGGATGTGAAGCAGGTGGTGCGAAGCAACATAAAGTGAATCCGCTACCTGAAATAACGCAAGCAGTTGTTGAAACAATGATCGCTGTCGCCGTATGCGATGCTAGGAATCTCGATGATGCGATCTTCGGTCCCAATGTGCCGAGGATGTACGTCGCAGGAGAAGTCGTAGACGGAATTTTGATAGCTACGTTTGCACAAATGGTAGGCCTTGAAAATCCGACGCCAAGCGAAATTTTCGCTGCCGCCGACGAGTATCTTGGACGGTTTATGCAAAAAGCAGCTTAGGTCTGGGGTTCGAACACAGACCTTGGCTCACGAGCTAAGTACATCAGTTTGGTCAGTATGACCGTAGGGCCAGCAGTCGTCGGCGACGACTAGCTGGCCCTTGTTACGTCTACTCATCCTTGATTGCTTGCAAAATATCCTTCATCTGCTATAGTTCTGGCCACTAATACAAATATCTATGGTAATCCGAATGCGTCACACGCGGTCACACACCGCCAATCGTCGATCTCATCACGCGCTTAAAGCGCCGACATTAGCTGTGTGTAGTAACTGCGAATCACACCACCGCCCACACCACATGTGTCAAGAGTGTGGCTTTTACAAAGGTCGACTCGTGATCGATATGAAAGCAAAAAATGAAGCACGAGCAGCCCGAATGACCGCTAAAAAAGAAGCAATCAAAGGACAGCAAGCTGATGAAGCGGCAGAGGATAGTGCAAATGCTATTCCTGGAGAAGGATCAGACGTCCCACCAGAAAACGTCAAGGCTGGTAAGTCTGCTGTTGTAGATGCTCCTGAGATGGCTAAAAGTAAAGGAGCAACTCCACGAAAAGAGCAGTCTGCTTAATCCCCAAAACACCGCTTGCAGCGGTGTTTTGTCACGCACACTCTGGTAGAGTATAGACAGTAATAGTTTAGTACATTTCGTAGTATGGCAAATCGACATTTATCCCGTAGTATTGTTCTCCAATCACTTTTTGAGTGGGACCTTAATGGATTAGAGAAAAAAGCCGTTCACGAAGTACTCGAACGCAACGTCACAGAATTCGCACCAAACAAAACCGACACTCCATTCATGGAGAAGTTGTTAGACGGTGTCATGGCCAAACAGACCGAAATCGACTTAGTGATCGAGAAAGCTGCGCCAGAATGGCCAATCGACCGAATCTCACCGGTAGACCGCAACATATTACGGCTCGGTCTCTACGAACTTTTGTTTTCTGATCGTTCAGAAGTACCAGCTAAAGTGGCGATTAATGAGGCAATCGAGCTGGCCAAGCAGTTTGGGGGCGATAATAGCAGCCGGTTTGTAAACGGTGTGCTGGGGGCTGTCTACAAAGAAATCGGTGAACCAGGTAAAGATGATCAGGGAAATAAACGCAAAAAACAGGTGCCATATGAAGAAATGCCTATCCAGCGCCTGGCTGGGGCAGTGGTGTACGCCGAGCATGAAGGACAAATGTATCTGGCCTTGGTACATGACATTTTTGGTCATTGGACACTTAGTAAAGGAAAGATTGAAGACAACGAGACAGTCGAAGAGGGTGCGGCTCGAGAGCTTAAGGAAGAGGTTGGTCTTGATATTACCATTGAAGCTGAATTAGGTAATAACGAATACGTCGCTAGTAATCCAGAACTAGGTAAGGTGCGTAAGCAGGTACACTACTACCTCGCGTCAGCTCCGTATACAGATCTAGTGCTAGAGCAAAAAGGTGGGTTGGATGATGCTAAATGGTTTAAGGTCGCAGAGATCCTTGAACTCAATTTCTACGAAGATATTCTACCAATTGTGACCAAAGCCATCACCATGCTTGTCGGCCGAAGCAGTAAATAGTACTATCTTCTAACTATAACAACACAGATAGATATGGCAGATTACGAACCAAATACTGATTTAGATAAATTACAATCAATCATCGGTGCAACTTTTGTTGACCTTGATTTGTTGCGCTCAGCAGTGACGCACCGGTCCTACCTTAATGAACACAAAGAAGTGACCTGGGATCACAATGAACGCCTCGAGTTTCTTGGTGATGCTGTGCTGGAGCTGGTGGTCACAGATTTCTTGTATAAGAAATACCCAGAAAAGCCAGAAGGGGAACTGACTGCGGTACGAGCAGCGTTGGTAAACACCGCCTCGCTCTCGGCTGCGTCAGAACAACTGGGGGTTAATGAGTTTTTGATGATGTCCAAAGGTGAAGCCAAAGACATCGGACGGGCTCGTCAGTACATTTTAGCCAACACCTTTGAGGCGTGCATTGGTGCGCTGTATATGGATCAGGGCTACGAAGTAGCAGCAGAGTTCATTGCAGCTAATTTATTTCCTAAAACAGAAAGAATTGTAAAAGGTCGGTTGTGGCAAGACGGCAAAAGCCGATTTCAAGAACTCGCTCAAGAGCACGAGAATGTCACACCAATCTACGAAACTATCGCGCAAGAAGGACCAGATCATGATCGCGTGTTTACCGTAGGGGTTTTTCTCAAAAAACAAAAGATCGCCGACGGTGTTGGGCGGTCAAAGCAAGAAGCTGAACAAGCAGCTGCTGTCAAAGCGTTGGCAGCAAAGGGTTGGATCGACACCTAGCATGCTAGAATAATTGGTAATGAACAAAGCAATACGGGGATTTACTCTAATTGAACTGATGGTGGTGATAGCCATTATAGGTATCCTGGCTACGGTAGTGTTTGTCGGTGCTGGCCCAGCTGGTAAACAGTCACGCGACACACAGCGACAAGCTGATTTACGTGACGTGCAAACCGCACTCGAGCTGTACGAAAATAGGTATGGTCGGTATCCCGAAGGGTGTAATCTGGCCGAAACATGGTCAGGCCAGGCTGGTTCAAGTGACGCGTGCGGCACTCCAGGTGAACCGTATATTTTAGGAAGTGTCGGTAACGCTGATCCAGCTGACGATCGGCCCTTTGCCGAATTTATGGTCAATCTACCGACCGATCCGAAAAAAGTAAATGGTAATGAAGGGTACGTGTATACAACAAATGCTGATGGTTCTGTATATAAGTTCATGGTTAAAAACACTGTGGAATCAGAAACTGTAACGGACAACCATCCGTTCAAAAGTTGCGGGGATGGTTGTGCTACTACAATATCTCATTGTCAGACTGGCAATGCTCAATTCGAGTCATCGTACGCTGTATGGGGAGGTATTGACGCACCGTCTATAGATAGTACCCCTGCAGAAATTGAACAAGATACCGAAGACATCATCTGCGCAATACCATAAAACAAGCGGGATAACTTATAAAAAGAGGTGCTGGGTAAGTGGTAATATACTAGTATGAGTAACACCCTAAATCGCGCTGGCTTTACCCTGATTGAAATAATGGTAGTGATCACCATCATTAGTATTTTGACGTCGGTGCTTTACGTTAGTTTTAACGCAGCCAGAGAAAACTCAAGAGATCAGGTGCGGCAATCCGACCTCAAACAACTGCAGCTCGCAATCGAGTTGTACAAAGCCCAGAATGGTAGTTATCCAGACAGTGGTTGTGGTGCGGCTGATTCACACTTTGCAGGACCGGGTCCAGCCGCTCCGGGCAACTATACCTCCTGCAGCGATTGGATTGATGGGTTAACACCAGAATTCATAGCCGAATTACCATCAGACCCCACTTCAGAATCGGAAACTGGCAAGGGTTTTTATTACCGATCTGATGGCAGTAAGTACAAGATTCTCGTAAAAAATTCTGTCGAAAGAAATTTTATTACTTCCTATAATCAAAATTTTGCTCGCTGCCCAGGTCCAAGTGGTAACGCAGCTTGTCCTGCAGGTACTGCTCCAGGATCCGAAAATACATACGCACTCTATTCATTTGGTGCTGAACGCTGGTAGACATGTATTTAAAAGAACTAACAATCAATGGATTTAAGTCCTTTGCAAAAAAAAGCGAGCTTGAATTCTCGACCCCGATTACCGCTATTGTCGGGCCTAATGGTTCAGGTAAGAGTAATGTCGCAGAGTCATTTCGATTTGTACTGGGCGAACAGTCAGTCAAGTCACTGCGCGGCAAGCGTGGCGAGGATTTGATCTGGGGTGGGTCTGATGCATCGGCGCGAGGTAATCGGGCTAGTGTTGAGGTGTTGTTTGATAACAGCTCACGAGCTTTTACGCTTGATTTTGACGAAATTAAAGTCGAACGCGTGGTATACCGTGATGGTCAAAATGAATATAAGATCAATGGCTCGGTAGTGCGACTCAAGGATGTGCACGAATTGTTGGCTAGTGCGCATATCGGATCAACTGGGCATCATATCATCTCTCAAGGGGAAGCAGACCGCGTGATCACGGCCGGCGCGAAAGAGCGTCGCGAAATGATCGAAGATGCGCTTGGTCTCAAGGTGTATCAAATCAAAAAGCAAGAAGCCGCCCGCAAGCTGCATAAAACGCAAGAGAATATCACGCAGGTAGAGTCACTCCGCCGCGAAGCAGCACCCCATTTAAAATATTTAAAAAAGCAGGTTGACCAGGCAGAGCGATCGCTGGCCGTACAGGCAGAACTCAAGACCGCTTATGCCGAGTACCTCAAACGAGAAGACGTGTACGTAGCGCTGCGTAGCGATACACTCACCAAAGACAGGCAAACCCCAGCGGCCACGCTAGAGGAGACCTTCGAGACTATCAAGCGACTCAAAGATAAACTTGCGTCAGCCGCCGATGAACAAGACACCACGGATCGTGACGCAGCTGATCAGGCACTACAGGCAGCGCGAAGCGAACGGCTGCAGGTAGAGCGAGCACTGAGTACCCTAGAGGGTCAAATTTCACTCTTATCCAAACGCATTGAGGCGGAAGCAAACAAACAACACACGCTTCCGGCTCTGATTGATCGCAGTAAGTTAGAATCACTGATCGATCGCATCAATGATGACGCCCAAAAGGCATTGAGTAGTGGTGGTGCTGATATGATACAGCAGACGCTACGCGACGTGCTGCAGCAACTCACCCAGTTTATAGATCGACAGGAAGTCGTCACTACTGATGTATCGGACGCGGATGAGGCTGAGTTGCAAAAGCTACAAAAAGAACTCTCTGGCGCGGAAACCCTCGTTGAACAGGCAACTCAAGCAGAACACACCGCCGCCAAGACACTCGAAGCTGCTCAAGAGGCACTCGCCGCGGAGTCAGCTCAAAACCATGACGCTGAACGAATGCTCTTTGAAGCGCTTGGCCAAGAGCGAGAATTGCGTCAGACACTGGCTACGATCGATACCGAGTTGCAGGTGCTCGAACGCGATCGGGTTGATTTTAAAAACGAGTTACAAGAGGCTGTGACGCTCATTGGTCGTGGTGCGATGGAATACTTTACGTACACAGTTCAAGACGCCCAAGGGCAGGGTGTTAGCGACACACAGATTTTAGAGGAAGATCGGTCAGCTCAACGTGAACGTCAACGTGCACTCGAAAAATTGAAAATTCGCCTTGAAGAACTCGGAGTCGGCGCCACCGATGATTTGCTTAAGGAATATAAGGACGCCCAAGAGCGCGACGCCTTTTTAGCCAAAGAATTAGAAGATTTGCGATCATCCGTACACAATCTAGAATCCTTGATTAGTGATATGGATGCGCAGCTACAAGAGCAGTTTGTCGCTGGGATTGATAAAATCAGCACGGAATTCAATCGTTTTTTTGCGTTGATGTTTGGTGGAGGAGAAGCAGTGTTAGAGCGAGTCAAACTTAAGACTTCCAGTGATGATGAAGCAGAGTCTGAACATAAAGAAGAGGGGGTTGAACTGAAGGTCTCGCTGCCAAACAAACGAGTCAAAGGACTGCAGATGCTTTCTGGGGGAGAGCGGGCGCTAACATCCATTGCATTGATCTTTGCTATGAGTCAGGTCAATCCACCGCCATTTATTATCCTGGACGAAACCGATGCTGCGCTCGATGAAGCAAACAGTCGCCGGTACGGAGATATGATCGAAGCCTTGGCGCAAAAGTCACAGCTAGTGTTGATTACTCACAACCGCGAGACGATGAGCCGAGCTGGGATACTCTACGGAATAACTATGGGTGGAGACGGAGTCTCAAAAGTGTTGTCAGTGAAGTTTGATGAAGCTTCAGTAAATGCTAAGTAGTGATGGGTAACATGTAAGCCGGCACCTGATGTCCGGTTTACATGTTACATAATTTTTCTTTATACAAAGACACGTATCTTTTGGGGTCTTTGCGGGTTACGTTCTGATGTATGTACATGCACCACATCAACCCTAAACATTAGCTTAATGGAAACAGAAATACCTACTGCACAAGCTCAAAATCCAGTTGCCGGTCATCTTTGTCGGCTCGGATTAATTTTACTCGCACTTCGTCTCCGAGTCGGTAGATCTTGCCGGTTTGCTTACCCTTAATTCGGTACTTACCCGCTTCGTGTTCAAAGTAGTCACCCTTGATACTGGATAGTTTGATCATTCCGTCTGCCAAGGTGTCTTCTTCTTGGACGTAGATACCCCAGTCGGCGACACCACTGATGACACCGGTGAATTCTTCGCCAATTTTGTTCATCATGTATTCGACTTGCTTGAACTTAATCGAGTCGCGCTCGGCGGTAACGGCTTCCATTTCGCGGAAGGAGCACTGGGTACAAATTTGTTCGAGCTTGCTACTTTCTTTTGGTCCGACCTGGGTACCATCAAGGTGCTTGCGCAAGAGGCGGTGGGCCAGGAGGTCGGGATACCGGCGGATTGGTGAGGTAAACTGGGTGTAGAACTTAAAGGCAAGTCCAAAGTGACCGATGTTTTTTGTCGTGTATACCGCCTTGGCCATAGTTCTGATGGCTGCGGTGCTGATGAGATTCTCTTCTGGTTTCCCTTCGACAGCGGCCATCAGTTGGTTGATTGCTTTAGCACTGACGACACCGTCATTAGTCTCGAATTCATACCCCAAGGCGCGGACAAAAATTCCGAGTTCTTCGATTCGATCTACGTTTGGATTATCGTGAACTCGGTAGATAAACGTCAAATCAGTGTCAGCTTCCTTGGCTTTTTTATCGATCGAGGTCGGGACTTGTCGGTTAGCCAGGAGCATGAAATCTTCAATCATCATCATGGTCTCGATGCGGTCTTTTTTATAAGCCCGGATTGGGGCGCCTCGCTCATCGAGTTCAAACTTCACCTCTGGTTGTTCAAAGACAACCGCTCCGGCAGCATAGCGTTTTTTGCGCAGTTTGCGACCGAGCGTCATCATGGTATTCAGCTCGTCGTAGTATTCTCCAGCGCCAGCATCAAGAATTTGCTGGGCGTCTTGGTAGCTAAAGCGCTTGTCCGAGTGAATGACAGTCTGTCCGTACCAGGCGTCAACCACCTCTGCCTCTGGAGAGAGTTCAAAGATAGCTGAAAAGGCGAGTCGGTCTTCATCTGGGCGTAGTGAGCAGAGGTCATTAGAAAGAATTTCTGGGAGCATGGGGATCACTCGGTCTACTAGGTAGACTGATGTGCCACGTTCGCGAGCCTCCAGATCAAGCGCATCACCTTCAGTGACATAATGCGACACATCAGCAATGTGGATTCCGATTGACGTATTTCCATTAGGAAGCGTCTCAACCGAAAGCGCATCATCGAAGTCTTTGGCATCGTGCGGGTCGATGGTCATGGTAGTGATCCCGCGCACATCGCGTCGTTTTGGGTCCTGCAGAGCCTCAGCAAAAATCTGGTCTTGTCGATCGTACAGATCCTGAGCCGCTTCCTGGACTGAGGGAGGGAAGTTTGTGGTAAACCCGCCAGAGCGAATTATGGCTTGCATTTCGGTCTCGTGGTCTCCAGCGTGGCCCAATACTTCTACGATTTTCGCAATTGGGTCGGTGTGCGGACTAGTCCAGCTTTCGATTTCGACCACCACTTTCATTTCTAAATCGTTAGCCGTCGCGTTAGGCAACAAGGGACGAATGTGAATCCGGTTGTTGTCAGGTGACAAGTAGCGCAGGTTTTTCCCGCCAACCTCTTTTTCCGTAACGACACCAATCAGTTCGCGGTGTGCGACGTGGGTGACTTTGGTAACTTTTGCGTCTTGACGTCGACCAAGTACGGCTGGTTTGAGTTCGATTTCAACCACGTCGCCATCAAGGGCAAATCCGAGATCTTCTTTATTGACAATAATATCTTCAGCGTAGTCTTCATGCTTAACAAAGCCAGTTCCTTTTCCACGGACAAGAATTTGTCCTTCTATAGTTTTGGTCATATGCGATGCAGTATACCAGCTCTGTGCCGACCCTGCAGCCTGAGCTCTAGTGCACACTTGGATGTTCACGGACTTGCTACAGGCACTCCATCCCCGCGGACGCACCAGAGCTCAGGCAGCAGGGCCTCTGTAGAAGCGCATCAGGCTTACAATCCACCGACAAAAGAAGTGGAGGCAGAGGGCGGGCTTTGCAACGTCGGCGGGGACGTAGTGCCAGGAAAAGTCGGTGGACATCCGAGCCTGTTGCAAAGCCCGCCCGCTACCGGAACCCCACCACCTATCTATCTATTGCAATATTACTAACTTCTGGTAAGATTCGCGCACTATGTTAATGATGCGTTTACAACGAGTTGGTCGAAAGAACGACCCTGCCTACCGTATTGTCGTAACCGACAAACGAACGGGTGTTAATAGCGACAAGCACGTCGACCGGATTGGCTCATACAATCCAAAACTAAGCACGATTATTTTGGATAAAGATAAAGCCAAAGAATGGTTAGCTAATGGTGTACAGCCATCGGTTACTATGCACAATATTCTGGTATCAGAAGGCGTGTTGGATGCAAAGAAAATTAACCCACTATCAAAGAAATCACCTATCATTGATCACGAAGCGATCAAGAAAGCTGAAGAAGAAGCGGCCGCTAAAGCCGAAGCTGACAAAGCAGCAGCAGAAGCCGCAGCCGCTGTAGAGGAAGCTCCAGCAGAGGAGGAAGCGTCATCAGAAACCGAGACTCCAGCCGAAGAAGCACCGGAAACTCCCGCTGTAGAGGAAGCGTCAGCTGAAGAAGCTTCAGTCGAAGAAGCAGAAGATAAGTAAAATACTGAGCGTAGCGAGTATATTTTAATTAGTTCCGAATTTGCTCATTTCCTAGCGCAAATTACTGGAACGACCGAAGCCTACAAAACTCTGTTTACGAGAGATGTGATTCTTTTGCACGTACTGGCGTTGACCAGGCCGTGCTTTTCTCGTATTGTTTTAGTAGCAACGCACATGTTAGTGTCGCATGCTTATACATAACGATAAGAAATGAATATGGAACAGCACGAAGATAAGCAATTTCTGGAACACGTCGTAAAATCTCTGGTGGATTATCCCGACTCAGTGGTTATAAACCGCACGGTGGATGAGATGGGCGTATTATTGACACTCGATGTTCACGCCGATGATATGGGTAAGATTATTGGCCGTAGTGGGAATACCGCCAAAGCAATC
>Ga0306910_1000353_pt1 | contig 24606 bp, 20 predicted proteins | sample AntRauMFilla2698_FD_190438 | JGI IMG/M metagenome (GOLD analysis project Ga0306910, IMG submission 190438) | Saline lake microbial communities from Rauer Islands, Antarctica - Metagenome Filla 2 #698 (v2) (version 2) | ecosystem: Environmental > Aquatic > Non-marine Saline and Alkaline > Saline ... | reverse complement strand
ATTCGTGAGACCTCCGTGGTCAGAGTTCGCATCGATGCGGTCGTTGAGGTCACGGATGTGCTGAAACAGGGGAACGCTCACCACTGTAGTACCAGAGTCGTGAGCCTGTGCTCCGCCCGCGCTGCCCGGTAGTCCCCGGTCACCCGTGGAAGAGCACACGAACGATGACCCGCCCCACGTCCCGTCAGCGAGGACCACCTCCCTCTTGGTGTCGTTGTCAGGGTCGATGACGAGGTAGGCAGGGGACGCCAGCACCGATCCGTTGTCATCTACCGCGAACGTCAGATCACTAGCACCGACTGAAGCAGTCAGTGTAGTTGAGAAGAAGTTCTCAACGGTGGTTTCTATGTTGGTCACAGTGTTACCTCACTTCTGCCGAACAGTCCACGGCCCCACTGAGTTGCACCGAACACGCTGTTCGTCAGCAGAGGATTAGTTGCAGGTCGTTCAAGACCTCGGAACACTACCTGCGTGAATCGGGTGACGCCTCCTCTACGATAAGAGGTCTGGATTGGAGTAGCCACCTGTAGCACTGCCCCTCTCCACTTCTTATCTAGGGAGAAGATCTCCAACTCCAGAGCCTGACCTTCTAGAGCACGAAGTGCAGTGTAGATGTCGTCGCCGTACCCCGCTACCCGCGTAGGCCCTCGGCCCGGTCTGCTGATCGTGTCGCTAATATTGATGGTCAGCGTTATCTCCTCGTCTGACAGAGGAGGCAGAGCGCGCAGTGCGTACGAGCGCAGCGCCGGGTTTCCTGAGAAGTCAAGACGCACCGCTAGGTAACGGCTCTCGGCTGCCACGATGGGAGTAGCAAGGTCAGTGTCGTTACGGAACACCTTGAGCCCGGTCCACCCTGCTCCCATAGGACTGTCGAGTGCGGAGGGATCTTCTGTGAAGTACGCGGTAATCGTACCACCGCCCGTGTAATCACCTGAGACTCGCAGGCTTTTCCACACCTTCTCGTTGGCAGTGAAGAAGTCGACGAGGGGGCCGATGAGAGTGGCCGACTCTACTGTCGTGGTGCTCTCACGGTAGACGCCGCCTTCTGCAGTGAAGATCCAGAAGCGACCACCCGCTTTGATGATCTCAGTGGCACTCGTGCCTGTGATCCCGTCAATGAACAGCGTTGTAGAGAGACGACCAGTGCCCAGACGGTACGTCCAGATGTCTAGGTCATCAGAGTACAACTTGTCAGAGAGTCCGAAGAAGACAGAGTCACGCTCTGTCAGTGAGATGTTCTCTGGTACCTCTTCCTCTGTCAGGTCAAACCACTCTCGCTCCACGGAGAGATTTTCCAGAACACCATCGGTGCCCAAGTCCCCCACCCAGAAGCGAGCCACGAACCCGTCTCCGTCTTCCTGACGAGTCAGCACGAACACCTTGCCGTACAGAGCACCGATGCCCACGCACTCTTCCTGTGCGAAGGTGGTCTGACCAGAGAGCGACAGGTTTGTGCCGTCAAACGAGAAAGCGTAGATCACACCGAAGCGAGACGCAGCCAACACAAACTGGCCTGCGTCTACTACGTCAGTCCACTCATCCCCACTAGACAGAGTGACGAGCGGAGTCTTTGAGTCTGTACCCTCAGGGTCTTCGTACAGACTCACACCATCGCTGGCAATGATGCGGTTCTTCGCACGCCACAGGCGCACGATGTTAGAGTCACTCCACTGTGTGAAAGTAGTAACCCCGGTGTCGTTCCACAACACCTGCAAACCTGTGGCTGCGTAGATCGTGCCACCCAGAGAGGCGACATCCTCAATGTCATTGGATGCACCGGTAGACACAGAGGCGGTAGTTGGGGGACTGTCAGTCAGGTTAGTGATGCGTGTCAGGTCAGTACCACCAGTAGTGACCCACAGATCAGTGCCGTCGTACACGGCCCGCTCGACAGGACTAGGCGCAGACACTGGGGGAGCGATGATCTCCTCCATGGCGTTGACCATATTTACGTCACCGTTGGTGTTGATCTTTAGACCCTTGGAGAACCAGTACGAAGAAGGTGCGTCACTGGGGTTGTCACGACGGTGGGCGTAGCGCAGACCAGAGCCTCCTTCGAGAGAAGTCTGGCTGTAGGTCCGCCCCACCTCGTCAGTGAAGTCCTCAGGGTTCACGGCAGTGCTGACAGTTGGGACCTGAGAAGGCTGGCGGGTGATCTGCACACCGGGAGACTCCTCGTTCGAGACCAGCCGTAGCAGGTTGTCCCCGAGGCGTGCGTCAAAGCCCCACTGCTGCGGGTTGCTGACGTTCGAGGTGGTGGGGACAACCATGCGTTACGTCCTTGCCTGTGAGCGGAAAGAACTAGTGAACGTCGTGACAGCCGGGTACTCCTGCTTGAGGCGCTTGGCAGCCTGCTCAATCAGATCATCTCGCCTTGCCAACATGCGAGACTGGAGTGCAGAAGATGTTCCAGCAGGTGAGCCGATGTCGTCCTCGCTAATCCAGTCTCTGAACAGGCGTGACGGGTCGATGTACCCCACCATCCGTGCAGCAGCACCGAACATCAAGATCTGAACCCAGTCTTCATCGACACTGATAGACGACAAGGTCACAGTCTCGTTCTCAGGGCGAGTGAAGTGCTTCTTGAACGTGGCGTAGACAGTCCGCCCCTCCGGGATGTCCTCTGTCACCATCGCCCTGCCGGTAGCAGAGGGCGGGTAGTTCTTCACGATGTACCCGGTGCCCGAGCGCGGTCGGGTGTCCGAGGCCATCCACGTCAACTGAGCGATGCCGGCTGCGCTGGCGTCGATGTCAGTCGGTGTGTGAGAGGACGTGAAGGTCTGGGTCTCCAGCGCCCAGAGCGCCGGGTACAGGCCCACGATCTCGTCAGCCACAGCGTCGAACGCAGAGCGCCGGGGGTAGGAGGGCAGCAGCACCACCAGCGACGACGCAGCGTGGGCCACAGCCTGCGTGCCGGCGAACCCCCTCGTCACCGTCAACGTGTCGTTGGTGAACGAGAGCACGAACATCTGCTCAAGGCCCACCTCCACCACCACGCCGGGGCTGAGCAGGCTCTGCTCGTCAGGGGCCAGCGTGTCCACGTTGATCTCGAACGAGGTCGAGGAGTCATCGAGTAGCGCAGTCAGCGCAGCGTAGGCCGGCTGCTGCCATGCGGGCTGGAGGAACTCTCGATACAGCCTGTCGAGAATGTCGCTGATGGTTGTCACGAGATTGTCCCTTCGGATCAAGTCAATCTTATCTGACGTTTAGCCGTGGGTCGAGGACAACACGGTTAGGTTGCGCAGATATCTGCGCGTGTGCCGTTGTCTGCGAGGTAGTCCGGAGCGGCATCGAGCATTCCGTTGCCGACAGAGCGTGCCATACATCATCCTCTCAGGATGGAGTGACTGCGTACTTAGACGAACCCTGATTCGGGTACGTGTTAGCGTCCTTGGTTTCCATGTAGCGCTTGGCGCTGGAACCCTGACTGGGACGATAGTCAGCAGGAGTTGGGCTGGTAGCCATGATGTGCTCCTATGTGAAAGTGCAGAGGGGTCCTCCCCGGCCCCCCCTGCACTGTTCAGTTAATCCTCCCCGGCCCCCCCTGCACTGTTCAGTTAACCGGCCCGAAGATCGTCTGCATCAACGTGATAACAGCATCACGCAGTGCCTCCGCTTCTGCATCGGTAGGGGTGCCCGAGAAGGTCAGAGCGTTGAGAGCGGCCACCTGCTCGGCCACCTCACGTCTGATCTCTGGAGGGATGGACAGTCGATTTGCTGCCATGTCAAGACTCCTCTCAGGAAGTAGCGAGGCCGGTGATGGAACCGTGCCACAACTCGGGGCCGTACATCAAGCCGATCTCGCCGTACAACTGGAAGTTCCATGCGGAACCAGTCTGAGCGAGGGGCTCCACGAAGACCAGACCCTTGCCGGGGATGGCGAGGTGGGTCGGCGTGAGGTGCGCCATGTCCAGCATGAGGATGTCGTCCGTCGGCAGGTAGCGGTCGTAGACCACGCCAATGCGCGCGAAGTCCGTCTCGATCTGCTCGATGCGAACACCACCCACGTTACGCGACTCGGGCGCGTAGCCGTAGATGTTGCTGATCTGCTGACGCTGGTAGGCGTTGGCGAACAGGACCACGTTGTCGAACGGCGCACCGGAGTTCGCCATCTCACGGAGCAGTTCATCGATCTGATCCTTGGACAGGGCCGCCGCGCCCGCCGCCACCGTGTTGGTGGTGATCGCTGACAGCATCCCGCGCGAGGTCCGCTCGGTTGCGTTGTCAGTCGGCTTGGCGTAGGTGCCCTGCAACATCGTGAACTCGATGTCGCGCGCCATGCGGCGCAACTTGAGCGTCCGCTGACGGTTCAACTCGTCCACGACGGAGTTGGAGCCGATCACGTCCAGCGAGTCGGAAGCGAGGTTGCCGGTAGCGGCCTGCTTGGTGTAGGTCACCGAGAAGCCGTACTGGTAGATCTGCTTCACGTTCGACACCTCGGCGCGGTCCCGCTCCTCGTAGGACGGGTCAGCACCTTCCAGCGCAGCGGTCTGCGCGGCGGCGTTGTTGTCATCGGTCTGCCACACGTCCTCCTTGGAGGAGTTGGCAACGCCACCCGTGATTCCGCCGATCATGGCGAGGAGAGGGGTGTCGTAGGGAGTGATATGGTACAACTCCCCGACGTAGTTCGGGAGGTTGAAGGTTGTTGCGGTGCCGGAGACGGCAGCCATGGGTTACTCCTATGGGACTAGGTCACCCTACGCCGTGGCGCTTCTGGGTGATTGCGAGCAGTTCGGCGTCCTTGAGACGTGCAGACTCCGTCCAGTCACCTTCAGAAGAAGCCTTTTCGGCCTCCTGCATCCGGTTCCGGGGAGGCGGCGCCGACCCCACGCTGCCCAGTGCTGTCATGCGCTGCTGCGACTCGCTGACGCCCGGAGCCTGTGGCTGCCAGTCGTACTCGTCTCGTGCGAAGGTGGCAATTGAGTCGGGGCTGATTTCACCGTCGTAGGTGCGATAAACCGCCTTGCCGATACCCTTCTCCGGGTCGAGTCCCGCCTCCTTGAAGGCGGACAACTTGGTGCGAGCACTGAGGGCCTCGTTCTCGGCCTTGAGAGCGTCGATCTGCTCCCTCATGCGCTTGACGTTCGGGCTCTCGCCCGTCTGGTCGTCGGTGGTGCTGGCGTTCTCGTTGGACATGATGTCTTCCTCTGCGCTGTCTGACACCTTAGAGGGGTAGGTGCCGTGCGTGGTTGTAGGTGAACGGGGGCTGCTCGCCCTTGGCTGCTGGCGTTCTCGGTGGGCGGTGCTGAGAACGTGCTAACGGTCTGACCTAGTGACCGGAGGGGCCGATCTAACGGCTCGCCCTCATGAACAGTGTCACCGGAGCCCACGACGAGTCGCAAGGCCCGTAAGCGCGTTGCCCTCCTGCTGGACCACTCCTCGGCTACGGGAGAACGCTGACTGCTCCCGACCGATCAACTGCTCGATACGAGTGCGGTCTTGATCGTTGCCCAGCAAGAGCGCGTTTTCGAGCGAGGAGAGGCCGAACTGCTGCCCCTGTCCCTCGTACACGCGGGCCAGACCACTCAACTGGCGGGTGCGACGCCGGGCGGTGCCGTAGAAGTTCTGGGCAGCGCCGATGTCCACCCCTGCCTGCTCGATGAGGGTGTTGACTCGCTCCGACGAACGCTCGATGCCGTACTGGGCAGCGGTGCCGCGCACCTGTGCGATGTCAATGCGCCGCTCCAGCAACTCACGCCCAACACCCTCGGGGTCGAGCGCCGTAGCCAACAGTCCGGAGTTGCTCATGTCGGAGATGCCAGACTCTTCCGCGAACGCGCGGCGGATGTCCTCACCTCTCTGGTTGATCTCAGTGCTGATAGCGGAGACTCGTGACTCGAACTCACGAGCCGACACCTCTCCCGAAATCAACTCGCCGTATCTCTGACCGAAAGCACTGGGGTTCAGCCCCCGCATGCTCAGCGTGTTCTTGAACTGCTGGACTGTGGACAGATACTCGTTCTCCGATAGACGGAGCGTTCCGTCCTCACGACGATTGCCCACGAAGACTCGGTCGTACTCAGTCTTTCCCGACCCGTTACGCACCTCCTGCAACGCCAGCGCCGTGTCACCAAACTCGATAAACGCCTGCTGGTACACGCTGAGCAACTGCTCACTGGCCCACGGCAGCGCCATCTTGGCGGTCTGCATCGCCAATTGAGGGTCAATGGCGTAGGGGTCGTTCTCTTCCTCTCTCACAGAAGGAGTGTAGTTGGAACCTCCCGGTCCGCGTCCCGTGGGGTCAGGACGCATCCTGCCCATGCCCTCACGCTCGCGCCGAGCCTCTAGCGCCTGCTCCAGATCAGAGATGGACGCACCCTCGACGTTCATCCAGTACCGCACTGACTGACTCTCAGCACCGGAGTTGGAGAATCCGTACTCTCTACGGATCTGCTCCACCATCTGTCGTGTCAGTGGACCCGCCATTAGCTACCTCCCACTACTTGGCCTCCAAAGGAACTGTTCGCCCCTCTAGCCATCTCGTTGACCACGCGACCTACGCCACGCTTCAGCCCCTCTTCACGCAAAATCTGCCCTGCGTTATTGGAGTCGTTCGCCCGAATCACACGGTCAAGGACAGCGTAGTCGCCGTCATTGCCGGGGATGCGCCCCCACGTCTGCTGCATCTGGTTCTCCCAGACACGCGAGATGTCTCGATACGTCAGGCTGCTATTTTCATACTCCGGATACAGGGCCATGCGCGAGCCCTTCAACTCCTCGATGAGATCGGCCTCTGCGTTGGGGTCGTCCATGATGAGCCCGGCCCATCGCTCCAAGTCCTGCTCAGTCCATCCGCCAGAGTGGTGAGGACCGATCCACTGCTCAACCAGATCCCTCACGCTGTTAGCCTGCAACTTGAGACTCTCAACGTTGATGCCCTGCGTGAACTCCACAACGTCTTCATCGAGCATCTGTGCCGCATTGCCGTAGGGGTTCGCAATGCCCTCGACAGTCATTCGCCACTTGGCTTCGTTGAACTGCCCCCTCGTGAACTTATCGGCCACGAAGTTGACCAGTCCGTTGTTGGGGTTGCGGATGCCTGCCTCCTCCATCAACTGACGAGTCTGCTGCCGGTTGGTAAGGTGGAAGTTGTCGTACTCTTCCTCCGTCATACCAGCGGTGTTGGCGATGTACTGAACCTGCTCACGCGAGCGCGAGCCGAAGTATTCAGTGCTCTCCAACTCCGACACTGTTACGTCCCTGCCTTCCAAGAAGGCAGAGGTCATGGTGGCGAGCACCTCGTCGTCTTCCAGCCACGGAGAGAGCAACTTCTCCGTCTCGACCTGACGCTCCCAGATCTCATCCCACGAGTCACCCAGCGAGGCATCCAGCCACGAAGTCGTGCCGATGTCGAAGGCACGACCCTTCGCAGTCGCCTCACTCATGCTCGCGTACTTCTTCGGAGCGGGCACTCCCTCGGGGAACGCATAGTTGAGGGCCTCGTCTGACGGGAACGTGTAGATAACGTACGGATCGTTGTCCTCCTCGCCCACCTTGTAGGCGACCGCCGTCTCGTTGCCGATCTTCCACACCTCACCGTCTCCGGGGATGCCGTTCCACGACGGAGCGTTGTTGATCGCGCCCCCGCCCGGAGGCTGTGAGCCGCCGCCTACGCCGCCAGAGCCGCCGCCGCCTACGCCGCCAGAGCCGCCGCCCCTTGGAGAGCCGGGCGTGGCCGTGCCTGCGGGGCTGTCCTCTGACGTGACAGACGACGGCATCCCCCGGTCCGCGTAGGCAGCCATGCGCTTGGAGTAGGCATTCATGCCCCGCTCGCCGCCGAACGCGGGCGCGCGCTCCCCGGCGCTCGACCCAGAGCCTCCGCTGTCGCTGACACTGGTGATCGACCCGTCACTGTTGATGTCGGCAGTGAGGCCGATGTCGTCAGCAAGAGTGTTGCCCGTACCCCTGCGTCGGTCTTGGAACGACGGAGGGCTGATAATGGAGAACAACGACAGCAGATCGTCAGCGCTGTCCCAGTCGTCGGGACTGATTTCGGGACGCTGCCGTCGAGGGGTTAGCCCCCTGTTGTTCTGTGCGATCTGTGCGTTCTGTTCCTCGATGTCACTGATCGAGTAAAACTTGAGCGTCTGCATTTCGTCAGTGAACTCGCTGCCCTCACCAGCCTTGAAGACAACATCCATCTCCTCCTCGGAGACGCTGCCGTCCAACACCATGTACCGCAACTTAGCGAGGTTGGAAATGATGGCTTCTTCGGAGTCGTCTCCGACGTAGTCGTTACCCAGCACAGCCTGTAGGGCAGTGACGAATTCGCGGTTAGAGCCAAGCCGCGAGATCTCATCGAACCGCTCGTCAATGATCTCCTGTTCCCACCGATCGCCATACTTCTGTAGGAGGTACCGGCCCACAAGAGACGTAGGAGAAATCCATGACGGCAGACGAGTGCGAGCGTTAGTCTCGTCATAGCGAACGCCAGTAGTGGCGTCGATGTCTCGTGGGTTCATGCTCATCGCATACCTCGTGTCGTCACACTGCCGGTCTCAGTCGGAGTTGTCGTTTCGACTGTAGGCTTGCGACCTGTTGCCTGTCCGTACATCGTGCGAATCATCTTGTTAATGTCATTCTGGATCTCCGGGTCGTCGTCCGGGGCCGTGGCAGCAGCCTGCGAAGCGTAGCGGAAGACCTGCTGAGAGAGTCGGAACGCCTTGCCCCGCTGCATCTGAGCCTGTGTCTGCTGCGGAGCCGCCTGCTGTTCCTTACCCGGCGACTGTGAATCATTCATCGCACCCTGCGCCTGTGCCTCGTACCTCCCGGCGCTAGCATCCTGACTACGAGTCGTGCCCGCTGGTCGAGTCGCCATCGTCGGCAGGTCAGCGCCGCCGATGTTGCGCATGGTGGACATGGCCTTGTCAACGTACTGAGGGATCGAGGAGAACCCGTCAGTACGGTTGGCTACAGAGTTCATGCCCTCATCGCGAATCTTGTTGGCCGCGCCCATGCCTCCGAACCATGCTGCTGAAACAAGATCCCACGACCCGTACTTGTCAAAATACTGGCTCATCTTGTAGGTGGCGACCTTGTCTTGGTTCCACGGGTCCCACGGATCGGCGTTTGCGCCGATGCCCGCCTCACGAGCCCAGCCTCCCCAGATACCGGACATGATCTGGTACGCGCCGCGTGCACGCCCATACTTGCCATGCGAAGCAGGACCCGTCGCCCGATAGTTGTCGGACGACTCGATCCGGCGGATGGCCGCCATGAATGTCTGGAGTTCGCTGTCGGAGGGTGCCGTCATCAAATACCTCGTGAGATTGGGCCGGTAGGACGACCGACGACGTTGGCAGCGTTGCCCATTGCCTCACGGGACTCTTCGGAGTCCTCGACCACGTTGCGCTGCCCGGTGTACATGGTCTCCATGCGCTCGATGAAGCGCGCTTCGGGGTCTACTTCCTCGCGGACGGAAGCGACGCGACCCGCGCCAACATTCTGGTCGAACTGTGAGGGGTCCTCGAACTGGGCCTGCCGGTCGCCCGCCATGCCCCGGTAGTCAGAGACCATCTCCTCTGCGAATCGTGCGACCTCGGCGGTGGTGGGCTCGCGCTTGAGGTACTGACGAAACTGAGCCTTGACTCTGTTGCGCAGACTCGCCATGTCCGGAGTTGAGAACGTGGGCCTCTGCTCCTCCGACTCGTCACCTGACCCGGCCACCTGCTCTCGTGTGAGATCCCCGCTGTTGATTCCCTGTTCCATGCGACCCAACAAGTTGTCGTACGACTCTCCGTAGAAGTTGCTCATGTCCAGCAACTTGTACATTGCGGACACCGTGTTGGAGTTGGTACGAGTGGTGCCGCGCACTAGGCCGGGCTGGTAGTCGCCGGGGTCGAGAAACCCTGTGAACGCGAGGCGGTCCTGCAACATGCGAATCTGCTCCGGGCGCATGTTGGCGAGAAGGGCGGACTCCTCACCCTCGATGTACGGGTTACGCTGGCCGACGCCAGCCTTGAACCGCGACATCTCCTGCGCAGGACCCAACTGACCCGCACCACGAGGGTCTGGGCCGAACGGACCTCCTTGGTTGAAATACTGAGGAGGAACGTTGCCGATGTAATCGACCTCAGCCACAGTCTGCTGAGTCTGAAGCCCTTCCAAAACCTGCTGAATCTGAGAGTTGATGTCAGAGTTGCCCGGAGACATCTCTTCTTGGGAGGGGACGTCGGTAATGCCCATGTCAGTTCACCTCTCGCTGGAGAATCGTCCATGCCCCGGCAAAGTAGTCGGACTCGTTCATGAGCAGTGTGCCGATCTGCTGTAGTGCTTGTCGATAGCGGTCCGCGTCCTCGCGGCCCAACCCGGCGGAGGGCTCGCCCGTCTCTGCGCGCAACTGCCCCAGAAGGCTATTACGAGCGGAGAAATAGGTCTGGAGAGGCTCAGTCAGCGGGTTGCCGTTGAGCAGTGGGTCGTTGGATGCGCGCTCCAACTCCAAGATGCGATCCTGCGTGGTCACTCCAGACAGGCCCGGCACAGCACGCTGCCAGCCGGGGTACTCCTGCTCCAGCACTCCCTTGATCTGGTTCAGAGCGCGACGCTGAACAGAGCCAGACATATCGCTGTTCTCGATCTGATCTCGCACCCGGTAGTACGACTGGCGAGCGATGGCCTGCTCGTCCAGAGCAATCTTCTGGGCGGAACTCACAGGCTTACGCAAACCCTGCGCGTACTGGTCGAGCCAGACTCGGTAATCGAAATCATCTGACGTACCCGGAGGTGCGAAGTAGCCCGCCACCGCCGGGTAGTTGGTGAAGACCGCGCTGTTGTTGTCGACCCACTCCTGCTCTGCGATGGAGCCGACGAGGGGCGACTGCGTCTCCGACTTGGCCGACAGGTAGGCGGGCTGCACACCATACGCGGAAATGAACTCATCCATCGCCACGCCGATGTCATTGCTGGCCTCCAGCAGTCGGCGGTACTCCTGCGCCATCATGTCGATGCTGTGCCACACACCGTCGGGGTCAGCCTCCGGGTCCCAGCCCTCGACACCGGGCTCGTACTCCGGGTTCAGACCATCAGAGGCGATCTGCCACTTGATGTCGGCGCTAGTTACCGACACGCCCTGCACGATGCCACGCAGAAGCATGATCCACTGCGTGCCGCGCTGGGCGTCCTCCTCGATGCGAGCCCGGTCAACCTCACTGGACTGGTCATACTTGCCCGACATCTGCAACGCACGCAGAGTGTCGTGCATCATCGAGTTCCACTGGATCGGGTCGGGATCTCCCTGCGTCATCGCGGAGATGACCGTGCGAGCCCACGACGGCATGAGCGACTCTGTGTAGGCAGTCGGGTTGATGATGTCGCCGGGCTCATCGAACGGGTCACCGAACGGGTTGATGAGTTCCTGCAACCCGGTGAACGAAGCCGTATCCGGCAGGAACGCGCCAGCAGGCCACTGAATGATCGGACCGAAGCCCGGACCGACCGACTGGAGGATGAGGTTCACGCCAGTGAGGCGCGACTCGAACTCCAAGTTGGTTGAGTCGCCGTCGTTCCCTGCGCTGAACGCATCTCCGACAGACTCACCGACGGCTCCGATTGCGTCTGTGACGACATTGCCCCGGTCATCGAGTCGGTTCTCGATGAAGTTGCCCATCGTGCCGGACATGGGAGCGGAGAAGACCCGCTCGCCACGCTCGTTGGTGTGCAGCAGGCCAGAGGACTCCACAGCGCGCAGCCGGGCCATGCCGCCGGTGAGGATCGCCGGGTTCTGGGACACCAAGCGCGACCAGATCTCGATTCCCTCACGCCATGCGTCTACGAACGGAACCCACGCATCGAACGCGCCTTGAAACGCGCTCTTGGTCGAAGTGTCAAACAGGATGTCCTCGATCAAGTTCGTCGCATTGGCGATTGCGACTTGGTTGATCTCGTCTACGCTCTCAATGAAGCCTTCACCAGAGCCCAGCGCACGGTCCAACTGGCGCTGGAGCGCCCCCCGCTGCTGCATAGTCAGATTCATGTTGTTGACTGCGGCGTCGAACACCTCACGACGGAGTGCGTCGTCCTTCGCCATGTAGAGAAGTTCGCCCACGTTGTTGACGATAGCCTGTCGCCAAGTCGGGTACCGCGACAACTCGTTGGCGGGCTTGGCGATGATGCTCTCAGCCGCCGAGTCTACGAACGCGCGCCACTTGCCGCGCATCGAGTTGGCCGACTCCGGGGTGTACTCCGACTTCACTGACTGAGGCGCGTCGTCACCGAACCGGGTGCGCAGCAGGCGGCGGCGCTGGCCGGGGGTCAACTCGTCCCAGCCCTTGTCACGACGCGGGTACTCGAACTTGTTGTAGGCGAACTCCTCACCGTTGGCCTCCGCCTCCAAACGCCGAACCTCTTCCGCCTCATCGAACTGACGCTCCGCGCTCTCGCGCATCGTGTTGTAGACCTCTTCGGTCTCGTACCCACGGTGGGTCACCAAGTCGACAAGGTCAGGGTTGTTGTTCGTCATACGACGTGTGCGATCCTGAATGCTGTAGAGGTACTCCAACAGGCGGTCGTCGTTGTAGAGCAACTCCTCTGCACGCATGTCGCCAGATGCGGCGATCTGTCGCAACTCTTCGCTGAACCGGCCATCACCTCCAACATCATCCGCTATCCCAGCGAGCCGGGGCTGACCGACGACCTCGACCTCCATGACCTGCCGCGAAACGCTCTGGCCGTCCTTGGAGTAGCCGATGCCGCGCATCCGGTCGAAGCGCAGGTCACTGGCAGGAAGTGCGAACTCGTCCTTGCCGATCTTCATGGCCTGCGACGGGCTCTTGATCCGAAGCAACTGCGCGTCCGCAGGAGCGTCACCGGGCCGGGTGTAAGCCCGCACGGTGTTGCCAGTAGTGCTCGCGCGACGGCCTGCGACCGTGTTGGCGAAATCGCCGCTCAGGTCGATGTCCACGTCCGAAGCGTTGACGTAGATGTAATTGCCGCGACCGAACCGCTGAACCGGGGCGAACCGCACCATCTGGGCGAGGTCGTCACCAACCTCACCCGTTGCCCGGAAGGAGTCCATCTGGTCGAGCAGGCTCTCCCACTCAGCCATGTTCTGTCCGCGCACAGCCTCCGGGTTACGGCGAGCCACACGCTCTGCGAGGAGGTCCGGGTCGACGCCAGAGTTGCGGCCCAACTCACGGGCTCGCGCAACCAACTCCTCCTGCTTGACTCGCTGTGCTGTCGACCACGAGGACATGCCTTCGTCGGCCAACTCCATCGCCTGCTCACGCGACCCGTTCCACTCGCGGTGGAAGTCGTACATCCAGTAGTCGTGACCACTTCGCCGCGCTCGGGCGGCGAGACTGTCCTCCACTTCCGGGCGGACACGAATGACCATCTCGTACTCGCCGTCCTCGTTCTTGGTGAGGCTTCTCGACCCGTAACGGCTCTGACCGGGCTCCACGATGAAGTTCTGGTTCCGAGAGATGAGCACGTCAGAATCCTCCGTGGCCCACGACATGTTGCTGACCTTTGTGTCGGGGTGGTACTCCACAATGACGTTGACGTTCTCACCGCCTTCAGGGAGATTCTCGCTGAACTCCTTGGAGTAGAACCCGCTCACGCTGTCAGCGTCAGTGGCTCGATCGAACCTGTGCATAAGGTCGAAGTTGTCTCCCGGCGAGTAGGCCCGGACGACACGCCCACTGTTGGACACCTTCGACACCTCTGACAGCGGGATGCGGAACCCACGTGTCAGCCGGCTGCCAGTTCGCACAGCGTCGTCGGCTCCGGGGACCCGGGCCGTCTCGTCTCCGTTGATCTTGGAGGCGTCGTCGGCCATCTTCACGTCGCGCCACGGGACGCCGTTGTCGGCCATCTGCATGATGATCGAGCCCTCCGACAACGTCTCGCTGGCGGGGGTGTTGCGGATGAGATCCGTCATCTCACGAGTAATCGTGTCAGCCAGATCTCCCCCCTCGCCCAACTCATCAAACAGGCGGTTGGTGGCCTCACGGGTCATGCCCAGTTCGGTCGACACGTCGTCCAGCAGACGTCCCACGACGGGAGCAATGTCCTCGACGTTGAAGCCTGCTGCGAGCGGGTTGTCGTCGGCGTCGATCATCTCACGCAGGAGGCCGGGACCGGACTGCGAGGTGAACATCGCTTCGTTGGTCATCCGACGGTTTATCTGCGTGAGCAAATCACGACGCACCGACTCACGGACGAGTTCCTCGCCCTTGACCGACGAGCCCCGGAAGAAGCGGAGCATCTGCTCAGGGCTCAGGTTGTGCTTCATCATGAAGTGAGCAATTTCGCTCTGCTTCAACTGCGCCAACTCCTGACGCCAGCCGTTGAGAAACACTTCATCGAGGTCGCCTGCCGGGCGCGTAACGTTGGAGAAGAACCTCCGACGGTTGCCACTGGTGGCTTCCTGACCGATGTCCACGATCTGCTCAGAGATGACTCGCATGGCCTCGCGTCGAGCGCGCAGGTTGGTACCCATCAAGTCGTTTACGGCCGTTGGGCCACGGCTCATGAACAACTGCACCAACTGTGTCGGGCTAGACGCAATAGAGGACAGACCCGCTGCGCTCATACGCATCTGGTCGTCCAACTGCGTACGCACGATGTAGGCCGGTCGCAGCAGTGCGAGCGGCTTGAACACGTCGCGGGTGATAAACCGCATCGCACGAGTCGTGTTTTCGAACCCAGCGGTCAGACGCTCGTTGGCGAAGACCTGCTGCATGATGCGCGAGCGCGTGGTCATGCGACGCAAGTTAGAAGCATCGGGAATAATGAAGTCAATGTCGATGAGTTCTGACGCCAACTGCGGACTTGTAGTTGGGATCTTCTCGTACGAGGCTGTCGAGGGGTTCCACCGACGCACAAAGCGCGTGAGCGGGGTGATCTCTACCTCGTTCATCTCGTTGCGAACGAACTCCTGCAACTGCGTGATCTGGTTGTCCCACGTCTGGAACAGGTTTTCGTACATCTTCCCTTGGAAGACCTCGTCCAGCGACCCGGTGTCGTATTGGATGTCGGCAGGGTCGAGATCGTTGGCAACGGCGTGCGCGCTGTCGGCGGTGCGCTGCAAGATGCGCCGCATGACCCCGGCGAACAAAGCGTTGTCACCTTCCGGCAGCAGGGCCAACTCCTCCAACAGAGAGACACGCTCAGAGCGCGCGACTGAACCTTGACGCATGAGGGTGTCAGCCTTTGCGACAGCCATCTGCATGTCGTCGGCACTGACGATGCCCTCCGGGGCGATGCCCGTGAAGCGGGCACCGGGACCGCGCACATCTTCTGGGTTGATGTCGCCGGTAGCGGTGCGGAAGATTGCGCGGAACTTACCCTCTGCAATGGGCTGCTTCACCCGCTGGGTGAACCCGCTGTAGAAGTTCGCGTCGTTGATCTGGCCCAGACCGATGCCCTCACCGATGATCGCCGCGACCTCCTCACGAGTCTTCGCCTGCGACATGCGTGCGAGGCGGTTCACCGGCAACGTGATCGCAGCGGAGCGGTTGAACGAGGAGAGCAACTGTCCAAAGTCAGCATCTACTAGTGCGTCCAGCATCTCGTCAGTGTTGAGGTTCTGGGCCGCACGACGAGCGAAGAAGCCACGACCCGTCGGACCGTTCATGAGGCCCAACAAGTTCTCGACCCGGTTCGGGTCCACCTCGTCGCCAGTGTCGATGGCCTGCATGACAGCGCGAGCCTCGACGCCGATCTGACGTGAGGTGTCGGAGTCGTACTGACGCCTCCGGGCGAAGCGAGTTCCGACGCCGTCAACCGTGAGGCTGTCCACGATGTCCTGCGCGCGCATCTCATCACGCACCACCACGGCGGTGGCCTTGTCGTTCATGTCCACGTTGCCGCGCAGAACCTCACGAACCCGCTCCGGCGTCACGCGCTCCCCAGCCGCCGCGAGGCGCGAGCGAGCGCTCGTGACGGCCTCTGCCCCAGCCTCGACCACCTCGTCGCCCACGCGCCCGCCAGCCCGAGTCATGCGGGTGGCCCGCTGGCCGGTGCGCACGACACGACCCGCGCCACGCGCGAGGATGCCAGTGCCTCCGGTCACGAGGTTGGCAGGGTCCGTCAGCACCTCGACGCCGAACTGCATGAGCCCAGCGGTCCAGTCGTACGCACCCTCACCCGGGTCGCCTCCCATCTGGCCCACCGTCGCGTTGGCGAACAGGTGGCCCACATCGGCGCGCTCGCCCTGCACGGTCAACTGACGAGCGTCCTCCTGCTGCTCGTACGCCGCGCCTCCGGTGAAGAAGCCGGTGCCAAGGTCAAACTTACCCGTCTCACCTTCCTGTACATCTCCGAAGCGGTCACCTAGCGCCTGAAAGAAGCCGGACGTGCCGTACTGGTTGTACGCCTCACGAAACCCAACCTCTTGGTCAGTACCGCCCATTGCCGCAGCGGCGGCAGACAACGGTCGCTGGATGGCTTCCTGCGACAGACCTTCACTCACAGCAAACGCGCCGCGCACGAGGGGCTTGAGGCCGTACTCGTACAGACCAGAGCCGATCGAAGTAGCCACATCGGCACCCACGGCAAGGTAGTCTAGCGGGTTGTACCAGTCGAAGTCGTCCTCGCCGGGGTCTTGGTCAGCGAGGAACTGGAACTGCTCATCGCTCATGTCAGTCGTGAGCGCCGCCTGAATGATTCCGGGCGAAGAGTTCGGCCTCTGCTGGATCAACTGGACAGCGCGGGCGGCCTGTTCTGTGCTCACACCGCTCTGGATTGTGGAGATGACCTCGTTGTACTGGTCACTCTGTCGGATCTCTTCCTCTTCGGAGGGACCGACGAACGGAAGGAAGTCGTACCACGCCATCTCAGGCCCCCGGACGTCGACGCATGAGCATCCGTGCGATGTCCGGGTGCGGGTACGCCCGGTAGATCGCCCGAAGCATCATGTCAGGGTCGTTCATGAGGGGGTTCTGCTGACCCGCAGATGGGCCGGGACCCTCTCCCATCGGGGCTCCCGCCGTGATCGGCTCGTTGGAGGCTCGCGTCGGGCCGAACGCGCCCTCCACCATCCCGGGAGGGGCAGCGCGCTGCATGGGTGCGGCGTTCTGCTGCTGACTCATGGCCTTGCGCTCACCGTACTCACCCCCGGAGGGGACACGATTGGGCTGGCCGCTGTTACCTGCGGGTGTCAAGTCAGTCCTCCGACTCATTCGACCGGGACCGCTCACTGCGGCCGTCTGCTTCTTGCGTACCACGGGTCAGTCCTGTCGCTGGATCGTTCTTGCTGTGGCGTTGGCGCCGCCTGAGGCGAACAGACGACTCAGAATCGCTTGCGGGGCGTCATCCTGCGCGCTCAGAGGATCAGTGTTACCCGGCAGGGGCTCTTCACCCGGAACGCCCCCAACCGGCTGCCCGGTTGCGGGGTCGATCTCAGGCTCCTCCGGCTCCGGAAAGAACACCTCCTCGTACTTGTTACGCACAGGACCGGGCTCCAACTGCTCGATGAGCACCTGCATGAGCCGAGGGTCCGGCGGCTGTCCCTGCGCCATTGCGAGCATCGCCTGCTCCAACAGGTTCTCCGCCTTCTGGCGTTCCATTCGCTCGCGCACCAACTGGATGTTGTCAATGCCGTCGAGGTTCTCCATCGCAGTGATGTTGTCCATCCAACCTGCTTGTGCAATCTGGAGAAGACCCACCAACTTGGACGACGAATCCAGACCACTGAGGAGGCCGTACATCCTCCGGGTCATGTGGTTGCCCTTGATGTGCCGGTCAGGACGATACGACTCAACGTACGGAGAGCCTCGATGATAACCGGGGAGCGCGCGATCGAGATTGCCGTACATCTTCTCGTCCCACATGAGACGCTTGGTGTCAGCCATCTCCAATGCGTTCTTGAAGACGGTCTGGTACTCCTGCACGACGGCGTCAGACCCTTGGGTCAGTTCCTGTAGACCTGCACCTGTGACGTAGGAGTTGGGGCTCTGGGAGTCGTCAGTCACCGGGTACGCGCCGGTCATCCGCAACTGGCGCTCAAGACGGTCGATCTGCTGGAACTGAGGGAACACGTTGCCGTCCGTGGGCCTCTCGACACGGGTGCCGGGGCTGAACACATTGACAGCACCACGCCCACGGCGGTACTCGTCGCTCTGAAGTTCGCCGTAGACGTTCGTCTCTGCGAAGACGGCATCCTGCACGCTCAAGAACGCCAGCACATTCATGCGGGTCATCAACTGCTGAAGCCCGACGATATGTTCGTACTGACCAATCAACTGGTCGAACGCAAACCTCTTGGCGACGACGTAGGGCATGTCGACACCCTCGGGCACCGGCTCAAAGTCAAGGAGGATCTGAGCATCCTCCAGCACCATGTAAACGCCGTTCTTGTTTCGGTACTCAATGACACGCATCATGGACGCCTGCTCTTGGTTCTCCCAGAGTCCAGAGTACGTCTGATCGAGGATCTGCACACCACCAATGGAGTACCGGGGAGCACGCAGATTGCGAGGGAGGTTCGGGTACAACTTCCTCAAATACGTCTCCGGCACACGACGAATGAAAGCCATGTCCTCCGGCTGCTGGTGCACGGTCCACGGGCCGGGCAGGCAGCCGTAGGGGTCACGAAGTTGCAGTGAGGGGAATGGCTGGTTGTCGTGAGTCATCCCCGACTCGATCACCCAGACGCAGAAGCCGTAGCCCAGCATCCACCGGGCAGCCTGTGGCATCTGCATGTCCAGACGCACCGCACGATCGTACGCCTCCACGATCCTCTCACGCTTCTCGGCAGAGTTACGACTCCGGGCACTGTCTCGTGTGGACGGAGCGTCCACGCGGACCTGCGGAGGCTTGCCCAACTTCTGCGCAGCGCGCTCAATGGCGCTGTGCATGAGGTTGGCACTGGGAAGGTGCTCCATCTCACTGTCAGCAATCATGTAGGAGACTGCCTCCGCACCTCCGTTCATGACTGCGCGCGTGATTTGACGCATCCGGAGGTGAGGTTCGTTAAGATCTCGTAGTTCATCTACGCGATTGAGAATCTCATCGACGTTACTGGGAAGCAGTAGGCTCACCCGATGTCCTTCCACGGCACGTTGTGCCAGTGTGACGGTGCGAAGTCATTCCAACCAGACCCGTAGTCGAACACGATGGTGTCCTGCCGGGCCTTCACGCGACTTTCGATCCAATACCACCCGAACCATGCGGCCATGAGAAGGTCATCATCGAGGTGAGAGCGTTTCGCACCGGACGAATGATGCGTTGCTTCGGGGTCGTAGTTGAGCATTTGGCTCACGAACCGTGTGAGTGCTCGCTGTGACTCCGTAGTTGTCCCCGGAAGGAGTATTCCTGTCGGCCTTGCTCCCATGCTAGATAGCATAGCAAGCAAGCCTGCACGGGGGTCGTGCTTGTTGTGCTTGGAAGTGTAGTGAGTGTGGAACTTGAGCCCTCGGGAGGCTCGGAAGTCGTTGATGTCTGTGTCATTGGCAATCTGGTCCGCGAAGTAGTTCGTCTCGAACACCCAATCAGTGACACGATACTCTTCGTGCCACTGCTTTAGGATGTCTGTGACGCCGGGCGAGCCGGGGCGAGGCTCTGCGTAGTCCACAACAGCACGCAAAGTGAGGGGAATCTTCTTGCTTGCAGAGTTTGCAGGGTCAGTAGGCACCAGAACCGGCAGGGTGGAGTAGCACCAGAGCACTGCTGCGTTCTTCTTCGCCACGGCTGGGTCTACAGAGGCCACAAAGTGAGTGCCTGAGTGGGGAGAACCAAACGTACGAGGGAGATTGTGGCCCTTGTTGGAGTGCGGGGACTCTGTAGCAATCGAGATCCACTCGTCGTAGGCATAGGACCACTGAATGTCGTCGTCCTTGACCGGCATGAACGCAGTGGAAGACGGGTTGTTGAGGTAGTTGCGCTGGAAGTGCTCCGGGTTGTTCCTCTCCTGCTCCGCGAGCCACCGCGCTGTGCGCAGTTGAGGCCACAGGATGCAGTCGTTGTCCCCATCCTCCGGGTCCTCGGGGTGCTGATCGAGGTTGATGTGGCAGGAAGAGGAGTGTGCCCGGTAGATGAGCACCTTCCAGTCCGCTTCTGAGCCTGTGCTCATGCGACTGGCGTTGTTCTTGATGATCTCAGCGGGGAGATCTTCCTTGTGCTGGCGAGAGCCGATGTAGATGACACCTGTGTGGCTCTCAATACGAGAGTTGAAGTCGGTGAAGAACCACTCCTTGACCTTGGCGCGCTCCGTCGGGCTCAGACACATCTTGCGGTCGATGGGGTCGTCAATTGCGATGAGGTCAGCGTCACGACCAAGGATGGAGCCGCCGATGCCGATGGCGACCATCGTAGGGCTCTTGAGAATCTTGGTGCGAGTGCTGACCGTGAACTCCTCGTTGGTCCACGAGAGGCCGCGCTTGCCCGGAGGGCGGAACGACGTGTCCGGGGGCAGGAAAATCTCCGCGAACCGGGGGTCGTTCTCCAAATACTGCCGGATCACACCGACGACCTTCTTCGCGAGGTCGAGGGTCTTGCCGACAATGATGATCTGGATGTTGGGGCTGTTCGCAATGCGGTAGAGGCACTGGCGCACCATGAAGGAGGTCTTGCCGTGACGCTGAGGTGCGAGAAGCATCGTGCGCTGCCCGTCATTGAGGGCTTGGGTGATCTCCCCATCCCACTCCTCGTGGAAGTCCGGCACCAACTCGTCGGGAAACAGAGTGCTGGAGAAGTTCTCGAACGATGACAAACAGAATTCACGAAGAGTCTGAGCGCCGTGGTTGTTCGCCCACTCTCGCGCTGTTGCCTCGTGGGCAGCGGCTGCACGCCAGAGACTCATCCACGCTGCGACCGTGGGCTGAGAGACTGAGAGGTGTGCGGAGACCTCAGTCTGCGTCAGGCGCAGTGCTGCGATGTCCTCTGGGTAGCCGGAGGCGACGAAGTTGTCGAACCCTGCGCCCCCGATGTGATGGTGGGTAGTGGCGGAGATGGCATCGGCAGCGGTCGTCTGGTTCTTCACGACGGTGGTGGCTGCCGTGGCCAGAGGACGGGATGGGCTGGGACCGTCGTCCAGACCCATCTTGCGCAGCAGCAGGTCAGTGCGCGTGGGAGTCTCGCCCTCTGCCTCACGCTGGCGTGCGCGCTTTCGGGCGGTGGTCACGCGGCGCTGGCACTGAGGGGAGCAGTAGATGCGGTCAGCACGGGATGTAGGCGGGATCGCCTCGTCGCAGCCCCACGCTGAGCACATCCTCTTCATGCTGGCGTCCCGTTTGTGCTTGTGCTTGTGCGCCTCTTCATTCTACGGTGCAGGGTGATGCGTTCCCTCTCGTTCAGCCCCGCCCAGATACCGGGAGGCTGGGGTGAGTGCGTCATCACGTCCTGCAAGCACGTGTCGCGCACCGGACAGTCGTACATGCAGACTTGTGTGGCGCTGCGACCCGCCGAGGAGAGCGGGGGCTCGAACCATGTGTTGGACGAGAGAGTGTCGTGGTTGCAGCAGGCGCGGGGGCAATTGTGCGAGGGGACCATGTGAAGTGCCGATGGGGCGGAGACAGGTGGGTGTGTCACGCCAATGCTGCCTGCATCTTCCGCGCGTCAGGTCCACCTCTCACCTTCTGTCCGTTGGACAGCCGGTACCAACCCGCGCCGATGTGCTCCGGCCACGAGCGGGTGTTGGCAGGGGCGACAGCGGACTGGTTGGACGCGGTGTCCATCTGGCCGCCCTCCGGGTACATCTCATCCAGTCCACAGTCCTGACAGCCAATCTGCAGCCGCGCCCCGGTCGCTCGGTCCGTCAGAACCTCCGCCCGGCCGGGACCCTTGCAGTCGGGGCAATCGACGTAGATCTTCGAGATCGGCATAGCGGCTCCGTGTGTAGGGGTATCAGTGACAAAGGTTAGCGCACTCCATACTACGACGCTCACCCCTCGGTTAACACCGCGGGGTCACAACCCGACCCCTCGGCACCAAGGGGCTCACTACGCCCAAGGGCTTTGTGAGGACCGCGCTTCGCGCGGACACAAACCTAACCTCCGGGGGGCTTCGCCCCCCGTACCCCCCAGCGGGGGCTGCCGCCCCCTGCACCCCCGCCCCGCCCTCCCACCGACCCATGCATCTGATCGTTCGATATGCAACTACATTGTCCGGACATTCGTACATTGTACGTACATAAGTTCGACTGGCCCCTTATGAAACGGTGTGAGGTTGGTTACCACTATCGAGCAGACGAATCGAGTCGCGCAGGCGCGCTCCAAGGCCGCCGCTGCCCGTGACTCCCAGTGACTCCCTGTGACTGCCCCGCCGGTCGAACGTGACTGTCCGTGACACTACTGCCCGTGGCACTGCGCCTACTGCCCGTGACCCCTCGTGGACCCCTGCCCGTGACCCGTCATCGCTCTCCGCACACGAGCGAGCCCCCGCCGTGAGGCGAGGGCCCGGGGTGCCGCGCGTTCACTCACCGATCGCGGTCCACCCCTCGTCCACGACCCATCCGGAGGCCACGGACACGCCGTCGATCTCGACTGCGATTGTTCGGATCGCGTCAAGGTCCATGGTGGGAAGGGCGTTCACCGCCACTGCCATACGGGCGCGGCGTTCCGCGCGGTTCAGGTCGGTGTCACTCGGCACCATTGGCACGTCCACGAGAGACGCATATCCCGGGGCGACGACCTCGACCGTCACGATAACTAGTGGAGAAGTTGCCATGTTTCTGTCCTGTCATTTGGAGTCGAGCCGTGCGGCTCACTTATGAGTTTAGCAGATGAGTGCCCGTCTTGTCAAGTCGAGCACTCACCGGTGATCGGTGCCGCGCGTTCACTCACCAGTGATCGGTCACTGGCGGAGTGCAGCAGCGAGGTCCGTGAGCATCCTCACCGGGATTCCGTGCTCGTCGTCCACAGGACCGAGCCCCCGCCGTCCGCCAGTCATAGCGAGACACAACGACTCCGCGTGAGTCGCAGCAGGAGTGATATAGATGCTTGCGATCCCGTCCTGCGCGCTGCATCCCACCGATACGGCCGGAGCGACACCGTCGGCGGACAGGACACCCATAGTGGCGCCAAGGTCTCGCTCGTCACGGACGTAGCCTCCCGCCTGCCAAACCACTTCGCGAAGAGTGTCACCGTCGACCTCACCGAAAAATGACAGAATGTCCCAGCGTCGCATCGAATCGTCCGGAGCCGTGCACGAGTCGACCGGATCGCCATCCTCGTCGTTCTCACCGTTGCACTCGCACCCGTTCTCCAAGTGCAGGTACCCATACTCAGAATCTTCGGCTGGGACGTCGTACTCCACGTCCACGAGGTCCCCGTAGCCGCCGTCCGCGAGCGCTCGGCCGACACCAAAGACGCTGCACTCTCGAAGCATGTGATCGCCAGTCATCGAATCAATGGTGAGGGCGAGGAAGTAGGTTCGGTCTGTCATGTTTCTGTCCTGTTGTTTGGAGTCAAGCGAAGTGCTCATTAGTGAGGCTAGCACACTCGTGAGGGTTTGTCAAGTCGAGCATAAGTATTCCTCGGACCGGAGCCGGGGGAAGGATACTTCAGTAGTGCCAAACGGTGGCCCCTTCGTACACGCCTGCCCACGGGCACCCGCACCCGGAGCACCCGCCCCACGGACGGTAGAAATCGTCCCGTCCCGCGGCATAAAAAGCGTCCGGATCGTCGTTGATCAGTTCCCACGCCTCGGACTCGGTGATCCCCAAGCGATCGGCGACGGCCTCGTGGGTAAGGCCCGGCGTCACGTCGTCGGCGTAGTTGAGCCTGTCAAGCGAGCCGCATTGCAGCGACCCGTCCTCGTCGGCGTGCCCGGCCTCGCGGTGCGCCCGTTCCAAATCGTCACTGAGCGGATCACCATTGACAAGCGCAATATAGCAATCGGTGCAGACCATTTCGGTCGACGTGGTAGTGAAGGTTTTCATTTTGTGTTCCTGTCATCAGAAGTGGCCGGAAGCCGAAGTGAGGGCGTTACTACGTTCTGTCGAATTTGTCGAATCGAAGTGAGTCGAGAAAGTGAGACGGTCGCGCGCCCCGGGCACTACGCGCGGCCGGATGGGGGGCTCCAATCCGACAGGGGATCGCCCGGCCCCCATGAGTTATGCGAGATCGAGGGCGCGGAATGCCTCATTAGCGAGGGCGAGGGCTGCTGTGTAGAGCGCCAACACGCCGACCGCGTCGGTGCCTCCGGGGTACTGGCCGGAGCCCTGCTGAAACGCGAGGCCCACGATCTCGTCCCCATGCTCCAACGTCACGAGATCGAGCAGGGCGAGTCCGCCCATAGCGTCGAACGCCTCGCGGATGTCGAGGGTGTAGACGAGGTTTGCAGCGGAGTCGGCTGCCTCGTGCGGAATGTCGGCGGCGTCGGTGCCGTAGTCAATGTTTTCACGGACGGCGTCGAGCACCCGGGTGGCGAACGCTTGCGCCTCCGGAGTGGTTGGGAAGCCGGTGGAGTGGAGCAGGTCGCGGGGTGTCATTTTGATTTCCTAGTGTGGTAGTGAGGCCGTGCACTGAGAACAGTACCGGAGTCGGGAGCCGTTGTCAAATCGACCCCCGACAAGTGAGTCAGTCAATCTCAACGGAGTTGAGCGTTGCGCGGTCAACGTAGACGTTGTTGGGCAGGTCGATCTCGTCGGCGGCGAGCGACTCGACGCGCTCCTGCTCCTGAGCAGTGAGCCTGCCGTCGCTAGTCATGCAGGGCACGCCCACTTCG
>Ga0306910_1000349_pt1 | contig 24747 bp, 21 predicted proteins | sample AntRauMFilla2698_FD_190438 | JGI IMG/M metagenome (GOLD analysis project Ga0306910, IMG submission 190438) | Saline lake microbial communities from Rauer Islands, Antarctica - Metagenome Filla 2 #698 (v2) (version 2) | ecosystem: Environmental > Aquatic > Non-marine Saline and Alkaline > Saline ... | reverse complement strand
GGGTACATCAAGCCGCTCAACAAAATTGGTACATGGCGGAGTACGCTATCTGCAGCAGGGAAATGTTTCCCTTGTGCTTGAAGCATTGCGTGAGCGTGGTTTGTTAATTCAAAACGCACCGCATTTGTGCCGAAATCAGGCATTTATTGTCCCGACCTACGATTGGTGGGAAAGTCCATTCTACGGAATCGGGCTAAAAGTGTACGATATGCTGGCTGGAAAACTTGGATTGGGACCATCTAAACATCTTTCCACTAAAAAAACAGTTGAGTTGTTGCCTACTATAGAACGTGAGGGATTGTTGGGCGGAACTGTCTATTACGACGGACAATTTGATGATTCCCGTCTGGCCGTAAATCTGGCACAAACCAGTGCAGATAATGATGGCGTATTGCTCAACTACATGAAAGTCACCAATCTGATTAAAGAAAAAGATATGGTTGAGGGCGTGGTTGTCAAGGATGAACTTTCTGGTGAGGAATATAAAATATCCGGACGTGTTGTCATCAACGCAACGGGCGCATTTACAGATAATATCCTGAAAATGGATGATGAAGAAGCCGACCCCATAATTTCACCAAGTCAGGGCGTGCATTTAGTGGTTGATGGGGATTTTCTTCAGGGAGAAACCGCTATTATGGTTCCGCACACATCAGACGGACGCGTGTTGTTTGCGGTTCCCTGGCATGGAAAAGTCGTACTGGGAACAACCGACACGCCAATTGACGAGGTTACACTGGAGCCCCGGGCATTGGAGGAGGAGATTGAGTTTATTCTGAAACACGCTGCTCAATATCTTACAAAAGATCCATCACGTGATGATGTCAGAAGTGTGTTCGCCGGAATTCGTCCTCTGGTAAAAATGAGTGGAGATGGAAAGAAAACAGCTTCTTTATCACGCGATCACACATTGCTTGTCGCTCCCTCAGGTCTGGTAACAATCGCGGGTGGAAAGTGGACAACTTATAGAAAAATGGCTGAAGATGTGGTTGATCAGTCTGCAATTGTGGCCGGACTCCCGGAAAAAGAGTGCAAGACGGAAGATCTGCGTATCCACGGCTGGTTGAAAAATACAGATCGGGAAAACCCGCTTCATCTCTATGGTTCAGATAAGCTGATCATTGACAATATTATTCTGGAAAATGAGGAATTTGGTGAGCAACTGCATGAACGACTTCCCTATATAAAAGCCGAAGTGGTTTGGGCAACGCGCGAAGAGATGGCTATGACGGTGGAAGATGTCCTTGCCCGAAGAACCCGCGCGCTCCTGCTCGATGCTGAAGCAAGTCGTGATATGGCTCCCGAAGTTGCCCGGTTAATGGCCGAAGAGGCCGGTTACGATGATGAATGGCAAAATCAACAGATAGAAGCATACAACAAGCTTGTTGATGGCTATGTACTTAGTTAAAAAACATGAGTACATAAAGTGACAGTTCTCCCGCCGAAACAGGCTTAATACCCTGTTTCGGCGGGTCTGAACAATGAAAATTTAAAGTGAATTTTTCCAGGAAGCCCTTCCTTCGGGCATCTTACACCCAATTTTTAATCCAAATCATGGAAATATCATGAGCCTTTTTGTAGCAGAAGTAATTGGAACCGCCATTCTTATCCTCCTGGGTAACGGCGTGGTGGCAAACGTGGTTTTGAGTAAAACCAAAGGAAATAACAGCGGCTGGATTGTCATCACATTTGGCTGGGGAATGGCGGTTTTTGCGGCTGTTTTCATAACGGGACAGTTCAGTGGTGCCCATATCAATCCGGCTGTGACGCTGGGTTTGGCATTTGCCGGTTTATTCGACTGGGCATTGGTTCCTATGTACATAGGCGCTCAAATGATCGGAGCATTTATTGGAGCTGTGCTCGTTTGGTTAACCTATCGCGATCATTTTGAGGCAACCGATAGTCAGCCCGGAATTTTAGCGGTTCATTCAACCGGACCGGCAATTCGCAACTACGGATGGAATACGGTAACAGAGGTTATTGGCACGTTAATGCTCGTCTTTGGTGTGTTTTATCTCAGTAATCCGGGTTTTATCGATCCAAACAATGGGGAGATGCTCAAAGAGATTATCATCGACGGTCAGTCGGTTGGGTTTGGGCTTGGTTCGCTTTCAGCGCTTCCGGTAGGATTATTGGTTCTTGCCATCGGGCTTTCCCTTGGCGGACCTACAGGCTATGCCATCAATCCTGCTCGTGACCTTGGTCCGCGTATCGCCCACGCTGTCCTTCCAATCTCAAACAAAGGAAACAGCGATTGGGCATATAGCTGGGTTCCGATTGTTGGTCCAGTAATCGGTGCTGCTCTCGCTGCGGGTTTATTTATGATGTTTTAAATGACTCCAATCCACAAAAACATTACTGATAATGATCCGGCTGAGTTAAACCCGGAAACATATCGTTCAACATTATGAGACAACTACACAATGTTTAATCAATATTCACGATCTGCATGTACACTTTCACTGTTACTCTTTTTGATTGGAACAGGATTTTTCAACACGAAAGATATTCATGCTCAAAACATCTCATTCGAAACAGAAAACAGCTGGAATCTTGGCGTTACAGGCGCCATACCGGTATTTGTGGTAACGTCGGGCCACAATAACTTTAGTTCAAACGGCGCCGACCAGACAGCTACCCGGGTGATGTCAGGGTTTAATCCTGCAAACGTGACATTTACTATAAACGCTCCATCTTATAACGGGATTGATGTACAGGCAGTTTTCCAGATCAATCACCATCTGCAGGGCTCAAGCATTCAAAATGACGGTTTATTTGAAGGACGTGTTGCTGAAATTATCGTTTCGGGTAATTTCGGAAGCATAAACGCCGGAAAAGGCCTCGGTATCTTTGGAAGCTCTTCAATCGCTGACGCAGGCAGCGGTCTGGGCGTGGGACGATTTGGTGGTCCTGATGCCGCAAATGCTACCTTGGGGCGCATTGGTTCAGGTTACACATACGCCAACTTTAATCCCCGTGTAATGTACACAACACCAGGTTTTGGTGGATTGAAAATCAAGGCGGGCATTATAAATCCGGAAAAGCCGGGTGGCGCATCCAACGACATTGAAACGGCTGCTCCGCGATTTGAAGCTCAGGCTGATTACAGGCTTCCTTTGGGTGAAAAAGGTGCAATGAAACTCTGGATTGGCGGTTTGTATCAAAATGTATCGGTTATTTCAGCGGATTATGATTTCAGCTACTCAGGGTATGATGCCGGAATTCAATTCAGCTTTGCCGGGTTCACTTTGCGTGGTGCTTTTTCTCAAACAAATAGTATTGGAGCAGACGGACTGATTGGGTTAAATATTTCTGGTGGAACAGCGGTTGATCAAGCTGACGCAGACGGAACTCAGTGGTATGGAGAAGCAACCTATGATCTCAGCGGATTTTTGCTCGGTGCCAGCTATGGTGAGGGAAGACAGGACGCAACAACCACGGATGTGGGCTCAGTCCCCGAAGTCACCAACGAATTGCTCATGGCCTTTGCCCGTTACGACGTTACACCAAACCTGAAACTCCTTGTTGAAGCCCAAAGTTTCGCCTCTGAATCACAAGCCGATTACGCAGCACTGATTTTAGGAACACAGATTACGTTTTAGGTGAATAGCTTAAGATTCAAAATCTCCAATCTATATTTGTCTATCTAACCCAAAAATTCCCGAAACACATTCTCCACATCCGTCAGTCCCGATCGGTTTATTTCTGATCCGGGGCTGACGGACATTATTTTTTCGAGTACATCTTTCATCTCTCCCCGCTCAAAAACTTCGTGTGATATCTCCATTCCAGTGGTGTGTTTGCGCACATACTCAGCCAGCTTGGGAGATTCTCTGAAGTTCGGGCGACCCATCCATCCGAATACAGGTTGATACGCCATAACTTCAGCGATGGTGCTGTAACCGAGCTTCCCAATAACTACATCAGCGAGCTGCATTAAATCAGGGTGATAAAAATCAGATTGATGTGGCAGGATGCGGAGGTTTTTCTCAAATGAAACCTTGGGATACGATCCGGGCAGTACAAATGTGGTGTCGTTAAAAGCATGTAAATCCTCTAAAAATGTGTAGGAAGTCGGAACACCACCCATTGTGATCAAAACAACCTTGTCGTTAGGAGGAATCTGCAATTTTGATTTTAATGTTTCGGGAGAAGTGCGGGCTTTTCTTGAAATCGGTCCGATATAAACGGCATCATCAAATCTGTGGCAATATGGTTCGGAGATTATATGCAGGTCAGACCGGGAATAAAGCTCATTCATCCACATAGAAATATCCGCGAATTCATTTTTGAAATCGGGATAGCCATCATAAATCCAGGGCCAGAGAAAATTCTCAAAAATTACCGAACGGACTTTTAGATGCTCAGCCACAACTAACCCTAACGGTGAAATATCAGTGACAATGAGATCGGGTTTAAGAGATGATAAATTCGAAATAAGTTCAGAATGTTGTTCTGGTCGAGTGGGATAGAAATCCCGCAAAACTTCTAATGTTGCCACAATATCTTCATGAATAGGATCTTTCTGAACCAATCCAACATCTGTTTTATAATGGAGATAGGTGAAAGGTATACTGAGAAGCGATTGGCTGAAAAAATGTTCCGGAACAGCAGAAACTATGACAGGATGAAATGAAAAGGCGCCGTTAGTGTAAAGATGTTCAATTAGAGCGGAAGTTCTGGCGGCGTGGCCAAATCCGTGATCACTAATAAAAAAAGCGATCTTTAAAGCTGAATTCACAATTCAATCACGAAATGAAAATTCTAATTACGCTGGTGATGTGATTGAACTTTAGCTGTGGCATGCTCTTTTGAAGAATCGCTAACATGAACATGGGTGTGGGAAGAGACGATAAGATATTCATCTGCACATCCTATACAGCGGTATCGTTTGATAGGAAGCATCAGGCCAAGTAAGCGGTCACCAAGACGACGACGTTCACGAATCATTCCTTTTTGACAAACAGAGCAGGTTTTTCGAGATGTGAACTTGAATGAGGAGAACCATCTGAAGAACAGATATATGTCGTATGTAACAACAAAAGAGCAGAAAATTACACCGAAGACAATCTTAATATCCATTGATAAAAAGGATGTCGTGTAAAAAGTAACCTGATCAACTATCTCGCTGAACGACGAAAGTGTCAAGTGACTAATATGGTCAATAATCCCGGCTGCTTTTGAAATGCCTAAAAAAAGACTAACAAAAACGATAAGATTTAACCCGATAAATACAGCTGCTTTCTTCGCTGAAAACTCCATAAGTCGATAAAACAAAGCCACTAAAGTTGTGGCTAATCATAAAAGTAGTGTGTGATAAAACCCTGATTGTGAATCTAAGAAAAGCCAGTCTCAAAGAAATAACAATTAGAACTTCTTAATTCTATACAAAAAACGTTCCCATCAATCCTTAACGGCCTAAAAAAATAAAACTTAATAGAATAAAAGCCAATCAGTTGAAGACGTGTTAATGATGTGAATTTATAATAATGTACAATAATGATTAAATTCGAACATAAAAATTTTGATAGAAAGTACGTTTTAACCTTTAATTAAGCAGAAATATGGCAAAAGAATTTGATTTATGCGTCATCGGAAGTGGTCCGGGCGGTTATGTAGCAGCGATACGGGCATCTCAACTGGGATTTAAAACTTGTATCATCGAAAAACGTGACTTGGGCGGAGTATGTTTGAATATCGGCTGTATTCCTACCAAAGCGCTTCTCAAATCAGCTGAAGTAATGGAATCATTTCAGCATGCCGATGAATTTGGTATTGTTGCGGAGAAGTTTTCCGCTGATTTTGGAAAAATTATCAAGCGCAGTCGTGGCGTAGCTGATAAAATGAGTAAAGGCGTCCAGTTCCTGATGAAGACCAATAAGATTGAAGTCTTTAAAGGTAAGGGCGTTTTTGAGAAAGCAAACGAGATTAAAGTCGTTGATGATAACGACAAAGAAAAAGAGAGCATTAAAGCGAAAAATGTAATTATCGCCACAGGTGCACGCGCCCGACAGCTTCCTAACCTCCAGATTGACGGCGACACAATTATTGGATACGAGAAAGCGATGAAGCTCGAAAAGCAGCCCGACAGCATGGTGATTGTAGGAGCAGGCGCTATTGGCGTTGAATTCGGCTATTTCTACAACGCGCTCGGTACAGATGTAACTATTGTTGAGATTCAGAAAACACTCGTTCCTGTTGAAGACAAAGATGTTGGTAAGGAACTCGGAAAACTTTATAAGAAGAAAGGCATGAATATTATGACCGAGTCTTCTGTGGAAAAAGTTGAAAAGAAAGGCAAAAAGGTTGAAGTAACAGTTAAAACAAAGAAAGGAACTGAGAAAATTGAAGCCGATGTTGTTCTTTCTGCCGTTGGTGTTGTCGCAAATGTTGAAAACATGGGACTCGAAAAAATCGGCGTGAAAACGGATAAGCAAGGTATTGTGGTTGATAAATCAACGTACGAAACCAATGTGGATAACGTATTTGCCATCGGCGACGTTGCCGGCGGACCGTGGTTGGCTCACAAAGCATCGCACGAAGCTACAACATGTATTGAGCGTCTTGCAGGACTCGAACCCAAAAACATCGATTACAATAACATCCCGGGCTGTACTTACTGTCAGCCGCAAATTGGTTCGGTTGGATATACCGAAGAAGCCGCCAAAGAAGCCGGATACGACGTGCTGGTTGGCAAATTCCCATTCTCCGCTAACGGAAAAGCATCCGCAATTGGCCATGGCGAAGGTTTTGTGAAAGTGATCTTCGACAAAAAATATGGCGAGTGGCTCGGTTGTCATATCCTTGGAGCCGAAGCAACTGAAATGATTGCAGAAGCTGTTGTGGCACGCGATCTTGAAACAACCGGTCATGAAGTAATTCAGGCTGTTCACCCGCACCCTACTCTTTCTGAAGCAGTGATGGAAGCTGTGGCAGAAGCGTATGGCGAAGGCGTTCACCTGGGAACTCAGCCCAAGAAAAAATAAAGAGCGTATTCAAATTTTGGTTTCTCCGAGCCGAAATTTTGAACTTCAGCAAAGTGCTTTCTGTTACATAACGGGAAGCACTTTTTTATTCAGCCTATGAACAGCACTAAAAAACATATTATCCACGTAGATTTGGGACCGGCCGGGTATAAGCCGACCTGGGATCTTCAGAAAATCATACAGCAAAAACTGATTGATCAGAAACGGAATCGTCCGTCGGGTATGTCTATGGACGATGATAAATTGGATGATGTGTTGCTGCTTGTGGAGCATCCGCACGTATACACGCTGGGAAAAAGCGGGTTTGAAGAACATCTTCTGCGCAGCAATGAAGAACTGAAAAAACTCGGCGCAACCTATGTGAAAATTGATCGCGGCGGAGATATCACCTACCACGGTCCGGGACAAATTGTGGGCTACCCGATTTTAGATCTGGATAAACACATCACTGATATTCATAAATACCTGCGCAGGCTCGAAGAGGTTATCATCAGAACCTGCTCCGATTACGGCCTCGATGCGATCAGAATCGATGGACTGACAGGAGTTTGGATCAACGGAGAAAAAATCTGTGCTATGGGCGTAAAGTGCTCTCGCTGGGTAACCATGCACGGTTTTGCATTGAATGTAAACACTGATCTCTCCTTTTTTGGACACATTGTGCCCTGTGGTATTCAGGATAAAGGCGTCACCAGCCTCTCAGCTCAGTTGGGTAAAGAAGTTGATGAACAAGAGGTTAAAAAACGGATTCTGGTTCACTTTTCTGATATTTTTAACGTGAACATAGAACAACATTCATCCCTTCCTGAACTCTTTGCGGATTGAGATGGTTTTAACAGCATTGAAATTCTGCGTATTTTAGCGAAAAGGGTCATAAATCATTTTTATTGAACACTTCAGAATTCCGGAAATGAGGCAAGGTATGGTTCATTTCCATTATCGAAAGGAAATTGTCATCATCATCATTTGAACAATCCATTTTATGGAAGCAGTAGTAAAAGAAAAAACACAAGAAGAACGCGCAAACAAGCGTCCCGACTGGCTCAGAGTAAAACTTCCCGCCGGTGAAAAATTCAAAGAGATCTCTGACCTGATTCAGGATAAATCACTGAATACGGTGTGTGGAGAAGCTCGCTGTCCGAATATGGGTGAGTGCTGGGGAGCCGGGACCGCCACGTTTATGATATTGGGCGATGTGTGCACGCGCTCATGTGGATTTTGCGCCATCAAAACCGGACGCCCGGTAAAAGGCCTTGATTGGGATGAGCCAAACCGTGTGGCAGAAGCTGCCGTTAAGATGGGGTTGAAGCACGTTGTGGTGACTTCTGTAAATCGTGACGAACGTAAAGACGGCGGTGCTCCCATTTTCGCGGAAACCATACGCCGCCTCCGCTCAGAAATTGAAGAAGTTACGATTGAAGTGTTGATTCCCGATTTCAGAGGAGTTTGGGATGCATTGGATATTGTGCTCAAAGAACACCCGGAAGTACTCAATCATAATCTCGAAACTGTTCCGAGATTGTACAAGCATGTGCGGCCGCAGGCAAAATATGAGCGATCTTTGGATGTTCTGAAGCGTTCGAAAGATGCCGGAATGAGAACCAAAACAGGAATCATGGTCGGACTCGGTGAAAAACCTGAAGAAGTGTACGAAGTGATGAAGGATTGTGTGAAAGTGGGACTGAATGTCTTCACTATCGGACAGTACATGCAGCCAACAAAGATGCACCTTCCGGTAGAAGAGTGGGTTCATCCCGATCAGTTTGCCGAATACAAGAAAATCGGCGAAGAACTGGGAATTGAGCATGTGGAATCGGGCCCGCTGGTGCGATCGTCTTATCATGCTGAGCGTCACGTGTAAGACAAAAATATTCTAAAGTTTGTAAAAGGGCGTACGATTTATTGTACGCCCTTTTTATAATTCCCCACCCCGTGTAGTCGATCGTCATGACGATCGACTACACGGGCTTTTGTACTTGAATTTTTTCAGAATGCGGGGAATATTTTGATCTTCTTTTCCTACTTCAACTCCTCCTCAAAAAACTCATAAATTCTGCGATATTCATCAATCCAGGCGTCTTCATCCTGGAAACTGTGGCGTTCGGTGGGATACATCATCATATCGAAATCGTCATTTCCGCTTTGGATGAGCTTATCGATATACTGAACAGCATCCTGAAATCCCACATTATCATCTTTCAATCCGTGCAAAATGTACACCGGACGTGTTAGAGAATCGGCATAGCTTAAGGGAGATGAGCGTTTGTAATGCTCTTTGTCTTCATCAGGTTTACCCAGACGTGGAAGTGTGTACCAGGGATTGGCGTAATAATAATTTTCCCAGTTGGTAACAGCCCGTAAAGCGGCGGCGGCGTGAAAACGCTCGGGAGCTACACTCACCGCGTATAAGGCCATAAATCCACCATAACTCCCGCCATAAATTCCCACCCGGTCAAGATCTAAATAGCCGAGTACACTTTGAGCATAATCGAGTCCGTCGATAATATCTTCTGTTTCGTACTTGCCCATCCAGTTGGTGACATCCTCTCTGAAATCACGCCCATAGCCGGTGCTGTGCCGATAGTCGACCTCAACCACCACGTAGCCAAGCCGGGTCAGCCATTGGTGGAACATATATTCCCTGTAGTAATTCTCCGACCAGCCGCGATATACATTTTGCAATGATCCGGCACCATGAACAAAAACAATAACAGGTTTAAGTTCGCCCTCTTCTCTTTCCAAAGGTTCAAGCGCCGTCATGCTTATGCTTGTTTCGCCGTCTCTTCCGGTAAATCTCCAGTAATGCGGTTTCTGCCAGTTTATCAACCTGAACCGATCGGGTTCCGACTCTGTTAGTTGCTGTTCTTTGGGATTCTTATCGGTCAGGTCGAGATAAAAAATATCGTGTGGATCATTCCAGTAAGTGTAAGAATAGACGAGCTTTTTCTTGTCATCACTAAGCAGGAAATCATCCCGAAACCCTTCCTGCTGAGTTAGTCGGGTGATTTTGTCATTTTTAAGATTGTAGGTGTATGCGTGACGTTCGCCCGGATCGACTTCTGAGGAGATAAAAAGAACTTTGGTATCGGTAAGCCAGCGTGCCCAGGAGACTTCAAACTCCCCTTCCGTAAGTTGCTTAAGGTCTCCGTTTTCAGGATTCATTGTGTAAAGGTGACCCCATCCATCTCGCTCAGAAAGCACTAAAAGGTCATTTCCGGATGGATTATAGCGCAAGTCGGCAAGCCCGGTGTTGATCCATCCGTCAGTTTCATACGAGAAAAGTTCAGTTTCATCGCCATCATTGAGTTTGAATGTGGAAATTATTCGTTTTTTCATGTCAGGCACAACACGATCAACCACAATCTGTAGGCCATCGCCGGAAACGGTAATAGTGGAAGTCCAGAACTTGTCCTGTAGTAAAATGCGTGATCCGGTTGAGTCAATGGCAAGTTGTTTGATGGTGACTTCACTGATTCCTCGTTTTGAGCTGCCGGGCTTTACAAAAGTCCCCTCATATTCAGGGAAATAGACATCTCGGTGATCAGAATTATTGTATTGAGAAACGATTAAATGGTCGTTATCACCTGCCCAGGCCTGAATGTAGTAACCGGGTTCATCCTCTGTTGCGGAAGTAACCTGAGTGATGCTGAAGGGATCAGTATTAAAAACCCAGACATCTCCATCTTTAACAAAGGCGAGCCGTTTACTGTTGGGCGACCAGGTCAGATTATATTCGCGATCATCGGTTCTGGTTAATTTGTGCATGTTTTTGAATGAAATATCTGATATCCACACATCGCCTTCATCAATAAAAGCCACCTGTTTATTGTTTGGAGAGATGAAAAAACGGGACGGATGATCACTACTCCACACCTTTTTATCCCCATCTCTGAGCGAAATTTTATATCGGTCACTCCGGGAGGAATCTGCTGGTTTTAAATCTGCTAAAAGGTGCTTTTGATCGGGGGTAAACGCGCGAATATCCGGTCGAACTCCTGACAAGTACGGTTTTTCGAAAATGGTTTCGAGTTGAAGTGTATCGAGTCCCTGAGCGAACGTATTTGCAGAAAACAAGCTTAGTAAAAAGAAAGAAAACAGTAATTTCATGTGAAAATAAGTTGATTTAAAAGTGAGCGAAATTACCTCAATGCAGGTAAAACGAAGTTTTAGGCTGTTATGATAGAAAATCAAAGAAGCCGATGCATTAGGGAAAAAGCATAAAAAGTGTACGCAACTTCTTTTAAAAACGGAAACGCGGAAAGACCTTAACAGAAAAGACAAGAATTTAGCATTAAAAATCGAGGGATCAATCCAGAACAGCTTGTAATTGATGATGATGGCGGGTAGTTTGAATCACATTAGATAAATCAAAACCAAGACGAAGAAAACATGGCTGTAAAAATCTATCTCGACACCGCAAAGCGAAGAGGAAAAACGGTAACTATTATTGAGAATATTCCGCACAATCCGCAGGTGATTAAGGACTGGTGTACCGATCTGAAAAAACAATGCGGAAGCGGGGGGACTACCTATCAAAAAACGATAGAAATTCAGGGAGATCACCGCAAAAAAGCCGAAGAATATGTGAAAAAACAAGGTTTGGATGCAAAAATGGGATAGGGATTTTTTACTTGAGGACTTGAGGACTTGAGGACTTGAGGACTTGAGGACTTGAGGACTTGAGGACTTGAGGACTTGAGGACTTGAGCCCAAAAATCTACATTGAGCCCGTCGAAATGTCGATTTTGGGCGTGTGGCGGATGACAAATTAAACCGCTTTTCAATATCGTTTTTGCTGAAAGTGCTAAAAATCTACCCTTCGACAAACTCAGGGTAGATCGCCTTAACCTTTTCCCAAACTCTTCGTAGTAATACAATCTAATCCGATAAAAAATAAACAAGAGCTATGATTCTGAGAACCCTGCTGCTTTTAACAGTATGTCTGCTAACGGCAACCTCCGCCTACGGAAAGGATTACATCATCAGATCGGTTGAAACAGAGATGGTTATTGAAAGAGACGGGACTGTTTCAGTTACTGAGTATCGTAGATATACCTTTGACGGATCGTTTTCCTGGGCTGATTATCGTCTGAATACGAATGAGTTTGGAGATATTTCAGACCTCACAATTCATGAGTTGAACGAGGATTATGTCAAGAATGCATCCGAAGAGCCGGGATCCTATCAAATTAATCGGGAAGATGACATCATTCAACTGAAGTGGTTTTTTGATGCGACTAATACTACGCGGACATTCATCATAAGCTATAGCCTTTCAGACGTGGTGACTACGGGGATGAACTGGGCGGAATTTGACTGGCACTATTTGAGTGATGACTGGGGAAAAACAACAGAATACTTTACCGCTCTGGTCTCTTTTGAAGAAGATATCACCGTTAGTTCTAACTCTCTTTACGCGTGGTTATACAGTAATTCCCAGGCTCAGGTTGACACCGGGAACGGAACACTTTCTATTGTGGCCGAAAGGGTTTCAAAAAGGCATGAGATCAGGGTCCGGTTTTTATTTCCCAAAAGCGCCATTCCGGAAGCGCAGGTGACTGATGTTGATTTCACTAAAGAACAAGTGTTGAATGAGGAACAGGTACGGGCCGTGGAAATGCAGCGCGAGCAAGAGCTACAGGAGCAGAGAAAAGCCTTTGCCGATATCGCAATACCTGTTGTGAGCGTTGTTTCAATTGTGCTGTTTATCTTTTTCTTCAGAACCTATCGCCCCAAAGACACAGGCGAACATGTAGAACTTAAGCCTGCTTCAGATGGATTTCCCACACAGTATAAACCAGCTATCATAGCAAGGCTGGTTCATGGCGGATACACCGGCGGAAACGTGGTGATGTCAACGCTGCTCGATCTTTCCCGGCGTGGGGTGGTTACGCTCAAACACACGGGAAAAGAGAAAAAAGTATTTTCAGAAGTGGATATGATCGAAATCACCATTGAGGAACCTGTTGAAATCCCGCTCGAGGATTTTGAGCATTCGCTGCTGGAATTCATGCAGCGCCGGATGGATGATGAAAAAGCAAGTGATCTTTACAGCATTTTCAACGGAAAAACGATGCAGGTCCATTCGTGGAAAACAAAATGGGCAAAACAGATTCGTGATCAGGTTGAACGATTGAACTGGTATGATGAGAAAAGCAAAAAAGGTGCTATTTACAACGCAATATTTCAGTCATTATTAGTGATCTGCGCCATTATACTATTGTTTTGGTCGCTTCCTTACGGACTTTTTGCGCTGTTCACCACGACATTTGCGGCACTCGGTTCTCTGGGAATTTATGCACGCACTCCAAAAGGGAAAGCAGTATTTGAAGCCTGGAAAGAGGTAAAAAAGAATCTGAATAAAGAACCGGAATTGTCCGCCACAATCTACGAGCCGATGGGTGTACTGGTTCATGGAGTAAATCTGGGAATAAATGAAGCGAAGCTGAAGAAAGTAATTTCTGCGTATGGTATGGAAAAGCAGGAAGTATTTAACAAAGTGTTGGAAATCACATCATCATACAGCAATGATGAGGAATGGCTGACCACCCTGATGGTGTCGAGTTACGGCGCTACGGTTATGCCTATCGCGGGATCAGGCTCAGCGGCGGCGGGTGGTGCCGGGGCGGGAGCTTCAGGCGGAGCAGCCGGTGGAGCTGGTTAAATTAGCTTTGGCTGGTAGGAAACTGAGAGTATTTTCATCTAAACGACTAAATGGCGTTTCAGGCGTTTGGTAAGTGATCCGATTACGCCGCGGGCCATCGATTCGTTATTGAATATTTGTTTATAAACGATATCGGAGTCAACACGGATGAGATCTACTGAACCTTTGGCAATAGCTGTGGCGGAGTACGAAGTACAATCAAGCATAGAAAATTCACCAAAAATCTGCCCCTTGTCAAAGTGAGCCATTAAAATATCGTCGGAATAAATTCCAACTTTCCCGTGAACCACGATAAAAGCCGCAAACCCCTTTCCGCCCTGTTCGATAATCTGTTGGTTATCTTCGTAGTGCTCAACGCTCAACTGAGCCGCAAGTGTGCGAAGAGCCTCTTCTTCAACCAATCGAAATACTTTGGTGTGCTGTAAAAATTCAGTAATTCTCTGAACGGAAAGTTTCATTGTACCCATAATCGACTGGTTTTGGATAGAATCTTATTATTAAAGTCTGTTGTTTGTTGATGCGCCCGTATTTTGACTGCCAAAAGTGAGTGAACAACTGATTTCCGTGTTGTAGCCCAAAATTGATTTCAGTAACATTGACAAGCAGCGCATGACTGTAGCGAATATATAAAATGTGCATGATTAGTATAGCAAAAAGACATTTTCCTCAGATTTCCTATCATAACGGTTTGAAATGGCTGTGGAATCCTGTGCTTAAGAAGCGATATAAGATCCGCCCTGAGGAAGTTGTGCGTCTTCAATATCTGGAAGCTCTTATAGAAGAGCAGCGCTGGTCGGGCAACAGAATCGCGTTTGAGCTTCCGGTTCGTTCACGCAAATATGAAACCGCTAAAAGAGCCGACATTGTATGCTATTCACAGCAGATGAAGTCCCAAATTGTAATTGAGTGCAAAGCCCCGACAATAGCAATTACAGAGTCAACAGCGGCGCAGGCTTCTAAATATAACGATGTAATTGGTGCCCCCTGGCTGATTTTAACCAACGGAAAGGAAGACATTCTCTACAACGCCTCGGATAAAAAAACGGTGGCGCATCACAACTCCTTCTTCCCCACTCCTCTCCCGCTTCATTACTCGCTGAATTACTGGAAAACCAGAGGATTTGCAGGATCTCTGTTCGACGCGAAACATCAAAAAATACTTCTTCAGGTGTTAGAAACACTTTTTGTGAAAAAACACAAGACTTTTCCCGTCCGTTATTTGCGCATTAATCAGCAGATTGATGGCATTCATCTGCCCCATGCCTATCTCTACGTTGAGCTGGATGATGGTTTTGCGGTTGATTGCACGGTGATTGCTTCGGTTTCGGGAGAAACCTATTTGCTGGCTGTCATTTCGCGTGATCATCAGCAGTTTGGACTTATTCATATTCAGCTGGATGCTGCATTGGCAGGAATTTCAGCCCCGGTGAAACTATATGGGCCGGGATTTCAAAAAAGCCATGACTTATCCTATTTTAAGACAAATATTGAAACACTCTGCGCGCTTCAGCCCGGCGATTTAGCAGCTGAATGCGTGAGATTTATTGAAACCTTCAGATAGTTGAACACTACAATTTTATGAAAGACCACCGAGCGAAAGTACTTGAACGTTTTGAACCCAATCAATCAGCCGTAATCTATATCAGCGGGGCTTCGGTAATGAATCGCTATGGAACGGATTATGAGTTTGCTTTCCGTCAGGAATCCAACTTTCTCTATCTGACAGGCGTGGATGAACCCGATTATCAGGCTGTGTTTGATTTGAAATCGGGAACCTATCACCTGTTTGCTCCCGAAAGAGATACCATGTTTGCGGTTTGGAATGGAAAGGTGGAAACGAAAGAGGAGATCAACGCCAAATATCAACCTGATGAACTGCATTACGACACCGATCTTGAAGAAATTCTGAAAGCATTAGGCCCGGATACCGTTTACTGTCTCGATGAAGATGACGCCGAGCTGATGGAAGACCTCGGATTTGAAACCGATGATACCTCTCTGGCCGATGCTCTGGTTGACAGTCGAATCATTAAAACAGACTGGGAAGCCGAGCAGTTACGTGCTGCAAATAATGCCGCAAATAAAGCGCACAGAGCCTTGTTGTCCGTTATTCGTCCTGGTCTGCACGAGTACGATATGAAAGCGGTGTATGAATATGAGTTGGGCAAGATGGGACTTTTCCAGGATCCCTACAGCGGTATTTACGCTGCCGGAACGAATGGCGCTATTTTGCACTACACACAAAACAACGCTGAGTTGAAAGACGGCGAACTATTCCTGATTGACGCAGGTGCGGAATACAAGGGCTATGCAGCTGATTTTACCAGGACGTATCCGGTAAACGGGAAATTCTCAGCTGATCAAAAAGAGTTGTATAACGTGTGTCTTGAAGCACACAAAAAAACTATCGAAGGCTGTGTGGCGGGAGCAAAAATGGAGGACCTGCACATTCTGGCCGCGAAAATAATTCTTGAGGGACTTAAAGAAATTGGCCTGCTGAACGGATCAGTGGAAGACATGATGGAAAAGAATATCTTCGCTCTGTTTTTTCCACACGGCCTGGGGCATTTCATCGGACTCGACACGCACGATGTGGGCGGATATCCTAAAGGCGTTGACAGAATTGATCGTCCGGGAATTAAATATTTGCGCGCAAGACGAGAATTGGAGCCCGGAATGGTTCTTACGATTGAACCCGGCTTGTACATGATTCCGGCATTGCTGAAACCAGCGTTTGAAGATTCTGAGCAGCGGGAATATCTCAACACAGAAAAACTCGAAAAATTGCTCAATTTTGGTGGAATTCGGATTGAGGATAATATCATGGTCACAGAAAATGGCTACGAAAACTTCACTGATGTCCCCAAAGAGGTCAGTGATCTGGAAAAGATCATCAATTCATAATCTGAAAAATACCAAACTCAAACCATCATGCTGAAACGCTCCCGGACCTCACTTTTATCTCTCCTGCTTGCGATTTTTTTGGTTGCGGGGGCTTGCACTGATTCAGAAATGCCGGTTGAAATTGAACCCCTCACATACACTCAGGTTGAAGAGACCTTTGTGAAAAAAGATTGCGGTGAAGCACAAGACAGTTGCCTTGTGGTTTCAGTGGCCTATCCCGAATACTCAGGAAAGCAACCATTGGCTGATTCTTTAAATAAGCTGGTGAAAGATTTTGTCTTAACAGGTCAGCAGGGGGAACATTTTGACGGTTTTGGTGGACTGAAGGCGCATTACGATACCATGTATGTGGAATTGATGGAGGATTCAGGATTGCCGGTACAGCCGTGGACTATCACTACGTCAGCGGAATTAATATGGGAAAGTGAGTCCTTTTACTCGTTTGAAATGCACGACTCGCGCTATACCGGCGGAGCGCATGGTTCGTACACCACTGTTTTAACCACGTTTGATGCTGAAGCGATGAACAGTATTCGTTCTCCCGAAATTCTTTTTAAGGAAGGAAGTTATGGCACAGCGCTTGAAATCTTTGAACAACAGTTTCGCAAATCTAACGGTATTTCTTCTGATGAATCTTTATCAGAAGCCGGTTTTTGGTTCGAAGAAGAAGAGTTTGTGCTAAATAATAACATTGCTCTAACAGAAACGGGTATAAGGATATTTTACAATCATTATGAAATTGCTCCCTATGCAGCCGGCACCTTTGAAATCACTGTTCCCTACAGCGATCTAAAGCTTATTCTCGCAGATCATTTCAAAGAATTGGCGAAGATAGATTCAGAGTAAGGCAATGATACTAATCTGCGGGAATCAGAGATTTTTATACGCCATCTACTGTAAAAATGCTACATTTCAGATTCCATCACGTTATTAGCGTTACGTGATTCAAATGTTTCAAAAACAGAGAAAACTCAATTTGACTGTAAGGTTTTTGGAAAGCCTCATAAAAATAGCAAAGGAGTCATTCATCAAGTAAATGACTCCTTTTGCGCTGTTTAAGATGTGAATGTGGATCAGAAAACCTATCCGGTTACAGTAGTATTATCATCGTCATCGTCCCCATCCTTTCCTCCGCCATCGGGTGGATCGGGCATTGAATAATAGTGCATCATAATTTACTTCATTGATGGATAATAGTATAGTTATGAGTGATTTAATATACACGTATAAACCTAATAAGCAATTGTACGCCATTGTATTTTTTCTATTCGTGTATTCTATTTGTGCCATTTCCGTCTTTGCCCAAACAGCCGACGGGCATCTGGCCGAAGCACGCAAGACCTACATTCTTGATGATGAAAGAGAAAGCTATTCCCACTTTCTGAGCGCAATAGAAATTTTTGAGCAAAACAATAAGATGAGAGAGGTTGTGGAAACCTGGAACACGATGGGTTTCTGGTGGAGCTACTGGAGTAAAGCTGACAGTGCCGAAACGTTCTATAACCGTGCGGAAAAACTGTTGGAGAGATATGATTTTCCGGATTTGAAAACGCTCAATACCTACAGACAGGGAGTATTTTATCGTAAACAGTTTCGATTGGCTGAGGCCAGGAGTAAATTAAGAAAAGCACAAAGGCTTGCTGAAGCTCGTCAGGATTCTAACTATCAGGCCGCTGCCATGAATTCCCTTGGAATAATTATGAAAGATATTGGCCGGCTTAATGATGCGCAGGCCTTAATAGATTCTGCAATCACCATAGCCAGAGCCCAAGGATACTACGAGGATTTAGACACATATCTTGGGAATTTAGCAGGGGTGTATAGTTCGATGGGAGATTTCAGTTCGGCGCTCAATTGCTATGTTGAAGCCGAAAAACTTGGGGTTGATATAAATACGCGTCTCGCAATTGTACGATATGGAAATATTGGAGTAAGGTACAAACAGTTAAATCAACCGGATCAGGCATTGTTTTACTTTCAAAAGGCCTATGAAATAGCTCAAGGCGCCCGATATCCCAAGCATATTGTGTCGCGTGGACTCTCTCTCGCAGAAACCTACCTGCGGATTGGAAATCAGGAAAGAGCAGCTGAAATTTTAAATGATTTACGGCCCGTAAAAGATGAATTTAAACTCGACAGATATAATGCCAAAATAGCGGTTCTTCAGAGTCAGGTTGAACTGGCTTCGGGGCGACAAGAGCAGGCCATTTCGACGATTAAAAATGTAAAGGAAAAGTATCCTGAAAGTTCCTTTTTGCGCTATGAACTAGCGCGCAACTATTATAATCTGGGACAGAGCTGGCTGGCCTATGAAACACTGAAAGAAGAAGAATGGAGTCCGTCTCCCCTGTTCAGTATTAAAAAAAATATTGACCAGTTGTTACTGCATATCAGGGTCCAAGCCGATTTAGATCCCGAACAAGCTTACAAAACCGCGACCGATGCCTCGGCTTATCTGGAAAAGTTACAGAATCGGGCGATTGGCTCATCGCTTACAAACGCTTCGTATTTAATACCATTTAGAAGCATATATCGTCAAATTTCCATCCTTGCCTGGAAAAGGGATCGTCCCGTTGATGAAGTTTATCAATGGATGCAACTGGCAAAAGGTATTGTGTTTGAGATGGAGCGTCAGGAGCACGATATCTCCAGTCCGAAAGTTGATTCACTTCGATTTGTACGTTTTCAGCTCGAAGAAAGCCTCAAAAATATTCTTGTTGATGAGTCGGATTTGGAATTTGAGCAAGAACAAACGCGGGAAGAGCAGATTCAGGGTTTATCGCTCAGGCTCGATGCGATTAATTCTCTGATTAGAAACAGCGTTTCCGACTCCGAAAAAGGAATGCGTACTCTGTCTGAGCTTCGGGCAGAATTGGACGATCAAACTCAAATCATTGATTATTTAATTACGGATGAGGGGGTTTTGCGCTTTTCAATTACCCGTGAAAATGCGGAAATTACTTTTACGGCCATCAATAAGGCAGACCTTAAAACCCGGGTAAAACGTTATAATGATTTAGTGAGAGATCCGGGTGAAAGTGTGATTGGAAATCAACTGCATTCCGTGCTGAGTCAGCTTTTATTACCTGAAACTTTAAAGGAACAGATTGTTATTTCACCCGACGCTATTTTGCATTACGTGCCGTTTGAAACTCTCCGAGAGCGGGATTCATTCTTGATAGAGCGCCACAGCGTAAGCTATATTTTGAGCAGCCGATACCACTCTTCCTCAAGCAATGAGGTTACTTTTGGTAAGAATGAACGTCTGTTGATGGTTTCAAATCCGGTTATTCGTCCGATTCCCAACTCTCTTATTTCCATTCCAACCCCGTCACTGCCCTTTGCTTCCCTCGAAGCCGATTCGATACGTTCTTATTTTGACTCGGTAACCGAGCTGAGTCGCGAAAACGCAACAAGGCTGAATGTCTCTAAAGCTCTGAAAGATACATTTGATGTGCTTCATTTTGCCTCCCACGGTGTCATTTCAGATGAATCGCCATTACTGTCAGGTATTTTGCTGGCCGATGAGCAGCCTCACAAACAGTTATTCTCAGTGAGTGATATCAATCGTATTCCCATTAAGACAAAGATGGTTATGCTCAGCTCCTGCAATTCAGCTTCAGGTACATTAGTTGACGGAGAGGGTTTTTTAGGGCTACAACGTTCATTTTTGTCGAAAAAGATTCCTTATGTTGGTGCTTCACTGTGGAGTGTAAATGACGCAAGTACCGCTATGCTGATGAATCGGTTTTACAAACATCTTTTCCCGGAAGAGAAAAGTGGTTTTTGGAGTTGGTTTTTAGGTGGTGAAGATCAACAATCACCCGCAAAAGCGATGCAGATGGCGAAGCGTTCACTCATGCAGCAGAAAAAATACCGGCACCCTTACTACTGGGCGCCGTTCATAGTTATTAAAGGCATTTAACGAAAATCAACCATGACCAATCATCAACAGCCTGTCGTCTCTATTCAGGGAGAGGAAGGTTCGTTTCATCATATCGCGGCAGAGCAATTATTTAATCCACAAGATCTGCAGCTCTTATGCAGGGCAACATTTGAAGAGGTTTTTCAGGATGTGGATGAACAAAAGGCCGATTATGGAATTATTGCCTGTGAGAATTCCATCGCGGGATCCATTAGCATGAACTATAATCGCCTGGCAAGATATTCTATTCCCATAATTGCCGAAACGTATCTGCGTATTTCTCACCATTTGATGGTGCCACCTGGCGTTGAAATGGAGGATATTCGGGAGATTTGGTCGCATCCCATGGCCATTGAGCAGTGCCGGAACTATTTGAACCGACTCGATCGTAAAATTCACATGGTAGAGATGGAAGATACCGCCGGTGCGGTGAAGCAGATTAAAGAACAGGGATTGACAGACGTGGCGGCAATAGCCTCAAAACGTGCGTCTACTCATTACGAAATGAATATTCTGGCGCCGTCAATTGAGACTGATCAGGAAAATTACACCCGATTTTTAATTTTATCGCATCATAAACCAGATCAGCTTAAGGAAACCGGGCATCGAAAAACCACATTACATTTCTCGGTGGCGCATAAATCGGGAAGCTTGGTGGCTGTGCTGCAGGAATTAGGCAAATTGGGTGTAAATATGACCAAACTCGAATCCCGCCCCCAGCTTGGAACACCGTGGGAATATGAATTTATTGTTGATCTTGAGCTAAATATTAAAACCCCGCTTGGAGAAGACGTGATGGGCGTAATAAAAGAGCGTACGGCGTTTTGTGAGGTTCTGGGCTGCTACCCAACGGTGTAAAGAAAGCAGATTGGTGAAATAAAGTTAACTCCACCAGGATGTGAATAGCCAAAGCAGAAAAATATAACTCACGCCTGCAATTACCACACGTGTGTAAACGGGGCGCCAGCGGGGTTCGGTTGGAGAGGTGGAATTCATTCTTTATAGTAATTTAAATCTGGTCAATTGTGACAAGCCAGAATTATATTTGGGATTTTATTTAAAAATCAAAAATGTTCTGACTTATCATCCTGATTGTATAACAGTTATTGTTAGCTAATAGGGTATTTTTTTTGCCTTATTGAGTTGGAGTCCACTACGGTTAAGGTTTGTTCGAATGAAAGATTAGCGTTGGAAATTAGCTGTTCAATGATTTTAGCCGTTTCAAATGGCTCAGATGGTTGTTGTCGAATAAAAATAACCCCACCCTTTGGTTTGTAACCATATTTGAAGATTAGTTCTCCGTAATCACTATCGTAGGTAACAATGGTTCGATTTTCTTCAATAGCAATATTCATTATTTGCTTATCCGAAATACTCGGATTATCAACACCAATTGCTGTAATATCAAAAGCTTTTGACTTCAAGTAATTGACACTTGAAATCGGGACGTTTTCATTTGCCAAAAACTTCAAATCGTAACCTTGTCATTCGAATATAAGAGTCCATCCTTCATGCAATCCTGAATGTATGAAAAAACGGCTTGAAGTGATTTTTGGGTCATACGTGGGTAGTTTTCAAGTATCTGTTGCTCTGTCCATCCTTGAGCCAGCAGTCCTATTATATGATCAACAGAAATTCTGGTTCCTTTTACCGTAGGTTTTCCCAACAAAACTTCGTTGTCAGATGTTATATAGTTTTTCCAGTCCATGGTTCAATGTAAAAATATTCTATTATAGTTGGGAGTTGCTGTAGCAGTTTAAATCTAAAGCTGTGATTTTATTTTTCGTCAATCAAGTTACGTTGCCTGTTAACTAATTCCGTCCGTGTTTCACCCACAGGTTCCGTTTCCAGCTTCTTTTCAATCTCTATAAGTTCATTCGCGAATGTACTAAACTTATCACTGGTCAGAATTTCTTCAAGCCATTCTGCGAAATCTGCAAATTCAGGATCACTGTTTGAATAGGGTAGATCTTCCATATTCTGTGTTATCCCTGAGTCGGAATTCACGTTTTTCTTTTCCGGGAAAAACTCGTTGCCCAGAAATGCGTCAAAAATGTAATAGTGTGAATCAAAGGTTTTGAATGCTTTTTTCTCCGCTTCTTTCACATTTCCGGTTTTATAGAGTATGAATGTCCACTCGAAGAGAAATAACGGGAAGCCGCTGTCATCGGAAAAAGTCCGGTCAAACCAGCGCAAATATCTAAGTCCTCCCTTGTAGTCTCTTAATTTTATAAATAGTTCGGGCGGAAGATATCTTAATCCACGCCCATCGTGATGAAAACCTCCCCAGCGCTGTTTATCCGCCGCAAGCGCTTTTCGAATTTTAGCAATTTTATTTCTGATTCTCTCTTCTTGTTTTGGTGTCATAGGGATAATGTGATTGTATAGTAATTTTGAATGCGATCGTATAAATGGGGTACGGAGCTAATAAAAATTCGAGTGAATCACCTGCCAGCGTAGAGATACGTAAAACATCGAAATACTTTAAATTCCGGTTGCTCAACACGTGAGTTGTTGTTGATTGGTCATCTTTTTTTTAAGACAAAAATCTATGCCGGATATTCTAAATGGTGATAAACATAATTGAAATATTCCCGATCATCAAAATCTTGTTCTTCTGGATTCATTTCATAGTCGCCTCTGCATTCGTTGCACATTTTTATAAACAGATCAATGGCAAATTCTTTTAGTTCACGGGCAAATTCTTCTGTGTCTATATCTTTATGATTATTACGTATATACTCAACGCTTTCTTCAATAAAATTGCGAATAAAAATTATTCGTTCTATATCTTCCTCCAAAATAGGAGTGCTTGAAGTGTCATATTTTTTTATGGTAAACACGCTATTTAGAGCCACTTTAGAGATGTTCGTGATAGTATCAGTCATTGTGCGCAAATGGTTGGTTTTAGAAATTTGGCAGTTTTATCAGAGGGATTGGTACAGTCGCTAAAGTCACTCAATAATGCAAATAAAGCAGGGAGAAGGAACATTCTGAGCCGTTGTTTGATTAGGTCTGCTTTAGCTGTTCAGAAATGTTCCCTCGGTCGTCTGCATGTTTTGTTGTTTGGATGGATACATAAACGGAGTGTTTCTCAGACCTTTCTTAGGAACAAATACCGATAGCAGGTTTATAACCCACTATCATAGCCTAAGATCTGATTCAGCATACAGCATAGCCACGTGGAAAGCGTGGCTATGCTTTTTTTTGTGTGAAGTTCGACTTGCCATAAAAAAAACATCTTCTTGTTCCATTTCTGTACAAAACCAATTATCGCTCATTCGATAAACTCAGGGTAGATAATTGGTGATTTACTCGAACGCCTGTCGATTTCGAGATCTGTAATAAAACAGACTCACATAAAAAGATCCACCGGATCCATGGTTATGAAATCGGTCCAGTGAAGTCCCTCCTGGCCGATCATGTAGATGGCGTCGGGACTGTAGCGTTTTTTGAATTCAGTCATTCCTTTGGTCGGGCGATTTTTGTTGCTGGTTTTGACCTCTATTCCGATCACAGTATTGTTTTTGGTGAGCACAAAATCAACTTCATCACTTCTGTCACGCCAGTAATAGACTTTGTAATCGTGACGGTACGACATATTTATCAGGTGAGCTCCAACAGCTGATTCTACCAATCTGCCCCATTTCGCCGAATCGGTTACGGCCTGTTGAAAAGTGAAATCGAGTTGCGTGCTCATTAGTGCATTGTTGTACACCTGCCACTTGGGACTTGAACCGCGTTGTTTTACTTTTTTCCCGTAGTATTTTTCTAATCCGGTTATAAGTCCGCTGGAGTGCAGTAATTCCTGATAATGGGAAAGCGTGGTCGTGTTTCCGGCATCCTGAAGCTGACCTAAGATTTTGTTATAGGACAAGATTTGTCCGCTGTAGTGACAAGCCAAATCGAACAAATTTTTAAGCAGAGCCGGTTTGTGAATGCGATTTAGCATGATGATATCTTTTGAGATAACTGCTTCCACGAGGGCATTTTTTACATAGTCACGCCAGCGTTGCTCGTCATTCATCAAAGGAGCGGCACCGGGGTAGCTTCCGAAAAAGACAAATTCTTCCGGTGAGATCCCAAACGCTTCGTTCATTTCGGAGTATGACCAGTGAACGACCTGAATAAGTTCGTAGCGTCCGGCCAGAGATTCGGATAATCCAGCTTGCAGCATTAGTCGTGAAGAACCGAGCAAAACGACTCGTATATCCCGTTCTTTTTGGGTGTCCTCATCCCACAGTTTTTTTACCGTATCGCTCCAGTTG
>Ga0306910_1000348_pt1 | contig 24805 bp, 19 predicted proteins | sample AntRauMFilla2698_FD_190438 | JGI IMG/M metagenome (GOLD analysis project Ga0306910, IMG submission 190438) | Saline lake microbial communities from Rauer Islands, Antarctica - Metagenome Filla 2 #698 (v2) (version 2) | ecosystem: Environmental > Aquatic > Non-marine Saline and Alkaline > Saline ... | reverse complement strand
CGAAACCCCTCAGGACTGATAACCAAAACACGCTGCCTCACGGCAACTCGTCACAGGTGGCCGGATACCCTGGAACAGGTGGCCGGATGTTGTCGGAATGGGTGGCCGGATCCTCCGGAATACGCAGGCTTTCTCGCAGGCGCTTTGCATATAGAAACGTGGAAAGGCATTCGTATCGGCGTCTGGCAAGAGACGCATCGCCGCGTGTTTCACGACCCGGACGTGAACTTTCACGGCCTCACCCTGCGCGCGCAGCTTCCAACCCTATCGCAAGAATACCACGCTGGCTTCACGTGCCGCATCGATGTTGAGAGCTGCGCAGATCTCAAATTGGTGCTGCCCGCCCGTAAGGAAATCGTTCAAGACACCTTTTACGACGCGCTGAAGACCAAGATCAGCAAGATCTATTTCGAGCTGTTGCAGAAAGCAGGTGTGCATTCGCTGAGCTTCGAAAACCACCAACGCGCCCAAGCACTGGGGATCACATTGCCGGAGGCCGTCAACCATCTCCGCCCCTTCTCCCCAGTCCACGCCGACACAGACAGCAACGCGTGGAACCAACCCGAACCGGTCCATGCGGATGTATTGATATGCGCAGGTGGCGATGAAGCGGTCGATGATCAAAACCTCGCCTGGGCCATTGAGCATGTCGAAGGTGCCATTCCGCTCTATGATCCCAAGTCAGCATTTAAGGGCTATACTTGGTACGATGCGCTCAAAACTGTTGAGACTACCGGTTATGTCCGTGTTTGCGAAGGACGTCGCTATGTCTCGGAGATCGGCGTAACGCCCGACATTCTTGAACGTCCAGCACAGCTGTTCATCATCGGCCTCATACAAGGCGGCACAGATGCAATTCCATGGCAGTTGGAAACCGATCTCATACTCTTCGCGCAGGAAGGTGATTGCGTCGATGATACGATCCTCTGCTTGACCGCGACTTGTACAATCACTGTCCCGGATCTGGTCGATTTCATGACGCGTGCGCTGTTCCGCCCCTCAGACGATCATGAGGCGGGATCCTACGACAGTCAGCTACAGTGGTTTACCGATCAGGCGGAAAACGAAGCCATCGCTTATTTGCAAACGCTGGACGATGTACACCGCAATCAGGTCGAGCGCGTCCTCCGCCGCGAACTTTATTGGATTATCAAACCCTCCTCCGCGATCACGATCGGCATCAATGGGACGAATGTATCCATCAATGGGTTGGACAGTGCGTTCAAAAAATCGGTCGCGGCCTAAATGTAGTTTCATTCGACCCGTTGGACCGCTCTCACATCAGAGAGCGGTCCTTCCCTCATGACGGGTTTTCAAGATCAGACATCTCTGGTCGGCCCGTCATGGAGAAGATCAATGGCGAAATCGATTGACTATAAAATCACCCTGTACCCGGCGCATCGTGAAGGCAGTTTTGTCGTCACCAAGTTCGACGTCTTCGGCGGAACATATCCGCAAAAAGATATCACGGCAGCAGGCATGGCAGACCTGACGGCTCAAGTGACAACCTTCGCAAACGCGCATGGCGAGGGCTGCCGCGCCTCGGTCAAATGCCTCGCGCACCGCAAGCCGCCTGGCTTCAAAGCTGCCACCGAGAACCTCACCTTCAACCTCGAAGACAAACCGCTTGGGACAGCTTCAGCGGCATAATTCAAACCAACGAACAGGACCCTTTAATAGGCCCGTCAGACCTCTGGCGGGCCTCTACTTTTGCATCAAGGAGAACGCCAATGGACAATCCCATTCACGAAGAAACGCAGAACGATCACGTGATAAAAATCTTCCATGATCCGGATCCGGAAAGCCCACGGGAGTGGGACAATCTCGGCACGATAACCTGTTGGCATCGTCGTTATCGTCTCGGGGACAAACATGACTTTGAAGATCCGCAAGAGTGCCTCAGATCGCTGGGGTGTGCGGACGAGACAGACTTGGAGCTTAACGCGCTCTTTGAACGCGCCACGCGCCAAGCCGTAATTTTGCCGCTCTATCTCTACGACCACTCCGGCATCACCATGAACACGACCGGGTTCCATTGTCCTTGGGATTCAGGACAGGTTGGCTACACCTATGCAACATTGGAAGACGTCAGGAAGGAATACTCCGTACAGCGGGTCTCAGCGCAATTGAGGGCGCGAGTTGCAAAGCTGCTTGTCCAAGAGGTGGCGCGTTTTGACGATTTCATCACCGGGAACTGCTACGGGTATGTCGTGTCCAAGGATGAAGAGCAGGTCGACGCGTGTTGGGGGTATTTCGGCGATTACGAGGGGCATTGTTTGGTGGAGGCGCGGGCGTGTGTGTCTTGAGCAGAAGAATGAGAAATCCACAAATGAGAGGAAGAGGGCCCGGGGGGAAGGGCAAGCCTTCCCCGGTGTGAGAGAGAGTTTTGGGGATGGCATAACCCTTAAATGCCGGAGACCAAAACATGGCAAATGCACCTCATCCTCAACCTCCTGCCCTTGATCCTGATATGCAAGCTTCCCAGAAATCGGACCGCCTGCTCAACGCGGCCGAACTGCTACAGCCATACTTTGAAGCGGGCAAACCTATAGATCAGACCAGTTTGCGTGTCGCCATGGAGCAGGCCTTTCAAGCAAGCGACACGTCTGGCGCATGGGTCTGGAAAGACGTCTATGATGCCTGCGAAGCTGCGCAAATCCTGTTGCTGACCAAGTTCGGTCCGTCACTGATCAAGAGGGCCACTTCTCCAGAGGCGTTGATCGGCATGTTCGAGAAAATCGCCAGTCTTGCACCGTCCCACACGCGGCGCAGTGAAGACTCTCAAAAACTCCAGCAATTCTCAACGCCATTGCCGCTGGCCGCCATTGCAGCACAGGCAGCGCAGATCGACGCCAATGATGTGGTTCTCGAACCATCCGCCGGCATAGGACTTCTGGCGGTGCATGCACTGTTGGCTGGTGCAAAACTCTACTTGAACGAGTTGGACCCAGTTCGGGCAGGTCTCTTATCGCTGCTTTTCCCGCAGTCCCCGCTTTCGCGTTACAATGCCGGTTCCATTCACGATCGCCTTGATGGCTCTATTACACCCTCCGTCATCCTGATGAATCCACCGTTTTCGGCGGCACCGGGTGTTGAAGGCCGTTATAAGGCCGCGATGTCAGACCATGTCTTATCGGCGTTGTCGCGTCTTAAGGATGGTGGGCGCTTAGTGCTCATCTCCGGTGCCAATTTTTCGCCAGCGAACCGTGCGTATCGAAAGACATTCGAGCGTATCGCCAACATGTCCAGTGTGCGTTTCTCTGTACCCGTCTCGGGCAAAGTCTATGCACGGCACGGGACGACAACCGAGACCCGCCTAACTATTATCGACAAACAGACAGGCCTTGAACCCAAAGGTAATGAAATCCTTCTGCCGCAGGTCGAGACCACATCAGATCTGTGGTCAATCGTTAAAGCCAAATGTGCAGATCGGCCAAAGACAGCAGAAAAACCACACCGTCGATCAACCGCCTTGCCGCCATCCTCCCCCTCGTCGGTCTCTGCTCTGCTTGCAGCGGCCCAATCCCAGCACCATGCCGCCGAGGCTGAGCGTGCCAAACATCCCTTTGACCGTATGGGCGTTCATCAGTTGGCCTACATCCCGAAGGCGTGGGTTGAATCCTCCGACAAACTGACTGCCTCGCTCTACGAAGGCTATGAGGTTCAGACGATCGATATCGCCGATGCCGCGCCACATCCAACAGCGTTGGTCCAATCCGCGGCGATGGCGTCTGTCGCACCGCCCCTTCCATATCATCAACCCAAACTGCCGGTCGATGTCGTCACAAAGGGCCAACTCTCAGATGCACAGCTGGAAAGTGTCATCTACGCTGGCGATGCGCATGAGCAGCACCTTGCGAGCTGGTTCCGACATGACGCCGAGGATGGTCGTCTTGTTGCAGCAGATGCGGATGCGCCAGATGCGTTTCGATTGCGCAAGGGGTGGTTTCTGGGGGACGGCACAGGATGCGGCAAAGGCCGTCAGGTGGCGGGCATCATACTCGACAACTGGCTGCGCGGACGCAAACGTGCGGTCTGGATTTCCAAATCCGACAAGTTGATTGAAGACGCGGTTCGCGATTGGACAGCCATCGGGGGCCGTGCCTCCGATATTGTGCCACTCTCAAAGTTCAGACAAGGATCCGACATTCGGCTTGGCGAAGGTATTCTCTTCGTCACCTACGCGACATTGCGCACAGCGGAGCGCCAACAAGGCGACCTCATCAAAGCATCCCGCCTCGATCAGGTCATCGCGTGGCTTGGCGCTGGCTATGATGGCGTCATCGCTTTCGATGAGGCGCATGCCATGGCAAACGCCGCAGGAGAAAAGGCCAAAGAGGGCAGTCGCGGCGAGAAGAAGGCGTCCCAACAAGGCCTTGCCGGATTGCGCCTCCAAGATCGCGCGCCCGATGCACGGGTGGTTTATGTCTCGGCAACCGGCGCTACCGTTGTTGGTAATCTCGCCTATGCATCGCGTCTCGGGCTTTGGGGGACAGGCGATTTTCCGTTCGCGACGCGCGAACAGTTCGTGGCAGACATGGAAGCCGGTGGGATCGCTGCGATGGAGATCATCTCGCGTGATCTTAAAGCGCTCGGTCTCTATCTGGCACGATCGCTTTCGTATGAAGGTGTCGAATATGAAATGCTGGTCCACGCGCTGACCGATCAGCAACGTGGCATTTACAACAGTTATGCCGAAGCGTTTCAGGTCATTCATAACAATCTTGAAGCGGCCCTCGAGGCGTCGGGCATCACGTCAGATAACACCACTCTTAACGTGCAGGCCAAATCGGCAGCGCGATCCGCCTTTGAGAGCAACAAACAACGCTTCTTCAATCATCTGATCACCGCCATGAAATGCCCGACCGTGATCAAGAATATTCAAAATGATCTGGCAGCCGGTCACTCCGCTGTCGTCCAAATCGTCTCGACCAGCGAGGCTTTGATGGAGCGACGTCTGGCACACATCCCCGTTTCTGAATGGCATGATCTTCGTGTCGACATAACGCCCCGCGAATACGTGCTGGACTATCTGATGCACTCGTTTCCAACCCAATTGTTCGAGCCCTACACGGATGAGGACGGTAATCTCAAATCACGGCCCGCGCGCGACGCGGACGGCAACCCGATTGAAAGTCGAGACGCCGCGGGCAGGCGCGATGCGCTTGTCGAACATCTTGGCGCCCTGCCCCCGGTTCAAGGCGCGCTCGATCAGATCCTGTGGCACTTCGGGAAAGACAAAACCGCTGAGGTCACAGGACGGTCCCGTCGGATCATCCGCACGGAAGATGGCCGCCAAAAGGTGGAAAACCGCCCCGCATCGTCAAACATCGGCGAGACCCAAGCGTTCATGGACGACAAGAAACAGATTCTCAGTTTCTCGGATGCGGGTGGCACTGGGCGCTCCTATCATGCGGACCTCGGCGCGAAGAACAAACGCCTCCGCGTTCACTATCTGCTTGAGCCGGGATGGCGCGCCGACAATGCAATCCAAGGGCTGGGCCGCACGAACCGCACAAATCAAGCACAGCCCCCGCTGTTCCGGCCGTGCGCGACGGACGTGAAGGGCGAGAAACGCTTCCTCTCCACCATCGCGCGTCGCCTCGACACATTGGGTGCGATCACCAAGGGTCAGCGCGAAACCGGTGGCCAAAACATGTTCCGTCCCGAGGATAATCTTGAAAGCGCCTATGCGCGCAAAGCCCTGCGAAACTTCTTCTGGGATCTCACCAAAGGACGCATTTCGGCCTGTTCACAAGATCGGTTCGAAGAAATGACAGGGCTGTCCCTCCATGACAGTGATGGCACGCTGAAAGAGCAATTGCCGCCAATCCAACAGTTCCTCAATCGCTGTCTTGCGCTGACAATCGAGATGCAGGATGCGATCTTTGAATGCTTCGGAGACATCCTTGAGGCCATCATCAAGGAAGCGATTGACTCAGGCACATATGAGGTCGGTCTAGAGACGCTGCGCGCTGAAAAATTCGAAATTGTTGATCGCAAAAAGATCTATGAACATAAGGCCTCCGGTGCGACAGCAACCGCGCTGACCGTCGCGCGAACGGATCGCAACCACCCCCTCTCTCTGGAGAAGGCCCGTGCATTTTGTCAGGCACGGGGCGATGTCCGGCTAATGCTCAATCGACAATCCGAGCGTGCCGCAATGCTTGCGCCAACCACCAGTCTGATGACCGATGACGGGGAACCCTTGCGGCGGATCGAGCTGATGCGGCCCATGGACCAGCAACGCATGCTCGAAGTGGAGCTTGGTAAGACACATTGGGAAGAAGTCCCGGACAGTGTGTTTGAGAAAGCGTGGGCACGCGAGGTGTCGGAGATCCCCGAGTTCAGTGTCTCAAAACTAACCCTCGTCTCCGGGCTCCTCCTGCCAATCTGGGATCGCCTGCCGAAAGACAACATGAAGATCTATCGGCTCCAGACAGAGGATGGAGAACGGGCCCTTGGTCGCATGGTCACCCAAGATCAACTTGCACGCATGTACGCATCCCTTGGCGTCGATCATGTCATCGAGTTGACCGCCGACGAAGTGCTGGAGGCGGTCATGCAGCGCGGACAACACATCTATCTCTCCGGCGGGTTCACCCTGCGCCGTTCGCGCGTCATGAGTGCATATCGATTAGAACTGGTCGGCGCGAGCAGTACGCATTTACCGCAGTTCAAAGCCATGGGCTGCTTTACAGAAATCATCCAATGGGTCACACGGGCATTTGTCCCGATTGAGAACACAGGCACTCTCGACAAGGTCTTAGCACAGCACGCAATAGTCGCAGAAACCCCTGACCACAGGAGTGCGGCATGACCTGTAAAAGCCGCATCGATATCGGTCAGATCGCGCGCGATCTGGCCAACAGTGCCGAGGCCTTTTGCCACCACTTCTTTCCCAACGGCCGTAAGGTCGGCAACTATTGGCAGATGGGAGACACAGCGGGCAACGCGGGCCAAAGCCTGACGATCAGGCTGCGAGGTTTGACAGGCAGACCTGCCGGAAAGTGGGTTGATCATGCCACGGGCGCATATGGCGATCTGCTTGATCTGCTCAATGAGCGGTTTGGACCATTGGCCTTCAAAGACCTTATGGATCTGGCGACGTCTTTCTTAGGGACTGAGCCCGTTGTTAACGCTGACAGACCGCCAATCAGAACCGAAGGTCACGATTCAGGTCGGCAAGCAAAGGCTGGCAGACGCTTGTTTGGCTACGGACACCCAATCTCTGGAACTGTGGCCGACACCTATCTGCGCAATCGCAAAATCGGGCGATTTGGACGCGCACTGAAATACCATCCAAATGTCTATCTGCGTGGGTCAGACGGCCAGCGTGTCGAGTATCCCGCACTCTTAGCCGCCATCACGGACAATGACGGCGTCGTCACGGGATGCGCGCGTACTTTTCTGGATCATCGAACGGCTCAATGTGCGGCAATAGCCTCCCCGAAACGCATTCTTGGAACTCTCAACGGCAATGCAATCCGGTTTGGGTCTTGGCAAACGGCACGCGATCTTATCGTAGGCGAAGGCCTCGAGAACACATTGTCTGTGGGCACCGTCTTTCCGCGAGCCGCTTTGGTATCCTGTCTGACCGCACACCATATGGCGGTCTTCAACTGGCCAGCCGCCGCCATGCGTCTCTGGATCGTACATGACAATGATGATGTCGGTAAGCGCGGCGCTCGTCATCTTCAATCACGCGCCGTGGCCAGCGGCATCAGTGCGTTTCTGCTGTCCGCACATCACGACGATTTCAATGATGATCTTCGCATGAACGGTGCGACCGAGTTGCGTCGTAGGTTAGTGCAGATGATATCAACATATATCGACGGGCATGACCTATGGCCCGCTGTTGAGGCTGCCTGAAGGAAGAAAGGCTGCCGTGTTTGCCCCGCCGTTTCCGCCGCGCCCTGTCCGTTTGGAGTGAGAGGTCGATGGACCAGCAGGTCGGGTGCAAGGGCACCCTCGTCCCATCGGCAACGTGCCTGCAGCATAAATTTCCCCGGCGGGCTAAAGCCGCGCCTCCTCGCGCAGCAAATTTCTGCCGCAGCCCCGTCCTTCGCTGCGCTACGGCCCGTGCGGGTGCAGAAGTGCCGCTGCCGGTCCTGTCATCGCCCATCCAAACCGGATCAGGACGCAACCAAACGAAAGACAGGAAAATCACATGACCTATCATCCATCTTCACTCACTCCCACATCAAGCCGAACAGCCGATGCCTGTGAGACACTCGCTCTCTATGGCGCAACCCCACCCCCAGACGAGACAGATCCCCGACCATTGCCAGAACAAGATCAGACATCGTGTGCCATCGCATCCATGGTGGAAGCGACACACATGCTCTTGTCCGATACGCAGCTTGAAGAAGATCTCGAAGAAATGCTCTGGTCCCTCACAAATATCTTTCATCGCAAACTGTACCTGATCGAGCGCCGCCTTGATGACAATGAAGCCGAACAACGCCAGATGATGCGCGAACAAGACGGATCCGAAGTCAAAAGCCTGGAACTGGAACGCCGCCTGATCCAAGGACAGAAGCTGGTCGAACACCGCGACGCTTACGAGCTAATGCGCGACATCTCCTCTGACCATTTCCGAGCCGAAACTGGCTCCGTCTGGATGCCCCGGACAGGATCACGCGTCTCCAATAAAGGACTGACAGCCTCCGTCATTGATAGCCGGAATTTCATCTCAGCCGAGAAACGCAAGAAGAACGAGGTCCATTGCCCCGAAGGCACACGCATCGCCTTCACTGGAGGTGACTTCCAAGACTTCGATCTGATCTGGACCGTGCTGGATCAAACCCAAGCCAAATACCCGGACATGATCCTCCTTCACGGCGGCACCCCCAAAGGCGCTGAACATATCGCAAGCCTCTGGGCCGATAATCGCGGTGTCGCACAGGTGGTCTTCAAACCAGATTGGAAATCCCACAACAAGGCCGCACCGTTCAAGCGCAACGACAAATTACTCGAGACAATGCCAAAAGGTGTCATCGCAACCCCTGGGTCAGGCATCACAGACAATCTTGTCGACAAAGCCCGCAAGCTTGGCATCACCGTCAAAAGGATTGGGGCCTAAGGGTCTCAATCCCCTCTCAGGGTTCACGAAAGACCTCTAGACGATTCAGAAGGGATGCGAGGGCCTCGAATTCATTCAACACATCGACCGGATCTCGCCAGAGACACGCGTCCAAATAAACTTGAAGCGCGTCGCTGGTCCCCTGCGCATTCTTAAGACCCGCCAGTCTTACTTTGAGTGCTTTGATGTCGTCAAGCGTCACGCGCCAACTCCTAGTGTTGATCATCTATAACTTATGACATAACGTTGTATATAACGATATAAGTAATGTTAATAATTGCTGCGAGGGCGGCGAGGGAATTGAGGGCTGAAGATGAAGCGATGTCTATTAGCGACTATCGGGAGCGCAGTATTCCTAGCCGGGTGTGCCACACCCCAGCCTGAGACAGGCCCGTCGATATCAAGTTTGGTCGCGCAGCAGACATCGGACGTAAACCGCGAGATTGCAGACGCGGGCCTATACAACGGTGTGCTCGAACCTCTCGCAACCGGTCAGGTAATACTCAGAAATCCTGAACATGTCGTCGATGACGCGTTGCTGCGCATAGTGAATGCTGAATTTACAGGCAAGATTGAAGACCTTGTGTCCATTGTCGCGCGCGAGACAGGCTACCGGGTGATTTCTGATGGTGAACGGCTGGGTGCACCGATCATCATTACTCTCGTCCAACGCGACTTGCCCGCGATCGGCGCACTGCGCGAGGGTTTCCATCAAGCAAAGGGCCGCGTGAAAATCTTCATCGATCAATCGGCCAAAACAATGGTCATCCACTACCTGCGACATGAGAACTCACCCGTTCCTCACCTAGAGGATTTGGAGACATGAGCAGATCATTGAAAGTAATCCCCGCATCGCTTGCCTTGCTCATAATCTTGCCCGGGTGTGAAATGCTTAACCTCAACCTCGATGATGAGCTGGCTCCACCACTCCCAATTCTATTGGGTGGGCCTGATCAGTATCGCTCGGATCGTACACCGGACAGTTTCGACCAGTTTGCCGTGCGCGCGCAACGCGGCAACTTTGAAACGGATATCGAAGAAGAACGCTATGGTCTCCTGCGGGAGGCAGCCCTCTCTTACGCCGCACAAGCTGGATATGAGCGGCGCGTGTGGGAGATCATGCGCCAGTTGGAAGCCGATAGCGGAACATTATCCGCATCGTTTGATTTCAATCGCGTCGCCTACCGCGCGCCGCGCGAAACCGGATATATCTTGCCACCCGTAGTGTCGCGGGCAACGGCCGCGATCAATGTTGAAGAAAATGGTCGCTCAGCGGTTGCATCAGATGAATACTATCGCCTTGAGATTCCGGGAAGGATCACGACCGTTGTACCCACTTGGCGCGACTACCTCGTTATACCTCTCGAAGAACCTGCACGACAAAACGATGATTTCCTGCCGCAGGACCAAGAAGAGAAAAGGGTGTTTGCCCGCTTCGCCGCAGAAGGTTGGCAAGCGGGTGTGGAACAGGCAGACGAAGCGCTTGATCTGAACTTTGCGCGGTTGCGCCGCGACTACCTCGGTATGGTTGAATATCGGCGTATGGTTGAGGCAGGTCTTGTGACCGAGCTGGTGATCAGAGATTCTGAAGCCCGTTCCGCGGGCGAAGGCGATGAACTGTTCATCGGAGAGCGTCGCGTCCAGATCGTCAACGCAGCAACCTTTGTGCGCAATCCAGCAAATTGGCGTCCGCTGCAAAGGCGGTTTGACGTGATCAAATGATTGATCAGGGCAAACTCAATCTCACACCTGATGATCCAGCTTCACCATACGTCCGCATTCTGAAATCTGAGCCCAACCGGTTCGACATTGATCTGGACGCGTTCGATCATTTCCTCGTTGGAGCTGCGATGAAAGGCGTGTCCGATATTAATATCAGCGCTGACTTGCGCATGCGGGTTCAGCTCCACGGCGAGCAAAAGCTGGCTTCGGACCGCGCACTGCTCCTCACAGAGGTTCAAGCAATGCTGGCGCACTTATGGACGGCAAACGATGCGATGTCGTTGGTCAGCGCAGGTCGTGCGCTTGATTTTTCCTATGAGAAGAAAGTGGACCGAAAACGGAGCCAACGTTTCCGCGTCAACGCGGTTGGCGAGCAGCGGTATGGCACGAATGGTGTCCAGATTACGCTCCGAGTGCTGCCTGACACGACCCCAAGCCTTGCAGATGTTGGGTTCGAGGTGGAGCTTTACGACAGATTGGAACCTGCAAGCGGGATTATTGTGGTCGCTGGCGCAACGGGTCATGGGAAATCGACCACCATGGCGGCGATGACCCGGAGCCATCTCGAGAACCCACACCGCTCACGCAAAATCATCGATCTCCAGGCCCCGATCGAATACACGTTCCGAGACATCAATACCGATGCGGCCAATACACCTTCGTTCATCAGCCAGTCGGAAATTGGCGTCGGTCGCAACATCCCCAGTTTTGCCGAAGGGGTTCGCGCGGCGATGCGCCGTGCGCCTGCCATCATCAATGTGGGCGAAAGCCGTGATCGCGAAAGTATGGAGGCCTGCATCGAGGCTTGTCTCACCGGTCACCTTGTGAACACGACGACCCACGCGGGATCCATCGCTGAGGCCTTGCGGCGCATGGCATTCCTGTTTCCACCCGAAGAGCAAGAAGCGCGGTCGTTCGATTTGATGACGGCCTTGAACCTGATTGTCTGGCAGCGGCTGGTTAAGCGCGCGGATGGTCAGGGGCGTGTCGCCTTGCGCGAGTATCTGGTTTTTGACCAGAACGTGCGGGATAGGTTTCTGAGTGTACCGCCCCTCAAATGGGTGAACGTGGTAAGACAGGTTTTCTCAGACAGCTGTTCTGACAGCAGCTTGGTTGCACGCACCATGACCCAATCGGCCGAGCGGTTGGTTCAGGAAAAGATTGTGAATGCTGGGGAATTATCTAGGCTTTTACCGCGTGGGATCGGGTTCTTGGGAGAAATTCAGGTACGGCATCACCGGGGCTAAGCGAATGATTGGATACTATTGCACATTGTGAAGCGTATAGAGATCGTTCGTCGAGCGTGCGGCGAATGCTAACTGGGAGCCCTTAGTACCTGATGCTGCGGGATGCTCGAATGACCGCCAAGCAAAAAAGCTCGCTGTGCTCTGTCGCTACGTTACCCAGTTGAGGCTCGAGCTAGGCAGTTGGCGGTTCCGTCGACGAAGCGCGGATTTGTTGCCGGAGATGCCCTTTTAGGTTTCGAAAGAGCAATTAACACTCTGGTATATATGACACTTCTGACTAATGGCTAAGCGCTGGTTTGCGCAGACAGAAGACTTTCCTAAGCTGTCACGAGATATTCACTAAGAAGAAACGCAACTGTTACAAAACTAGTCCAAATCCCCCCTAGCTCACATCTGGGCTCTAATTCTCTGGGGGACACCATGTCATTCAATCGCCGTACACTTCTGAAACTTTCTGCTGCCGGTCTGGCTGCGCCAATGATCCTGAAGGCAAACGACGCGTTTGCCGCTTCAGGTAGCGTCAAGGTTCTTGCTTGGGGCGACTACATCAAACCCAATATCGCTGAAGCCTTCGAGGCCGAGACCGGGATCACGCTAGAGCTGACCACATTCGGGTCCAATGATGAGGCCGAAAGCACGATCCGCGCCAATGGCGGTAAGGGTTTTGATATCGTGTTTCCGTCGATCACCAATTCAGCAGGGTACATCGATGACAATGGCGACAGCTTCTTTGCGCCGATCCCTGCGAGTGTGAACGTGGACAACGTGATCCCGTCGTTCCTGCGCGACAGCGCTGCCTTGGGCGGCGTTTTCAAGGGCGAGCAGATCTTGCTGCCGTTTGACTGGGGCACCGAGGGCGTGACCTACAATCAGGCGCAGATGCCGATTGATGGCCAAGTCTCTTATGGTGATCTCTGGGCCGATGCTGCGAAAGGCAAGGCTGCGTTCCGTCAGAAATCCGTGATCATGGGCACCGGCCTTTACCTTGATGCGATCGGTGAAGTGCCATCCAACCGGATGCTTGATGTCTACAAATCCGAAGATGACGCGCGCCGCGTCTGGGGTGCCGTCACCCAGTGGATGTTGGAGCGTAAAGACAACTACGGTGCTTTCTGGAACAACGCGACAGAGGCCACGTCAGCCTTCACCGAAGCAGGCGCAATCATCGGTCAGACATGGGACACCACTGGTCTTTTGCTCAACCGTGACAATGCCGATTTCGTTTACCGCGCGCCAAAAGAAGGTATCATCACCTGGCTCGACAGTTTTGGGATGCTCAAGCAGGCAGAAAATCCTGAACAGGCCGTGGCCTTCATGAACTTCATGCTCAAGCCTGAAATCGGCGGCATGTTCGCAAACAACACCGGCTATAACTCTGCCGTTGTTGGCGCAGCTGACTTTGCATCCGATGAGTTCAAGAAGCAGTTCAATGAAGTCTATACGCCAGACGTTCTTGGTAACATGTGGTGGTGGCAGGCTGATACGCCATTCTTTGGTCCGGTCCGCGACGAGTTTGTCGAGATCATCACCAACGCCTGATTTGAAGTTCAAACCGTTGAGCAGCCCCGGCATCGCTGGGGCTGCTTTTACGATATAGGGGATTGGCATGCGCGGAAAATCAGTGACGCTTGAACAGATGGAAGTCACTTACCCGAACGGGTTCAAGGCGGTTCATCCAACTGATCTTGTGATCGAGGCAGGCGAATTCTTTTCCATTCTCGGACCGTCGGGCTGTGGAAAAACAACAATCCTGAGGGCTGTGTCGGGGTTCGTGGATCCTTCTGCGGGCCGTATCCTGATTGGTGACGAGGACCAGCGCGGCAAGGGGCCGAATATGCGTGAGACCGCGCTGATTTTTCAAAACCTCGCCCTGTTTCCTCTCATGCGCATCTGGGAAAACGTGGCTTTCGGGCTGGAGGCCCGCGGCGTTGCCAAGCGCGCACGGCGCGAAAAAGCGCATGAATTACTTGATCTGGTGGCGCTCGCGGACCAAGCAGAAAAAACACCCGGTGAATTGTCTGGTGGCCAGCGCCAGCGCGTCGCAATCGCGCGAGCTCTGGCGGTCGACCCTTCAGTGTTGCTGCTGGACGAGCCCCTTTCCGCGCTGGACTTGAAGCTGCGCCAACACATGCGAGCCGAGTTGCGCAGTATCCAGAAGAAAACCGGAGTTACCTTCATTTACATCACCCATGATCAGGGCGAGGCGCTGACCATGTCCGACCGAATTGCCGTCATGAATGCAGGGCGTATCGAACAAGTGGGAACGGCAGATCAGGTCTATTCCAATCCTGTGTCCGCATTTTCGGCGTCGTTTGTCGGAGAGGCCAATCAGTTCGCAGGCCGCATTGCTTTGCTAAACGGTGATTTGGCGCAGATTGATACCCCGCATGGGCAGTTCGTCGGGCGCAATCCGGCCGGACTTGACGTTGGACAAGAGGCAATACTGTTTGTCAGGCCGGAAAACATCAGCCACTCTGCGGCGGAAAATGTGCTGCAAACGCAGTTGTTGCGCCGTGATCTTGAAGGGCCCTTTGTGAACCTGTTCATGGCGACAAAAAGTGGGGCATCTGTCGCGATGCATGTTCCCAACACCGCAGAGACGGCCCCTGATTTGGGCGAAGAGAGCGCGATCGGCTTCACCAGCGCGTCTGCGACAATTCTGCCGCTCGGGCCGGTGGCGCGCACTGGTCAGGACATCGCGGCAGAATGAAAGATTTGGTCCGCAGTTTTGGTAAGGGTCTGACAGGCGTCTTCGTTGCGGCCGTTTTAGGCTGGGCGCTTGTGCTGATTATCCTCCCGCAGATGGCCATGCTGGAAAAGGCATTGACCAAGCCCGCGCGGCAGTTGGACAGCTCTATCGTCGGCTCGCTCGAACGCGATGCTGCCAATTGCGTGAACATTCTTGGTCAATATGCAGAACCTGAAGCGCCCGCACCGGACAATGGCGGCATGGCTGTGCCGTCAATGTCGGGAATGGCTGTGCCTTCCGCATCTGGTATGGCCGTGCCCTCGATGTCAGGCATGGCTGCGCCCACGCTAAACGCAGGTGCAGCGCGCCCCTATATCTTGCAATGCGACCGCGCTACGACGCAAAGGCGGCTCGTGCGCGACGATGGCGCAGAGGTCTATCTCAACCAGTTCTATGATTTACCCCTGCTTGGCGTGGCTGCCGATGCCTCGATCCCCGAGCAGATCGCAACAGCCGGCCAGATCGAAGAGCTTGCGGCGGCGCTTTATAAGCGTTTGCTTGTCGAGGAATCCAGTTCCGCGAGGCTGGGCTTTGACAATTTCACTGCGGTCGCCAAGCCTGTTTTGGTCCCCCGTTCTGAAGCGGCACAGGCGCAAGCGGACGCCAGTCTGAATGGAAAAGTGATGTCCGCGCTGGGGCTGCGATATACAGTTGATGGCCAGACCTACCAGCGGATCGGCATGGAAATTCTTGTGCGAACCCTGTTTTTTGCCGTCTGCGCGACGCTGCTTGCATTGATTGTGTGTTATCCAGTTGCCTATAAAGTTGCTCTTGCCACGCCGCCCGAAAAGGCGGTCTGGCTGATGCTGGCCCTGATCATTCCCTATGCGATCGTAGAACTGATGCGGATCTACGCATGGACTTCGATCATCGACAATCGCGGGCTGATCAATGAGGCCCTCATGTGGGCTGGCGCGATCACCGAGCCGATCCAGTTCAAACGCTCCGCGCTAACGGTCTTTGTGGTGATCGTCTATACCTATGTTCTGTTCATGGTTTTCCCGATTTACAACGTAATGAGCACGCTGGACCGCAACCAGATCGACGCGGCCCGCGATCTTGGTGCATCCACGCCGCGCCTGCACCGACGCATCATCATCCCGCACGCTAAACCTGGCATCGCCGTGGGCTGCATTGCAACTTTCATGCTGGCAGCCGGAGCGTTCTCGGTGCCGCGGATCATTAGCAGGGGGCTACAGTCGGAATGGTTCAGCCAGACGATCTACAACAAGTTTTTCGAGGTCAATAATTCCAACGTCGGCGCAGCCTATAGTTTTGCCTATACGGTGGTCTGCTTTTTGATTGTCGGTTTGTTCATGTGGATCATGCGGGCTCGGCTCAAAGATTTTGCGAGGGTGCAATGATGTCGCAACGCATTTTGAATGCCTATATGTGGGCATTCCTCGCTTTCATGTTCGCTCCGCTCATCCTGATGATCATTACATCTTTCAACGATGTCTCGCCGCCCTCGGTGACTGATTGGCGCGGGCTGACAGGCAAATGGTATGCCTTCTTCTGGATGCCAGAGGCGGACTTGCGCGCTGATCCGGTTCTGCGTTCGCTAGATCGTGACCGTTTTATCGGTTGCTTTGGCAATTCGCTTCAGGTCGCGGCTGTGGTGGTGCCACTCTCGCTCCTTCTTGGCCTGTCGGGGGCTGTAGTGCTGACCCGTTGGCGCAGCAAGGCGAACGGCCTGCTTTGGTGGGTTCTGTTGTCACCGATGTTAGCACCGGGCATTGTATTGGGTCTGTCGGCGTTGGTGTTCTGGGGGCGGCTCGGGGTTGGGGCCGGGTTGTTCACAATCATGATGGCGCAAGTGACCTTTGTCGCCGGCTATCCCATGCTGGTCTTGATGGCGCGCCTTCAACGCCAACCGATCGAGCTGGAAGAAGCAGCCCTTGATCTGGGCGCGACGCCGTTCCATGTGTTCCGCCGGATCACGCTGCCATTTTTGTTGCCTGCCTTGGCCTCGGCCGCTGTCATAGCGCTGCTGTCCTCGATCGAGAATTACAACACCACGATGTTTGCCAAAGGAGGGGCCTGCACCTTTGCCACCGAGATCGGTGCCATGAGCCGCAACCCCAACGGTCATCCACCGGTGATCAATGCGGTGGGAACGGTTATCATTTTGATCACGGTAAGCGTGGCACTTGCTCATGCCGTTTTAACGCGCCGTGAGATGCGCTAAGTTGCTCCCATGAAAATCACCGCCCATTGTCATCCATTGCTGGAACCGCTTTTGCCAAGACCAGTGCCCGCGAGCCACAGGCTACCCGGTTGGCTGGGCGAGATGCCAGCAGAGGTCGACGCCGCGACCCTTGGGGGTGCAGCGGTCCGCACACTCAAACATTGCCCGCCGATCATTGATGCAATGCGCCTTGGGGTGCTGATCCTTTGCCCGACAGATATCACTGTGCGCGCGGGGGAGGTATCGTGGGATTGGGAACCGCCGATTCTGACAGACGCCAACATTAGCCGCGCGCCAGTTGGCGTGCATGTGCCCGAACAGGCAGAGGGCAGCCCTTACTTGGCGCAACAGCTTGTTCTGAAATTCATGAATTTCTGGACGCTGGAAACGCCGCCCGGTTGGTCGCTTTTGTTCATGCACCCGCAAGGCTATCCTGACCTGCCGTTTACCACAATAGGTGGCGTGGTGGATTGCGACACCTTCAAAGACGGCTACGTGCATTTTCCGGCTCTTCTGAAGCCGGGGTTCGAAGGGGTGATCGCCAAAGGAACGCCCGTCGCGCAGGCCGTGCCCGTTCAAAAAGAAACGGCTCTGGACGTCGCGGTGATGTCTCTTGCGCAAATTGCGGACAACCGCGCTGTTCAGGGTGATCTTGCCCGCGCAAAAGGTCATTACCGCAAGGTTTTTCGCCGCTAGGGGTCAAGGTTAAGCGGAACGGACCCTTTAGCGGTGCGGGTCAGGGTTTTGACCACCTCAGGCCTCCAGCTACGTTCGGCCAGCAGAGAATCCCGTAGGTCTGTGGTGGATACCCCAGTTTCGGCGGCAATCCGGTAGCGGGCCAATCGCGCCTCGGGGTCGCTTTGCGCCGCAAAACAATCCGCCGCCTTGTCCCAATCCCCCAGCCGCAAGGCAACCCGCCCAAGATTGCGCCGGGTGTCGGCGTCGTCTGGCATCAGGGCTGAGGCCCTCATAAACGCCGTCAGCGCATCGGCCAGTGCACCATGATCCAGCGCGATGCGGCCCAGCTCGTACCACGCAATGCCATAGCTCGGGTTCGCGGCGACAGCCTGTTCCAGCCAGTGTTTCATCTGGTCCGGCTTGCCGCCAGCGTCCAGTACTTTAGCGAGGTTGTAAAACACTGCAGGCTGTGGCGCCTTTCCCTTAGCGAGACGGCGCAAAAGCCGCTCGGCCGCGGGCCAGTCTTTGGCGGCCAGCAGGGCTGGCAGAGAATTCTGATCTTTCATGTCGTCGGCTGTCCTTTCGTCACACCACTTTCACATAGCTTTGTCACAAGCGCGTAAAGCAAAAGGGTCTTGTAATGCAGACTAACATTTTTTCACTGCCTGGTAAATTCTGGCGCGGCAATCTTCACACTCATTCCACGCGCTCTGACGGGGTGCTGGAGCCCGCTGAGGTTTGCCGACGCTACAAGGCCGAAGGCTACGATTTTATTGCGCTGACGGACCATTTCATTGGTCTCTACGATTATCCGATCACCGATACGGCCGATTTCAGGGATGCGGATTTCACAACGATCCTTGGTGCCGAATTGCACTCCGGCGCCATGGAAAACGGAGAACTCTGGCATATTCTTGCGGTCGGATTGCCACCTGATTTCGCGCAGCCTGATGCACCCGACTTTCACGCAAAGCCTGATCAGGAAAGCGGCCCTGCGCTGGCTGCACGTGCTCGCGCCGCGGGGGCTTTTGTCGCTGTGGCACACCCAGAATGGTCGGGCCTGACAACAGCGGATGCCCGCAGCATCGAGGCCGCCCATGCGGTCGAAGTCTACAACCACGGCTGCGCGACTGGCTGCGATCGTCCCCACGGGTTTTATACGCTGGACCAATTGCTGACCGAAGGGCGTAAGCTGATGCTGTGTGCCACCGATGACGCGCATTTTTCCGAACCGGATCACTTTGGCGGCTGGGTCATGGTCAAAGCCGAAGAGAACACAGCAGAGGCCTTGCTGGAGGCCTTGAAAGCGGGTCATCACTATAGCTCGACCGGACCGGAACTGTGCGGCCTACATTGGGAAAAGGATGTTGTGATTGTCGAAAGCTCTGCCGCGCAATCAGTGATCGTGCAGGGCCAAGGCTCTGCGGCAGTTGCGGTACACGGTCATTCCATTAATCGCACGCGGGTATCGCTAGACCGGTTCAAGAATAGCGATTGGTTGCGCGTGACGGTGATCGACGCCGCCGGAAAACGCGCGTGGTCCAACCCGTTCTGGCGTTGATCCAAAGCCGCTGCCGCAAAGAGGTGACAGAACCTTTAAAAACCACCATCGGGCAAGATCGACGGTTGTATGAGTTATGATCTGCACGCTCTGTCCGTGAAGAGCTTTTAGTGGAACCGGCCATAGCAACAATCGCAGCGAAGGTCGGCTAAGTTTAAGGTTTTTCGATGCGGGCCTGAGCGCAGGTTTTCGTTTTGGCGCGACGGTGGTCCGCGTTGGGAAACATGACTAGGAGGAAGCCGTGGGGTCTGGTTGAGCCCTATGGGGAAAGCGTTGAGCGAACTCTGCGGTGATTGACCCAAGGTGTTGAGGTTGTGTGGTTCTGGAGCTGATTTGAGCTACTTTCTTTTCCGTTTGCGAGTCGCGTTTCGGACAATTCGAGCCCCTTGAACATTGTAAATTCAGTTTCAGACAAGCCGATATCGGTCCGGAACGCGCTGCTTTTCAGGGTATGGCCGTTGGATGGTGACGTGCGTTTCGTCATGCGGCGGCCTTTCGGGGTGGTGCGCGTGATTGCGGTTTTTGACCGCGTCTGAAGGTCTCAATGATACGCATGTCGCCACCGCAGTTGGGGCATGGTTCGCGCAGGGTCAGCGGGGTGATCTGCGCGTCCAGTTGCGGTTCCTGTTCGGGTTGTTTAACCCCAAGCAGAGCGCGAGCTTTTGCAATATTTGCCTTTCGTGTGGAACTGGCGAGCAGACCATAGTGGCGGATGCGGTGGAACCTGTCTGGCAGCACATGGATCAAAAAGCGTCGGATGAACTCGCTAGTGGAAAGGCGCATGACTGAACGCCTATCTCCCGATTTAGCGCGATAATCTTTCCATTTGAACGCGACGGTGTTGGCATCGGCGCTGATCAGACGGCTGTTTGAGATGGCAACACGGTGGGTGTACCGGCTGAGATAAGCCAGCACTGCCTCAGGGCCACCAAAGGGTGGTTTGGCATAGACAACCCATTCTGTTTTGCGCAGTGGGGCAAGATATGTGGCAAAGGCTTGGGGGTCAGACAACCCGATCAGATCCCCGAAGAAGGTCAGTGAGCCAGTATGGTGCAACGCCAGCAGCCCCTCAATGAATAAGCGCCTGAATAGTCTGGAGAGCACCCGCACATGCAGGAAGAACCCAGGCTTGCACGCGACCCAGCGGCTGCCGCCTTTCGACAACCCGCCGCCCGGAACGATCATGTGGATGTGAGGGTGATGGGTCAAAGCTGACCCCCAAGTGTGCAGCACGCTGGTCATGCCAACGCGTGCGCCGAGGCGCTTGGGGTCGGCGGCGATAGTTGACACCGTCTGGGCCGATGCGCGGAACAGCAGGCCATAGACGGCCTTCTTGTTCCAATATGCGATGCGGGCAATCTCCGCAGGCAAGGTGAATACCACGTGGAAATATTCTACGGGTAGCAGATCATCTGCCCGTGCCGCCATCCAGTCACGTGCCGCTGGTCCCTGACACTTAGGGCAGTGCCGGTTCTTGCACGAGTTATAAGCGATATGTTGGTGCTCGCATTTGGTGCACGCGGCCACATGCCCGCCGAGCGCCTCGGTTCGGCAGGCCTCAATGGAGGACATCACTTTGAGCTGACTGAGGCTGACATGCCCAGCATTGGCCCGCCGCCACGCAGGACCATGGTCACGGAAGATGTCAGCGATCTCCAGCTTTGCTTTGGCCACGTGGCCGGACCCTAACCCGGTCGGTGACGCAGGTTCTCGATGTTCAGATTCTTGAGCGCCTCAAACGGGCTCGGTGTGTCCCGGATGGTTTTGGTGGCGACATGGGTATAACGGGCTGTCGTGCTCAACTTGGCGTGGCCGAGCAACACCTGAATGACCCGCACATCAATGTTTGCTTCCAACAGGTGGGTGGCAAAGCTATGGCGCAAAGTATGTAGCGTCGCAGGCTTGGAAATGCCGACCACATGTTTGGCCGAATTGAAGGCCCGACTGAGTTGCCGCGCCGAGATTGGGTTGATCTTAGGTTTGCCTGGAAATAACCACCCCGCTGGCTGCGCCTCGCGCCAGTAATCGCGCAACAAATCCAGCAAGTCGGGCGACAACATCACCTTCCGATCCTTCCCACCTTTGCCCTCATCAACGTGGATCAGCATCCGGTCGCTATCAATGTCGCTGACCTTCAGGCTGCAGACCTCAGACGCCCGCAAACCCGCTCCATAACTGATACTGAGTGCCGTGCGATATTTGAGCCCCGGACCAGGTGCCGCAGCAATAATCTCTGCCACCTCTTCGATGCTGAGCACCGTGGGCAGGCGGCGAGGTTGCGTGCGAAACTGCATGTACCGCTTCATATCTTCACGGTCGCAGGTGGTGCCGAACAGAAACCGCAACGCCATGATCCGCGCATTGAACGTCGGTGGTGTCACTTCGGTATCGGTCATATAGAGTTGATAAGTGCGCAGATCATCCGGCGTTGCCGTGTCAGGGGATCGCTTCAAGAACCCGGCAAAATGCTTAACCGCCCGAATATGCGCCTTTTGAGCTTTGTCGCCCATACCGTGGATGCGCATGTCTTCGATCATCCGCTCACGCAGCGGGCTCATCTTCTCATGTGTCATGGAAATCTCCTGTCCGTTGATTGAGAAGCCTCAATCGTCAGTCAGGTTCGTCAGATCTCAAAATGCGCAGCGTTCAAGGCAGGCCAACACATTAGCCACAAGCGCCATTGCCGCGGCAGCGGCTTCGTCCTTGTCCCGCAACTGACACATTCGTTTACGATAGCCTAAAGGGCCGGTTTCCGCACATTTTGACTAGAGTCTTTCGCTTCATTTGTTTGGGGATCAGTATTTATGGTATGAAACAAACATGAGTTCCCTTAGAAACATATCCCACTGGTTAAAAGCCAAACGCACCAATTCTTCCGTCATTGGATATCTTATCCACATGACAGGCTGGTTCGCATGCATCGGACTAACAGTTTACTGGGGTCGGGCATGGCTTCACCTGCTTGATACCTTTGAAGCCGTCCTCACGGCGTACAAATGGAGCGATTGGAATGGCTTCCGCTGGCTCGAGGCGCTTGTCGAAATCCCCCTGCATATCTTTTCACAGCCTATCTATTGTCTGCAGATCGCAGTGATCTGTCTGATCTTCGCGTTCACAGTGAACAAGGCTGGATATTACTACAGTCCCGATGCAGCCGTTCCGAAGCAATCACGGATGAGCGGTTTCGGCGTATTCGCTGTGATCGCGTTCTTCAGGCGCTAGGTCTTTGCGGCTTTATTGGCAATCTGCCCCTGCTTTCGTGACTGGTCGCGTGCTAACCCATGTCGTCCTGCTGAACCTAACGCACCACCCGCAGCCCCTCCTGCTTGATATGCACCACCAATAGCGGCTCCTTTCGCTGCCAATGCCGTCTGCGCTCCCAGATCATCTCCAATTCCGTCAATCCATTTGAACACACGTGCCGGGAACACATTGATCAGGCTAAACGACCAATCGATAATGATGACATAGAGCACCGCAACGAAGAGGGTCAGCACTGTCATTACAAGAATGCCTGACAGGCTGCCAAAGGCGCCCGGATCTGAGGCCATTTGCGAGCTGAGTGCCGCGAACAGCATCCCGTTCAAGAAAAACGCACCAATCCGAAACATGATCATGCCAAGCAGAAAGCCGAAAACCATCAACATCGGTGTCAGAAACAGCATGAGCAAGAGTGACCAGCCTTTACGCGCGATGTTCGATGAAATGCCATGCCCATCCATCGACAGCATCGCGACGGCCCACAGTGGGGCGGCAAACACCGCCTCGATGACCAGCAACATGAACGCCAGCACGGCGATCAGCCATATCACGGATGGAAGATACGGCAGGATGAAGCCGATGAAGATCGCGGCAAATATCCCGACTTGAAACAACCCACTGGTCATCGACGCAATCGTGGAAGAAATCCCCCCAACAAAGGGCAACGCAGACGCTGCCGCCAAGACGCCAATGACGATCACCGCATAGGCGAGGAACGTCGTTGAGTACGCCATCAAGCCGATCATCGGATCAACGGTGATTTGCTGAGGTGAAAGTAACCGTATCCCTGCCAGAAGGTTTGTAGGCGGTGGGAGGAAGTTTTCTGGCGATGAGGCGTCGTCCCCTGCATAGGCGCGCTCTGTGATGAACTCTCGCAGTCCCGCCCGAGAGGCGGCCTCGTTCCAAGCGGACACGCTCGCATTGTAGCCCGCACCGATACTGGCGAGGATCTTTTGCGCATCGCGGTCCGCGTTGCTGCTGAACCAATAGGATTGGCCCAACTCTGCTGCCAACGTGCGCTCGGTCCCACCATTCATTGTAGTGAAAATCAATGTACCCGGCGTCGCGGTCGGAAACATGCCTGCGACAGCGTTCGCATCGCCCGATATTTTGCTGATGAGCATGTAATACGACCCGGCCATCATCCAACCGCCAGTCCTTAAATCTCCTGCAATTGCCGTTGGCGCAGACAGTGCGCCCGCTCCGTCTGAGCCGATGGCCTGTATTTGCTGCGTGATCGGAGTGCCGCTCTCGTTTTGTACCAACTGCGACAGCGCATTTGGGTTCACAATTGGATAGACGATGGCGGAATGCTGATCGCGCAGACTGCGCATCATTGCGCCAAGAGGCGGAATGTCACCCGCAGCAATCGGGGCTCTCGTCGATATCTTTGATGCTATTTGCTCCGCCGGACCCCGCATCTGTCCACGCAGATTGTTGACCAGTAGCTCCATCTGAGCGTTGATTGCCGCCATATTGGTGCCTGGGCTCACGCGTTTCAGGGCCGCAGTGGCGGGGGGCAACGTGACCGACCCGCAAGCGCTGGTGATGTTTGGAGTCGAATAGGTCAGAATACGCGGAGTATAGGCGTCGATCTCATCCGATGCGTTCGAGTTGGGAAGATCAGACCAAATCCCCCCGCTGACTTGTTGCAGGGCACCACCTTTTGCGACCTCAAAGTTGTAGGCCGCACGGCAGAATTCCATGCGCCAAAGCTGCTGCAAAAACCGTGCGTCGGCAGAAACGTAGTCAGTCCCCACAATCGGCACTTCATCAGCAATGATGAGATCGGCAGTCTGGTTCCAGAAGAAGCTCCCGGCGGCGGTCCCTGCCCTGACCACATAAGAAACTCCATGCTGCACACCGTTATAGCCATTCTCGAGAGGGATCAGCAGCGCGAATGCAGTCAGGACGCGGATCGGCACCCAAATCGTCGACCTCTGACCGAGCACAACGCCCTCATGTGCGGAATCGAGCGTGCCTTGAAAGATGTTGTAGAGCAAGAACAGCGCCCCAATCGCAAGGAACAGAATGTTAAACGACAACATCAAAAGCGAGATAATTGTGCGATCATTGGCGGCCGGACCCGGAAACAAACTGCCAAAGATCAGATTGAAAAAGGTGTTTGAGCGGTCGTCCCCGTCCCCACTGAAAATATCAGGGACACTGATCGTTTGAGCGGACGCGGAGCTATTGTCGAGTCTGGTGTTTGAGGCTTGTCGGTCATGCGGCGATCTGGCTGGGTTTGGTAGTTTCAATTCCGTCTTTGAACGTAACGCCTGTGATGACTTTGGCGAGGTAGTCAAAGCCGCGT
>Ga0306910_1000345_pt1 | contig 25232 bp, 23 predicted proteins | sample AntRauMFilla2698_FD_190438 | JGI IMG/M metagenome (GOLD analysis project Ga0306910, IMG submission 190438) | Saline lake microbial communities from Rauer Islands, Antarctica - Metagenome Filla 2 #698 (v2) (version 2) | ecosystem: Environmental > Aquatic > Non-marine Saline and Alkaline > Saline ... | reverse complement strand
TAAATCAAAGAATGATCAAATCATTCGGAGATAAGGCAACATCAGATCTGTTTCATGGAATTTCGAGTAGTAAAGTTCGAGAACTGCCAAGTCAAATTCTCGACTCAGCAATTTATAAAGTGGATATACTGAACGCAGCAACTTCTTTGGACGATTAGCGATCACTTCCGGGCAACAGATTAGAAGCATTGCGTGGAGATTTTAAAGGATTTCACAGTATCCGAATAAATGCCCAATGGAGAATTGTTTTCAAGTTGCAGGATTCCAGTGCTTTTGATGTCGCTATTGTAGATTATCACTAAAAAAAATGAAAACCATGATTCCACAAAACAGAATAACCACACATCCCGGTACGATCTTACTAAAGGAATACCTTGAACCCATGGAATTAACTCAGAAAGAATTAGCAGATCACCTGGGTATTCCCATTCAGCGGATTAATGAAATTGTACGGGGAAAAAGAGGAATATCTTCTGATACAGCTTGGCTGCTGTCTAAGGCTTTCAATACATCTCCAGAGTTTTGGTTAAACCTGCAGACTATGTACGATTTGTCTTCACATCGTCCAGACAAAGAAATTAGTCCACTAAAAACGACTCAGGCATAACCAAAAAGTCAACTGGATGCGTTTTCGTTTACTTGCTTACATTTAAATACATAGCCACACCGGTTATTTGCTGAACCATTACTATACTCATTCATGGAAATTCCTTTCAAGATATTTATCTATAAGTTTTCCCAGTTATCAAGGTTTTAAAATTCATTGTCCAAGTCCGACAAAGTTGCTCCGTATTATCCAAAATACCTGTCTATCAAACTTGTTTTGGACATAAATATCAGCTCATCCATAAGAAACAAATGCAAACTTCTTCCCATCAGGAGACCACGATGGGACATTAATTGTACCCTGACCACCGGTGAATTGACATAACGTTTTAATCGAATGTGTTTTCAAATCATACAGCCTTAAAGCCACTTCTTTCATGGGCGGGTGAGCGCTGCCCTGATCTTCGAGATAAGATAAAAACACAAAATTGGAGCCGGTGGGGGAAGGATGGGGAAACCAGTTGGAATACGAGTCATCGGTGAGCTGTTCTTTTTGACTCCCGTCCGTTTTCATTCGCCAGATCTCCATTTTTCCCGATTGCATGGAATTGTAATAGATGTGTGCTCCATCGTGGGAATAGTCAGGACCATCGTCGAGCCAGTTTCCGTCTGTTAATCTGGTTTCTTTTCCACCTTCAACACCAATACTGTAGATGTCAAAATTCTCCTCTCGTTTGGCAACAAAAGCTAACGTTTTTCCATCAGGTGACCATCCGTGCCAGAATGAGGGTTCCTTAAGCGTAATTATTTCCGGAATGCCGCCTGAGACGGGGAGTATATAAATTTTAGATGTCAGCCAGCTTTTATCCGCATCGGCCGAACTGATCACTATCTGTGAATCATCGGGAGAAATGCCGTGGTCATTATTGATATCTGTGGCAAAAACAGTATCAATGTATGTTTTCTTTTTTGTCTTTAAATCTAACCGGAAAATTTTCCCATTACTATTCAGAAGGAGAAAATTATTATTTCTGCTCCAGTTAGGTGCTTCAAAATGCCCGGTTTCTGAATAGATGACATCTCTTTTGCCGGTGGTAATGTCGTGGATTTCTAAAACTGACATCATTTGTTTTGTTTGATTATCAGTATTCAAATTCATTAATCAATATTTTTTGATTCAACATCAAGGTTTTTAAAAAAACAAAAACAATACATATTTAAGTAAAAAGTTAACTTATTAGTAGGCGTGTTTTGAGGAAAGAGGCACCGATAGGTGCCCAACCATTCTGTACAAACAGAATGAAATAGCCCTGAGCCAAAGCTTCGGGGGTAATCATAATGAAAAAGATCAATCATCCCCGAATGGGGATCAAACTAAGGTTAATATCGGGTCTTATACACAAACAATTTACCATATTGTATTTTGAACAAGATAAGAGACTTGGCACTAAGCCGAAAATTCAACCACCATTCGGGGGTTATTAACGTCACGATTTCAAATAGCCTCAGGTGATACCTGAGGCTATTTTCATCATATTTATGATGAGTTAAACGCCATTCGGCGTAAGATTGCTTAAAATCTTTACTTTTTGATACGAATGTGTGGAAGCTTCAAAAGAGTTTTATCATAGTTATTTTAAATCGAACTCAAGTTGCTAAGAATTATCTTTCTAAAAGGAATCTTAAAATGAGTAATTATCCAATTTCACCCAATCCTCAAACAGCTCAAAAAACAATTCTATTTGCCTTCTCTTCTGATTATCTTAAAACGCCTGTATCGGAGAATCACTCAGCATTCCCGCAGGTTTTGACATTACCGCAACCTTAAAAAATCACCATGACTGTAACCGCAGATACTGTTTTCGATCCCGTAATCGGACTTGAAGTCCATGCGCAGCTTCTCACCAAAAGTAAAGCCTTCACCTCTGTCTCAACCGAGTTCGGCGCTTCACCCAATACCAACGTTTCTCCGCTCTGTCTGGGAATGCCGGGAACCCTCCCGGTGGTGAATGAAAACCTGATCCGTTACATCATAAAAATGGGACTGGCGACCAACTGTAAAATCGCTCCTAAGTCAATTTTTGCAAGAAAAAATTACTTCTATCCAGATCTTCCAAAAGGCTATCAGATCTCTCAATACGATACGCCTATCTGCTTTGATGGACATATTGATATTGAACTGAAAGACGGAACAGAAAAACGCATTGGAATCACCCGAATCCACATGGAGGAAGATGCGGGAAAATCGATTCACGATCAGGACCCTTATAATACACTGGTGGATTTAAATCGTGCCGGAACTCCGCTCATTGAAATCGTATCTGAACCTGATATCCGTACCGCTGAAGAAGCCTACGCGTATCTCACAAAAATCAAGCAAATTGTCCAGTATCTGGAGATTTGTGATGGAAACATGGAGGAGGGAAGCCTCCGCTGTGATGCAAACGTCTCTATCCGCCCTCGTGGACAGGAAAAGTTTGGAACACGTACTGAGCTCAAAAACATGAACTCATTCCGTAACGTGGAACGAGCGATCAATTATGAGATTGAGCGTCAGGAGCAAGTAATCAGAAATGGTGGCGAAATTATTCAAACAACGCTGTTGTGGGATGCCAACAAAATGGTAACCCGCGAGATGCGATCAAAAGAGGAGGCGCACGATTATCGCTATTTTCCTGAGCCCGATATTCCACCAATTGTTGTAACAGATGAATTATTAGGAGAAATTCGGGCGGATCTTCCCGAAATGCCTGATGTGCGTCGGGAACGCTTCGAAAAAGATTTTAAACTTTCTGATTACGATGCTAATCTGATCACCGAAGATCGCTACTTCGCTGATTTTTATGAAGCCATTTTAGACCATTACAATGAGCCCAAGGCGGTTGCTAATCTGGTGACCTCAGAAGTGTTGCGCGTGTTGAATGAGCTCAGTGTAGATATTCGTTCGTTTGCTATCGATGCCAAGCGACTTGCCACACTCGTTAAAATGAAAGATGACGATAAGATCAGCAGCTCGGCTATGCAGACTATTTTTAATGAAATGCTTTCATCTGAGAAAGAACCTGAAGCCATTGCCGAAGAGAAAAATCTCGTTCAGGTTTCTGATACAGGATTTATTGAAGAACTTGTTGACGATGTTATCGCCAAATTCCCAGATAAAGTGGAAGCCTATCAAAGTGGTAAAAAAGGATTGATGGGATTTTTCATCGGTCAGGTGATGCAGAATTCAAAAGGTCAGGCAAATCCGCAGATGGCCAGAAAAGCGATCATCGACAAAATTGGCGAATAACAGGAGAGAGATTAAACCTTATATGAAGAGAAAGTATATTCTATTATCAGCAGTACTGCCGTTAATGTTGCTGCTGACTCATTGCTCAGAGAACAACGACCAAGAGTGGCAAACGTCCCATTTTACAGGCGCAATTACCGTGGCTGATTCTATTGACAGTTCCGGTGATTACAGCGGAATTGAACTGCTGGTTATTTCACGTGATTCTGCCAACGCTCAGGCTGACACTGTCTTTTATCATAAAACCGATGAAAGCGGCGTTTTTGAAGGCACCTTGCGCTATCCCCGAATTGGTTCATATCCGTTTTTTGTATCCAGAAATGGAAGTCGTCTGGCCTCAAGCTCGCTTCTTTTAGGACAGGAGGATACATTAAAGCTCACAGCTGAACTCCCCGGATTCAATCAAACCAAAAAGCTCGAGTCGCTTGAATACACGGCGATGAAAACCTTTGACCGGGTTGACAGAAGCTTCACCCGAATAATGCGCTTTGCTCAGCTGGGACGGGTTACTCAGGATACATTGCCTGATATTTACCGTCAGTGGTCAGAAATCTACTGGGAAATTCATACCGATTATAATCAAACAATTGCCGGAAATAACGCTGCTGTCCAAAGTGTTCGTCTTCTTCAGGGAGTGAATGATTCCTTGCTTATTGAACGCTTTGAGTCCGTTTGGGACCAACCGGGCGTAGCCGCAGCTATGATTCCCGTGGTGACGCAGGTTAAATCCTACACCGGAGGTTTACTGTCAGCTAATGATTATCTCAAAATTGCGGAGCAACAGATTGATCGGGAATCCACTAAGTTTATGATCGCCAGCACCCGCTTTGATATAGCTTATGACAGTTTGAATCTTGAATTAGCCGACAAGATTTTCGCGTACATTAAGAAAGAGTATAAAGATGTGAATCAGCATAAAGAATGGCTGAGTTATCACAAGCCTTACCTGAACGAATTACGTCCCGGAAATCCATTTCCATCGCTGAAATTGAGCTTATTCAACAGCAGTGAAACGATTGAACTGGACTCAATGAAAGGAGCACCCATTATAGTGGAAGTAGCCATGCTGAATACGCAGGCTTATCAAAATCAGATTGAAGAGATTGCGTTAATGCATCAGCTGTATAGTTCTTTGGGTGTTAAAATGATCACAATTCCACTCGACGATGTGAAAATGCTCAAAGATTTTCATGAAACGATCCAACCCGGATGGACATTTGCCGCGAGCAGCCGGTACACTACCAACGGACTCACAGACAGACTTCACATAAAAAATGTCCCCGACCGATTTTTAGTAGATGCGGATGGAAATATTGTAAAGCACTACGAATACGAAGAAATTGATGATCTCATTAATGAGGTCGTTCGATACCTACCAGAACAAGAAAATTAACCACAAGAAGAGACAGAATCATGAGTAAACGAAATTTTGTTATCGCGGGAAACTGGAAAATGAACTGCACGCCTTCAGAAGCCGCGGCATTGAGTGCGGAATTGGTGAAAGCCATAGAAGGAAAAGATCTGACCTCAACATTTTTAGCGTGTCCGCCCTATATCTCAATAGGCTCAGCTCTTGAAGCAGCCAAGGGATCTCAGTTTAAAATTGGTGCTCAGAATGTGCATCAGGAAGATTCAGGCGCTTATACCGGCGAGATTGCAGCGAATATGATCAAAGACGCGGGATGTGAATTTGTCATTATCGGCCACTCAGAACGACGTGAATATTTTGGCGAAACCGACGCTACCGTAAACACTAAAGTCAGAAAAGCTCTTGACGCCGGACTTACACCAATCGTGTGCGTGGGAGAAGTATTAGAAGAGCGTAAAGCTAACGAACATGAAGCTGTGGTGACTCGACAGATTAAAGAAGGACTCGCCGGATTTTCAGCTGATGAATTTGCAAAATTTGTTGTTGCCTACGAACCCGTTTGGGCTATCGGAACAGGAGAAACAGCATCACCCGAACAGGCTGAAGAGATGCACAAGGTAATCCGTGGAGTTCTCACCGAAATGGCTGACGAAGATACAGCGGAAAGCATCGCCATTCTGTACGGCGGAAGCATGAAGCCCGGCAACGCGGAAGAATTACTGAAGCAGACAAACGTTGACGGCGGATTGATTGGCGGAGCAAGCCTGAAAACCGATAGTTTTACAGGCATCTTAGAAATTGCTGAAAAACTCTCATAAGTTTCCAATATGGAAAAATGTAATCTCTTAATTATCGGCGGTGGTGGCCGGGAACATGCTCTTGCGTGGAAATTGTCTCAGTCACCGCTGGCCGGTAAATTGTTCGTAGCACCGGGCAATCCGGGTTCAGCATCTGTTGCCACCAATGTAGACGTGGATGTTGCCAACCATCAGGAAGTGATCGATTTTGTGAAAAATAAGGAGATCGACCTCGTGGTTGTCGGCCCCGAACAGCCATTGGTTGACGGGTTAACCGACTCGCTTTTAGATGCCGGAATCTTGGTCTTTGGTCCCGACGCATACGCCTCTCAGCTCGAGGGAAGTAAAGCGTTTGCAAAAAGTATTATGGCAGAGAAAGATGTCCCGACGGCCAACTACGCTCAATTTGATCTCACTGACCAGGATGCTATTCTGGATTATCTCGCTAATCTGCCTGAAGAAACTCCCATCGTTTTAAAAGCAGATGGTTTGGCCGGTGGAAAAGGCGTTTTTGTGTGTCAGGATAAACTGGAAGCCCGAACAAGACTCGATGAAATGCGCTCCGGCGGACTCAAAGATGCTGCCTCAAAACTGGTTATTGAAGAGTTTCTGGAAGGAGAGGAAGCTTCAGTTTTCGCTCTCTGTGACGGCGAACATTTTGTGACACTCACTGCTGCGCAAGATCACAAACGTATTGGCGAGAACGACACCGGACTCAACACCGGTGGCATGGGAGCTTATACTCCGGCGCCTCTTGTTACTGATAATATTATGGATGATGTGAAGTCTGAAATAATCGCTCCGGTACTGGAAACAATGCGTGAGCACGGTCATCCCTATGTTGGGGTTTTGTATGTCGGATTGATGATCAAAGACGGAAATGCGCGTGTTGTAGAGTTTAATTGCCGCTTTGGAGATCCTGAATGCCAGGTTATTCTGCCAAAACTGGAAGAAGATCTGCTTGAAATTCTGCTCTCTTCTGTAAACGGCGAGCTTGAAAATCGTGAGCTTCAATTTACAGCCGATCACTATTGTACGGTTGTGATGGCGAGCGGAGGATATCCCGAATCGTACGAAAAAGGGTTCGAAATCAAAGGATTGGATCAGTTTTCAGACGACCAACTCGTTTTTCACAGCGGAACAAAGCATGATGAACAGAAGGTTTTATTAACAGATGGCGGGCGAGTTCTGAACATCGTTGGTAAAGGTCCGACGCTGGAAAAAGCGATCACAAACGCTTATGGATCTGTTGAAAAAATCTCGTTTGAAAACGCCTATTTCAGAAAAGATATCGGCCAAAAAGGGTTGAACTCCTAATCCTAAGAAGGAAAACATTATGAGAAGCAGCATTGCGATTTCAATTCTTTGCGTTGTAGTGCTGCTTCCCTGTGTTTGTCTCGGGCAGATCTCAAAAAGCAATGTGTCCAATCAGCTAAAGATTGATTCTGAAGTTACTCATCTCGAAGTGGACATTCGGGGCAACGTTTATTACACAAGCAGCGGGGGGGAAACGCTCACCAAGTGGGATCGGGAAGGAAAAATTACAGTTGTCGGAGGAAATAGTTCTTCAGCGGGAAGAGTAAAGCTTGGTAGAATATCGGATGTCGCCATCACCAACGGTTTAAAAATTTACCTCGCCGATCGTCGTAATTTCGCGATTCAGATTTTTGAAAAACATCTTGAGTGGATCGGATCACTTAGTCCGGAGGCTCAGGATTTAGAATATTCAGAACCGGAATTAATTGCTGTGAGTCAACAAGATGCAGTATTTGCCTATTATTCTGATAAGCACAAACTGGTAAAATTCAATTCTGATGGCAATCAGGAGCCGGGTTTTGTGCTTCCAATCGATATTACCCGTAAAATTATTGATATCAGTACTTCAAACGATTCTGTTTTTTTGCTCGATGAGAACGACGTTATTCACTTGCTTTCCTTGAATGGTCGCTACCAAAAATTTGTAAAGTCAGATCAGAAATATATTCAATTAGCCCGTTTCTTTAATCGCATGCTTTTAATATCTGTTGATCAGGTTGGCTTATTATCCGAAAATGGTACATTTGTTGCACAATGGAAGATTAATGATTCAAATATTGCGCAACTAAATGTAAACGGCGGCTGGGCTGTTTGGAGAAAGGATAATCTTCTGGTGAGGGAAAAAATAGCCGATCCGGGGGAGCTTTCTGTCCTCAGCCGTATTGAGTAATTCTGCGTGTGAAAACACATTTTAACATTGTATTCAGCTTTTTTCTGTTAGTCCTTGCCGGTTCGGCACAGGCGCAGACCTCTCTGACGGCCGACTGGCGTCATGCTTCGTTATCGGGTTGGCAACAGAATATGGAAACGGCGTTGTTCGATCGCTCATCGTATGTGTATGGAGAGTTTTCTGAGCGTGGCTGGTATCCATTCTACATCCCCAAGATGAATGATGAGTATCATTTGAACCTGTTCTCTCACCGTTTTAATCCCACACAGGATTTTATTTTTTATCGTAGTCCCAATGGAATACGTGTTTCAGGAGGGGAGTTGAACACCGTTGGTATCCATTCTCGCGTTGAGATGAAAAACCTCGTTGAGGTCAGAGATGGTCATAACATCACGTTTTACGCACTTCAGGAAAATAATTTTGGTTTTCAGCGCTTGTATGCCAAAATCGGATATCAGTTTGCGGGATTTAAGCATCAGAAATTTGGTATAGAACACACGATTTCAGAAAAGCGAACCGATTTGGATATTCAGGCTTATTATCAAATTGGTGATGAGCAGAACGGATATATTAAAACCTCATTCGCGCTGAATGATTACCTCAATAACCTGACGTATAGACAAATAAAATTCGACTTTGGAGAATCCTATTCTGACACCTCCCGAACATATAAAAGCCAACCGGGTTTACTTCAATTTCAGGCTGAAACTCCAAGCATTGGACAATTTAGGGCACAGCTAAGCGTCGGTTATCAATTTGAAACCGATTCAGAGATAAGTTCATTAACGATTGAAAATGTTGGATTTCGTCACCGGGAAAAGACACTGTATTATGGTGGATTACTTGAATACACAACAGAGTTCGTAACCTTTGGTTCTATCTACCGCCACAGGGAAGGAGAAGTGAAGAGAGACAGCGTGTCAGGTAGTATTTTTAACCCGCGCTATACCACGGATCAATCTGTAACCGAGAGAGCGTTCTACATTTTGGCCAATTCTGATGATTTTTTCTGGGAAAGCTGGTTTTGGATGAATCTATACGAAGACAACCAGAATGGTGAAAGAATTGGAGAAACTTCAGTGATCGATCGCTTATATAATCACGAAGAGGAACAGCTATTAATTCGAAACCGATTGATGTATCGACCAGAATACTCGGGAATTTTAGCTGGAGTAGAGCATATTTTAGATCGTAAGAGTTTTAGCAGTGACCTTCCCAATTTTGATGCTCCGTTGCCCGACAGTTACCATGTGTTGGAGAACAAGTATGAAGATTCGTTTGCGGGTTTAAATCAACGACTATTAGTCATATTGGGTTATCAATTCCACCCACGTGCGCTCATAGAAGCCGGAGTCGGAATAGATATCGATAATGATCTCCATGCCACAATAAACGGAGCGCGTTATGATGAAGCCTTTGTGAGATTTGATATCAGGTGGTGACAAAAAATCTCTTTCTGGCGGCTGATGAAATCTGGAAGGAGATGGTTCCCCAATCAATAATTATATCTGTCCTAAACTCAGACGATATTTCATTTCATTGATATCTTTAGATGTCTCTGCGATAGATTTGGCAGCAAACGTATCCATTAATGCTTCTCGGGCGGGAGCCCAGTGATCATGAATAGGACAAGGTGTTGCATGACCGCAACCTGGCAGGCCTAAAACACATTCTGTAAAAATTTCTTCACCATCGATAGTACATACGAGATCGTACAACGTAATGGTTGATGGGTCCTTCATTAACTTGATACCCCCCTTGGGACCCTTCAGTGAGTAAAGAATACCTTCAGAAGTAAGCTTTTGAAGGATTTTGGTAAGAAAGTGAAAAGAGATATTCAGCTCTTCACTGATTTCACGAATAGGAATATATTCTTTTTCCTCTTTGGCAACGTAAAGTGTAGCCAAAATTCCATAAGTACAGGCGTTTGATAATACCATAATCTATGTATCTGATAATTTTGTTTTAAGACTCTAAACACTTAAATGTAGCAATTTTTCCTTTGAAATGGTACAAAAGAGAAGAATGTTGGAGCTATTTTATGAGATTTGATAGTTTTCAAATTCTCATAATAAATGAAATGATGAAATTAAACGTATTAAAGTGAATCAATGGTGATTTAGTACGAAAATTTTTTTTCGAAATTTTACTTGTGTAAGTTGAGAAAAGTATGTTATATAGAGATATGATTAAACGATGGGTTAATAGATGAAGATTGAAATACTCTGCCAGAAAAGTATCAATAACCTGACAATGAATATTTAAGTATTTGCAGTACAAAATTTATGACCTATATTTAATCATTGTTAAAGCGTAAAAAAGGACTGTAACAAAGCAATAACAATCATTAACTTTTATTGATTATGGGACGAAAACCGAAATCGGAAGAGATGCGAGGCATTAGTCGCATCGATAGTAATGGCACCCATGGATGGTTTGTCCGCGTTTATCGTAACGGAAAGACCTATTCAAAACTCTATTCGGATAAAAAATATGGCGGAAAAGAGCGTGCTTTAAAAATTGCTAAAAAAGCGAGAGATCACGCTTATAAAACTATTCCATTAGTTAAGAAACAGCGGAAAAAGCATCGCCGGCTTACTCAGGGGACACGACGTAACCGATCCGGAATTGTTGGGGTTAATCGTACCACCAAAGAGAATAAAAAAGGAATTGAAAGCCACTATTACCAGGTAACCTGGTCACCCGAAGTCGGGAAAATTAAGAATAAGCAGTGGAGCGTAAAGAAATACGGCGAAAAAGGTGCTTTTTTGATGGCATGGGAGTTTCGTAAAAACGTTATGAAACAGATCCATGGTGAAAAATACGATTGGGAAAAAGATATCACCGATTGGGACGAGTATAATCGCCTCATGAAACTGGAAGATTAATCCCAATTCTGTTTATTTATTGTTGATGTAAGTCATAAGCCGGATTTAAATTATTGTTATTATAGCATAAGCTGTTTCATATGTGTGAAATAGCTTATGTTATTGACAGGATGCATTTTATATCGATCAATTTGACGACTTGGCTTGCATAAAAATGCATTGAATGTGCCATTCTAATTCATCATGCTTCAGTTGCGCATGTTTGCGTTTGAAAAACTGAATGGTGAGATACTATTGTACAGGATTTTTGGTGATTTAAAGCTAATCATCATCTGATTCCTGCTGTTTTTTCCACCTCTGATATTTTTCCATCTGTTCGTAGTAAATTTCGTACACACAGATAGAACATCCTGAACCGCAGCAATCTCCCGGAAGAGGTTTCTCAGGTTTTTCCATACATCTCTTCTACATCGTGTGCATAATTTTGCGAGAAATCAATAAACGTCTTAGCTATCGGTGATAACTCTTTTGCCTTTTGGTAAACCAAATACCAATGAGACTCCAGTGGGAAATGATCCATGTCAATTATGGCAATATTCTGAGTTTGTAATTCTAACGGAATGCTTAGCCGGGATAAAATGGAAAGTCCAAGTCCGGCCATAACAGCTTGTTTAACCGCCTCATTGGTGCCAAGCTGCATAGCAATTTTGGGCTGAATCTTCCACTCCTCAAATAACTCTTCCATCATCATTCGAGTACCCGAGCCCTCTTCACGCAACAGGAATGGGTATTTCTCTAAATCGCCGGGCTCAATATGTTTGTAATTTTTCAACGGATGATTTACAGAAGCGGCTAACACCAGCGGGTTGTCCAGAAACGGAATGGCCTGGAGACGCTCGTCGTCGGGAACCTGACTCATCACGTATAGGTCATGACGATTTTCAAATAAGTCATTTAAAACCTCAAAGCGATTACTCACGTGCAGATCTATCTCTATTCCATCGTATAATCTGCTGAAACCTCCCAGCATGTGTGGCATAAAATATTTTGCCGTTGAAACCACGCTCATTGAAAACTGACCGGTAAGAGATCCTTTCAAATTAGCAAAGAAGAGATCTACATCGTCGAGAGTTTCCTCTATTTGATGCGTGGCTTTGTAAAGGTACTCACCAGCTTGTGTGAGGTGTACTTTTTTTCCGATTATCTCAATAAGTGTAATCCCAATCTGTTCCTGTAGCTGTTTGAGCTGAATGGACACGGCTGGTTGTGTCATAAACAACTTCTGAGCCGCTTTTGTAAAACTACGCTCTTCGGCAACCTTAGAAAATATTCTAAGCTGATGGAGGGATAAATTCATAAAGTTAGAATAAAGTCAATCTTGAATAATTTGAGCAGAGTACAGAAAAAGACTTCTATTAAGTTTAGCTATGTGGAAATTCCTTAAGGAACTCAATATAGTTATCCTGATCGATACGCTCGGTTAACTGTGAGAGAAGTCCATCTGCGAGATTATGGATTAATCCGCTTATATAAAGCGTTTTATTCTTTTTCCATGCTTTTTGTACAATGGAGGATTGAGCGATATGTCGAACCTGATACTTTACATTGTATTCGCACATTTTATTCACCTTTTCCGAGTCGCTGAGTCCCGTAACCTTATCTTCATATCGATTGGCAATAGTTCGAATTGGCTGGACCCAGTGCATCGGAAGATCATCAAAATTATCAGACAGTGCGGCCTGAACGCCGCCACATCCATAGTGTCCGCAAACAAAAACATAGTCAACATCCAGAACTTCAACCGCGTAATAGAGTACGCTGAGCGCGTTCATGTCTGTTTGATAAAAGCTGTTTGCTATATTGCGGTGAACAAATAATTCTCCCGGCTCAAGATCAGTTACAACGTTAGGGGGGACACGACTGTCGGAGCAGCCAATCCATAAATAGTTAGGAGTTTGTTGCTTTGAAAGGTTTTTAAAAAAATCCGGGTTTTTCGATTTGATCTCTTCTGCCCAGGAATGATTCTGGTCGATTAACGCCTGAATGTTCTTCATAATACAGTGATATATGTGATTATTGTTTTGGAAATTTTAAGAGAGTGCCTGCTGGAATCTGTTCATCGGTTTCAACCTGATTAAGGATGGCCAGAGTGGTCAAATCATAATCAGAAGCTTCACGCTGCGCTATTTGAATAAAAGGTTGTGCTGTTCCTGCACGAACAATAGTAATCTTTGGAGGCTGAATATTCAACACGGACTCGTTGGTTACGCGGGCAAATGAGCCTGAAATACTGATAAATGCAGGTTCGAACTGAGCTTTGGATGGTTCTTGAGTGTAGGCCAGAAATTGGTAGATCTGTCCGTCTTTTTCAATTGCTGTAAACTGAATCCATAGCGTGGAATTTTCCTGAACAGCAGTGGCGGTTCCGCGCTGAGCAGGAAAACCGTTTATACTAATAGACTCATTACTGACTGAGGTGACTCCTTCCTGAGAAAGAAAAGAAGAAACAAGCTGACCGGGTGAAGCCGCATCCTGAGCCAGCGCAAATTGCATAATCGCGTTTTGATCACCGTTAAATAACACGACTTGTGTTGGCTGATTTTGCACATTCCAGCCCTCGGGTACATCAAATTGAAAGGCTAACTCAGGGTGATAAAACGTATTGTTTTGGGTAAATCCCTCGCGCGGATTATTCCCGTAGGTCAGTCCTGCCACGCGCTGTTTGTAGGAATTGGTTTTTATTTTCGTCTGTTTATAGCCTTGTTCCTCCCATTTTTCGGCGAGCTTGAACATGGTGTTGTATCGATCGCCGGGATCAGGATGAGAGGAGAGTAGGGTAGGCGTTCCATTCCCGCTTTGCTCACTTAATCGCTTCAGGCTTTCAAAAAATCCTGCTGCTTCTTCGGCCTGATAGCCGGCCATGGCGGCGTATTCCACACCTACGCGATCTGATTCCCGTTCATCATCCCGGCTGTAGCTCATAAAGAGTAATTGTGCTGCCTGACCGCCCAACTGCATAACATTCTGAGCGGAAAACCCGAACTGTTCACCCACAACAGCTCCGCCGATGAGTGCAAATTGTCCCGCTTTCTGTTCCAATGCCCGTTGAGAAGCATGACGTGCCGCAACGTGACCGATTTCGTGCCCCAGAACTACCGCGAGCTGAGCTTCATTATTCAGATGATTTAACAATCCCCGTGTGATATAAACAAATCCACCCGGCAGGGCAAAGGCGTTGACAACCGGGGTATTCAATACACGAAAAGTGAATGGCGTCTCACTATACATTTTTGGCGTGTCCTCGCGGCGGAGGTGGCTGTACGATAAAATGGCCTGACCCAGACTGTCGACATAAGCGGCAAGTTCTTTATCCTGAAGGAGTCCATACTGAGCAACAATCTGCTTATCGTTTTCCTGTCCCAGTTTGACCTCTTCCTCCCAACTGTAGCCATAAGCTCGTTTTTGACCGCTGATGGGATTTTTCTGCATCACGCAGGCTGTTTGAGCAAACACAAACAGAATAATAACTCCTAAAGATAATTGGCGCATAGAAATAGATAGATAGTACGTTAAATTTAAACACAGCTGACACTGAATGTACTAATTTTAGCAAGGAAATGAATCGGGAATAGGGGGGACCATTAGTATTTATAACTCCACGACTTTTTCTTCAAAGTTAAATGTGACCATTAGACGTCTGAATTAAAAACAAACCGTTGGGTTAATCTGTAGATTTTTCTTTTCTTAGCTTCATCATTTTATCGGTAGGTCAATCCAAAAACGGCCTGCCTTCGTATATAACAATATCACAATAGTCACTATGCTTTTTTTCATACTGTCGACGATCGGCAAATTCCTGACAAAGGATGAAGACAGAGACCGGGATTTCATGGTGCGGATTAAAGCACGGGATTCTGCGGCTCTTTCTGAATTGTATGATCATTATAACCGACTGCTGTTTGGACTCATTCTCTCCATTGTTAAAAAAAGAGAGGAAGCGGAGGACATTCTGCAGGAAGTGTTCACATCAATCTGGGAAAAAGCAGATCAATTTGATACAGAACGAGGAACGGTATATACCTGGATTGTTACGCTGACAAGAAATATGTCAATTGACCGGCTGCGATCCAAAGTGTATAAAGAGCAGCAAAAACAATCGACCAGTTTGGATAATGAGGATGTTTATCATCCGTTATTTTCAGAAGAGAATGACCCATTAGAGAATACCATTTTAAAAGACCGGGCAAAGCGTGTGTATGATGCACTCGGACAAATTTCAGATAAGCAGAGAAAAATGTTGCAAGTAGCTTATTTTAACGGATTGACACAATCTGAAATTTCAGAAGAGTTTGATATTCCCCTCGGCACGGTAAAAACAAGAATGCGCGACGGCATGTTGAAACTCAGAGAGATTTTAGGCAAAGAGTTAGAACAATGAGTACAAACAACGAAAAATTTACAGAGCTCTGCACCGGATATGTAGTCGGTGCCCTCAATAAAGGCGAGGAACGTGAATTTCTTGCGATGCTTGCTAAGGCTGATGAAGACCAACTCAGATTATATGATGATATGAAAGCCATAGCATCTGAATTAGCTGTACTTACCAAGGCGGAAGAACCATCCGCATCTGTTAAACAATCGATTCTGAGCATAATTGAAGAGAAATCGGATTCGGGAAATTCAGCTGAAAAAGCATCAATCTACTCTTTTACACAGTTCAAGCGTTAGCCACTGCGGCTGTTTTGTTAATCGTTGTTACGGTCGGACTTATCATCTACTCAACTCAACTCAGCAAAGAAGTAGATCAACAGCAGGCAACTATTCAGCGGCTTGAAACCGAAGTAGAGCAGAAGGAAGAATTGCTGACCATTCTGGAAGCCCGCGATGTTGACCTTGTAATAATGGCGGGTATGGAAAATATAAGTCCCAATGGCTATGGAAAAGTAGTGTGGGATAAGGATGGCGGCCGTGCCCTTTTACAAGTGGCAAACCTGCCTTCAGTACCAACTGACAAAGATTATCAGCTCTGGTTTATATTGGACGGAAAACCTATAAGTGCCGGAGTATTTGCGGTTGATGATTCACGCAGAGACAATTTCTTCAAGATTGAACAGCTTCAAAGTTCTGCCAATGAAGGAGCTTTTGCCGTTACGATGGAACCTAAAGGTGGAGTTCCACAACCCACCGGCGACATGTATCTGATGGGAACGTTGTAAATTTTTAAAATCGAATGTCGTTTAGGAGCATGAAAACACATCTTGCTCATAAGCAGATTAAGATAGCAGCTTTTTTAAACCGTCCTGAAAGCTTTCGGGACGGGAAAGCTATAAACAAACTGAATCTCCCCTCATCAATCCGCACTGTAAGAGCGATTCCATGTTCGCTTTATCCACTACGCCTCAAATTTATTTCGTCCTGAAACAGGTTGGCACATCCTGAATTATTATTTGACAATTTAGGACGAGTTTCTTCTTTGGCTTTATGCTTATCTGGTGATTTTTTGTGGTCAATATTGGTGGAAATCCAACCCAAATCCCTCCAATGGAATAAAAAAATAGGTTTTTAGTTGATTGAGTTGTGCGTCGTGTACTACCGGGTCAAATTCAGGAGACGAACTAATTGCATGATAATCGCTTAAATCAAGATGCTTTTTGTCCATTTTTAAAAAAAATAGAAAAAGATCCAATCCGGTTCTGACAGCACTTCGTACAATCTTGCAGAAACGCATCCATAGCGATGACAGAATCTTAATTAAATCACATAATTATGAAGTTTATATACAAAATTACAACGATCACAGCTGTTTGGGGCTTACTAATGCTTGGGTTCAGTTCCGGCGTCAATGCACAGACGGTTTTTGAAGCACAACTGAGCGGTAGTAATGAGGCAACTCCGATTACTTCGATGGCATCAGGATCAGTTACAGCCACATTAAACGGCACAGAACTCGTTGTTGAAGGATCATTTGAAAATCTGAGCAGTCCCATTGCGATTAATATTGCAGGCGGTGCTCACATTCACACAGCTATGGCCGGATCAAACGGAGGCGTCTTGTTTCCGCTTACTATAACAGCCGACGGTGATAACCTTGGCGGAACGTTTGAAGCTGCCGATAATACATTTGATTTGAGCTCAGGACAGGTTGATACCTTAATGATGCGTGGAATGTACGTCAATATTCACTCCGAGAATTATAACGGTGGTGAATTAAGGGGACAACTTCAGCCTGAAGCTGATGCCTATTACAGGTCAAATCTTTCAGGTGCTTTTGAAGTGCCTTCTGTAAAAACTATGGCCAGCGGGTCATTGGTATTAGAAATGATGGGTGATTCTTTATTCGTTTCCGGTACATTTGCGGGACTTGAAGATGAATTTGCCGCATCTCACCTTCATATAGCTCCTGCAGGTTCAAATGGCGGAGTAGCGATTACGTTGAATGCTGAAGCAGCAGCAGACGGGTTATCAGGTGTTTACTATGCAGCTGATAACAGGTTTGAGCTATCATCAGATCAAAAAACTGCTCTGATGAATCGCGAAATATATACCAATGTCCATAGTGCTGCTTATGCCGGAGGAGAATTACGTGGTCAGGTTGTACCAGCTACATCAACAACATTTTTTGCTCAACTTTCCGGAAGTGCTGAAATTCCTTCAGCTTCAACCAACGGTTTGGGAGCGGCTGTAATAGAGCTTGATGGAGATTCTATTACTGTATCAGGTTCGTTTGCCGGACTTGAATCTGCATTTAATGCAGCAGTCGGGTCTCATCTTCACTTAGGTCACTCAGGGCAAAATGGTGGAGTTCAGGTTGCACTATCAATTGAAGCTGACGCTGAATTGATGGCCGGTATTTATGCTGCTGAAAACAATACGTTTGAAATTAACGCAGATCAAAAAGAAGCACTTTTAGCACGAAATATGTATGTGAATGTGCATAGCACCAATATTGCAAGTGGTGAGCTTCGCGGACAAGTATTAGGTGACGCAGCCGCGTACTTTCATACCAATCTTTCTGGTAATCATGAAGTTCAGCCAATTGTCAGTCCCGCCAATGGTGCGACTTCAATTGAGTATATGAGCAACGGTTCCATTATGGTCAGCGGTGGTTTTCAAGGACTTAGCAGTGCGGTAGCTACCAACATCGCAGGCGGTGGCCATCTGCATATTGGTTCTGTAAGTACCAATGGCGGAGTAGCTATTCCGGTAAACATCACTCTGGGTGAAAATGACACAACAGGTACTTTGGTAGCTGGCGAAAATGTGTTTTCACTTGATTCCAGTCAGGAGTCAGCACTTTTTGAAGAGCAAATGTACCTGAATATTCACAGTGAAAATTTTCAGGGCGGTGAATTGAGAGGACAAGTTCTTCTTGCCACTAACTTTGCGCCCGAAACCCCAAATTTAACTGGACCAGCCGATGATGCTACTCTGACACTCGAAGGAGCTTCAGAAACATCTTTTGAAGCAACATGGGATGCGATAAGCGATACCAACAGCAATGAAATTGCTTATATCTGGCAGCTTTCAACTGATGCCCAATTCCAAAATATTGTAGTTAACGCGAATGTAGGTTCTTCAGCTTCTTTCGAAACCACGTTTGGAGTACTCGATACGCTGTTAGCCGATTTAGGAATTGACGTGGGAACAACTGCTACTGTTTATCACCGCGTAATTGCCAGTGACGGAAGCGACGAATCAGCAAGTGAACCCCGTTCAGCTAATCTTGAGCGAGGTACAGTAACTTCTGTTGATGAACCGCTTGGTGTAAATCCTCAGAAATTCGGACTGAATCAAAACTATCCAAACCCGTTTAACCCAAGCACGAACATCAGCTTTACACTTGCTAATGCTGGTCAGGCAACACTCACTGTCTATAATATGTTAGGACAAAAAGTTGCCGTGGTCGCGAACAATCAGTTCAGCGCGGGACAACACTCTGTAAACTTTAACGCCTCGGGATTATCCTCAGGAATTTATATTTACAGATTGCAAGCGCAAGGACAATCAACCGCAAAACGAATGACGCTTATTAAATAATAAGTCAGTCATAACGTTTCAAATTATGAAAAGGCACTGCTCGATTTGGGTGGTGCCTTTTTTTGTTTGAGTATTCAGGGCAGAAAAATCCATTTAGAATCAAAACCTCCTGTAAAGCCTTTGGTTCTGTGAAAACCAATTTCTTTTTACGCGCTTAAAATCTTTTCAAGTCTATTCAACGCTTGTTTATGCTTTTCGGGTGACATCTTCTTTAGGTTAAACAATTTCCATTTAACAGCGGGCAAATCCTTAATGTGTGATAATGGAAAAAGCTCCCAGTTTGGTTCCATGCGCTTTGCAGAGAGGATGAATTCTTTATCAGAGGCAGTTAGTGCTGACAGTATCATATTTGGGAGAATTGATTGCACCTCTTTTAAATCAGCGAGCGTAGTATTGGTATCAGTCATTCCATTAAATTCTTTCAGATAAAGTTCATCTACACGAATTGTATTTGGATTAAGGAGCTCATTTATTGGTCTGGAGTGTGAAATGATGTACGCAATCAACGCGGTCTTGATGCTTTGACTTAATCCCTCGTTCTGTAATAGTAACATAATGTCAAACAGATCACGAGGATGTTGGCGATCCAATGCAGCGCAAAGCTTACCGGCGTATAAATCTTCTATTGAGAGTGTTTGAATGGTTGCCGATTGTCCAAACCGGTTTTGCAGTTTTTCAGAAAGCTCTCTTCTATCTACTGGATAAACTGTTCCCCTGATAATAGTATTGACTTCAATTTTTATCAGAGCGTTTTGAGTTCTTATAAGCAACTTAGATTCAGCACCACCGCCTTTTACAATCTCTGTCTGACTATTCGGAACAAAACGGTGTACAGCCTTTTCTATGCGATGAATCCCCTGTGAAATTTTATTAAGGGAAGCCTCTCGTTTTTCCAAAGGCAAGTATGCTAAATCGATGTCAACAGAAAGTCTGGGAAAATCTCTGATGAAAAAGTTAATAGCGGTGCCTCCTTTGAGCGCGAAGCAACTTTCCTGAGCTACGACAGGAAGAACTCTCAATAATAATCTAACTTGATTTAGATAAACCTCTTTCATCTGTCTTCTCTGTTAATTTTAGGTACAACAATTTGATAGTCTGTATCCAAAATTCCGCCTTTATGTATGGTTCGCTTTCCTTTGCCTAATTCAATTTCAGATTCATCAATCGTTGAATACCAGGGGAGGTTTGTTTCTTTGGCGAGGTATAAAAAAAGTCGTTTAGTTTTTATTGAAGTGCATAAGGTTAATAGCTCTTGCAGTACAGACGAACGAAGTGAGAACAAGCCTTCGAAGATGAATAAAGCTTCATCGAAGCTCTCTTTTTGGGGAATATCGTGTACATATTCTATAGCTGCTCTTTCAGGACATGATGTCCAGATTTCTTGACTCCCCACAATTTCTTTACGTAATCCTGCTTGAGTGTCAGAAAAGAGTTTTGTTGAATAAATTATGAACTGTCTGTCAAATTGGAACCGCTTAAACCAGACAGGTAGACGGGTAGCAGGAGTTTTCCAAAGAATTACGTTTTGTTCATCGCTTCTTATGTAGTGTGCAAGACCATTTATTTCAAGCACAGATTTCCCCCCCAGATGAACATCCAGTGCCATTAATGATTGAAGTGTAAAAAGCACTCCTGACCATTGGATCTCATCACCCGGGCGTTTATAAATTCCTGGTCCGATTGATTCAACCCAGCCACTATTTGAATATTTTTTTAAAAGTTGCCGTGAAATCCCTTGATCTCTGAGCCATATTGAAGGTACCAGGGCTCCGGAAGGCCATTTTTGTAATAAAAGGTTTAATTTTTCGGACATTTGTAAACTAATGGTTTACTTTTATTGCAAAAATCAAACTATTGAATTATCTGTTAAGCTCAAAGTTTAGAGTTTTTTTAGTCTATTATTGGACAAGCAAAAATGAAGAAAGACAAAATCCTGATACTATTTATAGATTTAGAGACCAAAAACATGAGATTCTTAAAATTAACCGTCTTCAGTGAACACCCAAAACAACATAAACCTCACGTATGCGGGAGCAAGATATTTAGATCCGGAAATGTGGCAGTGGCTGAGTTTGAATCTGATGGCGACGAAGTTTCCTAAGTTGAGTTCAAATAATTACACGATGGAGAATCCGATGAATTTGGTTGATCCGGATGAGAGGGCAGCGACAAATTGTTGTCCAACAAATCCAAATCTGTTTTATGCATTAAAGCAATTGGGTGCTAAGGTATAAAATGCGCAGAATAAGGTGGGTCAGAGGGGATTAGTTCCACAGGATAACATAAGAGTTGATTTAGGAATTAATTAGGAGATAAATGTAATGAGAAGAGAGTTTTCTCGTACAAGAAGAAATGAAATAAATGATTTAATTGGTGGCTTAAGTTTACTATCATTACTCATTGTTTTTGTTGGCCCAAGCCGATTTTTATCATTTTGGGGAATAGTGACTGCAATATTCTATATTGTTTGGGCAATAAGTGTATTTAATGTAAAAGTTATATTGGATGATAATTCCATGATTATAAATAATGGAGGCATAAAAAATCGAATTTATTACAATATAATTATAAGGCTGTATTGTTATAAAGATAGAGTAACTATTTTAAATGATAAAAAAATTAGATATAGACAGGGATTTCGAAAATTACAATGAGATATTAGATGAAATAATGAAAAGGTAGAGGATGATAAAGTTATTAAAAAGTATTAAGGAGCAATAGTTTATACCTCAAAAATACTAAAAGATTTAAGTGGATTACTGACTGTTTTCTATCAGATCAGGATGTAAAAGACCCAGAGATGAATACTAATTAATATTACCTGATTGACCTTCACAGCTAAGAATCGAGGTTGCATAAACCCCAATACCAATGAAAATCCATGATCTCCCGAATAAATGGTAGTTTCTTACCGCTTTTCCAATCTATAAGCACCGTTTTCAAATAAAACCCCAATCCCTGAAACTTTTTTATTCCTGCACGTATGGAGCGCATGGGTAAGAATAAAAAAATCGCTCAAAATTAGCTCAAAACTATAATTTTGGATAGCTTTGGACCAGTAACTTCTAACACTGCACTAACATAATATTTTATGAAGAGGTATAAGTATCTATTGTTCTGTCTGATCTTTGTGTTCAGCGGGACTTCGTTAATGGGGCAAAACCTGAAAGATTTTCAGGATAAAGTCACCCAATTTGAACTCGATAACGGATTGCGTTTCTTGGTGATAGAGCGCCACGACGCACCCGTAGCCACATTTGTCACCCACGCCGATGTGGGCGCCGCGAATGAGCCGATGGGCCAAAGCGGAATCGCGCATATTTTTGAGCACATGGTGTTCAAGGGATCAAGCTATGTTGGCACTACCAACGCCAAAAAAGAGAAAAAAGCCATCGCCAAGATGGATCAGGCGTATCAGGATTGGCTTGAGTTAAAGTACAAACCCAATCCCGATTCTGCCGCTATGGCTGAAAAATGGCAAGAGTTCACTACGTATCAGGAAGAAGCCAAGCAGTACGTAGTGAATAATGAGTTTTCGCAGATCATCGACCGCGCGGGTGGTGTGGGAATGAACGCCGGAACCGCTGCCGATTACACGGTGTATTTCTACAGTCTGCCTTCTAATAAAATGGAGCTGTGGTTTTCACTTGAAGCCGAACGTTTCAAGGATCCAGTGCTGCGTGAGTTTTACGTAGAGAAAGACGTGGTAAAAGAAGAGCGTCGCATGAGAACCGATTCCAATCCTGTAGGGCGACTCATTGAGGAGTTTCTTGCCGTGGCTTATACCGCGCACCCTTATGGAATCCCCGGAATTGGCTGGCCTTCCGATATTGAGGCTACAACAATTGAAGATGCCCGTGAATTCTTTGAATCATATTACGTGCCCTCAAGCATGATTATGGCTATTGCCGGCGATGTGAATCCCAAAGAAGTGAAGAAACTGGCTGAGAAATATTTTGGAGATATCCCTCGCTCGCCTGATGCACCCAAACTCACTGTTGAAGAACCAGAACAGCGTGGTGAGCGTCGGTTTGTAATAGAGGAAAAGTCTCAGCCTTTTTATATCGAAGGATACCATACTATAAGTAGTAAGCATACTGATGCGCAACCGCTTCAAATTCTCTCTCAGATTTTATCTGGTGGAAGAACCTCACGCCTTTACAAGCGCATGGTTGAAAAGGATCAAACAGCTCTCAATGTCGGTGCTTTTAACGGCTTTCCCGGAGATAAATATCAATCCATGTTTTTAACCTACGTGGTTCCTAATCAGGGCGTGGATATGGACGTTGTTGAGGAAACGCTGCGAGAAGAGATTCAGCGCGTTAAAGATGGTGATATTACCAGTCAGGAGCTCGAGCGCGCTAAAACTAATCTGCGCGCAAACTTTATCCGCGGACTCGATTCCAATCAAGGCTTAGCGATGCGATTCGCGGCTTCTGAGGCCATCCATGGATCATGGGAACGCGTTTTTGAGGAGATTAATATGCTCGAAGCCGTTACAATGGAAGACATTCAGCGCGTGGCTAATACCTATCTGATCAAGAAAAACAGAACAGTGGGTATGATTCAAACAGCATCTGAAGAAGATGAAAAAGAAGTTGCGCAAGCTGACTAAACGGAGAAATTGACTATGAATAACCATTCAATATCAACACGTATGATTTTTAGAATATTTGGACTTGCGTTGCTGGCTCTGATAATTGCCGTGCCGGCCGACGCTCAAAAGCGATGGGATGAGCTGAAATTCTCTGAACTCGACGAATATGAAATCCCCGAAATTGAAACCTTCAAAGCTGATAACGGAGCGAAATTCTTCCTCGCGGAAGACAAAGAGCTTCCTCTCATCACGCTTTATGTACTCGTGAGAAGTGGTGAAATTCTTTCGCCCGATGAGAAAGTGGGACTCGCTTCCATCACAGGAACAGTAATGCGCAGTGGCGGAACCACAAATATTTCGTCCGACTCGCTCAATGTTTTACTTGAGAACAAAGCGGCTTCTCTTGAAACCGGAATTGGTTTCTCGCGCGGAACGATTCAATTGAGCGTGCTAAAGGAAGACTTTGAGGAAATGCTCCCGGTGCTTATCGATCTGGTACAAAATCCCGCTTTTCCACAGGAGAAGGTTGATCTCGCAACGAAGCAGCAGCGTACCGCCATTTCACGCAGAAATGACGACCCGAGCCAGATTATTTCCCGTGAATTTGAGCAGCTGATCTATGGTGAAAATTCTGTGTACGGGCGTGTTACTGAGTACGAAACACTCAGTAATATTACCCGCGAAGATGTAGTGGAATTCCATCAGAAGGCTTTCCAGGCTCCCAACTTCTACGTTGCTGTTACCGGAGATTTTGAGTCGAAGGATATGAAAAAGCAGCTTCGTGAAGCCTTTGCCGCACTTGAAGGAGGTAGCGAAACTAATATTATCTTTCCTGAAGTGAATCCTGAGGAGAATTCAACGATTAACCTGATTCATAAATCAGACGTGAATCAATCTTCTATTCAGTTGGGACATCTCGGAACAACCCGAAATGAAGATTACGCGGCGCTCCAGGTGATGAACGAGATTTTGAGCGGTGGATTTAGTGGCCGTCTCATGCAGCGTATTCGTACCGATCTTGGTTTGGCTTATGGCGTGTACGGAAGCTATAATCAGTACATCAATTATCCCGGTTTGTTCTCTTCAGGTGTGAAAACCAAAGTTGAGTCAACGGGACAAACGATTGAAGCTGTTATTGAAGAGATTGAAAAAATTCAGTCAGTGAAAATCACTGGAAAAGAGCTCGAAGAAACCAAAGATCGTTTCCTGAACTCGCTCGTGTTTGAGTACGATTCAGATGAAAAAGTTTTGTTTGAGCGCGTAAGCAACGAGTACAATGGACTTCCTGAAGACACCTTCGAGGAGTATGTTGAAAATATCAAAGACGTAACTGTTGATGATGTCCAGCGTGTGGCAAAGCAGTATTTGCACCCTGACCGTTTTCAGATTCTGGTTGTGAGCAACAAAGATATGTTGGGAGATCAGCTTGATCAGTTTGGTGATGTGAATATGATCGATATCACGATTCCAACTCCGGGAAGTTCAGAATCGTCAGCTCCAAAAGCATCGGGTGATGCTGAGCTCGGAACAGAGCACTTAAACCAAATGGCAGAAGCTGTGCTG
>Ga0306910_1000342_pt1 | contig 25304 bp, 19 predicted proteins | sample AntRauMFilla2698_FD_190438 | JGI IMG/M metagenome (GOLD analysis project Ga0306910, IMG submission 190438) | Saline lake microbial communities from Rauer Islands, Antarctica - Metagenome Filla 2 #698 (v2) (version 2) | ecosystem: Environmental > Aquatic > Non-marine Saline and Alkaline > Saline ... | reverse complement strand
ATAAATGACCCGGTTGCGTTAGTCGCTAATTTACTGAAAAAGTTGACAAATGAAACGTATTGCTCCCCACTCACAGTTTTTGGCGTAATTGAGGGGTGTTTTTTTTCGGTAATCTATTGAAGCTTACATACTAAGGGAACAGACATTAGTACATTCACGGGCTTACCTCGTTGCGTGCCGGCTTCAAATTGTACTTTTTTTATCGCGTTTAATGCTGCTTCATCACAACCGCCACCAATCCCGCGTAATACTGTGGTTTTTTTACATCTCTATTTATGTCAACAATAAACTGAAGCATTACTCTTCCTTCTATGGCGGCTTTTGGAAACCGTGAGCATATGTTGTCCCGGACTAAAATAATCTCTTCGGCATTTCGGTATGTTCGGTTATTTACGCGAATTTGTGCTTCAGATGGTGATACATCTAATGAAAAACTATCTCCCGAAATGATAAAAAACGACCCCGAAATATGATTTAAAGAAAATTGCTGGTTGATTAATTGAATTCAATCCAAATGGATCCCTGGCCTTTGAATTCAGCCGCTACATCCTGAACTGGATTTTTTTGAGTAAAATTCATTCTTCCATCTTTTTGCTCCGGTCCCAAAATAGCGGAAATGGTTTTATCGGTTGGATTTATAATGGCGATATAACTTTTTGCTGTTGAGGTAACGGCTGATTTGTTCCCGAAGCGAAGTACTTTTAACCGCGAGAGGCGCTGAAGTTCCCTCACCAATTCCTGAGCGTCGCTATACGAAAGCCAGTTGTTTATGCGTGACGCATGCGGAGATGTGATGGTGGTTTTGTCAGATAAACTGTTTTCTTCGTCAGAGTTTTTCTCCGATCGATTGTTAAGAATTTCTGAATCACGCGAATCGGCTTCTTTGGCAATTTGTTTACGCCTGAGTGTTCCGTCTTTTTCAAGCTCCATCACCTGTGTCAGCTCGTCAGATTGATTGATCATGAATGAGATGGTTTTTGGAAAATCATCTGATTGAAATGTATATCGGGGACTGGTTTCATCAGTGGAATATTCGCCGTCTAAATCCCACGAAGTAGAAAACACGCTTAAATTTTTGATGGTGGGTTTAAAACGGTAGCTGTTATCAGCCAGACGGTTAGCGGTAAAAGTGATGGAGATAATAGGACTGTGATCGACTGCAATGGCCCGGCGAAGCGTAGGGGACGAGCCCTCTGAAATGGCCGCAATAGTTTCATCAGTTTGGGGCGGAAGTGTGGGGCGAAGAAGGACTGAAATGCGCTCAGTGCGATTTTCAGGCGCCAGATCGGTGTAAATTTCCGCTTTCCCATTCTGAACCAAATGTGGCGGCATACCATTTTTATCAATTTGAACCACCATGTTTTCCACAGGCTCATTGTTGTAGGTCACGCTGAGCGGAATATAGATCTCGGTGTAGGTTTGATTGGGCAGACTCCGCGGTTTAAGCGTTTTGATGGAAATATCGTTTAACCAGGAATCAATTCGTTGATTGAGAAATCGGCGTAATTCAGCTTCGGTCCCGTGCCGTGTGCTGTCGGTATAAACTTTTTCGGGGAGGAAATAGGTATTGAGATAGGTTTCGTGATAAACAAGCATCGCCCGGTTGATATCACCCTGATTTTCCAGTTTCAGAGCCTGATCGAGAGAAGACAGCAGTGCTTTTTTCTGTTCATCCACAGAACGTTTTAAATCTTCCTTACTGATGTAAGCCACCACTTCCCAGCTTTTGTCACGTCGCTGCTCAGCCAGATAATCGAGTCCGCGGAGCTGCATGCGGCTGAAGGTTTGGGTTTGCATCTGCATAAGCATTTCTCCGCTCAACTGCCGGCTGTTGCCTTCTTCCGAGGAGTTTGTAACAGAGCTCTGTTCTCTTCTGTCCATCGAAGTTTCTGAAGAAACGGTAACCACGAGTCGCTCGATGAGATCTTTCTTGGCCATATCGATCGCTTCCTGACGATCGGCAGAAAATCCCTCCCCCCAATGATACTTTCCGGAGAGTTTAACCGATTCTTCTGTAATAATTTGCGCGCGCAGATCACCCGTTCCGAGGAGATAACAAACGCTAATAGCCGTACATAAAAAAAGTTTTCTGATCATGCACTAATATACAAAGTGAAATGAAATTGAAAATTTCAGATTAAAAATGTAAGATTGATCCACCCTGAGCTCAGTCGAAGGGTGGCCGGACGGACTAACCAAGGCTCGTGTTCTGTTGAATGAAAGCAGGGAAATATTTGGTATGCCTGAAATGAGTTACTCCCCATAATGCTTCGACAGGCTTAGCAAGGATTTCCCGACACGGGGAGATTCTTCCTGATCTTAAATCCAATTCAATAAATTATAAAATAATCCTTCAGCTGTCGGTGGAGTGTGCTTACGATTTCATTTACAACCACAATAGTTGGCACAGCGAAGAGCATCCCCGCAAATCCAAACAAAATTGAGCCGCCGGCCACGCCCACAATTACAATGAGCGGATGCAGATTCACCGCTTTTCCAAGTACAACAGGATTGTAGATGGCGTTATCGAGCAATTGAACTATGCCAACTAAAATCACCACCATTAAAATAGCGGCATCACCACTGACAAACGGAATAATCGGATCGATAGACTCAACAACCATGGCATAAGTTACGCCCACAATCAAGCCGATGGCGGGACCTAAAAACGGGATTGCGTTCGCAATTCCGGCAACTATGCCGATAAATAAGGCCGCCTGAATATCAAAACCGATGATGAGTAGTCCGATGAGAAATGAAACTCCCACCAATGTACACTCCATCAGAGTTCCGCGTAGGTATTGACCGATAGCGGCGTCCACATTGTCAAAGGTTGTTAGTGTCATTTCGAAGTAGCGGTTGGGAACCAGATCTATGAGAAACCGCTTGATCTGTCCATCATCAAACAATAAAAACAAAAAGATAAACGGCGTGACGAGCCAGTTGGAAATGGCAGAAAGGAGCCCGGCGATACGTGAGTTTTCGGGTTGGAAGCCCAGATTTCCAATCAGGTTGCCACGATCCACATCTTCTTCAATTGCTTCGGGTTTTTCATTTGCCAGTGCTTTCGGCAGAGTTTGAGCCTGTAAATAATATCCTTTTGTTACAGTGCTGATCTTGCCCTTATCGACGTAGGATTGGTACAGAGAATCTTCTTGCGCATCGAGATGTAAAAATGCGTTGATATTTTCAATCACAGGATGTAGTTCATCCTCAAACAGAGTACTAACCACATTTCCTTCATCATCAAAAGACGATTTTCCCAAAAATCCCAGATACGATTCATTAAGCTTGTGTTGAACGTTGATGCGTAGCTCTATTTTTTCGCGTTCATCAGGCATTAAACTCACAACCTGCTCACCGATCACAAAAACAACAAAAATAAATCCCCCGAACAATATTAGTACACCCACGGCTTTGGGAACACCCCTTTTACGTAATAAATTCAGCAGAGGCATGGCGATATAGGCTGAGATCATCCCGATCAAAATGGGAAGAATGAGCGATTGGAGGGCTATAAAGAGCAGTAAAAAGAGCGTCCCCAGGAAGAGAAAAAGAACACCGTAAAAAACGCGTGATCGTTTAAGTCGCTCATCCGGTTTTTCCATGTTCTACCTCCTCTTCTAAAGATAAAAGCAGATCGTTGGTGGCTTTCAGACGCATACCAATAATGACAGCGAGTTTTTTCATCACATGCATCCCAAGCTGACTGTGTTGTTCCAGCAGGTGATCCAGGTCGGAGCGAAAAATGGCAAGAGCTTTGGTTTTTTGACTTACAAAAGCGGATGCAGAACGCGGGGAGTTATCCAAAAGCGCCAATTCTCCCACAAATTCTCCGTCGCCCAGCGTGGCCAGTTCAACTTCCTCCCCACTCGACTTTTTTCGGTTTATTATCAATTCTCCCGCCTTGATAATAAACATAGCCGCTCCGGGCTGTCCGGTTTCAAACATGTATTCACCCTGTTCGTAGGTGCGTTCGTAGAGAATGCCCGAAATGGTTTTGAGTTCTTTTCTCTTCAGATCTTTAAAAATGGGAATACGACGCAAAAGTTCGATCTCATCCTTTTCATTCTGACTGGAGAAAGAGTGAAAAATATTTCCCCAAAATGTGTTTATATAATCTATAGCCACAATTTCCTCTGTTATTTCCTGATTTGACCCATCTGCATGTAATACTGAACTTTAGCTTCAGTTGCTAAAATATAACAGAAAAGAAACTGCTATAGAACAGAAAATGAGTGAGGAATTTTATGGGCTTATTGGTGGAGAACTTTTATCCGAAGTATTCCCAAAGAATTGTATTGAACCATGTTGAAGGGTGGCGTGAGCAGGCTAATCAGGGCTCAATTTCCTTTTTCTGACACAAAAATCTTAAGATAGTTTTTAGGAAATTGAGTTTTTTAGATCGCTGATCATTTACTCCTCATCATTTTTCCCATTCTTATACAATGGCCAGCCAACGGCAATAAGGAAGAGATTAAACATGCCCATCACAATTCCATAGCGCTCGGTGATGATGTTTGTGCCGAAGAGTTCGTTCATCTCTGTTGCTTCGGGCGTTCCGGCGATGGAGTATAAGCTCAGAGAGAAAACCAGTCCGATAGTAGCTGCTGTGAGTAGAATCAAGCCCACGTAGTATTGCCACCAGACAAACCCCAGCATGCGATTTCCGAAGTAGGCAAACGCTCCGGCAAACAAGAGTGAAAATAGCGTGGACAGAAGAATCTCGATAGAAAAACCTGTCAGTGAGGAAAATGAGGTGACCACATTCAGGAAACTGTATCCCGAAAGGACAAAGCTGAGAATCACCAGCACCTTCTTGCCCCCGGTAATCTTACTCAGCGGAGAATCTCCGGCAGAAGAAGAATCTGATAACCCCGTTAAAAAATCAAACGGTTTTATGCGGTTTGAATCGCCACTGGCATCAGAATCCTGTTTCTGCTGCTTTTCTTCCGATTCTTCCAGCTTAGCCTGCATGCGCTGTTGCATGAACACGGAGATCACAAACGCGTAGAGCAAAATGGTAAACGGCGCTAAGACCAGCGATTGCGTTAACAGAAGCGAGAGCAAAGGAAAAACCGGGAGTCCCCACAAAAGAAGTCGTTTTACCCACCCGGCACGCTGATACAATCCCCACCATGCCGCAACGCTGAATAATCCTCCCGCAATGGTAAACATGAAATGAAGCTGCGGATCGACGGGGAATTCGGCCATCACTACCTGATACATCTCGGAAAAACGGAGGATCGGAAACAAAAGGAGGTCAGTTACAGCGTCTATTAGAAAGAGTAAGAGCAGAATTTTATAAGAAAAACGAGATTGAAACATGAAAATCAGTGAATGTAAAAAAGAAATTTGCCGGCAAATCAGTAGGTGATTTTTAAAATGATCTCATAACTGTTTGTGCCTCTTTTGGTTGCTGTGTGAGGTGAATGATAGCCTGAAATCCTGAAAATATAATCACTAAAAAAAATCCCAAAATGAGAATGATAGCGGTTATGGGCGTGTTCCAAAATACACGAAATCACACTAATGAGAACAATCCGAAAAATGGATTCCATCCAAAAAGAAAAAGAGTCTGTGTGGGATTATCCTCGACCACCAGTCATAAAACCATGTAAAGCAACCATTGAGGTTATATTTAACGGTGTGTTAATTGCTCAAACCACCAGCGCAAAACGTGTGTTAGAAACAAGTCATCCGCCGGTTTATTTTATTCCGCCAGAAGATGTTACAACCGATTGCCTGTTCAGGCGTGTGCGCGATAACTACTGTCCGTATAAAGGATGCGCCAAGTTTTACGATATCGTTGTGAAAGGTATAAAAAAAGAATATGCCGCGTACACCTATCCCAATCCATGGGACGGCTACAGTAAAATTAAAGAACACTTTGTGTTTTACGCCCATAAAATGGACGAATGTAAAGTGAATGGTGAGCGTGTAACTCCCCAGCCCGGAGAGTTTTTCGGCGGGTGGATCACTTCGAATATTATGGGTCCGTATAAGGGATTACCCGGAACGCAAAATTGGTGATCGCCGATGCGATTAAGGTTGAAGCTGAGAATAAGTTATAGCAATATGAATCTACACTGAGCCTGTCGAAGTGTCGATTGAGTAGCCCTCCCGAAGAATAAAAGGCAGAAATTAACCCATTGGGCTGAAATCCACCCTTCGACAAGCTCAAGACGGATTAACCAAGGCTCACATTCTTAAAAAAAGAAACAGATTAAATGGTTTGGTTGCCCATATTAAGTTATTCACTGTGATTCTTCGACGAACGCTGCGCAGTTCAGGATTGATTTCAAGGCAGTCATGACTCTTTCTTCTCTCATCAATACTCATACCTCCATTCAAGATCCACGCCGGTTTTATCGTCGGTTGACTGGGTGAAAATGAGCTCCAGGTTTCGGCGAATCAGATATTCAACCACAACCTGACTCACCGGGTCGCCGTCTAACTGCTGAACAAGGGCTAAAAAGAAGCGATCGCTGATATATTTACCTGCTCTTATAGATGTCCCCGACCCGTCAGAAGCTGATGAATTATTTTCAATCTCAATAACATCAATACCGAAATTTTCGGTAGCGTACGACTCCACCCGGTTCATCAACACATTTAAAGCGGCGCTTGAGATAGCATCACTGGATTGATTGTCGGCCACGCCTTGCTGCCAGCCCATCAACGCTGCAAATGGTTTCCCAAAAAGCGTATAACTGATAATGTCGTTGATCTCCATTTCAGGTTCGCTTTCGAAGGTGAATTCCGGCTGTTGCGCGGTTCCCTCAACAACATACCAGATTTTTATATCCTCAGGCTGGCGTAGCCGGTATAAGGTGCGGATATTTAACTGAGGATTGACAGGGTCACCACTGAATGTAAATCCGCCCTCTTCCATCTCAAACCGTTTTGAGAGTGGTTTGGCATATCCTCTTCGGGTGTCGATGGAGCCAAATAACGCAAAATCCTGATCCCGTTTTTTAACAAGATCGAGCTCACCCTCCAGCTCTACAGATAATTCAGGGTAATCCCGGTTGCGTATCCAGAAATTCCGGGGAATTGTCAATTTGATCTGAGCCGATAATCCGTCAATTATCTCCTGTGAGTTAAAGATGGGTTCAGAGGATGAGTTTTTTTCATCTTCTAACTGCACATATTCTATATTTTTGTTGCCGAAATTATTCAGGAAGATGGTTCCTTCATTTACAGTAATACTTCCGCCTGCGCTTAGCGATTCCAATTCTCCATTGATAGTTACATCGGCTGATGATCGCAGGGTCATGTCGCGTGTGTTCAGAAGCTGGAAATTATTGGCTTTTAACGTGGCATTGACGCCGGTAATGTTTTGACCTTCAAGTGTTGCTTTGAATGTGGCGTTAGCCTGACCCGTGTTGCTCTTCAGTGACAGATTTTTCAGATTAATCTCATTGTTGGTGATGTTGAGATCGGTAGTGATATTCCGGAGCACAATCCCCTGTTTTACCAGTTCCGCGCGGGTGTTTTCCAGCTTTATGATGCTTGATATTTTTGGTGCGTTGATGGTTCCGTTTACATCAAGCTGAGCGTTTAGTTTTCCCTCAATATTTCTAATCTCATTATTGTCAACAAGCCCGTTAAGTACGTTCAGTCCAAAATCGGTGGTTTGAGCTTTGAATTTAATGGGCGTAGAGCCCGCGGGGACAATCTTTTCAAATGTTTTCAGGTCGATGCTGAGCGGTAAATCACCCGAAATTTCTGCTATGCGCCGGTTCAAACTATTAAGCTCGCCATTGATATTCAGCCGGGATTCTTCGTGTTGATACACAGCTGAAAGTCCGATAGAATCGATCGAAACCTCACCAAATCTCAACGAATCTATACGGAGGTCGGTTTGCATATTCGGAGACTCAGCTATACCGGACAGGTTGAAATCGAGATGCGCGTAACCACGATTTAGTTTTACCGTGTTGGTATCAATCAAAGATCTGAAAAGCGTTAACGGAAGCTTTTGAACGCGTAGAAATCCATTGACAGGTTGTTGGAAAAAACTCTGAGAAAATGTGGTAGGATCTCCTGTTTTAAACGGAATATCCAGTTTTCCACGAGCCATAGAGTCATTGTGATGGATGAGTTGAAGCGCTCCCTGAAGGCGATCATCAGCAATAGAAGAAGTTATAAACAGAGAGTCGAGAGAGAGAGATTTATAGCGGGTGTTTAAGAATTTCAGATCAGCGGCTCCGCTTAAATCATCTCCTGAGATTTGAATATCCAGGAACCCGGTTATCTTGCTCGAAAATGGCAGCTCTTCAAAAAACGATCCGTAAGCAGCACCAGGATCGATTTCGGAAAACTTTCCTGAAAAATTAAATTGTTCCGAGGTCAGATCTCCATGAGCGTAAATACTCATATAGGCCCGTTCATCTGCGGCAATGGAAAGCGTATCCATTGTAAGCATGCCTCGTTCAGGTTTGTACACAACAGTTGCGGGTTCGCGCAGCCTGAACGTGCGGTCGATGCTGGTAAAATCAAATTGCCTGAAGGTAACACGCTGGCTATCAGGATTAGCAAAATAGTCCGCGTTGATTACACTCCCGGTTTCCTCTTTGAAATCGAGTGTCAGTCCCAGGTTTCCATGTGCGGATTGTTTAAAATCGTAGGTACCGTTGCTTTTAATTATAAAATCTTTCAGAGAAAGTGATCCTATCGATGGATTTTGAACCGTAAGGCGGCCATCATAAAACAGAGAATCCTGCCACTCTATCATCAAATTTCCTGTGCTGTTGCCAACCGTAAGTGTATCAAACGCCATGTCCCGTAAATCAAGTGCTGCATCAAACCGAAGCCGTTGATTATCTGCCCGTTGCAACGATCCGGTCAATGTTCCCTTGGCCTCAAGGCGATCGCAGCTTAAAAGTGGGGCGATGTTGCGCAAATCCTTAAGTTTGCTTCTGAATATGAATTGATTGGCGGGATGTTTAAAATCTTCATAGTTCAATCTTCCGCCTGCGGCAACATCAGCAAATTCGCTTCGAAAAGAAAGATTAGGCAGATTGATCCATTTATCCGCGATATCAACATCAGCACGAAAAGCTTCAATTTTACTCCCATTTACCACTGAAGAATCTGAAGTGAGAGTCAGGTTTAGTTTGGGATTGGAGAGTGAGGAAAGGTCTCCGCTTCCTTCAAACTGCAGATCCACAGCCGACTGAATGTTTTCAGTGTGGTAAAGATGCTTAATGTTCAGGTCAGAAATCGCACCTGAAATCTCAATATTCTTAAGTAATGGTTGTGTTGAAAAAGACGTTTTCAACGATAAAAGAGGCATATCGTATCGGTGATGAAAAATATTGGCTTCTAAATCAGCGCCCTTGGCCGACCATTTCCCCGACGCCTTAATTTGCCGCACAGCAAGAGAATCTATGGCGATTTCGGTAATACTCAGTTCGGCCGTGACAGGTGTTGAGGGATAGGAATTATATGATTTTCCTGACACTGAAAGCTGAATATCTGCCTGTCCGCTTTGGAATGGAATCCAGTTATGTACGGTGAGGTTGGGAAGCGCGGCACGGACATTCCATGTTGCAAGTGAATCATCCAGCGGATCGTTGGCCTCTGCTGAAATATTGAGTTCATCACCCGATATATCTCCTTTAAAATTAAGTGAGACTTTTTTAGAAGAAAATTTAGAATCCAGGATAATGGAGGATGTCTGAATCGTATCCCAGCGGGCATCAGCTATACTCAGAGTCATTTTACCCCGCGACTTTTTGTACTCTGTCAGAGGGAAATTTCCATCAATTAAGAGATTTAAATCAGAAAAAGAAGCCGGATGAGAAAGTGCTAAAATAGGCTTAAGATCAGCGCTTGATTTCAGGGAAAGTCGTTGTATGGCAGGTTGTGTGAATGATTCGCCGTCAATGGAAAGCTTAAACTCGGGAATTTCCGGGGCAGACATCATTAACTCAAGCCCCCAAGAACTTTTATCACCCGAAAGAGAAAGGGACATCTCGGCGGGGTCAGAAAGCGGGTAGGGAGAAAACCAGTCGCGCAAAGAGGTCGCTTCTTCAAGCTTGGCGGCCAATTGAAGAGACGCGGAATCGACGGGCATTGTTTGTTGATTTAGCTTCGCATCAGCATTTGTGGTAAGAACATTTTGTCCCAGTCCGATTAACAGTGATTGCAGTGAAACCTGATTATTTGAGGCACTTCCCGAAAGCGCAAGACGCACAGGAAGATCTGTTTCATCGGTGGACAGGCGAAGAGAAAAGTTGGTGAGATCGGCCGAATAGGTCTCGCCGAGAGAAAAGCCGGCCGTGAGATTCAGGCTATCGGCGCGAATGTTTTTAAAAGAGGAAGCCCTGCTTCGAAAAACATCAATATCTCCATCGAGAATCTGTAGGTGCGCAACGTTTATGGAAGGTGTTTTTCCAGTCGTATCAGCCGGTTCTGCCGCAGAGGTGTTAGCAGGAATAAGCGATTGAAAATTCCAGACAGAATCGCGCTGTTCAAGATGAATGTTTGGCTGAGAAAGAAAAACAGAGTCGATTTGAATGGGATTGTTCAGGTTTCGCCAAAAAGGAATATTAACACGAAGGGATCGGGCTGAAAAAAGTGCGACAGAATCGGATTTATTGTAAATGGCGAGATTGTGAAACGTTGATTGAAAGGGAATAAAGCCGGAAATCTTCTCAAGCTTAATCTCTCCGTTAATAAACCCGCTCCCCTGTTCTTCAATAACAGAAACCAGCTTTTTCTTAGCCCAGTCTGTTTGGAGGCCGCCCACAGCTCCGCCAATCAACGCAAAAAACGCAAGGATGATTATGAGAATAATATAAGATTTTCGAAAGCGTGAGCTCATTTAGCTGCGCCGTTTATCAGTTGAATAGTTGAGATAGTTATGTGCTGAAGTTAAGATTAAGATTGATGTTCAGGATGGCGCATCTGCATTTTGACAAGTTCAATATAGATGTTTAACCCTCTTCTAAAACTATCTGAAAAAATACAGTAATCTTTCTATCTGAAGTTTTCAATTAATTCCAAACCTGCCCTAAAACGGATTTCCAATACTAAAGTGAATCCCCCATCTGCTAATGGGATTCCCATAATCTGTTCCCTCAAAAAAACCTAAATCCGCCTCCGTGGGATTGAGTTTATATGCTAAATCCAAACGAATAGGCCCGATGGGAGATTGATATCCGATCCCGGCTCCAATTCCAAATTGAAGTCCGTTTGTGCTGTTCCCTGCAATGGTTCCGTAATAAGTTTCTGGTAATAAGCGTAAATCTGAAATTTCCTGCCAAACCTGACCGGCATCGCCGAATACCGCAAACCCAACTCCTTTAAATGGCCAGTTAATTCGTTGACGAATCTCTACAGTTGCAGCCAGTGCAAAACGGCCTCCGGTTGGCACATAGCGGGAAAATGCGCCTTCATCATCATAGCGTACACGTTGCGGGCCGAGCTGATTACGAGCCCATCCCCGAACAGAACTTGTCCCACCTGAATACAAACGCACCGAAGCGGGAAGAGAGTCATTTCCGGAAGCGTTGATATAACCAATGTTAGTTTTAAACGCGAATTGTACGTTTCTGGAAGTCTGAATAAAGCGACGTACTTCCAGGTAGTATTTTTGATATTGAAAGGTGCCGGTGCCTAAAAAACCTGAAAACTCAATAGATGGATTCAACACCCAGCTCGTATTCTGGTTGAAAAAACCATCACGATAATAAGAGGCGATTTTTATAGATGATATATTGTAGAGTTGCAGACTGTCACGCGATATGGATTGTTCACTCTTCTCCCCGATTTGATTAATGGTGTATTCGTACGAAAGAGAACTGTTAAGTTGACGCGAATACTGGTAGATAAAACTATTGTTGATACCCACCTGATTTAAAATATAACCGGGCTCATTCTGGTAATTCAAAAAAGGCGACAACTGATAACTGCTTTTTGTGTTAAACAGATAGGGAATCAGATACGCTGAGCTCAATCTGGCCTGACGAATTTTTGTATCCCAGTTGAAAGAGAGTCTTCCGCTGAAGCTCAAACTGTGTGTGTTGCCAAAAGGATTCAGATGTGTCCAGCTGGCTTCGGTACGCGCAAGTTCCTCCGTTCCGGTTCCGCCTCTCAACCGCATGACCCGGGGTTTATTTTCTTTTATTGAGATCGACAAATCAACGGTGGAATCAGCTGGTTGTTTGGGGAGCGTGATGGTTACAAAGCGATACAAATGGTGATTAAACAACTCCTGCTGGGCTTTTCCAATCAGGTTTTGACTGTACATCATGCCGGAGTCGAGGGCGGCTTCTTTCAGGATTAATTCTTCGCTAACGGTTTCATTGCCATCTACAGTTAATGTTGACAAAAAACCAAGCGGACCACTGTTTATGGTGATCGTGATATCGGCTGACAGGTTTGCTGTATCAACTTTGGCTGATGTACTGACATCTGCAAAGGCATATCCCGCGTTTTTAAGATAGCGAACCAGCGTACCTTCCACTTCCGAAGAGCGCACCAGCTCGTAGCGGTTTCCCGGCCGGTATGGAATTTTGTTGAGTCGTTTTTGAAACTTTTCGTCTTCCCGAAGTGTGGTTGCCTCGGCAACATTCTTGAAATTGATCGTACGTCCTGAAATTTTTATGGGATTTCCTTCCTGAATACTAAAACGGATGTGTTGCCGCCACCATTCATCTCTGTTTTCGACACTATATGAGACTTTTGCGTGGGGAAAGCCACGTCGTTGGTAGAAGCGCTCAATCCGGATGACATCACGCATAACCTCCCGTTCCGAGAAAAGAAATTCAGAATAATCTGCCCAGGGATTTAATTTACTCCAAGCCGGAACAGAAGCACTGGCAATGACTTCGTTTAAGACAATAGCGGGAAAAGTTTTATTTCCAGCGAAACCAACTTCCCAGACAATCATCTGTGTTGGTTCATCAAAGTTGGAGGTTTCATTAGAAGTAAAAAAAGATTCCCTCTCCATGTTGGATGCAGATATTTCACCCCCGGAAAAAAGGATAACAGCAATATAAATAAAGGAAATTATCAAGCAGGCGTAAGATGATGATTAGGATCGAAATACGTTTTGTAGGTAAATAGCGTGATTTGACCGTATAAATGAGTAGTTAAAATAACAGGATAACGGGTGCTTGCATAATCATTATGCTGAGATAATATCGGGATAACAGCAAGAGCGTAGATTTTGTTCTGAAATCAACCACAATTAAGTTGTAAAACATAATGAATTGTTCTCTGGTTATTACCCCTTCTTTTTATCGTGGTTGTAAGTATTGTTCCCCGTTTTCTTTTCGCCCGGCAAAATGGTGAAATATCTACGGGCGAACTCAGAATAGATGGATCAGCCACGGTTGTACCCTGTAACCAATGCCGTGGCCTCTTATTATTTAAAAATGTATGATAAGTCGGGAATTGATGTAAAAGAGTGAGGCACTGGCAGCTTTTGTCATTTACCTGTCAACCTGATTTCGAATCTAAAAGAGTGTTTAATAAAAAAGAAGAACACATTTTTCCAATTCGCAGTGCCTCTGGCACCAATGCGTTGTGTTTTCGGTGTCGTTTTCTCCGGTTCTGTGAGAGCTTTGATGTGAATCACCTCTTGGCTACTCGACTTTCAGGCCAGTCTCTTCTGATCTGTCATCCGAAAAATAAGTCTAAGCAAATAAACTCCCGGAATTACCAATCCCCTGCCAAAAAAAGATTCGGCTGGAAAAACAGAAAATGCCGAAAAAGGACGATCTCTGCTACTCTAAAAAAAGTTGACGGCAAAAAAACTCACAGGACGGTCTCTGCCGTCCTAAAAAGCTATCAGATGTCTTTCGCCGGAAGCACTTTCCCGTTTACCTCACCAAAACCAACACGAAACTCCTCATGTTGACACCATCCTTTCATGGTAACGGTATCGCCATCTTCCAAAAATGTACGCTTTTCTCCATTTGGCAATTCTATTGGCTCGGTACCTTTCCAGCTCAATTCAAGCATACTTCCGTATTGAGTTTTTTTCTCTCCTGAGATTGTTCCGGATGCCAGTAAATCTCCGGTTCGCATATTACATCCGGTTACGGAATGATGAGCAAGCTGCTGCGCCATATTCCAGTACAAATACCGAAAGTTACTGTGTGTAATTTTGTGCGGTTTTTCCAACGTTTCATTGTTTAGAAAAACTTCCAGGTCGATATCAACTGCTCTTTTTCCTTTGGTTTTGAGATAGGGAAGCGGCTCAGGATCTTGCTCGGGCCCTTTTGTGCGGAACGGCTCAAGGGCATCGAGTGTAACAACCCAGGGCGAAATGCTGGTTGCGAAATTTTTAGCCAGAAACGGTCCGAGCGGAACATATTCCCACTTCTGAATATCACGTGCGCTCCAGTCATTCACCAAAACCATTCCCCAAATATGATCTTCTGCTTTATTTACGCTTATTCGATCTCCCAGTAAATTTCCGCCACAGGTGAAGAACCCCATCTCAAGTTCAAAATCCATTAATTTACAAGGGCCAAACGATGGAGTATCGTCTTCGTCTTTCATTGTTTGTCCCACAGGACGGTGAATATCTGTTCCGCTCACCACAATACTGCTTGCACGGCCGTGATATCCAACCGGCAGGTGTGTCCAGTTGGGCTTCAGGGCATTTTCTTTGCCGCGAAACATCGTTCCCACATTAGTAGCGTGCTCCTTGCTGGAATAAAAATCGGTGTAATCACCAATCTGAACCGGCAAAAGCATCTCAACAGTATCCTGATGAAAGAGAGCCTGGTTGCTCAGGATTTCGTCATCCCGTATGGTTTCTGTTTCAGCATCCAGATAATAACTTAGAGCCTGACGAATCTCTTTGGCTGTTTTTCGTCCCATACCCATAAGTTTATTCAGGCTGCTGTCGTTGAACAGTTTCTGTCCAGCCCACTCGTATCCCTCAAAATCTTCTGTTTCAGAAAAGAGTTTGTTCTTGTCGAGAATGTGCAGATCAACCACAAAATCGCCAATGGCGGTACAAATATGAGGATCGTTGTTTTTGGGATGGTTGAAGACGCCAAAAGGCAGATTCTGAATCGGGAAATGTCCGTCAGGATCTACATCAATGAATGATTTTTTTTCGGGATTGTGGGTTTCGTCTAAGGCCATAGGTGTTTTGTGTGAGTTAGAGTAAATTCAAATTGGTGAGATCGTCAATCGGTTCGGTGAAACTACAGCTTCCAAAAGAAACGCAGAACCTGTCACGTGCTTCAATAATTTGTTTGGTGGGAATGGAAGCTTGTTTCCATGAGAAAAACTGATCATCGAAGATAAATGAACCATCGTGTTCATCCGACAGGATAAGAGCAAGGTCACTTGCGTCAATTTTATTGTGGAACAGAAGCATTGCCGCTCCGAAAACGTTCACAAAACCATGCATTTTAGTATCAACCGATTCATTAAAATGGCGGATGGGGTGATGGAGTCCGGCTGTAAATTTCATCGCCACATTGTGCTGCTGACACTCTTCAATTGCCAGAGCAACCTGTTGGATATCGGGAAACTGGTGAGCTTCTATACCGCCACAACGCAGTTTAAATCCAATATTAAGCGGAATATCCTGTTCTTTGTTAATGTCAGAAATCGCGTTGATGAACGTGGGAACAGCATTGAGCCAATCATCCGAAAAGTGTGTTTCCACAAAAAGATGCGTGGCGTTCAGGTCGGCTTCGGTAATGGCTGAGACCAGTTCTAAGAGGGTGTCTTTGATTTCATCGCTGCCTGACCCCGCAACCGTAAGCGGAATTCTGACTTCCAGCACATCTGTACTGACCAAACCCTGGAAATACGACTTGAGATCGTAAACAGGCTTCAGCTTTTTCTGAATTTCTGAAATAAATTCTTCCCGGGTATCAGCCGAAGGAAGCAGGACTGAAAATGGAATAGTACGATTGCGTTTTCGAATTTCTTCATCAAAATCACTCACGCTGGGAATGGTTCCGGCGGGAATAATAAACCGGGAGAGAAAAGATGAATATGCGTGATTGTGATAGGTTAAATAGTTGGTAAAAGCCTCATCGAACGGGAGTCCTGACGGCGGAAACATGCCCGCGTAGTCGATAATCTCATTCATAAATGGCTGTAAAGTAGGGTTCATCTTGTGTAAGCTATTAATAATGAAAAGTAAAAGCGCTTTTTCAGTTGCTGAAGTTCTCCTTTTAGCGCTACTTATGCAAAATTAAACAAGATGATAACAGACTTTTTACGAACTGAAAATTGCGCTCGTAACTCCCAAACACCAAAACCTGAAATTATGCCACTTGTTGATCAGAGCCCAGTAGTTTGTCAAGTTTATTGAGCGTTTCATCCAGAGAAGACAACCTTCCGCGGACTGGTTTTATCTGATTTGTGTAAAGGTTTTGATCAGGATTATTCAACGTATTCCGATTTAACGTGAGGCCATATTTTTGTAATACGGGCTTAATTTCAGCTGAACGCTCCCTCACATTATCCAGTGTCATTTGGTAAGCGTGCTCGCAAACCTCACGACGAGTTGAATAGCTGAAAACATTATTGTAAAACATGCGATAATCGTCTGCTTTCGGCTCAAACAACAAAAGATCTGCATCGGGAAAAGAGGTAGCGTAGCCTTTAATCCCGGCTTTCATGCGGGAATGAATCATGCTGCGAAACGTCTGGCTCATTACGGTTGGCAGGCCACGTTTGCGCATAGGACCAAACTGAGAGCGAAGGGCTTCGTCGGCGGTTTCGCTGTCGAGTGGTACGATAGGGTTGATACAAAAAACAAGGTCTGAGCCTTCATTAAGGGCAACTGAAGCGTGAACCGTACGTCTTGCCACGCCATCAACATAGCTTTTGCCGTCGATTTCCACTGGCAGATAAACACCCGGAAGTGCGGTGCTGGCCTGGACTGCTTTTGAGATAGGTACGTGATCGAACCCCGGTTCTCCGAAACGAACAGTATGACCGGTATCTAGCTCTGTGGCAACAACACGAAGTGTTTTTCCCAGAGTTCTGAAGTCATCTGAAATACCGTTGTTTGTGAAGTTGTTCGCCAGATAATTGGCAAGTGGTTGATTGTCAAAAACGCCAACAGGCAGAAGTTCGGTGAAATCAGCCAGGGCTCCCAATACGGTGTTATCACTAAAATTCTTTAAAAAACGATAAAGTTTTTTTGTGGTAAAGCCTGGAATTTCGAGAGCTTTGGAGAAAAATTCTTGTACGGCGGGTTTGAATAGAATTTCCGGTGAAATAGGATTCACCATACTTTTGTGAGAGAGGATGGCAAGACTCATCTGCCGTGGTGAAATCTGATTAGCCAGATTGCTGGTGATTAAAGCACCGGCACTCACACCCACGTAAACGTGCATGTTTTGAAAATCGAGTCCGGTTATAGCATCTTCGAGCGCACACAGAGCACCAATTTCATAGACTGCTCCTTCCACGCCGCCGCCGGCGCATGCCAGGCCAATTTTATGTGAAACCGCTTCCATACTGGTATAAATTTTTTTGTGTGATACTAATGAGAAGCAGCAGCAGAAACCAAAACTGATACAAAATCTGATCAGGATAGAGTTCCGGCTCTGAAAATCAATCTTTTCAAAGAAAGAAAACCGCATCGGCTATCACGCCGATGCGGATACATTCAACTTTGGGTACTTAACTGCTTACTTCTTAGAAGCAGAGGTTTTTGATGACGATGATGTAGAAGACGAAGCCGATTTGGTATCTTTCTTAGCTGAGTCTTTTGCCATATCATCTACTTTGTTGGTAAGAGCGTCCACCTTGTTGATGAGAGAGTGAATCTCGTCGCGGGTAGGAATGTCGAAACGCTCCATTATATCTTTTACAGTTCCTTCAACAGAGTCGGAAACTTTGTTGGTTACTTTTTGAGACTGCTCTTTGTACTGACCGGCAACCTTGTCGAAGGTGCTTTCAATCTGCTTTTTGCCTTCTTTTTCGAAGTCTTCGCCACGTGTTTTAAGATTTTCGAAGAGTTTTGTTCCTTCGTCATTCACGGTAGCAAGTGCTCCTAAACCGGCACGCCAGATATCACGGGCTGAGCCTGTGAGGTTGTTTTGCAGATCTTTAATTTCCATCGGTTTGTTTGTTTTTTTCTCTTTCTTAGCCATGGTATGCCTCGTATTGTTTGATGTGGTTTTATTTACTGATTTGTAATTTTTTCAATTTGAGATTCAAGATGCGCCACTTTCTGCCGCAATTCTTTTACTTCGTGACTGCGGCCCGGAATAAATTTTTTCAAAGAATCGTGAACCATTGTTTCAATGCCCGAAGTCACCTGAACAATGCTTTTGTCAATCACATCTTCTCCCCAGCGAATTAAATCGTGTAATACAGATGACGGAATGGGTGAATTACCCTGTTTTCCCTGTTCTAAAATCAGCTGAGTCAAAATCTGATTGGTGATATCTGAATCGGTGCTGAGATCCACAACCTGAATGTTCTCACCTTCTTTAATCAAATCGGTGAGTTTTTCCAGTGTTACATACTGCTTGTCGGCAGTATCGTACAGCTTTCGGTTGGAATATCGTTTTATGAGTCTGGTTTCTTTAGTCATATCTTTAAATCTTTACTCTAATATAACGCACTGCGTCATAACTTGTCAAGTAATATTTGACGCAGTGCGTTATAAGTCTGGAAAAGATTGTGAAAGCACGTCTCTACGTATTTAAACAAAGGTTTTGGGCACAAAAAAAAGCAGAGATTTTTTAAAATCTCTGCTTTTTGAATGAAGTTTGCTGTGCTTGGATTATTTGATAAATCCGGATTATATATTCAAGCTCTGAAACGGGCTGCTATATTCAGGAAACAAACTCAGCAGGTAGGGTGATTTCTACGATGTGCGCTATTTCAACTTCGTAGCCGATTCTGAATCGGAATTACCTAAAAGTGCATCGAGCTTCTTAAGAAGAATAAATGCATCGCGACGGAAGTCTCCATTCTGGGCATAGGCTTTGAGTACCGATTCTCTCGCTTCTTTTATCTGATCGAGATGTATATGGGCGTTTGCCTTATACCAAAATGCTTTCTCACGAATGAGTGTGCGATCGGTATATGTGGCGGCTGATTCAAAGTTTTTTGTTGCGCTGCTGAATTTGTCATCATTGTAATCTAAAATCCCCAAATTCAGATAGGCCTTTGCCGCTTTGGCTTCATTTGGATAATCATCAATGATTTTTTTGAACGTGAATCTACTTTCTTGTTCACGTCCATCCAATTTTGCCTGCATCCCGGTTGAGAGCAGCGAATCGAGCATTGAAACGGTACTTTGCTGTGAATCCCGCATCGTTTCACCAATCTCAAACTGACCCACGTTTATATCGCTGATTGGGAGCAGCTGTTGTTGCGTGTCAATTTGAATATTTAGTAATACGGTGATAATGAGTGCCAAAACCGCGGCCGCAGAAATCCATGGAGTATAATCTTTCCAGTTCATAGTATGAGTTTTTGCGGGTTGCAGAGAAGGCTTATTTGCAAGATGATGAGCATTGGCCACAACCTTTAAATAGTCGTAGGCTTCGGGATCGGAGAGCATTTCTGCCCACAAGTGATCTATCTCATCAGGAGAAAGCTTCCCGGCAATGTATTGATCAATAGTATGTTGAGTTTCTTGTGTCATTATTATTCTTTTGTGATAACCTGAAATAGTAAGTCTTTAGTATAAAGACTTAATTTTCTTCAATTCCTTACAATTTATTTTTGTTTTTTATCTACACATGACCGTAATTCCTTGATAAGCCTGTGTTTACGAACCCATATATTGTTTTCACTCGTTTTGAACCGACTGGCTGCTTTACTGGCGCTGGCGTCGGGCTGAGTCATCCAATAATTGAAGAAACGCTTCGATTTGGCATCCAGCTGTTTTACGCACCAGTCGAGTATCTTCTGCATTTCCCGGTCAATTAGGTTCAGAATTTGAGTGGGCGCATCGGCAATATGATGCTGGTGGTCGTCGATATCCGCATTGTACTCATCTCCGCGCTTCATGGATAAATATTTGTTACGAACGGTACTTATGATGTAGCTGTGTACCGATTCCGGCTTTTCAATTTTCTGCTCCCGAATACGCTGATAAACCGCCATTAATGATTCCTGAGCAACTTCCTCAGCCTCGTATTCGGTAGCATTCATTGTAGTGATCAGATACCCGATGAGTACACGAAAAGCTTTCTCAAAAAGAGTGTTGGCTTTGTTTGTATCCCCATCAATAATAGCCTGATACCATGCGGTAAAATCCATATTGGTAAATTAAGTAGTAAGATTATAATCCCCGGCTATCAACATCTGACTTGTATTGATAAACCTGTAAAAATTTTTACAGTTGATAATTTACAAATATCAGCCTGTTATAAAAGTGAAAAATTGAATAGGGAAGTGGGTCGTTGGTCGGCAATTTCTGTTAAAATTGGTGAAAATCAATTAATTATACCCGCAAAAAGCAATACCGGTGGTTTGATTGCTATTTTTTTCATTAGATTTGTCATTCCATTTTTCAGGATTAAGAGTTTGATCAGCGGAAGAATAAACTCTGTTGATGTGTCATGTAGTACGATTTGTCAAAATATCAGACAGGTCTGAAGTCAAGTCAAAAAAGAATAAACAAAAACAATAATGTATCGCGTAGAACTGAAGAATTTTGAGGGTCCGCTCGATCTCCTGCTTTTCTTTATTAAAAGAGATGAGCTGGATATCTATGATATTCCCATCGCGTACATTACCGATCAGTTTTTAGAGTATGTCAACTTTCTTGAAGATCTGGACCTGAATGTAGCCAGCGAATTCATTCTCATGGCCAGCACCCTTATGTCTATTAAGGCAAAGATGATGATTCCTCAGGTTCAGGAAGAGGAAGACATGGAACCCGAAGAAGACCCACGCTATGAATTAGTTCAGGCATTGCTTGAATACAAGCGATATAAAGAGATGGCTGAGGAACTTCAAGTCTATGACCACAGAACACGGCAACAGTTTACCCGAAATTATTATCACCCAGATAAGGTTGAATTTGAACCTGAAACCGGTGAAGCACTCAGAGATATTTCTCTTATCGATCTCATAGTGGCGTTCAAGCAAGCTATGATGAACAAAAATAAGGAACAGGTTACGCACAAAGTCGATCGGGAAGAGACAACAATTGAAGAGCAGGCCGAGTTTGTGATAAACAGTTTGCAGCGGAGGGGAAGAAGTTCTTTTCTTAAACTCTGTCTCGACCTCCATTCACGTATGTCCGTTATCGTCACTTTTTTGGCCATTCTGGAGATGGTAAAAGAGCAGCGACTGAACCTGTATGTCGATCACGATCCCACAGATTTTCATCTCGATATAAATGATCAATATGAGCCTCAGGAAGAGGCAGAAATCACGTTTTAATCCAACCGCTATTGATCAAGAACATCTTTTTATAACGTAAAACAAACAGAACAAACAAATACATGAAGCAATCTTACTCACTCAGTCTGCTTTTACTCGCGATCATCGTTTCCGCTTGCAGCAGCACACAATCTCCCGAAAAAATCAACATTGATGCCTATGATTTTGCGGCGGCTATCGATACGGCTTATATCAGAACTCATTTGAGTGTTATTGCCAGCGATGAGTATGAGGGACGTGACACCGGTTCGGAAGGAATTAAGAAAGCTCAGAAATATCTTTCTGAGCAATACAGCACTATTGGTTTAACCCCGGTTGGCGACGATAGTACCTACCTTCAGGAATTTGAGCTTCAGAAATCATTTCTGAAAGATTACTCGGTTTCGTTCTATGAAACTGAAGGAGAAGAAAAGAAGTTGAAATCACTTTCCGTAACAAATGACCAAACGCTCGCTCCTGTTACGCCCGTTTGGTGGGCATCATCATCATTAGAAGCGCCTGTTGAATATGTTGGATTTGGAATAGTAAATGACTCAGTGAATCACACCGCAGACCTTGATTTGTCGGGTAAATGGGCGATGGTTTCTCTTCCTCCGGTAGCAGAAGGGCAAAGCGTTATGGCAAGTTTACGTCCATTGTATGGTGTTTTAATACGACAGGCCGGTGCTCAGGGAATTTTGATTATTTCAGAAAGTGACGAGGCATACGATGAAAGCGCAGCGTCATTCCAGTCGGGACTTGGGGAAACTCTTGGCCTTGAACTGCCGTATCTCGCCGATGGGGAGACCGGAAGCCGGGCAGGTCGATCTATCGCAAATATTCGTCCATCAGCAGCGGCATCTGTTTTGAATATGTCGGCTGAAGAATTTAAAGCCTATCAGGAAGATATTTTAGAAAAGCCTGAATCATTCAAAGGAGAATCTACCGGCACGGTGCTGAGCGTAGAACCTGAAGTAGGAAAAGGAACAATGTTGGCGCATAATATGGTTGCTCTGTTTGAAGGAACCGATCCTGAGCTGAAAGATGAAGTCATTGTGCTGACATCTCACTACGATCACATTGGAATCGGCCGGGCTGACAGTACCGGAGATACTTTATATAATGGGGCAGACGATGACGGAAGCGGAACCATTGGCTTACTTGCCGCGGCCAACGCCATGCAAAAAGCCAAAGAAGCCGGTGCTGAAATTCGCCGAAGCGTCCTTTTTCTGCACGTTACAGCTGAGGAGAAAGGATTACTTGGTTCACGCTACTATTCTGATTATCCCATTTTCCCCATAGAGAAAACTGTCGCGAACCTGAATGCCGATATGATTGGTAGAATTGGTGATGAATACCAGGATTCACTCGATCAGGATTATGTCTATGTAATAGGTGCGGAAATTATTTCGAGCCAACTGGACAGTCTCCTCCAGGTTGGCAACGAAAAAACCGATAACATAAAGCTGGACATGCGTTACAACGATCTCGATCATCCGCAGCAGTTTTACCGCCGAAGTGATCACTGGAACTTTGGCCGCCTTGGTGTTCCATTTGCTTTCTTCTTTAATGGAACGCACGAAGACTATCACCGTCCGGGAGATGAAATTCATAAAATTGCTTTTCCTCAACTGGCTCAGCGTGCCCGCGTGATGTACGGCACAGCTATTGAACTTGCCAACTGGGATGATCGTCCGGTGGTTGATAACCAGCTTTTTATAGAGCGGACCCAGGAGTAATCCCGAATAAAAACGATTTTTTTAAAAAAACGGCTGCGTTCATCTGATGAATGGCAGCCGTTTTTGTTTTGAGAAACCATTACCTTTGTAACTGAACGTTAAAACGACACAAATCACAAATAATTAATATGTCAGACGCATCGCGGCAAGAATTTATGCACGGGGAAACGCGTGTTTCATACTATAAAGTCGGCGAAGGAAAGCCTTTGGTAGTGCTTCACGGCTGGGGCGCAAACGCGGATGTTATGCTTCCGCTTTCTAAAAAGCTGTCTGATCTCAGGGCGTGTTACGTATTAGATCTACCGGGATTTGGTAAGAGCGATGAACCTCCCAAGGGTTGGTCAATACAGGATTACGCGGCATGTGTGATCAATTTTATGAGAGAAAAAAATCTAAAAAACGCTGATCTTCTCGTTCATTCATTTGGCGCACGTATTGTACTTAAAATGCTTGGTGAGCGGATGATGGATGTCAATTCCGTACTGATCACCGGTGGTGCGGGACTCAAGCCCAAGCGCAGTTTTAATTTCTATGTAAAGAAATACACGGCAAAAACATTGAAATTTCCCTTTCAACTTTTACCCGGTAAATTAGAAGAGAAGGGCTTGGCCTGGCTGAGATCAACGAATTATTGGAAAAAACTGGGTTCCGGAGATTATCAAAAACTACAGGGAGTTATGCGTGAGACGTTTGTGAAATCCGTTACTGAATATTTAGATCACTACATGCCTGCTATTTCAAACGAAATTCTGCTGTTATGGGGCGAAGATGATGAATCCACTCCGCTCGATCAGGCAAGACGCATGGAAAACGGGCTCGAAAATGCCGCGCTTGTAACCATTGCCGGTGCCGGACACTACGCCTTCCTCGATCAGCCCGGACAGTTTTACGCCATCGCGAGAGCATTTTTAAATTCTGAAGAGAAAAAATCATCATGAGTGGGATTTATCTCCATGTTCCGTTCTGTAAGCAGGCGTGCTCATACTGCGACTTTTATTTCATCACACGCTCCCAGTTTATTCCCAAATATGTGGATGGTCTGATTGGCCAAATAAGTCAACTGGGAGATTCTGAATTTTCTGATGAAGCTTTTTCCACATTATATATAGGAGGCGGAACACCATCACGACTATCGTCGGAACATTGGAAACATATTTTTGAAGCCCTTCATTCTGCATTTGATATCAGTGAAATCGCCGAATGCACTATGGAGGTCAACCCTGATGATGTGAGCGCTGACTATCTGGAAAAGCTGTATGATTCAGGGGTGAATCGTCTGAGCATGGGCGTGCAGTCGTTTAATCAGGATCTGCTGGACCTAATGCACCGAGCTCATAATGCTCGTGAAGCTGAAAAAGCTCTGGAATTAATTCAAGAATCCCCATTTGAAAACTTTACGGTCGATCTGATTTACGGAAATCCAGGAGAAACAGATGACGTTTTAGAATCAGATATTGAAACATTACTCTCCTTTCATCCGCCACACGTATCTGCCTACGCGTTGACTATAGAGCCTAAAACACGATTGGGAAAATTGTATGAAAAAGGAAGATTACTGCTTCCGGAGGATGATCAGGTGGTCAGGCAGGCGTCAGTTGTTCAGCAGAAGTTAGAGAAAAGTGGAATTCAGCGGTATGAAGTCAGTAATTACGCTCGTCCCGGTTTAGAAGCGGTTCACAATGCCAGCTATTGGAAACATGATAATTATTTGGGATTAGGTCCCGGAGCGCACAGTTTTTGGTGGGAAAATGACAGAAAATCAGCCCGACGCTGGATTAATAAAGCAGATGTGAAATCATTCATCGATCACCCGATGAAAAAAACGGAAGAAGAGTTGCTCGATCTGGAAAGTTTGGCTGAGGAATATATTATGATGCGCCTGCGCACTGTGGCAGGATTGGATTTAGTACAGTTGAGAGAGCGCTATGACTATTTACTGAGTGAATCTCAGAAAAAGTATTTGAAAAGAGCGGAGGAAAATGGTTTGGTGCTGAAAGCTGGAAATGTGGTTCAGGTTACACGGCGAGGGTTTGATGTGGCAGACCGATTAACGCTGGATATAATTACGGCGTAAATTGTCCCCAGACCTGACAGGTTTTAAAAACCTGTCAGGTCTGGGGAGAAGAAAAATCAACTTCTGGTCTCTTTATGTATCCACTTCAAAAATCCGTCAAAACCCACTTCAACCGGCAGGGCGATGATACACGGACATTCGTAACTATGCAT
>Ga0306910_1000341_pt1 | contig 25309 bp, 24 predicted proteins | sample AntRauMFilla2698_FD_190438 | JGI IMG/M metagenome (GOLD analysis project Ga0306910, IMG submission 190438) | Saline lake microbial communities from Rauer Islands, Antarctica - Metagenome Filla 2 #698 (v2) (version 2) | ecosystem: Environmental > Aquatic > Non-marine Saline and Alkaline > Saline ... | reverse complement strand
CCGGCATATCCAATGTAAGAATTCTTTAACTTGTAAGAGGAAATTTCTGTTTCAAGCTCTTCTGCTGTCATTTCCGAATGGTCAATGGTAGAGGATACGATTTCCTCCGCATTTTCGAATTTATCTGTTGGGCCATAACTCGCCAAAACCCAAAGAATAATAGAAATAGCTAAAATTATTTTCCCAGCTCCAAACACAAAAGATTTTGTTTTTTCTACTACTGTAAGGGCCACATTTTTAAAAATCGGAAGTTTATAATTCGGCATTTCTACCACAAAATAAGATTTGAAGTCAATCTTAAGCATCTTGCTCGCTAACCAGCCTGAAGCAACTGCTGTCACGAATCCCAGTAAATAAAGCAGCATCAACGTTACAGCCTGATAATTAAAAATTCCAAGCCAGCGCTCGTCTGGAATTACCAGACTGATAATGATTAAATACACTGGAAGCCTGGCAGAACAGGTGGTAAAAGGAACGACCAAAATTGTGACCAGTCTCTCTTTCCAACTTTCAATATTCCTTGCAGCCATCACAGCGGGAATAGCGCATGCCGTTCCAGAAACCAGAGGCACAACACTTTTACCACTCATTCCAAATTTGCGCATTATTCTATCCATAAGAAAAACGACTCGGCTCATATATCCAGTCTCTTCCAAAATAGATATGAATAGGAACAAAAAGGCAATTTGAGGGACAAAAATTACAATCCCTCCTATACCGGGAATAATACCTTCAGAAATAAGGTTGGTCAGCATTCCTGCTGGCAAACTTTGTTTTACAAACTCGCTCAAAAAGAGAAAGCTCTCATCAATAAAATCCATTGGATAAGTGGACCAGTCATAAATCGCCTGGAAAATCAAGAATAAAATTGCTAAAAAGATGACATAGCCCCAGACTTTATGGATCAGCAATCGATCAATTGTAGCTCTGAGTCCTTTTGCTAAAGCCAGATCCTTTGTTAGGGTTTCCTTCAGGGTATTATTGATAAATTGATACCTTTTAATGGTTTCCTTTTGCTGAAGTCGTTTTATTTCTGAATCTGATTTTGGTTTAAATCCGCTTTCAGAAGGAATTCTTTTCCTGTTGGTTTTACCGAAGTTAACATCTTGAGTGATTACCAACCATAATTTATAAAGATCTTGGTTAGGATACGCCTTTTTTAAGGAATCAAAATAATCTTTATCTATTGCTGAAGCATCCAAACAAGGTTTCAAAGAAATTTTATTATAATCAATGATGGATTGTTTTAAACCCTCAAATCCCTTATTTTTCTTTGCACTTATTAGATTTACATTAGTATTCAACCGCTTTTCTAGGAGTTCAATATCAAGTTCAATTCCTTTCCTATCCATACGATCAGCCATGTTTATTGCTAGGATGGTTGGCAATCCAAGGTCTTTTATTTGAGTAAACAAAAGAAGATTCCTTTTGAGATTTTCAATATCGCTAACCACGACCACAACATCTGGATAGTCTTTGTCATTTTTATTCAACAGCAATTCGACAACCACATTTTCATCCATCGAAGTCGCATTGAGACTGTAGGTCCCAGGTAAGTCCAGAATATGGGCCTTAAGGTTTCTTGAAAGCTTAACTATAGCTTCTTTCTTTTCTACAGTGATTCCTGGATAATTACCAACCTTCTGATTTAGTCCTGTAAGGTTATTGAAGACTGAAGTTTTGCCTGTATTCGGATTGCCAACTAAAGCCACATTTATTTGTTTACTCATCCTCAATAAGTTCTACGTTGATGAGCTTGGCAGTCTCTTTTCTAATTGATAAGTAAGTATCATTGATGTTGAGATAAAGTGGATCTCTAAATGGAGCTATCTGTATCAGTTCAACATGATTTCCTGGCAAACACCCCATTTCTAAAAGCTTGAGAGGAATATCCTGAGAGGTCATTTCTCCTATGATAGCTTTCTGTCCCTTTTTTAAATTAGCTACAGTCATCATCTATTTAGATTAATTTTAAACAAAAATAAGAAGCTTTTTACGTAAATCTGGAATAAAATAGAAATATTTAAAATTCACTCAACAAACCTAAATAAAATGAAGTTGTATTTTTCAAAAGCTATTGTAAAGCCTTAAGGAAAAAATTACCTTTGCTGCTTACTAAAACAATTGATAATGCTGACAAAAAACGTAGTTGAGCTTCTGGAAAGTGATCATATTTTGCAAGAATATAAAGTAAACGGTTGGGTGAGAGCGTTTAGAAGTAATCGCTTTATCGCTTTGAATGATGGATCCTGCCTGGATAATTTGCAATGCATTGTGGATTTTGAAAATACTGACGAGGAAGTTTTGAAAAGCATAACTACTGGAGCATCAGTATCGGTCATCGGAACTTTAAAGGAAAGCGAAGGAAAGGGGCAACGAGTTGAACTTGATGTCAAATCAATTGAAATTTTAGGAAAAGCAGACCCTGAAGATGTTAAGAAAACGATACTTCAGCCAAAAAAACACTCTCTGGAAAAACTCAGAGAACAAGCTCACCTCAGAGTAAGAACCAACACTTTTGGAGCTGTGATGAGGGTAAGATCAAAACTCGCTTTTGCAGTTCATCAATATTTTATTGATAACGGATTCTACTACGTCAACACCCCGATTGTAACAGGAAGTGATGCTGAAGGCGCTGGAGAAATGTTTAAAGTGACAAGTTTAAATTTGAAGGACATTCCAAAAAATGATGCGGGTGAAATTGATTTCTCTAAAGATTTTTTCGGAAAGGAAACCAACCTGACGGTAAGTGGACAGCTTGAAGCCGAAACTTATGCCCTTGGCCTTGGAAAGGTTTACACGTTTGGACCAACCTTCAGAGCAGAAAACTCCAACACTTCCAGACATCTAGCTGAATTCTGGATGATAGAACCAGAGATGGCATTTTGCGATTTGGAAGGAAATATCGATTTAGCTGAAGATTTTATTCAGTATGTTTTAAATTACATTACAAAACATTGTCAAGCTGATTTAGAATTTTTAGAAAATAGACTTCTACAAGAAGAAAAGTCTAAACCAGAAAAGGATAGATCACCAATGCCACTGAGAGAGAAAATTGATTTTGTATTAAAAAACAATTTCAAAAGAGTCTCTTATACAGAAGCCATTGAGATCTTGAAAAATTCAAAACCAAACAAGAAAAAGAAATTCAACTACATCATTGAAGAATGGGGCGCTGACTTACAAAGTGAACACGAGCGGTATTTGGTTGAAAAACACTTTGGTTGTCCAGTAGTTCTTTATGATTATCCTGCCGATATAAAAGCATTCTACATGCGCCTCAACGATGATGAAAAAACAGTAAGAGCCATGGATGTTCTTTTCCCAGGGATTGGAGAAATAGCAGGGGGTTCTCAGAGGGAAGAGCGTTATGATGTCCTACTTTCCAAAATGAAAGAAGGTGGTGTAGACGAAAAGGAGCTATGGTGGTACCTGGAAACCAGAAAGCTTGGAACATGTAAACATTCTGGCTTTGGTCTTGGCTTTGAACGTCTGGTGCTTTTTGCAACAGGAATGTCAAACATAAGGGACGTAATTCCTTATCCAAGAACGCCTCAAAATGCAGAATTTTAAACCAAAAACCTGCATTGAAACTCATGTAGTTGGAAACTTAAAAGAAAAAACTCGCTTACAGGAGTACGGCATAGACATTTTTCAGTCTATCCAGACTAAAAGTGCTTTGAAAAAGACTCTTAAAAAAGAGCTTATCACAATTGATGGAAATATAGCCAACACTTCAAATTGGGTTGAGAATGGGCAGGTTATAAAACTTTTTGCTGAAGAAATTCAGGGTAATAAAAAAGTTTTTAATCTAAAAATTGATATTCTATATGAAGATAATTTTTTGGCTGTCATTCATAAACCTGCCGGATATCCAACCAATGGAAACTATTTCAAGACCATTGAGAATGCTTTGCCATTCAATCTAAAGGAAAGTCCGGAAAAAGATAAGCTTCCATTTCCGCAACCGGTTCACAGATTGGACAATCCTACCTCTGGCATTCTGTTGATTGCTAAAACACAATCGGTAAAATCACTTTTATCGGTTCTTTTTGAACATCATAAAATTCAGAAAAAATATTCAGCTGTAGTTTCTGGAGGTTTTGATCATGAGCAAGGCGAAATCAATACAGATATTGACGGAAAAAGGAGCTTGACAAAATTTCAGGTTAGAAAGGCATTTCAAAAAGAGCATAAAATCTTTAGCTTAGTAGATTTATGGCCTGAAACAGGAAGAACACATCAGCTCAGGACTCATCTTTCTTCACAAGGAAATCCTATCGTGGGAGATGCTATTTATGGAGAGAAAAATAAAAACAATAGTCTTCTGCTGCACGCTAGCTCCCTGAGATTTGTTCATCCCAAAACTCAAAAAAGATTATTTATTGAAACTGAGTTACCACATAAATTCGTTAAATTTATTGATGGCTTGAAGTAAAATTTTAGATTTGATTAATGTTGAATTAGTTGATCTAAAATAAAATTCAGCATAAACCATTGACTCAGAACCATGCTAAAACAAAGGCTTAACCTTAAATTATCCCAGAAGTTATCACCGCAACAAATACAGTTGATGAAGTTGATACAGCTTCCTACTTTAGCTTTTGAACAAAGGGTAAAGCAGGAATATGAAGAAAATCCAGCTCTTGATGCTGGAAAAGAGAAAGATGAATTTGAAGACGAATTCAAAAATGAAACAGATGTAGATGAACGTGATGTTATTGAAACTGAATTTGATGTTGATGATTATTTAAGCGATGACGAAATCCCAAATTACAAGCTAAAAGCCAACAATTACAGTGCAGACGATGAAGACAAACAAGTGCCCTATGCCTCTGGAACTTCATTTTCACAATATCTAAAAACTCAGTTACAAACGTTTTCATTTAAAGGCGATCAAGAAGAAATTGCATTTTTTCTGGTAGGTAGCGTAGATGATAGTGGATACATACGACGATCTTTGGTAGATATTGTTGATGATTTAGCTTTTACTCAAAATATATACACAGAAGAACAAACTATCGAGAAAACATTAAAAATTGTACAATCTTTAGATCCAGCTGGAGTCGGTGCTCGGGATCTTCGAGAGTGCTTACTTATACAATTACAAAGGAAGGACAAGACGGAGAGTGTAGATTTAGCCTACAAAATTATAGACGAGGCTTTTGATAAATTCAGTAAAAAACATTACGATAAACTTATTCAGAAATTCAACATTACAGAAGAAAAACTGAAAAAAGCAGTTGAAGAAATAGAGCACCTTAATCCAAAACCTGGTGCGTCGTATTCTGGAAATAGCAAATCAGTCGAACATGTTATTCCTGATTTTGCAATTCATATTAAAAATGGCGAATTAGAATTGACTTTAAATGGTAGAAATGCACCAGAAATGCATATTTCCAGAGATTATTCCAATATGCTGAAAGGCTATAAAGAAGCTAAAACTAAGACAAAAGAACAGAAGGAGGCTGTTTTCTTTATCAAACAAAAATTAGATTCTGCAAAGTGGTTTATTGATGCCATTAAACAAAGGCAGGAAACCCTATACTCTACGATGTATTCTATTATGATGCATCAGGAAGAATACTTCCTTTCGGGAGATGAAAGGTCTCTAAAGCCTATGATACTAAAAGATATTGCTGAAAAAATAGATATGGACATCAGTACTGTGTCCAGAGTAGCTAATAGTAAGTATGTTGAAACACCTTACGGTACATTTCTCATTAAAAGTTTCTTTTCAGAATCGATGAAGAATGAGGAAGGCGAGGATGTGTCGACAAGAGAAATCAAAAAGATTCTGGAAATGACGATTGAGTCTGAAAACAAGAAAAAACCACATACTGATGCTAAATTAGCTCAAATACTTAAAGAAAAGGGCTATCCAATCGCGAGAAGGACAATAGCAAAATACCGAGAACAGTTGGATGTGCCTGTCGCAAGATTGAGAAAAGAAATATGAGGTTGGTAGAAAGAGGCTCAAAGCTTCTCTCTATCTTAGGACATCCATTATGGATGCCTGTAATAGGTTGTTTATTTTATTTTTATGCCATCCCAAATTACTTGGATCAGCAAATTATAACTGCCAAACTTGTGGCAGTGATTATCCTCACCATCTTCTTGCCTATAGTATTTTTATTTATTGCAAAAAACCTGAGACTGATCAAGAACTACACCCTCTCTGATGTTAAGGAAAGACGTTTTTTTATAATGTTTTTTATATTATTAGTTCTTATTTTACTCAACAACATACTGGACGTCTACAATTACCGAACGCTATTTTATTTCTTTTCTGGGATACTCTTTTCTGGCATTATATCGCTACTTTTCAGTATGTTTAGGGTGAAAATAAGTTTACATGCTTTGGGAATAAGTGGACTTGTTTGTTTCATCATTGGTCTAAGCTTATCTTTTCAGGAACCCATGATATTTTCAATTAGCCTATTCATTATTTTTCTTGGACTTGTAAGCGCATCACGACTTTTTGAAAGAGCACATACCTTTCCTGAAGTTGTATTAGGTATTGTAGGAGGAGTTTTACCTCAATTATATTTCTTTAGTTATTGGGTTTAGGTCTACAAGAAGAAAAAGACCAGTCCTACCTTTATAGGTTTTATTCCAACGTCTTCACCTGTAACTTCCATCTGTGATTCTTCAAACAATGGATTTAGACTTGCATCTACAAAAAAATTGACTACCCCATAACCAAAGGTGAGTTTCAAGTTTGTTCTGAAATCATTTAGACCATCTATAGAACTGAATTCATAGCTTTCTTCAGGACTGCGGAAAATGGACTTAGAACTTATGACATACCCAAAAGTCACTCCTAAGTATACTCTCCAAAAAGACAGTTTGTCAACATCAGAAGTTCTCCATCTCAACTCTAAGGGTATTTCGACAAGGTTAGTAGTAAAACGATTGGTATCGTAATTCACCTCAGGATCCAATACAGAAAAATTATCCTGATCCGTGTCTCTGGATATTTTTAAGGTTTGTCCGAAGGTATTGAGATTTAAACCTAAACCTACACCAAGAGAGAGATTCCTTCTTTTATTAATAGGCATGTCACGGATAAAACCAAATATAAGGCCTCCTGAGAATCCAGATTGTTCTACATTTTCAGGAAGATCAGTTAAAAAATTAAAACTAAACCCAACGTAGAATTGATCTTCTCTGTAGAGAGAATCAGATTCGTTCTGTTTAAGCCAAGAGAGATCTTGTGCCTCAATGGCACAGAAATAAAGCAAAAAGACACTTAAGTAAATAATTTTCATCTCATATTAAAAGTAGGGAAAGTTAAACAGGTTGAAGCAAATAAAAAAGGCACTCTTAGAAAGAGTGCCTTTTAAACATTATAATGTCAGACAACCTACTCAAGATTGAGCTCTGCTGCCCCTTCCTTAGTTGTATAATTAATTTTTAATGCCTCAGCTTTACGCAATTCTTGCTTGATATCGGATACAAGACCCATGTTAGTTTCTTTATCAACTTTTAGGGCAGTCGTCAATTTATCCTGCAACTCTTCACGTTTAGACAGGCGTTCTTCTTTAATAAATTGCTGAACGTCATTTACACTTGCATACTTATCGTTCAATTGTATTCTAGCTTCTGTACCAAAAGTTTCCTGATATCTAGGGGATGGTTTCCCAGCATAGATATACATAATTAAATTTTTCTTATCTAACTTTTCAACTTGGTCAGCAAAAGGAAGAATATTTTGAACCTTAAGTGATGTATCTCTCATTACGGTAACAACCATAAAAAAGAACAAAAGCATAAAAACAATATCTGGTAAGGATGCGGTAGAAATCGCAGGAGTCCCACCATCATCTTTCTTTTTAAATTTTGACATAAGTTTTCAGTTTTATTTTTTAGGTTCCGCTTCAGATAATTTCTGTGGATACATTTCTTTTATGATACCAATTCTCTCTTTAAGCTTTTCTTTATCACCTCGCCATTCAGAGTCATTAAAGGCAGCTTCCATATCTACAAAATCAGTATCATAAAGTCTATTCGCTTCTCTATTTCTCAATTCGTTATAGGCAGCCACTAGCTCATTTTGAACAGCTATGTATCTACCATATTGGGTCTTTCTATCATTCTGCAAAGAAATAACAGCTTTTATAGGATTATCAGAGGATTTTGGGTCCTTAGCTCCTTGGCAATAATCGCATGCTTCGTCGCCAGTACCTCCACCATTATCTAAAAAGTCTATAGCTGACTGTCTCAAATCTCTAAATTCCATTTTCTCATCTTCAACAAACAAGTCACCGTTAGAATTCACAAGAACAATAAAAATATTACGTTCTTTCAAAATTGGTGGCTCTTCTTCTGAATCGTCAATTGGAGGTAACTTCCTTGTAATTCCGCTATCTGTTTCAATGGTAGTAGTCACCAAGAAAAAGATAAGCAAAAGGAAGGCTATATCCGCCATGGATCCAGCATTTACCTCTGGTGCTGATCTTTTTGCCATAATTATTTAGTTATAATTTTTCTAACACTCGATAATAGCATTGCTAATACCGCTAAAGCTGCTAATATATAGAAAGCTGTCAATCCTGTACTAACCCATCTGGAACCGTTAGCAGATAGCATATCACCATCCCTTAAAGCTGTTTCTGTTCCACTAGACACTGCGAATGAAATCACAATGACTAAAATAAAACCCCCTAAGGATATAAGCGTTTTCTTGACATTACCTGTAAAAAGGGCTTTGATTGAAAAAATCAAAACCGAAAGAATAGTAATTGCCAATATCACGTAGGAAACATACATAAAAGGAGCTAGCACGCTTGTTTGCATCGCTACATCAGCTTCTATCGCTTCATCCCCAGCATTCAGGATTCTCACAAAGAGAATAGCTCCTACAACACCGAAAACAATTTTTATAATATTAAATATCTTATTCATATTGATTATTTGTTTTTGTGTGCAACTAAGATGTCGATAAGAGTAATCGAAGCATCTTCCATATCATTTACAATACTATCAATCTTAGCGATGATATAATTATAAAAAACCTGAAGTATAATAGCTACTATCAAACCAAATACAGTTGTTAATAAGGCTACTTTAATACCTCCAGCTACCAAAGATGGCTGCATATCACCAGCTGCTTCAATCTTATCGAAGGCTTGAATCATACCTATAACAGTACCCATGAAACCAAGCATAGGAGCAAGTGCTATAAATAAAGACACCCAAGAAACATTTTTTTCAAGTTGTCCCATTTGAACACCACCGTAAGCCACTACAGCCTTTTCTGAAGTTTCAATACCTTCATCCATTCTATCAATACCTTGGTAATAGATAGAGGCTACTGGTCCACTTGTATTTCTACAAACTTCCTTTGCAGCTTCCGCACCACCACTCTTCATTGCTTCTTCAACACTTTCAGCAAGTTTCTTTGAGTTGGTTGTCGCTAAGTTTAAGTAAATAATTCTTTCAAAAGCAATTGCAAGCCCAAGAATTAAACAAAGAAGAACGATACCCATAAATCCAGGTCCACCTTCAATGAAACGCTTTTTTAATTCTTGGTGAAAACCTACACTTTCTTCGGCTTCTTCACCAGACGCATCTACATCATCTTGTACAAAATTCACAGCTGCTTCAGTAAAAATGTCAGAAGAATTTGCTGCTGTTAAAGTTGTGTTACCAACCGCCATGATGGCTAAAATAGTTAAAATTGAAAATAATCTTTTCATTGTTGTCTGTCTTAGAATTAATAATTAGTGTTTAATGATTTTTAGTTTAATAAAAGCAGAGAGGAAGGGATTCGAACCCTCGGTTCCGATACAATCGGAACATACGCTTTCCAGGCGTACACCTTCGACCGCTCGGTCACCTCTCTTTATATTAATGAACGTTAACTAATACTTAGCAAATAAATAAAAAAAAATACTTTTATAGCAGGAATTGAACGTTAATTTTTAATTCATTTCACCTCGTAAAGAGGTTTCAAATATAGTTTTAAATACTTTTGGACCAAGATTTTTGTTCAAAAGATACATCATTTTTCCTACAGCCGCCTCTGTCGTTATGTCTCCACCGCTTATTATACCAAGCCTTTTTAAGCCTTCACTCGTAGCATACTTTCCCATTAATACGCCCCCACCAACACATTGAGTGACATTTACCACGTAAACTCCTCTACCTATAAGATCTTTCAAAAGATCTACAAACCATTTATCTGTTTTTGCATTACCACTACCAAAAGTTTCCAATATGATTCCTTCTATATGAGGTGTATTAAAAATATGATGCAGTGTATCGTAATTTATACCAGGAAAAAGCTTCAGGATTAAAATATTATCGTTTAATGATTTATGAACAACCATTTTCTTCCTCATATTTGGCTTCAACAGTTTCTCGTAATTGATTTTCAGGTTTACACCAGACTCTGCAATCGGTGGGAAATTTGCAGATTCAAAGGCTTCAAAATGCTCGGCATTTACCTTTGTAGTTCTATTGGCCCTGTAAAGCTTATACTCAAAATAAAGCCCAACTTCTTTTATCACAGTTTTGCCTTGCTCCTTGAGTCCGGCAAGTTGAATGCTGGTAATAAGGTTTTCTTTGGCGTCTGTCCTTAGATCTCCAATCGGCAGTTGAGACCCCGTGAAAATAATAGGTTTCTTTAGGTTTTCAAACATAAAAGAAATCACAGAAGCAGTGTAAGACATGGTATCACTGCCATGAAGTACAACAAAACCATCGTAGTCCTCAAAATTTTCTTCAATGAGGTTTGCCAACTTCACATAGTCTGTCGTATCCATATCTGAAGAATCTACAGGCTCTTCGAAACTTACTGTACTGATGTCGTGCTCCAACAATTTCAACTCAGGAATATTAGACAACAACTCATCAAAATTGAAGGCGGTAAGCGCACCGGTTTCTGGATTTTTGATCATCCCAATGGTACCCCCCGTATATACTAATAGAATTTTTGACATAAATTGAACTGTATTAAATTCCGAAGACGTCTTTAGAATTTTGTGTAGTTTGCTCTGTTATTTTTTCCAAACTTACATTATATAAGTCTGAAAGTTTTTCGGCAACTTTTAAAACGTGAGCACTTTCATTGCGCTTTCCTCTGTAAGGTTTTGGTGCAAGATAAGGCGCATCGGTTTCCAAAACGATATGCTTTAAGTCTATTTCGTTAATGAATTGATCAATCTTTCCATTCTTGAAGGTCACCACACCTCCTATTCCCAATTTCATATTATAACTTATAGCTTGTTCTGCTTGCGCTTTGGTCCCGGTAAAACAATGGAAAATCCCATACAAGTCATCTCCTTTTTCTTCTTCCAAAACCTCAAATACCTCATCAAAAGCTTCCCGACAGTGAATCACAATTGGAAGTTTGTATTTTTTTGCCAGCTGGATCTGCCTTTTGAAGGCTTTACGCTGAGCTTCAAAAAAACTTTTATCCCAGTATAAATCAATGCCGATTTCTCCAATAGCGTAAAAACTTCTCTTCTGAAGTTGCTCCTCGATATGCTGAAGCTCTTGCTCCACTGTTTCTGAAATTGAAGTAGGATGCAATCCCATCATTAAAAATATGTGTTCTGGAAATTGCTTTTCCAGATCGTACATAGCTTGTGTGGTTTCTGAATCTATCGCAGGGATAAAAAAACGCTTAACGTTGTTATCAATAGCTCTCTGGATGACCTCCGTTCGATCTTCGTTAAAAGCTTCAGAATATAGGTGCGTATGGGTATCTGTTATTATCATGGAGCAAATTTATTTAAAACGAAACTTTATATTTGCCGAAAAATCAATAAATGTCTTCTTTAAAATCTTTTCTGAAAGAAAAAAACTACAAAGCCCTTAAAATGAATAGCACCGAAACCAATCATTTTGAGTGTAAAGTGATTATTAATGGTGTGGAAGGCAGTTTTCTAATAGATACTGGCGCCTCGAGTTCGTGCATCGATTTTACCTATGCAGAACATTTCAATTTGTTTTCTGAAGACAGCAATATCAAAGCGGCCGGCGCTGGCGCCACCAATATGCTCACCAAGGCCTCAACCAACAACAAAGTGAGCATTGGAAAATGGACCAAAAAGAAAGTGGATTTGATTTTATTTGACTTGTCGCACGTCAACAAAGCCTTAAGCGACCATGATGCAGAATTGGTTCATGGCATCATCGGTGCTGATATTCTCAAAAAAGGCAAAGCTGTGATTGATTATAAGACGGATTATTTGTATTTGAAGTAAATCAGCCTATCTGAGTTAATTAGAGGTCTTCTTTTTCGACTTGTCCAAAATTTTATAAATAAAAAAAATGGGGAAAAGCAGAGGTAGAATTACCACATAGTTTTCTGAATAGATCACTGAAATGAGTCCAAACATCACAACGCCTGCAAGAAATCCAATCGCCAGGGCACTTATAATTTTGGACTTTTTCGCATCCTTATCCTTTTCGGGTTGATCGCCTTTGGAGACGGCAGGAGTTACTTGTTCCATTTGTACTGTTTTTAAAATAGTTGTGTTAATAGTTAATTTATAAAATCTGTTCTAACCGAAAAAGAAAGCTAAGGACAATAAAAGTGAAGTAAGTAAAAGCATAATGATAAACACTTTAATAAGACGTTTTTTGCTCTCTGATTTTAGTTTTGCTCTGATATCTGCTTTTACTTTATTGAGCTCAGACACAGATAGCTCAGGTTCCTTCAATTTAGTTTTAGAATTTGAACTCTTATAATTTGCTTTTCTATCAGACCTCGCTTGCCGTTTTTGATTGCGTTCTTGTTTTCTTGCTAAGGTTGCTTTAAAATGTGATAAACTTCCGTGGGCCATAGGTTTAAACTTGATCACATCGCATTACTAAAACTCTTCTTCAGTATTTTCTGAATCGGGAGCTGTTGTCAGAGGTGGCGATGGTAATTCTGAATTAGAAGGGGTTGTTTTTATGGATTCATTGCATTCTCTTAGTTTAGGTTCGTTAAGTTCGTGCTCTATTTTACAGGTTTATTAAATGGTAATACACCGATTTGAATCAATAAGAGTCTTGACAATAATACTCGATTTTTCTTCCAATTTTTCTTTTTATCAGGTCATTCCTGAAATATGTTTTATTAATCCAATTCTCATTTTTGTCATAAATTGTTTTAATATAGATGACGTCGCTTTTTTCTGATTCTCCATTTTTCATCATTCTTGAATCTACCCATTTGGAAACTATTTTATCTTCATAAATGTAGGTTTGAAAATAACTTTTTATAGCGTTATCGTCTTTATAATATTTATGTTCTATTTTGATAGAATCTTTCCATTTATAATGGGCCCTTGTTTGAAACGTGAGTCCACTTTGCCTAGAAGTTTGTTCCTGAATTTTAAATTCTAGATTTTCATCTTTATAAGTTTTATCAGTTACTAATAGGCCTTCATACGTTTCTCTTTTCTTGATAATTGTATCACCAATAATCTTAGTATTATATAAAGTTGAATCGTTTGAATTCAACTTTATGGTTGTGTTACCACCCAATTTATTTTTAACGCCGAACCCGTTTTCGGTATTAATATTAAGTTCTTTCGTTAAATGGTTTTTCGAATCGTATTTATATAGTCTATAAAATCTTAATATGTCATTTTCAATAAGATCACGTCTTATAACTAATTTATTTTTAAAGTAGTTGATATACTTTCTTCTTTCCACCATATCTAAAGAAAAAATCTTAATTGAATCAGGTTTTTTTAAACCATCTCTGAAATATTGAATTAAAGCTTCTCCATTCCCATTCCCTTTATAAATCTCAACTTTTAAAATTCTATTTTGATCATCATAAGTAGTTATTTTAAAGGGTTTATTTAAAACCTTACTGTAGACTATATGCTTTAAAATATTACTATTTTTATCAAATTTCACTTCAAATTTTTCAGATAAATGATCTTTCCTCTCTTCATTATTATCGTATTTCGTGTCTTCAATAAGCATTGATTTTACACAATCATTATGATCGATATTCTCAATTTTTGAGATATAGCGGTCGACTGGACTCTCTTGGGAGAAAATAATGCTAAACCAGAAAGTTAAGACTAAGAGAAAAAATTTATTCATTTGAATTTAATAATTCTATCTATTTTCTAAGATCAAAGTCTCAGTCTCACAAATTTACACTTTTACATCAAACAGTTACAAAATAAATTAAATTAATCTAATCCAACGTAACCCCTTCAGTTTATCATCCTCACCAAGCTGGATCTCCAAGCCGACTCAAAACCTTTAAGAAATGTATCAAAACCCTTGAAAGCTAACTAAAGCAAAATCATTATAAAACAAAAAACCCTGAAGCTATGAAAACTTCAGGGTTGCTATAATTATGATGATTTCTAGCTTAAAGCTCTAGGGCTTTTTCTATGTTACCATCCATCAAGAGTTCTTTTGGATCTTCCAGCGCTTCTTTGATCGCTACCAAAAATCCAACAGATTCTTTGCCGTCGATGATTCTGTGGTCGTAAGATAAGGCCACGTACATCATTGGGCGGATTTCTACTTTGCCGTCGATCGCAACTGGACGCTCGAGGATATTATGCATGCCCAAAATTCCACTTTGTGGTGGGTTGATAATTGGGGTCGATAGCATAGAACCAAATACACCTCCGTTGGAAATGGTGAAGGTTCCGCCTGTCATTTCATCTACAGTGATTTTTCCGTCTCTAGCCCTTAAAGCCAAACGTTTCACTTCCTGCTCAACTCCTCTAAAGCCTAAGTTTTCGGCATTACGCATCACCGGAACCATCAAGCCTTTAGGCCCTGAAACCGCAATACTGATGTCTTTATAATCGTAAGTGATCATTTCCTTACCGTCGATCATAGAGTTGACCGCTGGGAATTTGTCCAATGCACGAACTACTGCCAACGTAAAGAAGGACATAAATCCAAGACTCACGCCGTGGGTTTCTTTGAATTTCTCTTTATAATCTGCTCTCAGATCAAAAATAGGCTTCATGTCAACTTCATTGAAAGTCGTCAACATCGCTGTTTCATTTTTGACACTTACCAAACGTTCGGCAACTTTACGTCTCAGCATTGACATTTTGCTTCGAGACTCGCTGCGTTTGCCTTTACCTGGAGAACCCATAGATGGTTTAGATTCTGCATTCACCGCATCTTCTTTGGTAATTCTACCGTCTCTGCCAGTTCCTTTAACGTCTTTAGAATCGATATTTTTCTCGTCCAAAGTTTTCTTAGCCGCTGGAGATGGGCTTCCCGTAGCATAAGTTTCTTTAGAATCTGAAGAGGATTTTTCTTCTTTATCTTTAGAAGAAGATTTATCTTCTTTTTTCTTTTCCTCTTTTTTGTCCTCAGATTTTTTATCGTCTGAAGATTCTTTAGATTCAGATTTATCTTCTTTATCCTTACCGCCAGATGGCTTTTCAGCATCTGTGTCAATTAAGCAAACCACCTCGCCCACCTGGACGACGTCGCCTTCCTCAGCTTTGAGCGTAATGATGCCTGAAGCTTCAGCTGGCAGTTCTAAGGTTGCTTTATCACTATCAACTTCAGCGACTGCCTGATCTTTTTCTACGTAGTCTCCGTCTTTAACTAACCATTCTGCGATTTCAACTTCGCTAATTGACTCTCCCGGTGAAGGGACTTTCATTTCTAAAGCCATAATATTATGTGTTTCGTATCTTAATTTTTACTTTTATAATCTCTTATGTTGTTATCTTTTGAAGGGTCGAATACATAATCGATAACTCCTTCGTGTCTTTTCTTAAATCTTGCCTGACTACCTGCAGCAGGAGAGCCGTAAAAACGTCTGCTACACACTCTAAAGTCTTTGGTCTTATGATATTGGAGCAATAAGTGTGTATAAGCACCCATATTTCTTGGTTCTTCCTGAGCCCAAACGATGTCCTCAGCATTCTTATATCTCTTGATTACTTTATCTATTTCTTCTTCTGGAACCGGAAACAATTGCTCAATTCTCACTAGAGCAACATCCTTTCTCCCCTCTTCTTCTCTTCTTTTCTTTAGATCAAAATAGAACTTACCTGAGCAGAATACTAAGGTTTTAATGTCTTTTACTTTGGCTTTTGGATCGTCAATAACCGTTTGGAAGCTTCCTTCAGCCAGATCCTCTTTTGGCGAAATCACCTCAGCATGTCTCAACAAACTTTTAGGTGTGAAAACGACAAGAGGTTTTCTATAATCTGTTTTAAGCTGTCTTCTCAACAGGTGGAAGTAGTTGGCTGGGCTGGTACAGTTGGCAACAAACATATTGTCTTTGGCACATAACTGAAGGTATCTTTCCATTCTTCCTGAAGAATGCTCGGAACCCTGACCTTCATACCCGTGAGGTAATAGCAAAACAAGACCATTCTGTGTTTTCCATTTATCTTCTGCCGATGATATGTACTGGTCAATCATAATTTGAGCCCCATTGCTGAAGTCTCCAAATTGAGCTTCCCAGATGGTCAAAGTTGAAGGACTTGCCATCGCGTAACCATAGTCAAAACCAACGACTGCATATTCTGAAAGTAAGGAATTGTATATATAGAAATGACCTTGATCATCTTTTATATTGTTGTGAGGCACGTATTCTTCTTCACTGTTTTCTGTCTTGATAACAGCATGTCTGTGAGAAAAAGTTCCTCGCTCCACGTCCTGTCCTGAAATTCGCACGTCGTGACCTTCATCAAGTAAAGTGGCATAAGCTAAAATTTCACCCGTCGCCCAGTCCAGTTCGTTCTTCTCGAAGTACATGGTATGACGTGCTTTTATGAGTTTTTTTATCTTCCTCATAAAATTTTTATCCTCAGGCAATGTCGTGATGGCTTCTGCCAATTCCGAAAGTCTCTCCAGGTCAAACTTAGTATCTACTGGCTCAAGCATTTTTTGCTTGTTGGCAGGCTCATAGCCTTCCCACTCTTCCTGTAGGATTTTGGAAACCACAGATTTTTCTTCTTTTTTCGAAACTTCGTATTCTTCGTTAAGTTTAGACTTAACTTTTTCCTCTAATTGATCCAGATATTCTTTATCAATAACACCCTCTTCCATCAATTTATCACCATAAATATCCCTTGGATTTTTATGTTCTGAGATCGCTTTGTACAGTTTTGGCTGTGTAAATTTTGGTTCATCACCTTCGTTGTGGCCATACTTTCTATAACCCAACAGGTCAATAAACACATCTCTTCCAAATTCCATTCTGTATTGCAATGCAAAATTCATTGCATGAACTACCGCTTCAACATCGTCTGCATTCACATGTAATACTGGAGACAAAGTCACCTTAGCAACATCTGTACAATAGATTGATGATCTCCCATCTATATAATTGGTAGTAAAACCGATTTGATTATTGACAACAATATGAATGGTTCCGCCCGTCTTATATCCATCTAGCTGTGCCATTTGCACAATCTCGTAAGCAATTCCCTGTCCAGCTATGGCAGCATCACCATGAACCACGATTGGTAGAACATTTTGTTCTTCACCAAGGTGATGATCATCCTGTTTTGCCCTAGCAATACCTTGCACTACAGAACCTACGGTTTCCAAATGCGAAGGATTAGGGGCTATGTTTAAATTAATTTCTTTATTAGAGTCGGTTTTACGGACAGACGTCCAGCCCAAGTGGTATTTTACATCACCATCAAATCCATCTACGTCATAATCTTTACCCTCAAACTCGTTGAAAATATCCTTAGCACTTTTACCGAAGATATTTACCAAAGTATTGAGTCGGCCACGATGAGCCATTCCCATCACAAATTCTTTCACACCCATATCTGCTGCACCTTCGATCAGAGTATCCAAAGCGGGAATTAAAGATTCGTTACCTTCAAGTGAAAAACGTTTTTGACCAACATAACTTTTATGAAGAAAACTTTCAAAAATGACAGCTTCATTCAAGCGGCGTAATATATTTTTCTTTTGAGGTTCAGAAAAGTTGGTCTTATTTTGATTTTTATAAATGTGTTCTTGTATCCATTTAATGACTTCAGGATTCCTGATGTAAGCGTATTCTACACCAATTGAATCACAAAAGACATTTTCAAGAAAATCTATGATTTGTCTTAATGTTGCTTTACCAATACCAATGATTTCTCCAGCTTCAAATTCCAGATCTAAATCTGATTTTGACAAACCGAAGTTTTCAACATCTAGTTTTGGTGAATACTTCCTGCGTTCTCTTACTGGGTTTGTTTTTGTAAATAAATGACCTCGATGTCTGTAGCCGTCAATTAAATTGACGACCTGAAATTCCTTCTGGACATTTTCCGGGACTTGAACCTGCTGAGTTTCTTTGGTTTCAGCATCTTTTAACTTTACTGTAGTTGTGGAATTCTCGGAAGACTCATCTTCGAATCCGCCAGATTCCATACCAAAATCAAAGCCTTGAAAAAAGGCTCGCATACTTGGTTCAGTGGCATCGGGATTTTGTAAGTATTGATTATAGAGGTCGGCTAATTGCGATGGGTGCATCGCATTTAAAAATGAATATTTGTCCATATTGAAATTACATCTTGTAATGTGTATTTACAAAATTACGATTTCTATCTAAAACAGGGCTTCTTTGAATTAATTTTATAAATGTGCAGTCTTCAAGAGAAATATCTTAAACAAAATCTTAGCATCCAGACGTAACAATTCTCAAAATAAGAAGGTAGTTCTTCTGAATGATTTATTTTAGCGAAAAAATTGATGCTGGATTTAGAAGCTTACAAAACCACTTTCTTGTCTTATATGGACTCTCGACTCCCACAAAAAGAGCCAAGAAACCTTTACGAGCCTATTGAGTATATTCTTCAACTTGGAGGTAAGCGCCTAAGGCCTGTTCTGGTGTTGATGAGTGCAGATATCTTTGGCGGAGGCCGAGAAAAAGCTATGGATGCTGCCCTAGCGATAGAAATTTTCCATAATTTCTCATTGGTTCATGATGATATTATGGACGATGCGCCCTTGCGAAGAGGTAAGGAAACCGTGCATGAAAAGTGGAACATCAATACCGGTATTTTATCTGGAGATGCGATGCTGATCAATGCCTATCAATTGTTTGAAAATTATCCGGCAGAACATTTTAAACCTTTAGCCAAACTTTTCACTAAAACTGCTATTGAAGTCTGCGAAGGCCAACAATACGATGTTGATTTTGAAGAACGTGAAGACGTGACCATCGATGAATATCTAAAGATGATCGAATTTAAAACCGCCGTCTTGGTAGGAGCAGCTCTAAAGATGGGGGCTATCGTCAGTGATGCTTCTGAAGTAGTGCAAGACAAAATTTATGAGTTTGGCAGAATGCTTGGGATCGCCTTTCAGATTCAGGATGATTATTTAGATACGTTTGGAGATCAGGCTGTTTTCGGGAAACAAATTGGTGGTGACATTATTGAGAATAAAAAAACTTACTTGTACCTAAAAGCACTCGAACTAGCAGATTCCAGCAGTGCCGATCAACTGAGACATTTGTACACCATTTCACCTGAAGATCCTTCCAGTAAAATTGAAACTGCCAAACAAATTTTTGAGGATTCTGGTGCCAAAGCTTCAACTACTGAAAGGATAAAAGCCTATACCGAGGAGGCGTTTGAACATCTGGAACAGATGGAAGTGTCTGAAAAAGGAAAAGCATTTCTAAAGGCTTTTGGGACAAATCTCATGAATCGGGAGGTGTAAATGAGTCTTCCTCAAAAGCTTTCCGACATCATCAGTGCGCCAGAAAAAAATGCTGAAGCCTGGAAACAGTTAATTCTACAATTAAATAAAGACCTAGCTCTGGTAGGACTGACAGAAATTGAATTGCAAACCAATATTACACCTGACGAATTATGGCAGGGTCTTAACCCTATTTTTTCTGATTTGATTCACCAAAAGACTTCAAGTTTTATTCACTTGCTTTACAGAATCGATATCCATGAAAATGAAATACAGCGATTAATGGCTCATGATGATTTCCTGGATCGCCTCATACACAGGGTTGTGGAACGTAGCTATCAGAAAGTGTATTGGCGGTCGGTTTATAAATAGAATCGGTAATGCCCGGTAAAAAATATTAGACCGCTTCACTTTAAGAAAATAGACTTAAGCTTAACTATCTGAAGGTCAAATCAAAATTGAAAATAGAGAAGTTTATATATACTAGAAGATTAATTTTATGTCCTCTGTTACTGTAGTGGATTAATCCAGGAATTTATTTATTGAAAATTATATCTCAAAATTTACAAATAAAACTCAGCTTTAAACACCGTTTTGGCTTGACCTAATATATAAACGCTGTCATTTTTCATCTCTACCTTGAGCTGACCCTTCCGCTCCGAAATTTGTTCTGATTTCAATTCGTTTTTACTCAAAATTTTGGACCAATACACGCCGAGCGCACAATGTGCAGAACCTGTCACCGGATCTTCCAAAATGTTAAGGTTGGGGACAAAACACCTGCAAACAATATCTCTTTCTTCTAAAGCTGATATAGCAGTAAAAATACTTTGCCCAAGACCTAAACTTTGCAATTGACTTGCATTGGGAGCAAAATCTTGAAGTTCATCTTCAGTTTCTAAAACCAGCATGGTCCAGTCATTAGTCACTTCAAAAGCTTGTTTGATGTTAAGGTCTAAAACTTCAGCCCAGTTGGAAGTTGAAATGGGATTCAAAGTATATTCTGGAAATTTCATTAGATAACCATCGGTGGTAAGACTAATTTCCAATTGATCTTTAGGGGCCTTAAAAATGATCGACTCTGTTTTTGAAACCACATTTAGTTCATACAAAATATGTGCTGCCGACAAGGTCGCATGGCCACAAAGTGGAACTTCGGCCTTAGGAGTGAAAAATCGAATATTGAAAAAATTTTCTTTAGGCACAACAAAGGCAACTTCAGACACATTCATTTCCTTAACTATGTTTTGCATTAGGTCCTCCTCCAGAAATTCATTTTTTAAAAGCATCACCCCTGCTGGGTTCCCTTTAAACATCTGATCGGTAAACGCATCGACTTGATATATGGTAGACATATTTTTTTTTGATCAAATTTATGTATTTAAATAGGAAGATGTCAGGGCTAAAGCCCCTTTTTGTTTTCATTTTGCACGGAATTACGAACATGCCTGGGCTAACGCCCCTTATATTTCACATCGTAATAATTTATGAAAATTACTGGCTGGAACCTTTTTTGTTTGATATCTAAAATAAGGGGTAGCGCCCTGAGTAAACAGCCTTTGGGAGGAACAAAGTTTAGGTATTAAAGATTTTTTCTCCTCACTGTTAGATTTTAGGTTTTAAGAATTAGGCAACTCAGTTTTTGAATTAATTAGTTTTTGAGAGGTAAGCTTCTTACAATTCAAAATTTTTATTTCGTAATTTAAAATTGATCAATCTGTCATCCTGAACGCAGTCTACGCAGTGAAGGATCTCTCCTATCGAAAAACCAAAAGATTCCCTGCCTTTGCATCAAGTCTAACAATGAGAAACATGAAAGATTTCTCCTATCGTCGGAATGACAACCACTCTGTCATTCAGAAGGAGCCATTTCGGAGACTTTCGAATCTCAACCTTTCCAAGCGCTCATAAGATTTCTCTTGTAGCCGAAATAACAATGAGATTGCTCGTCGCGGTAAAAAACTTCTCTTTCTAAATGTCAATCAGGGGCAACCCCCTGACATCTTCGTAATAAAACAACTTGGAAAAGAAACAAATAGGCAGAGCCTTGTAATCTTAGTAATTAAAAAACTTCGATAAAACTGAGGGGCAGCGCCCTGACATCTATTTCACTCTAATAGAGTTTTACAAAAAATAGTAAAGAATGAAGCCAAAACTTTAACAACTATTCTGATAGTTAAACTAATATAATAGTTTACATTCGTGGTAAATACATAAGATCATGAGACAATTAACAAGAGCAGAAGAAGAAGTAATGCAGCTGTTATGGCAAAAAGGACAAGCCAGAGTTGCAGAGATTATTGAAGACATGCCAGAGCCTAAGCCAGCCTACAACACTACCTCTACTATTGTAAGAATTCTGGAAGACAAAGGCTTTGTAGGGCATGAAAGAGCCGGAAGAGGTTTTAAATACCATCCTTTGGTCGATAAGGAGACCTACCAGAAAGCATCGATGAAGAAAATGGTCAATTCTTATTTTGAAGGATCGTTTAAAAACATGGTTTCTTTTTTCGTCAAAGAAAAAAACATGAGCGCCAAAGATTTGGAAAGCATCTTAAAAGAACTTGACAAAACCCAAGATTAATGTGGTGGTATCTTGTCGATATTATCCTTTTTCAAACTTGCTTTTTGGGGCTTTACCTGCTCTTTAAAAAAGAGACGTTTTACAAACATAATCGGTTGTACTTACTGGCCACAGCGGTATTTTCGTTTGTGATTCCACTCCTCGACTTTGGTTTCCTGGCGTTTAGCTTCGGTACAGAAGAAAGCACAAGCCAAGTCGCCCAACAGTTTCAGTCTTATTTTATTATGGGTAAGGAAGTGAACTTAACCTCTTCAGCGAGCAACATAGAAACCCAGACGTTTTCCTGGAGTCTGACTACAATGCTTAAGCTTATATATCTTTTAGGTATAGGTTTTTTCGCTATTAAATTCAGTATAGGCTACTGGAAACTGAAACAGCTAACCCAAAACGCAAGCTTCGATTGCATGATCGACCATGTGAAATGTTATCGATTAAGCGGCTCTGAAAATGCTTTTACCTATTGGCGATCTGTGTTTATTGGAGACCAGATCTCAAACGAGCAACGTCAAAAAATCATGCCCCATGAGCTAGAACACGCTAAAGCCTTTCACGGACTAGACCTTATGATAGTTGAACTATTTCGACTAATCTTTTGGATAAGTCCAGCCCACCACTGGCTCAAAAAAGAACTCATGTTGGTGCACGAACTGCAGGCCGACCAGGTTGCCGCAAAAAACCTAAACAAACGCGATTATGCCCAAAGCTTACTGAACCAGGCCTTTGGTACTGAAAATTTAAAATTCTCACATTCATTTTTTAACCATTCACAATTAAAACAAAGACTTATGATGTTACAAAAAAGAAATTCCCACCCACAAAATTTATTAAAATATCTGCTGATTTTGCCATTGCTTGGCTTGATGCTAACCTATACGGCCTGTAAAGAAGATTCGCAGGAAGAAATCCAGGAACTCTCGGAACAAGCAGAAGCTGAAAAGTTACGCACTCAATACATGAAAGAGCTGGAAGAAGCAGTTGCTGAATATGGTATGTTCTCTGAAGATATGCCAAACAAATTTAAAATCACAACTTACAGGAAGATCAACTCAAAAGAGGATTTTTACAGAAGAAATTCAATAATGATCTATATAGGTGAAAAAATGGATGAAGGGGATTCTGGTAAAACTAAAATGATCATGACAGATACAGAAGTATTTAGAAAGTTCAAAACTCAAACTTATGAAGAGTACTTGCAGGAAAGAAACAATCCTAAAACTGAAATTACTGAAGTAAGAGAGGAAGAAACTACAGGCAGTGTACCTTTTGCTGTCATTGAAGAAGTTCCTGTATTTCCAGGCTGTAAAGGTTTAGCCACGAATGAAGAGCGTAAAGAATGTATGAGCAAAAAAATCAGTCAGTTTATCAATGAAAATTTTGATGTTAACCTGGCAGAAAACTTAGGGCTAAAAGGCACAAACAGAGTTTATGTCCAGTTTAAAATCGATAAAAACGGCGATGTCGTGAATGTGCAAGCCAGAGCACCCCATCCTGACCTCCAGGCTGAGGGAGAGCGCGTGATTAATGAACTCCCAAAAATGAAACCAGGTGAACAAAAAGGTAAAAAAGTGGGGGTACTTTATTCTTTACCCATTACTTTCCAAATCAATGAATAGTCAAAATAAGTTACATTTCATCCTAGTTATTGTGCACCTGTTTGTAGGTGCACAATATATTTATGGGCAAAACCTCGACAGTCTATATGCTGTTGGAGAATACTCTAAGGTTTTAATGTATTTTGAAACTTATCCGCCCTCTAGTTTCAAAAATAAAATTCTGGAAGCCAAAAGCCTCCAATCCAAAAACTTCAATAAAAAAGCAATTGATAGTTATCATGATGCGCTTATTGATAAAAAAGATCAACCTGTCGATCAATTTACTTACGCCAAACTCTTAAAGTCGAATACTCAATACAAAGAAGCTGATAGCTTACTAACGCTTTTGAGTTACAACTACCCCACCAATCCGGAATTCTTATACCAACTTGGCTTAGCCAAAGCCGAACTGAAAAATAAATCTGAGGAGATTAGTTTTGAAAAGGCTTTAGAACAAGACCCATCTCATCAAGGAGCTGCCTATGAACTTTCTAAGTTTTATTTCAGAATAAAGAGTTATGAAAAGGCAGAAACTATTAATCTGGACGCACTTCAATTCAATCCTAAAAACAAAAGAATAATTGGGCTTTTAGGTCAGATTTATTATGCTCAAAAGAAATTCAAACTCGCTTTAGAGCAATTTGAAAGTCTTGAAAAATTAACATCTCCACCTAAGTTTGTTTTACAAAAAATGGCGATTGGTTACAACGGCACCAATCAACTCGATAAGGCAATTCAGAAATACGAACAACTATTAAAAATTGAGCAAAGAAGCAGTAAATATCATTTGCAGCTAGCTCTGCTTTACGCTAAAAAAGAAAACTTCAAAGAATCGGAATATAATGCCCAACTGGCCATTCTATACAAAGATGTAAGTCTTAGCGGCGAACGTTTTACCAAAGCAATCGCTATGAAGGAAAACGGAAAATTGAAAGCAGCTATAAAAGTGTTTGGGCTTGTGATCGAAGAAGCTCCTATGTTTGAGCGTGCTTATGTAGAAATGGCTTTGACAGCAGATCGGCTTTATGAGGATGTCGACAAAAAACTGTCCTTTTATGATCAATATGAAGATCAATTTGGTGATTACGAATATGCTGAGTTCAAACCTTTGATGTCCAGAAGAATTACTGATTTAAAAAGGGAGAAACATTTTTCAGGGAAATAAATAAGAAATATAATAGTAATTTATTATCGTCCAGCTTTTTTAAGCTGGATTTGTTTTTTCTGCCGTCTTTCAAAGTTAAACTAAAGTGAAACTTTGGAAACTTTTCTTGTATAAAAAGTTTCCGTGTTTAGATTTGCAGCCTGAAATGAAAGAAGATATTTTACATAAGGCTGGAGATTTGTTTTTGGAATTCGGTTTCAAGAGCGTCACCATGGACCATCTGGCTCAGGAGCTTGGTGTGTCAAAAAAAACCCTTTACGGTTATTTCAAAAACAAGTCGGACTTAGTCGAGCAAGTCGCCTATTACATTCGAGATCGCATTCACAAGGAAATAGACGAAGTCCAGATTCAGCAGCTAGA